>Ga0209023_10002048_pt1 | contig 25958 bp, 29 predicted proteins | sample LakOneMetagenome_FD_187468 | JGI IMG/M metagenome (GOLD analysis project Ga0209023, IMG submission 187468) | Freshwater and sediment microbial communities from Lake Erie, Canada (SPAdes) (version 2) | ecosystem: Environmental > Aquatic > Freshwater > Lentic | place: Lake Erie, Canada... | reverse complement strand
CTCTAGCGGGTCGTGATCGGGAAGGCGGACAGGTCGGACATCAGCAACTCCTGCGGTTACGACCTAGATAGGTCAGGCCTCGCGATCCGCTAGAGCCTCGCCATCACCGCCGCGGCGAAGGCCGCGCCGTGATCGTGGGCGTGCTCCAGGAACAGGTCGGGCTCGATCACCTCCAGCTCCATCAGCTGCGGGGTGTGGTCCAGGCCCCGGATCAGATCGATGCGGGCATAGGTCAGGGGCAGGCTGGCCGCCTCCAGCACCATGTGCGCCGCATGCAGGGCCTCGGGCTCGGGCGCGACGCCGGAAATCTGGCCGCCGAACTGCGGCTGGACCCGGAAGTCGCCGCCGGTCGCCACCTTGGAGACGGCGTGGCTGAACACCCCGTCGAAAAAGAACAGCGACAGCTCGCCCTCTTCGGCCACCGCCGGCAGGAAAGGCTGGATCAGGGCCGCGCCGGGCGGGCCGCCTTCCAGCGCGCCGTGGCGCTTGAACCGGACGGTGTCCTGCGACCCCCCGGAAATCTGCGGCTTGACCACCACTTCGTCGACGCCAAAGGCATCGAAGGCTGCGGCCAGGGCCTCGGGCGTCAGCCGGTCATGGGCGTGGGTGGGGACCACCGGCGCGCCCTTGGCTTCCAGTTCGATCAGATAGGTCTTGGTGGTGTTCCAGCGCAGGGTCGTAACCGGATTGATCACCGGCACGCCCGCCGCCTCCATGGCGTCCAGCTGGGAAAACCACTCGGGCTGACGCAGGTGATAGCCCCAGGCCAGCAAGGGCAGCACCAGTCGGGCGCAGTCGGGGTCCACCGGATCGGTCCACGGCTGGCTCGACACGGTCAGGCCGTGAGCGCGCAGCGGCGCGGAAAGCCGCTCGAACAGCCGCACCCCCGCTGCCGCATAGGCGGCGTTTTCCGAGGAAGGCGCCAGGATCAGGATATCGGCGGTCGTCGAAGTCATACCCATGCGGTTAGAATGACGCAGGTCCCACGGCAAGCCTCGCGTTGCCTTGACCTCACGCTTCCTTTACTTGCCGCCCCTTAGACGCTTTTCGCGCCCTGCACTTTCAAAGGCTTGCCGATCTCCATGACCGCTCTCTACGACGTCGCCGCCATCGGGAACGCCATCGTCGACGTCATCGCCCAGTGCGACGACGCCTTCCTCGAGCGCGAGGGCCTGGTGAAGGGCTCGATGGCCCTGATCGATCCGGCGCGCGCGTCGAGCCTGTACGACGTCATGGCGGCCGCCATCGAGGCCTCGGGCGGCAGCGCCGCCAACACCGTGGCCGGCGTCGCCAGCTTCGGTGGCCGGGGCGCCTTCATCGGCAAGGTCGCCGACGATCAGCTGGGCAACGTCTTCCGCCACGACATGAAGGCCATCGGCTGCGCCTTTACGACGCCGTCGCTGGCCGAAGGCCCGGCCACCGCCCAGAGCCTGATCAATGTCACCCCCGACGCCCAGCGCACCATGAGCACCTATCTGGGCGCCTGCGTCGAGCTGACCAGCGCCGATGTTGACCCGGCCATCATCGAAGCCGCCAAATATTCCTATCTCGAAGGCTATCTGTTCGATCCGCCCGAAGCCCGCCGCGCCTTCGCCAAGGCCGCCGCCCTGGCGCACGGCTCCAGCCGCCAGATCGCCATCACCCTGAGCGACAGCTTCGTGGTCGAGCGCCACCGCGCCGCCCTGCTGGGTTTCGTCGAAACCCAGTGCGACATCGTCTTCGCCAACGCCTCGGAAGTCTGCGCGATGTTCGAGACCGACGATTTCGACGCCGCCGTAAAGGCCCTGTCTGAGCGCGTCACCATCGCCGCCGTCACCCGCAGCGAGCACGGCTCGGTCGTGGTCGCTGGCGGGCAGGTTCACGAAATCTCGGCCTATCCCGTGGAAAAAGTCGTGGACACCACGGGCGCGGGCGACCAATACGCGGCGGGTTTCCTCTACGGCCTCTCCCAGGGCCGCCCGCTGCCGGTCTGCGGCCAGCTGGGCTCCCTGGCCGCCGCCGAGGTGATCGCCCACTACGGGCCGCGTCCGCAGGTCAATCTGCGGGACCTCGCGACCCAAAACGGACTCTAAGGAAGACCATGGCCCGCACCGCTGAAGTGGTCCGCGAGACGAAGGAGACCCAGATCCGGGTCTGGATCGATCTCGACGGGACCGGCGCCTCGACGATCTCCACCGGCATCGGTTTCTACGACCATATGCTGGAGAGCTTCGCGCGCCACGGCGGCTTCGACCTGAAGGTCGAGACCAAGGGCGACCTGCACATCGACATGCACCACACGGTGGAAGACACCGGCATCGTGCTGGGCCTGGCCGTGAACAAGGCGCTGGAAGGCTTCAAGGGCATCCGGCGTTTCGGCCACGCCTATATCCCGATGGACGAGACCCTGACGCGCTGCGCCATCGACCTGTCCAACCGGCCCTACCTGATCTGGAAGGTCGACTTCAAGCGGCCCAAGGTCGGCGAGATGGACACCGAGCTCTTCAAGGAGTTCCACCACGCGTTCGCGATGAACTGCGGGGCCTGCGTGCATCTGGAAACCCTGTACGGCGACAACACCCACCACGTCGCCGAGAGCGGGTTCAAGGCCCTGGCCCGGGCGCTGCGTCAGGCGGTCGAGATCGACCCCAAGACCGGCGGCCATGCCCCCTCCACCAAGGGCGTGCTGTAGGAACCTCTCCCATGCAGACCGTCGCCCTGATCGATTACGGGTCGGGCAACCTGCGCTCGGCCGAGAAAGCCCTGCGTGAGGCCGCCCGGCGTCGCGGGATCGCCGCCGACATCGTTGTCACGGCCGATCCCGAGCGCGTGGCCGCCGCCGACCGCGTGGTCCTGCCCGGCGTGGGGGCCTTCGCCTCCTGCCGCGCGGGTCTCGACGCCTCGGGCGTCTATGAAGCCATGAACGAGGCCGTGCACGGCCGGGGCGCGCCGTTCCTGGGCATCTGCGTCGGCCATCAGCTGCTGGCCACGCGCGGCCTGGAATTCGGCGTCACGCCGGGCCTGGACTGGATCGCCGGAGAGGTCAGGAAACTGGCGCCCAGCGACCCGACCCTGACCATTCCGCACATGGGCTGGAACGCGATCAAACTGACGCGCGATCACCCATTGTTTTCGGGCGTCGCCGACGGCGCCCACATGTACTACGCCAACTCCTTCGCCCTGACGCCGACCGATCCGACCGATGTCCTGGCGACCACAGACCACGGCGGCCCGTTTACGGCGGCGGTGGTCAAGGACAACGTGGCCGGCGTACAGTTTCACCCCGAGAAATCTCAAGCCGCAGGTCTTTCCCTGCTCGCCAACTTTCTGGAATGGCGCCCATGATCCTCTATCCCGCCATCGACCTGAAGGACGGCCAGTGCGTGCGCCTGCTGCACGGCGACATGGAGAAGGCCACGGTCTTCAACACTTCGCCCGCCGACCAGGCCGAACGCTTCGTCAAGGACGGCTTTTCCTGGCTGCACGTGGTCGACCTGAACGGCGCCATCGAGGGCAAGTCGGTCAATACGGCCGCCGTGCAGTCGATCCTGGAATCGATCTCCATCCCCGTGCAGCTGGGCGGCGGCATCCGCACCCTGGAAGGCATCGAGGCCTGGATCGAGGCCGGCGTCAGCCGCGTGATCCTGGGCACCGTGGCCGTGCATGATCCCGACCTGGTCAAGAAGGCCGCCCGCCTGTGGCCAGAACAGATCGCTGTGGCCGTCGATGTGCGCGACGGCAAGGTGGCGGTCGACGGCTGGACCGGACTGTCGGAGCTTTCGGCCATCGACCTGTCGCGTCGCTTCGAGGACGCCGGCGTGGCGGCCCTGATCATCACCGACATCAGCCGCGACGGCGCCCTGACCGGCGTCAATGTCGAGGGCGTGGGCGAACTGGCCGACGCCGTCTCGATCCCGGTCATCGCCTCGGGCGGCGTCGCCGCCGTGGCCGATATCGAGCGCCTGAAGGCCCGCAAGGGCGTCAAGATCGCCGGCGCCATCCTGGGCCGTTCGCTCTATGCCGGCACCATCCAGCCGGCCGAGGCCCTGACGGTGGCGGCGGCCTGATGCTGAAGACCCGGATCATTCCCTGCCTCGACGTGAAGGACGGGCGGGTGGTCAAGGGCGTCAATTTCGTGGCCCTGCGCGACGCCGGCGATCCGGTGGAGCAGGCCAGGGCCTATGACGCGGCCGGGGCCGACGAGCTGATGTTCCTGGACATCACCGCCTCCAGCGAAGGTCGCGGCCTGATCCTGGACGTGATTTCCCGCACCGCCGAGGTCTGTTTCATGCCGGTTTCGGTCGGCGGCGGCGTGCGCGAAGTGGCCGACATGCGCCGCCTGCTGCTGGCCGGGGCCGACAAGGTCTCGACCAACACCGCCGCCGTCGAAAACCCCGACCTGATCGCCGCCGGCGCCGACGCCTTCGGCGCCCAGTGCGTGGTCGTGGCCATCGACGCCAAGCTGCGCGAGGACGGTTCGGGCTGGAACGTCTGGACCTATGGCGGCCGTAAGGACACCGGTCTCGACGTCGTCGACTGGGCCGCCAAGGTGGTGGAACGCGGCGCGGGCGAGATCCTGCTGACCTCGATGGACCGCGACGGCGCCAAGATCGGCTATGATATTCCGCTGCTCAAGGCCGTGACCGGCGCGGTTTCCGTGCCCGTGATCGCCTCGGGCGGGGCGGGCAAGACCGAGCACCTGGTCGAAGCCGCCCGCGACGGCCACGCCGCCGCCGTTCTGGCCGCGTCGATCTTCCACTTTGGCGAAATCAGCATCGGCGAGGCCAAGCGGGCCATGGCCGACGCGGGTATCCCCGTGCGCCTGGACGACCTGAGGGGCGCGGCATGAGCAAGCTGTTCGAGACCCTCGAGCGCCTGGCCGCCACGATCGAGACCCGCAAGGGCGGCGATCCGGCCGCCTCCTATACCGCCAGGCTGCTGGCCGATCCCAAGCTGGCCGCCAAGAAGCTGGGCGAGGAAGCCGTCGAAACGGTGATCGCCGCCGTGGGCCAGGGCCCGGACGAACTCGCCAGCGAAAGCGCCGACCTGCTGTACCACTGGCTGGTTCTGCTGGCGGCCTCGGGCGTTTCGCTCGACGCCGTGGCCGACAAGCTGGCGGCGCGCGAGGGGACCTCGGGCATCGCCGAGAAGGCTTCGCGCGCTCAATAGCGGATTGGCCCTAGGCCCGCCGCTTCAGCGCCACGTACAGCGCGCCCTCGCCCCCGTGGCGCTGGTCGGCCTGCGACACCCCGGCGATCATGTCGCGCAGGGCCGGCGCCGCCAACCATTCCGGCGTGCGCTTCTTCAGCACCCCATGGCCGATCTTGCCCTTACCGGTGATGATCAGCACGGCGCGGTGGCCGTCGGCATAGGCGCGGCGGATGAAGCCCTCCAGGGCCGGACGGGCCTGGTCCTGGTCAAAGCCGTGCATGTCCAGCCGCGCGCCGATCGGATCGTGCTCCTTGATCAGGCGCTTGCGGCGATTGGGTTCGATATGACCCGGCGCCGATTTCGGGGTCCTGACCGGGGCGGGCCTGATCTCTGACGGATCGATGCGCAGGGGCGCGATGGAGGCCAGGTGCGTGGGCTGAACCTTCGCAGCCTTGGGCGCCTTGACCGGCTTGATCTTGACCTTGGCCCGCAGCTTCAGCGGCTTGTCGCCCGGCCGCGCATGCACCGTGTCGGCGACCATGCCCCAAAGGCGCAGTTCTTCCGGTCGCGGCGGCCGTTTCATGACTCAGGACTTCGGTATCGGAACCAGGCGGTACATCCGCAGGTCATGGCGCACGCGGCCGGCCTCGACGCCGGCGCCGGCCCCGCTGCCGGTATAGAGATCGGCGCGAACCTCACCCTTGATCGCGCCGCCCACGTCCAGCGCCACGGCCAGGCGGCGATAGGCGGGGAAGGCGCCGGCCAGCTTGGGCGCCGCGGCGTCTAGCCAGTACAGGCCACCCATGGCGTGGCGGCTGGGATCGACCGCGATGGCGCGGCCCGCCGGCAGGGGTATGCCGGCCGAGCCCACGGCTTCCTTGCCGTCGTCTTCCGAAAGCTTGAAGAAGATGTAGCGCGGGTTCAGCTGCATGATCTCGTCGGCCTTGGGTCCGCGATTATCGGCCAGCCAGGCGCGGATCGCATCGCCCGAGGTGTTGTTGTCAGTCAGCAGGCCCCGGTCGCGCATCGCCGTGGCGATGCCGACGAAGGGCTTGCCGTTGCCGCCCGCGAAGGCGGCGCGCATGCGGCGACCGTCGGGCATGACCAGAATGCCCGAGCCCTGGATCTGCAGGAAAAACAGCTCCTCGGGGCGCATCCAGGCCAGGGGCTTGTCAGCGGGCGAGGCTTCGATGGTCTTGCGGTCCGGATAGGGCTCGAACTTGCCGGCCTTGACCCGGCCGGTGACCTTCTTGCCGGCGAAGCTGGGCTCGAAGGCGCCCAGATCCAGCATCACCAGATCGGAGGGCACGCCGCGCACCGGAGCGCTGAACTCGTCGGAACGCGACATCCGCGCATCGTACTTCGGGGCGAAATAGGCAGTCAGCAGGCCCTGGTCGCCCACGGCCTGCGGCCGGAAATTGGCTTCCAGGAACAGGCGGGCGCCCCATTCGTCGCGCGGACCGTCCGTGCGGGCCAGGCGGCAGACGCGGGCCATGTCCTGGTCGCGGGCCACGCCGCAGCCGGCGCGGAAAGCGTCGAGGGCCGCGAGGTGGTCCTCGTCCTGCCAGCCCGCCAGGGCGCCGAACGTCAGCACGGCGTCGGCGGGGGCGTCCGGCGCCGCCGGCGAGACAGGCGAAACCGGCGGCGCAATGGGGCCGGTCGCGACCGGTGGCGGCGCGGTGGTCGTACAGGCCGCCAGGGTCAGCGACGCCAGGACGGCGATCAGGCCGAGGCGTGACATCAGGCTTCGGCGGCCGCGACGTGGACCAGGGTCCAGTTGGGATTGGCCGATTTCAGGTCGCGCTCGAAGGTCCACAGCTCGGCGGTGCGGCGGTCATCGACGGCTTCACCCTCGGCGCTGGTGGTGCGGGCCCGCACCTCGGCCAGGATGCGCACCGTAGCGCGGGCGGCGTCGCCGACGACGGCGACATTGTCCAGATCGACGCGCGGCGGCGTCATGATCTCGACCTTTTCCGACCGGCCTTCAGCTTCGCGGGCCACGATGGCCGCTTCGAAATTAGCCATGACGTCGTCGGCCAGAAGCGGCTTGAGCGTCTCGCGGTCGCCGGCGGCGAACGCCGTGACGATCATCTCATAGGCCGCGCGCGCCCCGCTCAGAAAATGGTTGGTGTTGAAGTCGGGCTGGCGCGCGCGCAGGGCGGCGACGCCCTCCAGCGGGCCCGTGACCACGGCTTCGGCGGGACCAGCCGGGGCTGGAACCGTCTTGGCGGCGGCGGGTGCGTCCTCGGGCTGACGCCCGACGCGACGACCCAGCGTCGCGTAGAGCTGGTAGAGAACGACAGCGGCGATAACCGCGAGAACGAGAATCTGAATTAGCACTTGGGTATCCGCGTCTGCGTCGACAGGCTGGTCGCCATGTCTATATAGGCGAGGCGAGCTCTCTCGTCAGGCGCCTGGCGTTGCACCAGGGCCCTCCGCGTGTTAGCAGCGCCGCTCTCTCCTAGCGGCCTTTCTAGCGGCCGAGTACGGATTTATTCCTAATGACCGACACGACCGCCGCCCCCGAGGGCGTCCAGGACGATAACGCGGCCGCTCAATCGGGCATCCGCATCATGGCCCAGTTCATCCGCGACTTCTCGTTCGAGAGCCCGCTGGCGCCCGACAGCCTGCGCTCGGGCACGGCCCAGCCGGCCATCGACATGGGCGTTGAGATGAACGCTCGCGGCCGCACCGACGGCCTGTTCGAGGTGGACCTGAAGCTGTCGGCCCGCGCCACGCGCGACGACCAGCCGGTGTTCCATGTCGAGGTCGTCTATGGCGGCCTGTTCCACATCGCCGGCGTGGCGGAAGCGGCCCTGGAAGAAGTGCTGCTGATCGAGTGCCCGCGCTTCCTGTTCCCGTTCGCCCGCCGGGTGATCGCCGACATCACCAGCGAAGGCGGCTTCCCGCCCTTCCTGATCGACCCGATCGACTTCGCCGGCGTCTACACGGCCCGCAAGGCCCAGGCCGAAAGCGTGGTGGTCGGCAACGCCTGAGGCGTTTTCGATCCGATAGATTTGAGAAACCCCGGCGCAGCGATGCGGCCGGGGTTTTTCTTTTCTGTCGCGACCTCTGTCGTTACGGCTGCAGCCGATACCCGCCCATTTCGGTGATCAGGATCTTGGCCATGGCCGGATCGGGCTCGATCTTCTGGCGCAGGCGATAGACGTGGGTTTCCAGGGTGTGGGTGGTGACCCCGGCGTTGTAGCCCCAGACCTCGGTCAGCAGCTCCTCGCGCGACACCGGCTTGGAGCCGGCGCGGTAGAGGTATTTCAGGATGTTGGTTTCCTTCTCGGTCAACCGCACCTTTTTCTGCTTTTCGTCGACCAGAAGCTTGGCCGACGGCCGGAACTCATAAGGGCCAATGCGGAACAGAGCGTCTTCCGAGGCCTCGTAGCTGCGCAGCTGGGCGCGAATGCGGGCCAGCAGCACGCCGAAGCGGAAGGGCTTGGTCACATAGTCATTGGCGCCGGATTCCAGCCCCAGGATGGTGTCGCTGTCGCTGGCGGCGGCCGTCAGCATGATCACCGGGGCCATGACGCCGTTCTTGCGCATCAGCCGGCAGGCCTCGCGGCCGTCCATGTCGGGCAGGTCGACGTCCAGCAGGACCAGGTCCGGCTTGATCTCGCGCGCCATGCGCACGCCCTCGCCGGCCGTGGCCGCTTCAGCCACCGCGAACTCTTCGTGCAGGGCGAGCTGTTCGGCCAGCGCGCCGCGCAGGTCGTCGTCGTCGTCGATGAGCAGAAGGGTCTTGCGTTGCGCCATATGCCGGAACATGCACCGGTGCGACCCCCTGCGACAACCCTTGGGATCGGAGAAGCCGACAATGATCTTCAGGGCCCGCCCCGACGGCCAGATTGACGTCAACGGACGCACGGTTCGATGCGCCCTGGGCAAGGCCGGCGTCATCGCCGCCGCCGACAAGCGCGAGGGCGACAACAGAAGCCCCGTGGGCGTCTGGATGATCCGGCAGGTGCTTTATCGCCCGGATGTCTATCCCAACGGTCCGACCACCGCCCTGCCCGTCGCGGCGATGGCCCCGGATGACGGCTGGTGCGACGCGCCGGGCGACCCGGCCTATAACCGCCCGGTCAAGCTGCCCTACCCCGCCAGCGCCGAGCGGCTGTGGCGGGATGATCAGGTCTACGACCTGGTCGGGATCCTGGCTCACAATGACGATCCGCCGGTTCCAGGGATGGGCTCAGCGATCTTCTTGCACCTGGCGCGCGAGGACTATTCCGGCACCGAGGGCTGCGTGGCCCTGGCGCGCGAGGATCTGGAGGCCCTGCTGGCGATGGCAAAGCCGGGGGATGCGATCGAGATCGCGCCCTAGACCCGGCCTATAGACCGCTCTTGGCCTTCCCATCGATCAGGACGGCCTGCTGCCAACGGCTCGGCGCCTTGTCGGTGCGGTGGATACAACCCGCCCAGCAACAGGGCCGCTTCTTGCCCTCCAACAGTTCCTCGCGGGTTCGCTGGATGCGGCGCTGGCGCGTTGCCGGCTGCTTGGCGTCATCGACCCAGCAAATGAACTCATTTCGCCCAAGCGGCGTCAGGCGCGCCCAAAGCCCCAGGGCGTCGGGATCCGATTGCACCGCCGCCTGCAGATCTTCACCCGCCTGGTGGACCGTCCCCTGGGGAAAGGCGTTCATCACGAAATCTCCCTGCGACGAGATAGAGCCTTCAGCCTGCCTTATCACCCGGCAGGAGGGGTCGTTCCAAGGCCGCCCGCGTTACGCGCGCCAAAAATCGCTGATCCCACCCGCACCGAGGTCGCGCCCTGGGCGATGGCGATCTCGAAGTCGTCGCTCATGCCCATCGACAGCTTTTCGACGCCATTGCGTTCGGCGATGGATTGCAGCAGCGCGAAATGCGCCGTGGGATCTTCGTCGACAGGCGGGATGCACATCAGGCCCTCGATCGTCAGGCCCAGCTCATCCCGGCAAAATGCGATGAAGGCGTCCGCTTCCTCTGTGTCCACGCCGGCTTTCTGTGGTTCCCAGCCCACGTTGACCTGAACGTATAGGCGCGGCGCCTTGCCCTGCCGTTTGATCTCGTCAGCTAGGGCCCTGGCCAGCTTTTCGCGGTCCACCGTCTCGATTACGTCGAAGAAGCCCACCGCATCGCGCACCTTGTTGGTCTGCAGCGGCCCGATCAGATGCAACTCGACCCCTTCGCGATGCGGCGTCCAGCGCTCCATCGCCTCCTGGACGCGATTTTCCCCGAACACCCGCTGGTCAGCGGCCAGAACCGGGGCGATATGGTCCCAGGGCTGGGTCTTGGACACCGCCACCAGCGTGACCGAGCCCGGCGGACGGCCGGCCGCCGTCTCGGCGGCGGTGATGCGGGCGCGGATGGAGGCCAGTGCGCTGTCTTGGGGGGCGTCGGGCATGCAGGAGATCGCTTGAAACCGATGGATGAGCTGGAAGCCCTGTCTAGGACGGCCATGACCTTCGCGCCAAGGATGGCGCGTGGTTTGGCCCTGCCCAACCTGCTTTTCTTCACCGACCCGGCGCGGGTTCCAGACCCCGAGGCCGTCGCCGAGCGTCTGCCGCCCGGCGCGGGGGTGGTGTTTCGGGCCTTCGGCGCGGCGGATGCGACGCCCCGGGGACTGCGCCTGCGCGCCATCGCCGACCGACGCGGCCTTGTCCTGCTGGTCGGCGCGGACGAAGCGCTGGCCCAGGCCATCGAGGCCGATGGCCTGCATCTGCCTGAACGCGCCAGAGAGACCGCGCCGCGTCTACGCGCCAGGCGGCCGGACTGGCTGGTCACGATCGCGGCTCACGATCTCCAGGCCGTCATGTCGGCCAGCGCTCTGGGAGCAGACGCCCTGGTCGTGTCACCGGTCTTTGAGAGCAACAGCCCGTCGGCGGGAACGCCGCTGGGCGTCGAGGGCCTGCGTGCTCTGGTCGGCGCGACAGACACGCCGGTCTACGCCCTGGGCGGAATCCGGGCGGGAACCGTGGAAAGTCTGAAAAATACGGGGATCGTCGGCGTCGCGGCCGTCGAAGCGTTCCTGAACTAGAACTTGAACGCGGTTTCCAGGCGAACGCGGGGCGCGGGCTCGACCGGCTCGGCCTTGCGCGCGGCCAGGGCCGGGTTGTTGTCGCCGAGCGCGACGGCGCCGCCGACGCGGATCGACGGGGTCAGCTTGAAATAGGCGCCGGCTTCGACGTCTTTCAGTTCCATTTCACGACCGACCGGCTGGTCGAGGCCGAGCTTCAGGCCCCATTTGCCCTTCTTGGCGTCCCACTGCAGGGTCTTCTTGGAGTCCTGCGGGCCGAACACGCCCTTGGGGTTGCTGGTGAAGTCGTTCTTGACCGTGAAGTCAGGCGTGGCGGAGCGGGTCTTGACCTGGGCATGGGCGATCGTCGCCGATCCGGTGAGGATCAGCGCCGCAGCACCTGCCGTAATGAAACGCGTCGCGGTCATCGCTACTCGTCACCTGTCCCAAACCCCACACGTTCCAAACATAGGAACGCGCGCCCTGATAATCGATTAAAGGCCTGACCAGAACGCGGTCAACCGGCGTTTGGTCGCAGGATACCGCTATCGTCGCGATTCAGACGGCGCCTGTGGCGGACCGGTCACGCGATTCCTGTTTTGAGGCAGCGCGCCCATGCTATAGACCGGCTCCGGCCGCGGGGGCGCGCCAAAGTGCGCGATCGCGCCGGCGAGACATTGGAGCGAGGTACTATGGCGTTTAAGCGTGGATCAGTGTTGCGCGGCGTCGCCGCTGGCGTGCTGGCGCTGTCGGTTCTGGGCGTTTCCGCCTGCGGCAGCACCAAGGGTCCCAAGGTTTTCTCCACCGTCTCGGACGATGGCGGCGGCTTCAACCCCTTCAAGGGTCTGGGCGGCGGCGGCGGCAAGGCTCCGGCCAGCGAAGGGTCGATCGGCGTCAACGGCTATCTGTGGCGCGCGACGCTCGACACCCTGGCCTTCATGCCCCTGGCCTCGGCCGACCCCTACGGCGGCGTGATCGTCACCGACTGGTATGTGAACCCGGAAAAGCCTGACGAGCGCTTCAAGGCGACCGTCTACATCCTGGACACCCGCCTGCGCGCCGACGGTCTGAACGTCAACGTCTTCAAGCAGGCCAAGGACGCCGCCGGAAGCTGGACGGATACGCCCACCGCCGACCAGACGGCGACCGACATCGAGAACGCGATCCTGACCCGCGCCCGTCAGCTTCGACTTTCGAACATCAAGGGCTAAGGCCCCGGCGGGTCTTCGTCGTCCGTCGGCGAAGACCCTGACCGCCGCACTTTCAGCGCGCTCCGGCCGCGAAACCGCTTATATGTCACGCGGACGCGCCTGCAGGGGCGCTTTTGCATATCCAGACATTCGGTTTCCATGGCCCGCTACAATCCCAAAGACACTGAGCCCAAATGGCGCGACGCCTGGGCCAATGCCGACGTCTTCAAGACGGCGGACATCTCGGATGGGCGGCCGAAATACTACGTGCTCGAGATGTTCCCCTATCCGTCGGGGCGCATCCACATGGGCCATGTGCGCAACTACGCCATGGGCGACGTCGTGGCCCGCTACAAGCGCGCCCAGGGCTTCTCGGTGCTGCACCCGATGGGCTGGGACGCCTTCGGCATGCCGGCCGAGAACGCCGCCATGGAGCGCGGCGTCCACCCCAAGGGCTGGACCTACGACAATATCGCCGCGATGCGCGAGCAACTGAAGGCCCTGGGCCTGTCGATCGACTGGTCGCGCGAGTTCGCCACCTGCGACCCGGAATATTACGGCAAGCAGCAGGCCTGGTTCCTGAAGCTGCTGAAGCGCGGCCTGGTCTATCGCAAGGAAGCCTCGGTCAACTGGGATCCGGTCGACATGACCGTCCTGGCCAATGAGCAGGTCATCGACGGCAAGGGCTGGCGCTCGGGCGCCCCGGTGGAGAAGCGCAAGCTGACCCAGTGGTTCCTGCGCATCACCGACTATGCCGACGCCCTGATCGACGGCCTGAAGACCCTGGATCGCTGGCCTGAAAAGGTCCGCATCATGCAGGAGAACTGGATCGGCCGGTCCAAGGGCCTGCGCTTCACCTTCAAGTTCGCCAACAACGGAAATGGCAGCGAGGCCCCCGATGGCCACGCGGCCGGGCTGGAGGTCTACACCACCCGTCCCGACACCCTGTTCGGCGCCAGCTTCGTGGGCATCGCCCCCGAGCATCCGCTGGCCGAACAGCTGGCGGTCGAGAACCCGCAGCTGCAGGCCTTCATCGCCGAATGCCGCAAGGGCGGGACCTCGGAAGCCGATATCGAAGGCGCCGAGAAGCTGGGGCGCGACACCGGCCTGCGTGTCGTTCACCCGCTGGACCCGTCGATCACCCTGCCCGTCTGGATCGCCAACTTCATCCTGATGGACTACGGCACCGGCGCGATCTTCGCCTGCCCGGCCCACGACCAGCGCGACCTCGACTTCGCCCGCAAGTACGACCTGCCGGTGCTGCCGGTGGTTCTGCCGCCCGGCGAGGATCCGGCGACCTTCGCGATCGGCAAGGAGGCCTATGTCGGCCCCGGTTCGATCTACAATTCCGAATTCCTGGACGGGATGGACATCGAGTCCGCCAAGTCCGAGGTCGTCGCCCGCATCGAGGCCCAGGACCAGGGCCAGGGCGCGACGGTCTATCGCCTGCGCGACTGGGGCGTCAGCCGCCAGCGCTACTGGGGCTGCCCGATCCCGATCATCCACTGCGAGGCCTGCGGTCCCGTGCCGGTGCCGGAAGACCAGCTGCCGGTGGTGCTGCCCGACGACGTCACCTTCGAGGCCGACAAGCCGGGCAATCCGCTGGTGCGTCACCCGACCTGGAAGCACACGACCTGTCCGTCCTGCGGCGCGCCCGCCCAGCGCGAGACCGACACGCTGGACACCTTCATGGACAGCTCGTGGTACTTCGCGCGCTTCGCCAACCCCGACGCGGCCGAGTGCATCGACAAGGCCTCGGCCGATCACTGGATGCCCGTCGACCAGTATATCGGCGGGGTCGAGCACGCGATCCTGCACCTGCTCTACGCCCGCTTCATCACCCGCGCCCTGAAGGACGAGGGCCTGCTGTCGGTGGAAGAGCCGTTCGCGGGCCTGTTCACCCAGGGCATGGTCACCCACGAGGCCTACAAGAACGTCGCCGGCGAGTGGGTCGAACCCTCCGACGTCGTCATCACGGCCGAAGGCAACAGCCGCACCGCAAAACATGCGACGACCGGCGAGCCGATCACCATCGGCGACATCGAGAAGATGTCGAAGTCGAAGAAGAACGTGGTCGCCCCCGAGGATATCTTCGACGCCTACGGGGTCGACGCCGCGCGCCTGTTCGTGATGAGCGACAGCCCGCCCGAGCGCGACGTGCAGTGGACCAACAGCGGCGTCGAAGGCTCCTGGCGCTTCACCCACCGCCTGTGGAACGAGTTCGACAGCCAGCCGGCCGGCGATTTCGTCCATGACGCTTCGGATGAGGCCGCAATCGCCCTGCGCAAGTCGGCCCACAAGCTGATCGGCTTCGTCACCGACAGCATCGACGGCTTCCGCTTCAACAGCGGCGTGGCGCGCCTGTACGAGTTCCTGAACGCCCTGAAGGCCGCTCCGGCAGAGGGAGCCTCACAAGCTGTGCTGGCGGCCCGCAAGGAAGCCCTGCACATCCTGGCGCGCCTGGTGGCCCCCTTCACGCCTCACCTGGCCGAGGAAGCCTGGGCCAGCCTGGGCGGCGAAGGCCTGGTGGTCGACGCGCCCTGGCCCAAGGCCGACCCGGCCCTGGCCGCCGACGACGAGCGCGTGCTGCCGATCCAGATCAATGGCAAGCGTCGCGGCGAGATCAAGGTCAAGGCCGGCCTCTCGGAAAGCGAGGTCGAGAAGATCGCGCTGGCCGATCCGGCCGTTCTGGCCCACCTTGAGGGGGTCACGGTCCGCAAGGTGATCGTGGTCAAGGACCGTATCGTCAACATCGTGGCCAACTGACCGATGAAACGCATTCTCCTGGTTGGCGCGCTCGCCGTCTCCACCCTTGGCCTCTCGGCCTGCGGATTCACGCCGCTGTACGCCACGCCGGGCGTCACGCCGGGGCTGGCCTCGATCGAGACCGTCGCCCCCGACGGTCGCGCCGGCTTCCTGCTGCGCGAGCAGCTGGATGACGCCTTCGTCCACGCGGTCGATGCGCCTGCCGCATATCGCCTGACCCTGGCGATCAACGAGCAGCGCTATGCGCGCGGCGTGCGGGTCGACAACGTCGCCAACCGCTACGAGCTGCGGATGGTCGTCAACTGGCGTCTGCTGGACGGCAAGACCGGCGCCGAGGTCCGCAAGGGCCGCAGCGAGGCGGCCGTGACCTATGACTCGGCTGACCAGCCCTATGCCGCCATCGCCGCCCAGAACGACGGCCAGGAACGCGCCGCCGCCGAGGTGGCCCGCAACATCCAGCTGGACCTCGCCGCCTGGATGGCCGGCGGCCGCAAGGCCAAGACCTGACGCCCCGGCTGAAGGCCTGACGCCATGATCCTGTCCAAGCGGCCGGACGTCGAACGCTTCCTGAAGGATCCGGCCCCGGATATCCGCGCCGTGGTGATCTACGGCAAGGATCGCGGCGTCGTGCGCGACCGCGCCGACCAGCTGGCCAAGCGGCTGTTCGCCCGGCCCGATGATCCCTTCGACACCGCCCAGCTGACCGAAAGCGACGTCGAGTCCCATCCCGGCAAGCTGGAGGAAGAGCTTTCTGCCCTGTCGATGATGGGCGGTCGTCGCCTGGTGCGCCTGCGCCTGACCGGCGAGAAGGCCGGACCCGACAAGGCCACGGCCGAGGCCCTGACCCGCCATGTCGACGGCCAGCTCAATCCCGAGGCGCTGTTCATCGTCGAGGCCGGCGCGCTGGGCCGGGATTCGACCCTGCGCAAGGTCGGCGAGAAGGCCAGCGGCTGCGCCGTCATCCCCTGCTACGAGGATGAGGCCGGCGACATGGCTCGCCTGGCCCGCGAAACCCTGGCCCGCGACAAGGTCAGCCTCAACAGCGAAGCCCTCGACCTGTTCGTTTCACGCCTGCCCAAGGAGCGCGGCGTGGCGCGGATGGAGATCGAGCGCCTGATCCTGTTCCTGGGCCCCGGCAGCGGCGTCAACGCCACGGCGGCCGACCTGACCGACTTCCTGGGGGTCGAGCCCGAGGCCTCGCTGGGCGACGCCGCCATCGACGCCTTTGGCGGCCGCCTCGGCGCCGCCCAGGCCGGCCTGCGTCGCGCCGCAGCCGAAGGCGAAGGCGGCCCGGCGGCGGTGCGGGCCATGGGCTATCACCTGGGCCGCCTACGACGCACCCTGACCCTGCACAAGAACGGCATCGACCTGACGGCGGCGGCCAAAGCCTCCGGCGTGTTCTGGAAACAGGAGCGCGAGTTCCTGCGCCAGGCCCGCGCCTGGACCCTGGAGCTGCTGCTCGACATCCAGGGCGAGATCCTCAACGCCGACCGGGCATGCAAGACCTCCGGCTCGCCCGACCAGCTGATTTCCGAGCGCCTGGCCCTGATGATCGCCGGTCGCGCGCGCCGACTGGGCCTTTAGGCCAAAAACCCCCAAAAACAGGGCGTTTGCGCGCCTGTGGATGACTTTCAGGAAAGCCTTATCGAACAGGGCTTTACGCGGATTATCGCGAAATCCGCCCTCGCCTCACGAAAACGGCGCCTCCCCAAGTACGGAAAGGCGCCGTTCTGTGCGCGACAGAGGCCGTTCAAAAAGCGTGATCTCACACTCTTCGAAATCGCATTGCGTGTGGTCGGTCAGACCCCGCGCGTCAGGCGGTTGCAGAGGTCGTCCAGCTGCTCGAGCGTCGCATAGCGGATGGTCAGCTGGCCGGCGCCGTCGCGATGGTCGATGACCACGTCGAGGCCCAGCACCGACGACAGGTCGGACTCGAGAGCCTGGGTGTCGGTGTCCTTGACCTTGGCCGGACGGCCGCCCTTGTTCTTGGACGGACGGGCGTCGGGCGTCTTGCGGGCCAGGGCTTCGGTGTCGCGCACCGACAGGCCCTTGCCGATGATCTCGCGCGCCAGGGCGGCGGGATCCTCGGCGGCGGCGATGGCGCGGGCATGACCGGCCGACAGCTCGCCGCTGACCAGGTGTTGCTGAACCTCTTCCGGTAGGGCCAGCAGACGCAGGGTGTTGGCCACGTGGCTGCGGCTCTTGCCGATGGTCTGGGCGATGTTCTCCTGCGTGCGGTCGAACTTGTCCATCAGGACGCGGTACGACAGCGCCTCTTCCAGGATGTTGAGGTCGGAACGCTGGACGTTCTCGATGATGCCGATCTCGAGGACGGCCAGGTCATCCAGCTCGCGGACCAGGATCGGCACGCTGCGCAGGCCGGCCCGCTGAGCCGCGCGCCAGCGGCGTTCGCCGGCGACGATCTGGTATTCCCCGGCGGCACCGGGCGCGGGTCGCACCAGGATCGGCTGCAGGACGCCCTTTTCGCGGATCGAATTGGACAGCTCGACCAGGTCGTCCTCGCGGAAGGTCCGGCGCGGCTGATCCGGATTGCGGCGCAGCAGCTCGATCGGCGCCTCATTGGCCCCGCCCAGCCGTTCGCCCGGCGCCTGGGCCGGCGCGGCGTCGACCTCGCCCAGCAGGGCGGACAGACCGCGACCCAAACCCCTACGCCCTTCGGCCATACCCGGCTCTCCCACCACGACGGACTCCATCTTCAAGCTCGTATTGACGACTGTTAATTCGGTTCTAGGCGGCGTGGGACAGACGGGCGCGTTCGCGACTGATCACTTCGCGGGCCAGTTTCAGATAGGCTTGGCTGCCCGCGCATTTCAGATCGTACAGCAGGACGGGCTTGCCGAAGGACGGCGCCTCCGAGACCCGCACATTGCGCGGGATGACCGCGTCATAGACCTTTTCGCCGAAGTGGGCGCGGACGTCCTTGGCCACCTGTTCCGACAGGCTGTTGCGCTTGTCGTACATGGTCAGGACCACGCCCTGGATCTCCAGGTGCGGGTTGAGGCTGCCACGCACCCGCTCGATCGTGCGGATCAGCTGGGTCAGACCCTCCAGGGCGAAGAACTCGCACTGCAGCGGCACGAACACCGCGTCGGCGGCGGTCATGGCGTTGACGGTCAGCACGTTCAGCGACGGCGGGCAGTCGATCAGCACATAGGTATAGGGGCCGTTGGCGCGCAGGGGCTCAAGGGCGTCGCGCAGACGGTAGGACCGGCGGGCGGTCTGACCCAGTTCCAGCTCGACGCCCGACAGGTCGGCGTCAGCAGGCACCACGTCCAGGCCCGGCAGGCTGGTGGCCACGGCGGCGTCGACCACCGGAGACTCGCCCATCAGCACGTCATAGAGGGTCGTGCGGCGCTGCTGGCGGGTGATGCCCAGGCCCGTCGAGCAGTTGCCCTGCGGATCGGCGTCGATCAGCAGCACGCGTTCACCGCAGGCCGCCAGGGCCGTGCCCAGATTGATGGCCGTGGTCGTCTTGCCCACGCCGCCCTTCTGGTTGGCGATGGCGAGGACGCGGAGCGGCTGGAGTGGCTTAGCGGACACGGGAAAGCCTCTTTACTTGAACGATGCGCCCGCGAGGGTCGCTTTGACTGGGTCGCAGCTCGGCCTCGAAAGTCCAAGCGGTCTCGGCCTCTGAAAGCTCGCTGGCCACATCCTGTCCCTTCAGGAACAGGCCAAGCGCGCCCCGGTGCAGATAGGGCCAGGAAAAACCCAGAAGTTTGGTCATCGGCGCGCAGGCGCGGGCGGTGACGACCTCGACCTTGAGATTGAGCTCTTCGGCCCGGGCGTTGTGCACCTGGGCCGGCAGATCGAGGGCCGAAACGACCTCGGTCAGGAACCGGCAGCGCTTGGCCATGCTCTCGACCAGATGGACCTTGGCGCCCGGTGTGTCTTTCAAAAGTATGGCCAGCACGATGCCGGGCAGACCGGCGCCGGCGCCAAGGTCAGCCCAGATCTTCGCGCCCGGAGCCATCTCCAGCAGCTGGGAGCTGTCGAGCACGTGGCGCGTCCAGTAGGTGGCGATGGTCGCCGGACCCACCAGGTTCATCACCGCGTTCCATTCGGCCAGCAGGTCCTGATAGCGGGCCAGATCCGCCAGCTGGCTGTCGGTGACGCCGGTCAGGGCCTGATAGCCGGCCGCGTCGAGCACGGGTTCAGCGACGGCTTCGGGGGTCAAAACGGTCTCAGGCTGCATGGCGACGCACGTGGGCCAGCAGCGCCGTCAGCGCGCCGGGCGTCACGCCTTCGATACGGGCGGCCTGGCCAAGAGTCAGGGGCTTCACCCGCGCCAGCTTCTCGCGGACCTCGTTGGAGAGGCTGCCCACGGCGCGGTAGTCGAGATCGGCCGGCAGGCGCAGGTCCTCTTCCCGGCGGAAAGACTCGGCGTCGGCGCGCTGGCGGTCGAGATAGCCGGCATAGGCCGCCTCGATTTCGATCTGCTCGCGCACCGCCATGTTCCACGTGGAAACCTCGGGCCACACCTCGGCGAGACGATCCAGGGTCACCTCTGGATAGGCCAGCAGGGCGAAGATGTTCCGGCGCTCGCCGTCTTCCTTGACCTTGAAGCCCGCCCTCAGCGCTTCCGGCGGGGTCAGACTGACCGAGCGGGCGAAGGCGCGGGCCTCTTCCAGCTTGGTCTTCTTGTCCGCCCAGGCCTCGGCGCGCACGGAGCCCACAACGCCTAGGGCAATGCCGCGGTCGGTCAGGCGCTGGTCGGCATTGTCGGCGCGCAGGGTCAGGCGGAACTCGGCCCGGCTGGTGAACATGCGATAGGGCTCGGTCACGCCACGGGTGACCAGGTCGTCGATCATCACGCCGATATAGGCCTCGTCGCGCGCGAAAGTGGCGGGCTCCCGGCCCTGAGCCGCCAGCGCGGCATTGAGACCGGCGACCAGGCCCTGGGCTCCGGCCTCTTCGTATCCCGTGGTGCCGTTGATCTGCCCGGCCAGATACAGACCCGGCAGGCGCTTGGTCTCCAGGGTCGGGAACAGCTCGCGCGGATCCACGTAGTCATATTCGATGGCGTAGCCGTAGCGCTTGACCTCGACCTGCTCCAGGCCGGGGATTGTGCGCAGGAACATCAGCTGGGTCTCTTCGGAGACCGAGGTCGAGATACCGTTCGGATAGACCGTCGTGTCATCCAGCCCTTCCGGCTCGAGGAAGATCTGATGGCTGGTCTTGTCGGCGAAGCGGACGACCTTGTCCTCGATGGACGGGCAATAGCGTGGGCCGATCCCCGTGGCGCGACCGCCATAGACGGCCGACTCGCCCAGACGGTCAGCGATGATCTGGTGGGTCTCAGGGGTCGTCCAGGTCACGCCGCACTGGATCTGCGGGACGGTGATCCTGTCGGTCAGGAACGAGAACGGCACGGGATCTTCGTCCGCCGCCTGCATCTCCAGGCGATCCCAGGCGATGGTCGCGCCGTCCAGACGGGCGGGCGTGCCGGTCTTCAGACGTCCCATGTGGAAGTCGAGGCCGTAGAGCCGATCCGACAGACCGATCGACGGCGCGTCGCCGACCCGGCCGGCGGGCGTGCGGGTCTCGCCCAGATGGATCAGACCCTTCAGGAAGGTGCCGGTGGTCAGCACCACGCGCGCTGCGTGGTAGGCGACCCCTGCCCCGTCGATCACGCCAGCGACGCGCTGTTTCCCATCGGGGCCGTCCTCAACAATGAGGTCCTCGGCGGCGGCGGCGATGATGTCGAGGTTACACGTGGCGTTCAGCTCGGCCTGCATGGCCTCGCGATAGAGCCGGCGGTCGATCTGCGAGCGCGGGCCACGCACGGCGGGGCCCTTCGAGCGGTTCAGCATCCGGAACTGGATACCGGCCTTGTCGGCCATGCGGCCCATGACGCCGTCGAGGGCGTCGATCTCGCGAACGAGGTGGCCCTTGCCCAGGCCGCCGATGGCCGGGTTGCACGACATCTCGCCGATGGTCTCAAGCTTGTGGGTCAGCAGCAGGGTGCGAGCCCCCGTGCGCGCGGCGGCGCTGGCCGCCTCGCAGCCGGCGTGGCCGCCGCCGATGACAATAACATCCCAGGTGTTGGACAAAGGTACGCGCCTCAATGCGAACGCCCCCGGGTCTGGCGGGGGCGCTGGAGTCACATATACCCTCTTCAGGCGAAAAGGTCGACGTGAGTCCCGGAGGTTTCACGTGAAACACTCAGGGCACAGCTGTGATCAGCCTGTGGATAACCTGTACATGTTTCACGTGAAACTCTACTTGCCGATACAGAAGCTGGAGAAGACCCGGTCCAGCACATCCTCAGCATCAATACGGCCCGTGATCTTGGCCAGGGCGCGCGCGGCAAGACGCACGTCTTCGGCAGCAAGTTCGACCTCCAGCCCGGACTCAGAGAGGGCTCTTCCCAGATAGCCCCGGGCTTCGCGCAACCGCTCGGCATGGCGCAGCCGGGTTGCTGCCGGAAACTCGGAGCCGGACAGCGCTGCGGTCACATGGAACGTCAGGTCCGCCTTGAGTCGGTCCACCGCGCCATCCGCTTTCGCCGCCGCGGTTCGAACCGTCAGGCCTCGCTCAACGAGGGCAGCGCTCGCCCTGGCCACCGCATCGGGGTCGGCGATGTCCATCTTGTTGATCAGCACCCAGTCGCCCGGGGCCAGAAGATCGACGCCCTCCCCGCTGGCCTGTTCCACGTGAAACCCGTCGATGACCCAGATCCGCAGGTCCGCGTCGTGGGCCCAGGCCCGGGCGCGACGCACCCCTTCGGCCTCGACGACATCCACCGTCTCGCGAAGACCGGCGGTGTCAGCCAGCAGCACGCGATAGCCGCCCAGCACCAGCGGGACCTCAATGATATCCCGTGTGGTGCCGGCGATCTCGGTGACGATCGCGGCGTCGCGCTGGGCCAAACCATTGAGCACCGTGCTCTTGCCGGCATTCGGCGCGCCGATCAGGGCGATCCGATAGCCATCCCGAACCCGACGGCCGCGCGCCGCATCGGCCAGGGCGGCGTCGATCTCGGCCGCCAGGGTCTCGAGCCCGGGCCGAGCGCGGGCGGCCACCTCTTCCGGGAGGTCTTCATCGGGGAAGTCGACCGCCGCTTCCAGCATGGCCAGGGCATGGACCAGCAGCTCGCGCCAGCGATCATAGCGCTGGCTGAGCGCCCCGCCGATCTGGCCCAGCGCCTGTCGGCGTTGGCCTTCAGTCTCGGCGTCGACCAGATCGGCCACGCCCTCGGCCTGGGCCAGGTCCAGCTTGCCGTTCTCGAAGGCGCGGCGGGTGAACTCGCCGGGCTCGGCTAGCCGCAGTCCCAGAGCGACCAGCGCCTCCAGCAACGCCTCGACCACGGCCCGGCCGCCATGCACGTGAAACTCGGCGGCGTCCTCGCCGGTATAGCTGGCCGGTCCCTGGAAGAAGAGCACCAGAGCCTCGTCCAGCGCCACGCCGTCGTGCTTCAACCGTCGAAGCGCGGCCTGGCGCGGCGGCGGAACCCTGCCCGCCAGCGCCGCCACGATGTCATGCGTGTGGGGACCCGACACGCGCACCACGGCCACCGCCGCCCGCCCGGCCGCCGTGGCCAGGGCGAAGATCGTATCCGTCATCAGTCGCGCTTGCCCGCCGCCGCGCCAGCCGCCGCCGTCATCAGCTTGCGGAACTGATCCTGCGCGCCCGCCCCGAACGCCATCCAGTTCTTCATCAGCTCTTCGGGCGCCAGCATCGCCATGTTGGCGTCCATGCGCGTCTGCATCTCTTTGACGAGGTGGTCGTTGAGGGTGCTGACATCCGGCAGGCCCAGGAAGGTGCGGGCCTCCACGGGGGTGCAGTCGATCTCGATGGTCATCTTCATGGCGGTTCCCTCAGGTCAGGGCACGATATTGTTATGGGCCAGGCCCGACGCGTCACGTTAGAGCGCTTTGGTCGAAAGTCACATCGACGCCATACGACGGAGAGCCCTGATGAGCGAGACCCTCACCATCACCACGCCTGACGGCGCCTTTACCGCCTATGTGGCGCGGCCCCAGGCAGAGCATGCCCCCGCCGTCGTGGTCATCCAGGAGATCTTCGGCGTCAACAAGGTGATGCGCGACATCTGCGACGGCCTGGCCGCCCAGGGTTTCGTCGCCATCTGTCCCGACCTGTTCTGGCGGATCGAGCCCGGCATCGACATCACCGACCAGTCGGAGGCCGAGTGGAAGCGGGCCTTTGAACTGTTCAATGCGTTCGACGTGGACGCCGGCGTCGCCGACATCGCCGCCACCATCGCCGCTGTCCGCGCCCTGCCCGGCGTGTCCGGCAAGGTCGGCGCGGTCGGCTATTGCCTGGGTGGCCTGCTGGCTTTCCTGACGGCCACCCGCACGGACGCCGACGCCTGCGTCTCCTACTATGGCGTCGGCCTCGAAAAGCACGTGGGCGAGGCCGACAAGCTGGCGCGTCCCCTGCTGATGCATATCGCCGAGAAGGACCAGTTCGTGCCGCCCGAGGCGCAGCAGGTCATCCTGGCCGCCCTGAAGGATCATCCGCAGATCCAGATCCATACCTATGCCGGCCGCGACCACGCCTTCGCCCGCGAAGGCGGCGCGCATTACGACGCGACCGACGCGGCCAAGGCCAATGGCCGGTCGCTGACCTTCTTCCGAACCAACCTGGCCTGATCCGATGCTGGCGATCCAAGCGACCAAGGCCGGCGGACCCGAAGTGCTCGAGGCCATTGACCTGCCTGCGCCCACGCCGGGGCCGGGCCAGATCCTGGTCCGCCACCACGCGGTGGGCCTGAACTTCATCGACACCTATCACCGCTCCGGCCTCTATCCGATGAAGATGCCGGTCGTGCTGGGGCTGGAGGCGGCGGGCGTCGTCGAGGCGCTAGGCGACGGCGTCACGCGTTTCGCCGTCGGCGACCGCGTCGCCTATAACGGCTCACTCGGCGCCTATGCCGAAGCAGCCGTCGTCGCGGCCGATCGGGCGGTGAAGGTTCCCGATGACGTCAGCCTCGAGATCGCCGCCGCCGTCCTGCTCAAGGGCATGACCGCCGAGTTTCTGGTCCGCCGATGTTTCCACGTGAAACCCGGCGACGTCGTGCTGGTCCATGCGGCCGCCGGCGGCGTGGGGTCGATCCTGGTCCAATGGTGCAAGACCCTCGGCGCGACGGTGATCGCCACGGTGGGGTCGGAGGCCAAGGCCGCTATCGCCCGCGATCTCGGCGCCGACCACGTGATCCTCTACGACAACGAGGACGTCGCCGCGCGCGTCGCCGAGATCACCGGCGGCAAGGGCGTGGCCGTGGTCTATGACGGCGTCGGCAAGGACACGTTCGCGGCCAGCCTGAAAAGCCTGGCGCGACGCGGCGTTCTGGCCACCTTCGGCAACGCCTCGGGCCCCGTCCCGCCGTTTTCGCCGCTGGAGCTTTCCGGCAAGTCGCTGTTCGTGACCCGCCCCCGCCTGTTCGACTACATCGTCACCACCGACGAGCTGGACGAAAGCGCCGAGGCCCTGTTCGCGGTCCTGGCGTCGGGCGCGGTCAAGATCGATATCGGCCAGACCTTCCCGCTGTCGGAGGCCCGCGCCGCGCATGAGGCCCTGGAAGGGCGACGTACGACCGGCGCTACCCTGCTGCTGCCGTAGGGCCGCATACCCGGTCAGACCCACAAAAAAGCCCCGGGTCATCCCCGGGGCTTTTCCGTATGGCGGTGAGTCGGTTCGGACTCAGGTGTTCATCGACTGGAAGAAGTCGCCGTTGGTCTTGGACTGGCGCATCTTCTCCAGCAGGAACTCGATGGCGTCCGAGGCGCCCATCGGGTTGAGGATGCGGCGCAGCACATAGGTCTTCTGAAGCTGGTCGCGCGGGGTGATCAGCTCTTCCTTGCGGGTGCCGGACTTCAGCACGTCGATGGCCGGGAAGATGCGCTTGTCGGCAACCTTGCGGTCCAGGATGATTTCCGAGTTGCCGGTGCCCTTGAACTCTTCGAAGATCACTTCGTCCATGCGGCTGCCGGTGTCGATCAGGGCGGTGGCGATGATGGTCAGCGAACCGCCCTCCTCCACATTCCGCGCCGCGCCGAAGAAGCGCTTGGGACGCTGCAGGGCGTTGGCGTCGACACCGCCGGTCAGCACCTTGCCCGACGACGGGACGGTGGTGTTGTAGGCGCGGCCCAGACGGGTGACCGAGTCCAGCAGGATGACGACGTCGCGCTTGTGCTCGACCAGGCGCTTGGCCTTTTCGATGACCATCTCGGCCACCTGCACGTGGCGGGTCGCCGGTTCGTCAAAGGTCGAGGCGATGACCTCGCCCTTCACCGTGCGCTGCATGTCGGTGACTTCTTCCGGACGCTCGTCGATCAGCAGGACGATCAGGTAGATTTCCGGATGGTTGGTCTCGATCGACTTGGCGATGTTCTGCAGCATGACGGTCTTACCCACGCGCGGCGGGGCGACGATCAGGCAGCGTTGGCCTTTACCGAGCGGGGCGACGATGTCGATGATCCGGCCCGAGCGATCCTTCACGGTCGGATCAGGCAGTTCCATGTTCAGGCGCTCTTCGGGATAGAGCGGCGTCAGGTTGTCGAAGTGGATCTTGTGCTTGACGTTGTCGGGGGCCTCGAAATTGATCTTGGCCACGCCGGTCAGGGCGAAGTAGCGCTCGCCCTCCCGCGGTGAGCGGATGGCGCCGTCGACGGTGTCGCCGGTGCGCAGGCCATACTTCCGGATCTGCGAGGGCGAGACGTAGATGTCGTCCGGACCCGGCAGATAGTTGGCTTCCGGCGAGCGCAGGAAGCCGAAGCCGTCCTGCAGCACTTCCATGGTGCCCGAGCCCGAGATCTCCACGCCTTCTTCGGCGAGGGTCTTCAGGATCGCGAACATCATGTCCTGCTTGCGCATGGAGTTGGCGT
>Ga0209023_10002047_pt1 | contig 25964 bp, 33 predicted proteins | sample LakOneMetagenome_FD_187468 | JGI IMG/M metagenome (GOLD analysis project Ga0209023, IMG submission 187468) | Freshwater and sediment microbial communities from Lake Erie, Canada (SPAdes) (version 2) | ecosystem: Environmental > Aquatic > Freshwater > Lentic | place: Lake Erie, Canada... | reverse complement strand
CGGGATCAGCAAGAAGAGCGTGACCACGATAAGGATGTTGAGGACGTCCAAGGCGTGCGCGTCGGAGCCGCTGTTTTCCTCGACGGCAGCACGGGCTGCCACAAGGGCGAGGAGCACGAGGCCAGGAAGCGCGCTACCCCGCACGCCCCTCAACCAAGCCAGGCGTGAGTAGGGCCACCAGTCCGGCGATCTCAGCACCGGGTCTTCAACGTCTTTGGCACGCCAGACAGAGATCGATCGGACTGTCGCAATCAGGCCGACCGCCAAGAAGAGAACTACAGGCGACAAGCTTCGGCCTCAGCGTACGAGGCACGGACAACCTGCCTCCATTGAGCGTGACCCCCAACCATGTTCGGTGGAGTACCCATTGGCTTGGCACTCAAGCGGCCCTCCGGCTCTCAGAGGCCTGCAACGTTCCGGTGGCGGAGAACGGATTCAGGGTGATGCTCACCACCGACACCCGGCGCGAGGTTCCGGCTTCGCGCATAGCCTTCAGGCCATGATCTTTCGGGGGAGAACTGCCGTCCTGCTTGCGCTACTTGTGGCGATCCTCGTCATCCCGTCGATCGCGTTGGGGTTTCCGGACCGGACTAGCCCCATCGTCAACCCCCTCGGGGTCAAACTTACGAGTCCGTCAAGCCACGATCGCATGACCCTCCTTAGCACCTGCCGCATGATGCGCCACAAACGCTACGGCGGCTGTCGCGCAGAAGACAGAAGAGATCGAGGCGGGATAACCGTTGCCGAGGGAGAGACTCTCCAGGTCGATCTCCCAGAGGCAGCGGTAGCAGTCAGGGCGAACAGGGTTGTGCGTGAGAAGGGCAACATCGAAGTCTTCTTTATCCCCGCCGCCCGGGCAGCAGTTGTTCCGAATACCGATGGGCAGTCATGGAGGTTCGTCCTGCCCAACCACATAGGCGGCAATGCCCTCGTGGTCCAGGTCAGGTACGAGCGCCCGATCCGGTTCCACGGCGTGGGGGTCACGGCGGCTAGCTATGTATCGCGGATGACGCTGAGTGGGCAAGGGCGAGAAGGGGACTGAGCCCCGCTGGCCGATGGGAATCGCGAAGGCGAGGATCCAGGTCCATGAAACCAGGCGCGCAGTTTCGGACCAAGCCGCTCCCCTGGCGCGATCGCGACGCCGGTGGGGCCGTGTCGGCCTGCAACGCTCCGGCGGCGGAGAACGTATTCGGGGTGATGGGCACCACCGACACCCGGCGCGAGGTTCCGGTTTCGCGGCTAGCCTTCCGGCCATGACCGTCCGGGGGAGATAGTTGGCAATGACTGGTACCTGGAAGTACGTGCTTGCCGCCATTCTGCTGGTCGTGGTGGCTGTCGCATTTATGGCCCGCCCGTCGCCGATCTTGGGAATAGACGGCTCCTCCCTCGCGGCTTCGGTCAACGACGGCTCGGCACCTGTGCCGTGCCGTGAGACCGCAGAGGGCACCTGGACCTGCACAGAAATGATCGACGGTGGCAGTAGCGGGATCGACTACCAAGTTGATGTGGGGACGTGGGGCTGCTGGACCGGCGAGCTGCTCATGAAAGAGGCGGCACCGAAGGGCACGGAGTCGGAAGTCTCGGGCTGCGTCTCGATCGTTGACCATCTTTTCGGCCTGATCTGAATGGCGTGCGCCCAGGCACCGCAGCGAGGCTTCTGGTCATGACCTTCCGGGGGAGATCTGTCTGGCGGTCGAGCCGCATCGCCGCGATGGCCGCCGCCGTGCTCAGTTGCTTGGTTATCGCCTCTGCTGCGACCCATGCCCTTGCGGCAGTTCATGACAGCCCCGATCTGAGGGGAGCGTTCGCGCAAACGGAGGACCGCCGTTGCGAGGTGCAGAAGTTCCGCGAGCACGTCGACCTCAGAGCCTGCGCCTACGGCTTCGAAGCGAAGCGCGACCCCAAGGTCGGCCCCCGCCACTTCTACGACCTCGATTGGGTTCAGATGCGGATCGTCCCCGACAGCGGATTCTGCGTCCGTAAAGCGTTTGGGTCGTTCACCCACTCCGAGGGGGGCACGATCCTGGGCTATGCGCCCACCCACAAGACGACCAGCGCCCAGAACAGGGTCTCCCTTTCGATTCGTAATGCCGGTGGTCACTGGCTTGGCGCGATTAGTCAGCAGGTCGATGGTGCAGCGGCTCGGCCACTGAAGTTGCAGCCGATCGAGGGCACGAATCGCATCCGGTTTTCTTGGGAGAATCACCACGGGCTCGGAAGGGGGCCTGTCGAGCTCGCGCTCGGTGCCGCCTACAGCTATGACACCGACGACCGGTCTCTCGGCTATCCGAATATGCCCTTCGTGTCGCTCCGGGTGAGAGCGTGCGACTGAAGCTTGCCTGACCGCCAAGGCGGCCTCGTGAACGCCTCCTGACCCAAGCTGAAAGCAGGGCTCGCCTGGCGACGGTCGGGACGCCGCTGAGGGCCGTGCCGGCCTGCAACGTTCCGGCGACGGAGAACGTATTCAGGGTGATGGGGAGTATCGACACCCGGCGCGAGGTTCAGGTCTCGCGGCGAGCCTCGGGAGCCTTCTCGCATTTCCCGGGAGGGAAGGTCCCCATCGAGCCCTCTTGTCGGCAACTGGAGGCACGAACAGCACATCGAATCGGGCCGAGATTGGTTGAATGACAGATGCTGGTGCTGATGCGGAAAACAGGTTGGTGGGCGGGGGCTGCTGCTCTGATCGCCACGACGGTGGCTGCGGTCCCCGCTTCGGCCAGCGTTGGACTCAGCGGTCTCGGTGATCCGGTCTTTCCGAAAGCAGGCAACGGGGGCTACGAGGTCGATCACTACCTGCTGAAGCTCGACTCCCGACCCGACCGCCGAATCCTGAAGGGAACGGCGACCCTCTCGGCCACATCAACCCAGAACCTTTCCCAGTTCAATCTCGACCTCGAACGCCACATGAAGGTGGACGCGGTAAGCGTCGACGGCGAAGCTGCGAAGGAAAGCCAGCAGTCCAAGGAGATGGTGATCAAACCGGCCTCGCCCATCGCCTCCGGCGAGGAGTTCACCGTCGAGGTCAAATACGGGGGTTCCCCCAAGCCCGACCTCCATTCAACCGGCATCCCCGCGGGCTGGATCTGGACCGACGACGGAGCATTCGTCGCCAACGAGCCGGTCGCTGGCATGCGCTGGTTCCCAGGCAACGACCATCCCTCCGACAAGGCGACTTTCGACTTCGTGATCACGGTTCCAAAGGGAACGAAGGCGATCGGCAATGGCGAGCTCGTGGGGACCTCTCACGACAAGAAGACCTCGACGTTCCACTGGCGCATGGCCTACCCGATGGCGACCTATCTGGCGACGGTCACAAGTGGTCACTTCAAGGTTGATCACGACAAGCTTGCCGGGATCCCGTCGACGTTCGCTTTCGATCCCCGGATCGAAAACACGAAGGGGCTGAAGCGCATGAAGCGAACCGAAGGCAAGGCGCTCAGGCTCTTCGGCAACAGCTTCGGCCCCTACCCGTTCGAGTCGACGGGGGCCATCGTCGACCGACCCGGCGTCCCGACCGGCGGAGCGCTGGAGACGCAGACCCGCCCCGTCTTCAGCTTTACGGGCGGAGGCACCGTAGTCGCTCACGAGATCGCCCATCAATGGTTCGGCGACGCCGTCAGTCCTGCCAGCTGGAACGACACCTGGCTCAACGAGGGCTTCAGCACCTGGGCCCAGTGGTTCTACGCCAGCAAGAACGGCGGGCGTGGCCTACAAGAACAGTTCGATCACGTCTTCGACCGCCGAAATGCGAGCGATTCTTTCTGGGAGCTTCCGGTGGCAGACCCCGGCGGAGGCTCGCTGGGATTCAGCGTGGCGATCTATCAGCGAGGCGCGATGACGCTCGAGGCGCTTCGCCAGAAGGTCGGTACCGCGAAGCTCCTCGAGATCCTGACCAGCTGGGTAGCTGATCATCAATACGGCAACGCGACTACCGCCGCCTTCATCGAGGCAAGCGAAAGCGCGACCGGCCTCGACCTCGACGACTTCTTCGATACGTGGCTCTATCAACCCGTCAAGCCGAGCGGCTGGTAGCGCTCGCATGGACGCCGGTGGGGCGTGTCGGCCTGCAACGTTCCGGCGGCGGAGAACGTATTCAGGGTGATGGGGAACTGGCTTGCAGCGTTTGTGCCGCCGGGCCGCGGCGTCGATAGCGTGCCATGACCGGAGAAGGGGGGCACGTTGGATGACGATCCTCGTCCTTTCAGTTGTGAGTCTGGCGGCGGCGGGGTGGTTCTTCCTGACCCTGAAGGGCAACGCAGCGAGGCAAGGCGCGAGCGATACGGCCAAGCCAGCTGCGAGTACTGCGCTGATGATTCTCTTGGCGTCGTTGGTCATTGGCGTAATCGTGGTCGTAGTAGCGGCGACCCTCGCCAGCGACGCGGACCTGTTCGTAACCGTCGGAGCACTTCTGGCGGCCGTGCTTGTTGCCACGGGAATCTTGGTCCTTGCTGTTTCTGTCTTTTGGCGTGACTGAGCCTGGGCTGAGCGACCGCCCAGGAGGCCTCGTGAGCGCCTCGAGGCCGCAAGGTCGAAGCAGGGCTCACCTGGCGCGATCGGGACGCCGGTGGGGCTGTGTCGGCCTGCAACGTTCCGGCGACGGAGAACGTACTCAGGTGATGCACATCACCGACGCCCGGCGCGAGGTTCGGCCGAGTCAGTTCCCGCCATTGACCATGAGCCACACGACCACGGCGAAGCCGATGGAGAGGCCGCAGAGAACGCCGCTCGTGATCAGCATCGAGTTCCGAAGCCTGCCGTAGCCGTTCCGCGAAACGGAGACGGCGAAATAACAGGTGGCGATGGCCATCACGAGGGCGACGATCAGCGCGACGGCCACGGCGTCGATCCCGTCAAGGCCGTCCGTCTCGATGATCCCGATGACCCCCATCACGCGAGTATTGCTGACACCCGCGACGACCTCCACGCGTTCGCCGACCTGATCGGTCAGCCGGTGGATATGGGGTTGAGGACCACCCAGAGGCCTCCTGAGTGCCTCGAGGCCGCTAGGACGAAGCAGGGCTCGCCTTATCGCGATCGGGACGCCGGTGGGGCCGCGTCGGCCTGCAACGTTCCGGTGGCGGAGAACGTATTCAGGGTGATGGGCATGATCGACACCCGGCGCGAGGTTCGGGTCTCGCGGTTAGCCTTCCGGCCATGACCTTCCGGGGGAGATCGATCTTCGCCACTCTGCTCGTGGCGAGCGCGATCGCAGTCACTGCCCCGACCGTCGCTATCGGCGCACCGGGCGACGTCGTGGCCGGATTTGCGGAAGGCACCGATGTTGACTACGGGGTGCGAGCGAGCGCCCTGACGAGCGGGGACCGACTGGTCGCCGCAACCAGGAACCTGCACCCTCGCTCCTTCGCGGTCAAGCGCCTGCAAGCGAACGGCGCGATCGACCGGAGCTTTGGATCCAACGGCAAGACCCGAATATCGCTTGCGGGCTGGCATATATATCCAGAGGACCTCGAGGTCGATGGGGAAGGGCGGACCGTCGTCTCGATCTATGGCTACGGCGGCGGAGAAACGGGGCGGCTGCTGATCGTGCGCCTGAAACCCGATGGAACGATCGACGAGTCCTTCGCGACAGATGGCATCGCCGAGGTGGGCGACTCCTTTACAAACGCTGCAACCGACATCACCATCGACTCTCAGGACAGGGTCGTCTACGTCGAGTGGGACGGAGACGAGTCTGGGCTCGGTCGCTTGACTGACTCCGGCCAACCAGATCCGGACTTTGGCTCTGGCGGCTTCGTCCAGACCCGTGACTTCTCGCCCGGCGTCCGCGTTGGCGCAGTCTGGCTGGATATCGGGCCGAGCGACACCATCTACATGGCGGGCTATGCCCAAACGGCTCCCGGCTACTACCCGAGGACGATCGAGCGGGTAAGCGAGAGCGGCGAGATCGACTACGGCTACGGCGAGAACGGAATCGCCGAAGTCAGCCCAGACGGCGACGGCATCCCGGCGATGAACGCGATGGTCATCGGGGATGACGGATCGGCCTACGTAGCCACAAATCATCTGATCCGAATCGACACCTCCGGTGCGGTCGACCCTGGTTTCGATCCAGGGGTGTCAGCGGAAGATGAGGACTCGGGGCTGGCAATCGGGGCCCATGGAAAGATCCTCTATGCGCACCGCGGAAGTCCGGGCCAAGGGTTCGCCGAGACCATGGAAGTCGATCGAATCGGCACCGACGGCGAGCTCGACCACTCATTCGGCTTTGGTGGGCGCACCTTCGTCTATCGAGGCGTCCATCCACTCTTTGCGGGATCTTCGCTCGATGCCTCGGATCGATCGATCACCACCGGTGGCTACCCGACAAAGCTGACGCTGGACGGGGGGAAGTCGGACCTCGATGGCGACGGGGTGGGCGACAAGAAAGATCGATGCCGTTGGCTCTCTGCGGCCGGCCATGAAGGTTGCCCGGTCATCGGCCAGAAGATGACAATCTGGGGATCCGGCGACTCCTTCAGTGTCCGGGTTGCGTCGCAGATGCCCAGTTGCCGGTTCTCGGTAGCCGTTCGTGTCTACAGAGTTCGTCGCGGCGAGGACCAGCTCATCTCGAAGTTCGCTGGGCCCTACAAAGGGTTCTACGAAATGCCTCGGGGCAGCTATTACGCGGTCACGCCGCGGCTAGACCTTGTGCACGCGGGGATCTGCAACGGGGGGCGAACGCACACCATTGCGGTCGGGTAGGCAGCCGACGCTGGGCGCTCCGATCAATCTCGTCAAGGCGTCATCGACCGGAGACAGCACATGGAAGGTCGTCGGGGAAAGGCGAGGTCCCGGAAGGAACCTCCTCAGTCGGCTCGTTAGGGACGTCAAGGAGGGGGCCAAGGCGAAGTTGTATGCCGGTGTGTTCGCCAACGGGCCCAGCGGTGGGGTGATTAACGAGTTCTCGATCAAGGCCTTCGGCAGGCCCGTCGGAAAGCACTGCCCCAAGAGGCCATAGCGAGTCCGTCGGAAACACGGGAAGCAGACCCTCCCAGGAGGCCTCGTATGCCCCCTCATGACCGCCTGGGTCGAAGCAGGGCTCGCCCCGGCGCGATCGGGACGCCGGTGGGGCTGTGTCGGCCTGCAACATTCCGGTGGCGGAGAACGTATTCAGGGTGATGGCGGGGTCGAGGCCCGGGGATGACGAAGTCGGGTTGATGCAAGGTTTTTCGCCCACACCGACACTTAGGTAGCAATGGGTGAGTTGCCGACGTCTGAAATCGAAGGGACCGCACGGGCGCTTCGCATCCTCCGGGCGGGTGATGCGCCCGAGGCGCGGGAGATGCTTGCTCGTCGCGCAGCGCAGCTGGCACTTCGAACTGCTTCGGCCTTGACCTCGAGCCGGGACCTGGCGGATGAGGTGTCCCAGGACGTAGCGGTTGAAGTACTCCGATCGATTCACAAGCTCAGAGACGAGAACGCGTTCGATGCCTGGGTACACCGGATCACCGTACGTCGAGCCAAGAAGGTGGTGCTTAATAGGTCGAACCGGCGACGCCGAGAGCTGCCGCTCGCTCTACAAACCAGGGAGCCGGAAAATCATTCGCCCGAGATTGCCGAGCTGGTTTCCTTGCGAGCGGCACTGGGCGTAGCGCTGGCCGACCTACCGGATCGGCAACTGCTCGCTATCGCTCTGCGGTACATCCATGACCTAAGCGACGAAGACATAGCGGCGGCCCTCGGTGCCAAGGTCGGGACCGTCCACGCGCTTCTCTCCCGAGCCCGCTCGGCTCTTCGAAATAGCGACGAGCTCGCCCTGTTCGCGCCCACCAAGGAGGCAACTGATGTCGGCCCTGTCTGACGATCAACTTTTCAGTGCATTTGCACCCGGACGACAGCTGCAAGAGAGCGACGCCGTCGTACAACGTGCGCTCGCAGACGACGCCCCGAAGTCACATCGCCGCCGCTGGGCCCTCCTGGCTGCCCTGCTCGTACTCGTTCCAGCCAGTGCCGCTGCGGTGCACGCAATCCAGGCGGAGCCCGGAAGTGCCGGTGATGCCTTCACCAGCTACCTCGATGACGTAAATCCAGAGTCCTGGCCAGGTAAGCCATTCGAAGGTGCCGCTCCGATACCCCCAGGACAGGGTGTGCCAGCCACGATGCTTATCGACGAGTACACCGACCCAAGAGTTCTGGCGCGTGACGGGAACCTTGGCCTTTACGTTGGGCGAACGCCCGACGGTGACGGCATCGGTTTCGCATGGAATGGCATCGGTCTCGGGATGAATCGCAGCGACCTCTACGAGATCGCTCACGAGAAGGTCGCCTCGCTCGGACCGGGACCTGCCATCCACGGCTTGACGCCGTTATACGGCGTGTCCGACGACCAGGTCACCGATGTGCGCATGACCTATGTCCACGGGCCACCATCACCGACGGTCGAGGCGGATGGCGGCTTCATCCTGATGGTCGATTCGACCCGAAACCCGCAGACGATCGAGGGGCTGGACGCTCAAGGAGAGGTCATCGGGCAAGCTGCAGCCGGGGGTTGGTGGGCTGATGAGGCGCGGGATGTTCAGCGTGAGCAGCGACAGCGTCGGTAAGCGCCCAGGAGGCCTCGTGAGCGCCTCGAGGCCGCAGGTCGAAGCAGGGCTCGCCCCCGGCGTGATCGGCACGCCGGTGGGGCCGTGGCGGCGTGCAACGTTCCGGCGGCGGAGAACGTATTCAGGGTGATGGACATCACCGACACCCGGCGCGAACTTCAGGTATCGCGGTTAGCCTTGTGGCCATGACCTTCCGGGGGATATCTCTGGCATTGGCTATGGCCGTATTCGCTGCATCGAGCGTCTCGGCTTCTGCGGAGGTCAACTCCCGATCGACGTACAAGCCGATCGGCTGCGTCAAGTTCAAAGCGGCTGCGCCGCGATCAGCCGATGCACACGGTCACGCAACGCTCCAGATTCTCGGCAACGATGCCCAGGCCTCTATGAAGGTTGGCGGGCTTCCGTTTCGCAAAGGGCACGGGTTCGTGCTCTGGTACCTACCGAAGCACTCGAAGCGGGCATGGGTCGGCGGTGCTTTCAGGGCCCAGAGGTCCGGGCGATGGAGCGGGTCGACGATCGTTCCCGGATCGAAAACGATTAGCGAAAAGCACACGCGCCGGGCTCATCGCGTCCTGGTGACGTTCGCCGGTGTCGAGGACCTCCGGTCGTCCTTCGAGGCCAATCAGGAGTCCGGCTGGCGGAGGAAGTCCACGCCGTTCGGCCGCTCGGTCATGGAAGGCCGCGCTATCCCACCTGACAGCCGCAAGTCGGGCTGCCCCTACTTCCCCTGAGCCATGACCTTCCGGGGGAGATCAGCTGCCGTGCTCGGCGTCCTTGCCGCCGTGCTTGCCATCACTGGTTCGGCGTTCGCACACGTCGTAGCCGAAAGCGACTCGACCCACGGCAACCGGAAGCTCCACCAAGACTTCGACGTCAGCCGAGGTGCGATCGACTACCACCTCGTCGCCCGTGACCCGGACGGCCTCTATCCGTACTGCACGACGGCTGAGCTTGAGAAGCGTTCCGATCACGGCTGGAAACCCTTGCCCAAGAGCATCAGGACCTTCCGCCACGAATGCTTGAAGACACCCGCCGAGGGCGAGAGCCAGCGAGATACGTTCGCGGCCTGGGACACGTTCATCTACCCGACAGGCCGAATCGCTAGGAAGTTCACGCAGGGTGATCTGCGGGTCCACGGCTTTACCGACCTAGGCGGCACGCTGACCTACCGCCGATGAGCTCCCGAGGGAGAAGCGTCAAGGCCTCGATCACCTCCAGCCTGCTGATCATGCTGGTCGCAGCCCTTACCCCCGGAGCCTCGGACGCACTTCCAAGCCATCGAAAGCCCTGCGACGGCCTCCTGAACGCCAGCGGGAAGACCTTCGTAGTCGAGCACTTGGGCGTTCCGTGCAAGGGCGCGAAGGGAAAGACGCGGATCCTCGTAGAGAGCAACGGAAACAGAATCCCTGCTCGCTTCACCTGCCGATCTCCAGTGTCCTTTGCATTCCAAGCGGTGTGCAGAGTCGCCAACGACCCTCGAGGGCACCAGTTCGCCTACTACCAGCCGCTGCCCGACTGATGAGGCGCATGATCCGAAGAACGATTGTTCTGGTCCTGACCGCGCTCGTGTTTGTCGTCGCCATAGACGCAACAGCGACGGCTGCCAAGTCCTGCGACCACGGCATTCGGATGCACAACGGCACCTGCAAGGTTGCCGAGCGAGTGATCAGCAAGTGGGCAAGCCTCGGCTACCCGAAAAAGCGCTTTGAGGTTCGCGGCAACCATTGGAGCTGCGGCGTCATTCCCGTGCCCTTCAAGCGCCAGCCATTCGGCTGTGGCAACCACCACGGCAGCTACATCGAAGGCGAGATTGTCATCCGCCGCTAAGTAGCCGGGTTCGTCGCGCATGGCTACTGCGCGATCGGGATGCCGATCGCCCGTGTCGGCCTGCAACGTTCCGGCGGCGGAGAACGTATTCAGGGTGACGGGCACCATCGACATCCGGCGCGAGGTTCAGGCAGAGCGTCTAGCCTTTCGGCCCATGACCTCCAGGGGGAGATTGATCGCTCCGGCGGTCTTGATGGCGACTTGTCTCGGAATGCTGGCCCCGCCATTCACCAGTGCGAAAGTGACCAACGTCGAGACGTTCTACCCCCAGGACTCGGGACTCTCATTTTCGGTGCGAGCAAGCCCAGGGGACGATGACGTGAGCATTGACCTCGGTGTCTATCCCACGCCGCATCGCGTTATCGATCCGGCTGGCGTAACCCTCAGTCCTCCCGACTGCGAGCAGGAATCTGCGACGGCGGTCTCATGCCTCTCTTACAACGGTCACTTCAGGGTCAGGTTGATGGCGGGCGACGACGGTTTGACCCTCACCGGCATCCGCGAAGGGATCGTCACCGCGGGAGGTGGCTCCGATGATGTCCACGGCGCTGCGGGTTCTGAAGATCTCTACGGAGACGAGGGTGATGACGACGTCGTGGGCGCAACTGGCGACGATCTCCTTGATGGCGGTCCTGGTGCTGACGAGCTGCGAGGCTCAGCCGGGGCCGACAAGATCCGTGCTGCGGACGGCAAGGCCGATGCTGTGATCGATTGCGGTCCCGGAGATGACTTCGCTCGGATCGATCGTGGTCTCGATCCGCGACCACGGCACTGCGAGCAGATCCTGCGAATCGGCTGACCGCCCCGGGGGTCCGATCGGTTCGCGTAAGACCGCTCGGGAGGCCTCGTGAACGCCTCGTGCCCGCAAGGTGGCAGCAGGCTCGCCCTGGCGCGGTCAGGACGCCGGTGGGGCTGTGTCGGCCTGAACGACGCCGCGTGGTTGAACCCGCCTGATCGGGTAGAACGACGGCATGACGGAGCAGGGGGAGACAACAAGTTCATGGGGGGCATAGTTGCTGTTCTTCGCCGTCGGAGGAATTCTGTGCACGGTCCTAGCCATGAGGACCCTCACGCACATGCGGCCTTGGCGGAAAGGCTCATCTGAGGGCTGGTGGGACTACTTCTGGCGGATGTACTTCATCCCCGCGAATGTGGTCTTCGCAGCGGTCATCGGATGGCTCGGCGTCTTCGCAGCGGACTTCGACGTGAGCAGCGAGGAATACCTCGCGCTGATCGCCTGGGCTGTCCTGCTCTGGTACATCGGCGAACGGACGAACGAATCGACGTCCGATGGAGGGGCTCGGCTTTGACAACCAAGCCTCCGCGGAATCGTGATGAGCTTCAGGCTCTGCTCCTAGAAGAGGGAATCGACCCACGGGCCTACAGCCTCGCTGGGGGAACCCGAGAGGACACGTATGTCCTCGAGCAGCGATTCGAAGATCGTTGGGCTACCTACTTCGTCGAGCGCGGTGATCGCCGGGATGAACACGAGCACAGCACCGAGGCGGACGCATGCCGGACCTTGGCAGACCTCATCCTTAAAGACCCCACGGCTCGGATTCACCGTGACGACGAGCAGTCGGGTCCGACCGCATGAAGCTCTCGACGCCAACGAATCGCACAACCGCAGGCCCCGCGCTGTCATCGCAGGACGACCGCCTGACCGTGATCTACGAATACGAGCACGAGGACGGTTCGATCGACCAAGGCATCGTTGAGTTCACCGAGGTAATCGCCTTTCGGTTTTGGCAGGAGCCTTCCTCACCACCGGAAAATGTCGTCGGGGCGATGGAGGTCCGTGAGCAGGACGCCTCGAGCTATCTCGCAGAGGTGGTGAAGCGCTGGGATCAGGCCGTTGGCTGGCAGAGCTGGCAGCAAGAGCAGGGTGGCTCTCGCCGCTTCAAGCACCACACGATGTTCTTCGATGACGCTGGATCGCTGGACGTGATCTCCGCCGCCTGCCTTGCGAGGCAGTAGGTCCGCAAGTGGGGCCGTGCTGGCCTGCAACGTCGCGGCGGCGGAGAACGTATTCAGGGTGATGGGCACCATCGACAACCGGCGCGAGGTTCCGCGGCCAACCTTTCGGCATGACCAACGCCCTAGCTTGTCGGATAGCCGCCGAAGCGCGGCCTCTCGAGCCAGGCTCCGTCCAGTTCCCTGCACGCCTCCAAGGTGGCGTGGCTACTGCCGGGACCTGAAGCGACGATTTCGTTGTCAAGCAGGCAGACCGCCTTGTCGCCGGTGACATCACCGGCATCGACCGGCGTCTCGAACCGCAATAGGTAAATCGTTGGGCTGTCCTGGAACGGATCGCAGCTGATCGCCACGATTTCGTCGGCCATCTCGCCGGTCGGGGCGAGGCCATCAGAGAGGTCTTCAGCCGTCGCATCTTCAACCTTCGTATTCGTGCAGCCGCGAGCTTCCTCCTGTCCGGCAATCACGTCGGCAGTCTCTCCGCCTTTCGAGGAGCTTGTCAGCCAGAAGATGCCCGCCGCTACCGCCAAGACTGTGACCACCGCGATCATGATCGACCTGTTTCTCCCGGACGTCACGGGAGGAGCCTAGACGCCGATCGGCCCTGCCCGGTTACCGCTAATCGAGGAGCCGACGGACCATGAACGGCTGTCTCCATGCCTCTCATACGCTGGCGGACACCAGAACGTTGCGCCCTGGCGCGAACGAGACGCCGGAGGGGCCGTGTCGGCCTGAACTACGCCGCGTGGTTGAACCCGCCTGATCGGGTAGAGCGAGTGCATGGCGGAGCAGGAACTCACCATGATCGACCGCGACATCATTCGAATGGCGTTGGAGGGCGACATCGACATGCGTCGGTATGTCGCCGAGGTCATGGCTCTATGCCACAAGCTCGATATCGTCGAGCCGACGTGGCTGGAGGATGAGGTTCTGCGTGAGCGCGTTCAGTTGAATCGACGGGAGTGGCCAAAGCGGGATACGCCGGATCGCTGATCCTCCGACCGTGATTGAACCCGCCTGATCGGGTAGAGCGGTGGCATGACGAGACCGGGGGGCATCACCGCGAGGTTGGGCCTTGGCTGAGCAGCGCGACTACCCACTGCAGGGGTGGACGCTCGAGCGCGTCACCTTCGATTTCGAGACTGCCCTGCTGTTCTTGCCGGTCAGCGGCTCCACGCCGTCATGCGTCGTGACGTTGATGGGCACCTTCTCAGTCGAGCAACCAGGGTCTCCGCCGCTGGCTCTCGCCGCAGGTCCGCCATTCGCCCACGCCGATGCTCTGCTCGCACTCCATCGTGAACCGCTGGCCCAGTTCAGCGCCTCTAGCGACGGGATGCTGCTGCTGCGGTTTGAGGACGATCGGACGATCCAAGCAGGCAAGGATTCGCAGTACGAGTCCTGGTCGGTCGATGGTCCCGTGAAGTTGCTCTGCTCGCCCCACGACGGCCCTCCCTGGGGCTTGTCGGACCCAAATCCGCCCTCCATTGGTCACTAAAAGTCACTGGAGCCCATATTTGCCCAATGAGATCGCCGATCCCGCCGATTCACGACCTCCCAGAACCCGCTTGCTAGAGCGGTATTCTGCCCACGCGCCCCGATAGCTCAGCTGGATAGAGCGACTCCCTCCTAAGGAGTAGGCCGCTGGTTCGAATCCAGCTCGGGGCATTCGTTTGGAGCCAGTGCCTCTTGGAGTGGGAGACTTCGCGCATGGGCCTCTTCGACACGTCGGCGGATAAGTACGACCGGTTCATGGGGAGGTACTCGTCCAAGCTGGCGCCGGCGCTCGCCGATGCCGCCGGCGTGACGGCCGGGATGAGGGCACTCGATGTCGGCTGCGGGCCGGGCGTGCTCACCTCGGTGCTGTCGGCCACGCTGGGCGAGGACCACGTCGCCGCGATCGATCCCGCCGAGAAGTTCTTCGAAGAGTGTCGCCGGCTGCATCCCGGCGCCGACGTCCGCCGGGGCGACGCCGAGGAACTTCCCTGGGCCGATGATGAGTTCGACGCCGCGCTCGCATGTCTCGTGGTCGCGTTCATGAGCGACGCCGATGCGGGCACGAGGGAGATGGCACGCGTCACCAAGCCGGGGGGAACCGTCGCAGCCTGCATGTGGGATCTGGCGGGCGGCGGGATGACGATGCTGAAGATCTTCTGGGAGGCGTACGAGGCGGTCGCGCCCGGTTCGAAGCGTGCGGAGCGAAGGGTGGGAACGAGGCCCGGCGACATCGCCGGTCTGCTCAGCCGCGCCGGTTGCGAAGACATCCTCGACGGCTCGCTGACCGTCTCCGTCGACCATGAGACCTTCGACGACTTCTGGACTCCGTTCACGCTTGGGGTCGGGCCTGCCGGCAGCGCCCTCACCGAGATGAGCGAGGAGGACCAGACGAGCATCAAGGAGAAGTGCCGCGCTGCCCTCCCCGAGGCGCCCTTCTCACTCGACGCGACCGCCTGGTTCGCGCGCGGCACCGTCCCCGGCTGAGGATCAGGCGCTCAGGCCGGCCGGCTGGCGGGCCACCGTTTCCCGCGGACGCGCCGGAAGGAACGAGGAGATGACGGCTGCGGCGAGCACGAAGATCGCGGAGGCCCAAAGGCACGCGGTCAGCCCCTCCCACTGGTAGAGGAGGCCGGAGAGCACGGTGCCCATCAGGCGGCCGCCCGCGTTCGCCATGTAATAGAAGCCGACGTTCATCGCGACCTTCTCGTCGTCCGCATAGGACAGGATCAGGTAGGAGTGGACGGCTGAGTTGAGGGCGAAGACGAAGCCGAAGGCGATCAGGCCGACAACGAGGACGGTCGTCGGATCGAAGTCGGCGGTGAGCGCGATGGCGATGGCGGTGGGGAACACGGCGAGTAGGAAGGCGAGCCAGCGTGCGGTCGCGCCGTCCGGTTCGCTGCCGTCGCTCTCGGCCCGCTGGCGGACGAACCGGGGCGCCGAGGCCTGCACGATCCCGTAGCCGATCACCCAGATCGCGAGGAACGTGCCGACCTCCCAGAAGCTCCAGCCGAGGACGCTGCGCAGATATACAGGGAGACCGACGACGAACCAGACGTCGCGGGAGGCGAACAGGAAAACGCGCGCTGCGGCGAGCATGTTGACGGCGCGGTTGTTGGAGAACATGTGCCGAAACTTGGCTTTGGCGTCGGTCTTGCCGAGACCGCCGTGCATAAGGATCGCCGTCGTGACGAGCGCGATCATGACCATCGCCGCCAGAATCAGCATGCCCGTCTGGAAGCCGACGACGGTGAGCAACAGGCCGCCGAGGAAGAAGCCGACGCCCTTGAGCGCGTTCTTCGATCCGGTGAGGATCGCCACCCAGCGATAGAGCGACGACTCCGAACCCTCCGGAACGACCAGCTTGACGGCGCTCTTGGAGCTCATCTTGGTCAGGTCCTTTGCGATTCCCGAAAGCGCCTGGGCCGCCATCACGTAGGGGACCACGAGCCAGGCGTCGGGTGCGAGGCCGAGCATCGAGAGGGCGAGGATCTGGATCGACAGGCCCATGAACAACGTCGCCTTGAGGCCGAACCGGGCCGCGAGGAAGCCGCCGACGAGGTTCGTGATGATCCCGAACACCTCGTAGAAGAGGAAGAGCATCGCGACCTCGAACGGCGAGTACCCCAGCTCGTAGAAGTAGAAGAGCACGAGCATCCGGCTCGCGCCGTCGGCAAGGGTGTCCGTCCAATAGGCGCCGGTGACGAGCGCGTAGTTGCGCAGGTCGCCGCGGGCTTTCGCGGCCGCCTCAGCCATCGGAGCCCGAATCGAGGCCGACACCCACCTTCGCGGCCAGCTCGACGAGCCGGTTGGCGTAACCCCACTCGTTGTCGTACCAGGCGAGGATCTTGACCTGGGTGGCGTCGACGATGATCGTCGAAGGGCCGTCGATGATCGACGAGCGCGGGTCGTGGCGGTAATCGACGGAGACGAGCGGCCTCTCTTCGAAGCCCAGGATCCCGTCCAGGGCGGGGGAGGACGCGGCCGATCGGAGCAGGCCGTTGACCTCCTCGACGCTGGTTGAGCGGGCGACCTCGAAGACGCAGTCGGTCAGTGACGCGTTGAGGAGCGGGACCCGGACCGCGAGCCCGTCCAGTTTGCCCTGCAAATCGGGAAAGATCAGGCCGATGGCGGTGGCCGATCCCGTGGTCGTCGGGATCAGCGACAGCGATGCGGCTCGCGCCCGGCGCAGGTCCTTGTGAGGCGCGTCGACGACCGTCTGGGTGTTCGTCATGTCGTGCAGGGTCGTGATCGAACCGCGCAGGATTCCGATCCCCTCGTGAACGACCTTGACGACGGGGGCCAGGCAGTTGGTGGTGCAGGAGGCGGCGGTGACAACGTCGTGGCGCGCTGGGTCGTAGAGGTCGTCGTTTACTCCCATGACGACGTTGAGCGCCGCATCGGCCTTGACCGGGGCGGCGACCACCACCTTCCCGACGCCCATGTCGAAGTAGGGCTGCAGGGACTCCATCGTGCGGAACTTCCCCGTGCACTCGAGGACGACGTCGAGGTCTTGCCAGGGGCCGTCGGCGATCCGTTTCTCCCCGGAGTAGGGGATTGTCACGCCGTCGATCGAAACGGAGTCGGGGTGCGAACCGATCTCCCGATCCCAGCGGCCGTGCACCGAGTCGAACTCGAGCAGGTGAGCTCCGGCCTCAGCGGTGCCGGCGATCTCGTTGATCGTCTCGAAGCGGAGGTCTGATGTGCCCCAGCCCGCTCTCAGCGCGAGCCGACCCATGCGCCCGAAGCCGTTGATTCCGATTCGGATCACGATCGGGTCGATCCTATTACATTGACAATCATCATTTCAATCGATATAGATAGATTGATGGCTGTCGATCTGGAACTGGCCCCGAAGCAGAAGAGCCCGAACGGGGAACCGTGCTGTGAGCCGGTCGTCTACCCCGACATCGAGCGCGCGCAGGCCGAGCGAATGGGCGAGGTCGCGAAGGCGCTGGGCGATCCTGTGCGGATGCAACTCGTCGACGTGCTGCGCAAGCATGCGGGCAAGGTCTGCGTTTGCGAGCTGGTGCCGCTCTTCGACCTCTCCCAATCGACCGTCTCCCACCACCTCAAGAAGCTGCGCGAGGCCGGCATCGTCGGCTCCGAGCGGCAGGGCCTGTGGGCCTATTACTACGTCAAGACCGATGCGCTGGAGGAACTCGCCGGATGGCTGAACTAGGACCCGACACCGACCAGGCCGACGTCAAGCAGGCGGTCCGCGATCGCTACGCGGCGGCTGCGACCAATCCCGGATCGCGAGATTCGTCGTGTTGCGGCGGCGAGGCCGCCGTGATCACCGACGAGCAGCGCGACGTCTTCGGCTCCAGCCTCTACTCGGGCGACGACCGCGACGTGCTTCCCGAGGCCGCCGAGCTGGCCTCGCTGGGGTGTGGCAATCCGACCGCGATCGCGAACCTCGAGGAGGGGGAGACCGTCCTCGACCTCGGTTCGGGCGGCGGCATCGACGTCCTCCTGTCGGCGCGCCGGGTCGGGCCGGAGGGCAAGGCCTACGGGCTCGACATGACCGACGAGATGCTCGAGCTCGCCCGGGCCAACCAGCGCGAGGCCGGGGTCGAGAACGTCGAGTTCCTGCGCGGCGAGATCGAGGACATCCCGCTGCCCGACGACTCCGTCGACGTCGTCATCTCCAACTGCGTGATCAACCTCTCGGGCGACAAGCCGCAGGTGCTCCGCGAGGCTGCGCGAGTGCTCAGGCCCGGCGGGCGGTTTGCGGTCTCCGACGTGATCGCCGACCCCGACATGGACGAGTTGACCCGCCGCGACATGCAGCAGTGGACCGGATGCATCGCCGGCGCCCTAACCCGTGAGGAGTTCGAGCGGCATCTCGCCGCGGCAGGGTTCGAAGGAATCGAGATCGAGGAGACCCATCGCGTCCACGATCAGGCCGCCTCGGCCATCGTCCGCGCCAGCCTCCCTCGATGACCGAGGTCATCCAGCTCAACGATCCCCAAACGCTCTACGAGCGCTGGGAGGGCTCGCAGTGGAATCCGTTCGAGGTCGATCTCGCGACCGATCGGGAGCAGTGGTCCGGCCTCGACCAGGCCGACAAGGACCTCATCTACTGGGTGCTCGCCTCGCTGATGGTCGCCGAGGAGCGGATCACGACGAAGTTCTCGGGGCTCGTCGGCGCGTACGGGACCGAGGAGGAGGCGACGTTCCTCGCGACCCAGCAGGTCGACGAGGCGCGGCACATGCAGTTTTACGCGCGGTTCCAGGACGAGGTGGTCGCCTCGCCGGCGACCGTCGCCGCGCACGTCGAGCGGGCGAGGGAGCAGGTCTCACCAGCCTTCCGGAAGATCTTCGACGAAGCGCTGGTGGAGGCCCACGAGCGGTTGGTCGCGGCGCCCGGCGAGCTTGCCGCGAAGGTCCGGTTCGTGACGATCTACCACCTGATCCTCGAGAGCACGCTCGGCCTGACCACCTTCCGGTTCGCCACCGAGTACATGGAGCGAGAGGGACTGCTGCCGGGGTTCGTCGACGGCTACTCGAAGATCCACCACGACGAGACCCGTCACATCGGCTACGGCATCTGGTTCCTGCGCGAGACGGTGCGGGAGCACCCCGAGGCGGCCGACACCGTCCGGGAGACGCTGCGCGACCTGCTCCCTTCGGTCGCCGAGGCGCTCGGCGGCGCGGGTGACGGCGGCGGACCCGACATCGAGAAGCTCGGTGTCAGCACGGACGACATCCGCGAGTTCGCGCTCGGCGGGCTGACCCGCCGGCTCGACATCATCGGCGTGCCGCTCTCGACCCTCTGAGCGTCAGCGGGTGAAGTCGCGGATCAGCTGCGCGGCTTCGAGCGGAACGTCGAGCTGGGGGCAGTGGCCGATCCCGTCGAGCTCGATCCAGTCGGCGTTCGGGAACAGGTCGTTGCGGTAGCCGGCTGCCGACCGGGGCCAGGCGAGGATCTTGTCCTCGGTGCCCCAGACGATCCGCAGGGGGCAGTCGATCTTCTCGGCGGCGAGGCTCCAGCCGTTCTCCAGCGCGAACTCGATCAGTGGTGCGGCGGCGTCGCAGCCGACCGCCCCGCGGAACTGGTGGAGCAGCAGCTCGGTGGGGATGTGCTCGTAGTTCTCGACGGTGAACGCGGTAGCCATCCGGCGGCCCTCCGGCGTCGAGAGCAGCGCCTCGGCGTGCGGGAGCGCGGCCTTCATCTGCTCCTGCATCGAGACGAAGAAGGCGAGCGTGTCGCGGTAGGACTCGTCGCCCTCGGCCCAGCCACCGGCGGGAGCGAGCGCGACCACCGACTCGGCGCGGCCGCGAGCCGCCAGCTGTAGCGCGACGTAGCCGCCGAGCGAGTTGCCGACGATGTGGGCCGTCTCGAAGCCGGCCTCGTCCATCGCCCGCTCGACGCCCTCGACGAGCATCTCCTCGCTGATCTCGCCCTCCATCGGCGGACCGCCCATGTGCCCGGTCAGCGTCGGGGCCAGCACGTCGTGTTGATCCTGCAGGCTCGGCAGCACCAGCTCCCAGCTCCGCCAGGTATCGGTGAAGCCGTGGATGCAGACCATCGGTGTGCCCTCGCCTCCCCGATGGGAGGGCGTGAAGTTTCCGTCCATGGCGGGGAACCTACCGGCAGGGAGGAGGCGCGGCTACGGCGCGACCGGCCGCAACTCCCAGAGCGTTCCGGCCGCCGACGTGTAATAGAAGCGGCCGCCGAAGCCGGGGATGACGATGTTGCCCGGGGCGGGCCCGACGGCGAGAGGCTGGCTGCGGGCGTGTTCGGCGCCGGTGCGCTCGTCGAGCCAGACGACCTCGTCGCTGCCCGAGCTGGAGTCCGGGATGACGATCTCGCGCGAGCTCGCCGGGCCGACGAGGGCCGAGAAGCTGAGCGAGCGGAGCGGCTTGCGCCAGCGGACCGACAGCCCGCGCTTCGGGTCGAGATGGATCGCCGCCATCTTCCCGGCGGACGTGTCGTGGGTGACGATCGTGTGCGTCCTCTGGTCGAGCGCCGCCTTGGAGACGATCCAGCTGCCCGCCGAATTCGGGAACGGGCGGATCCGGAAGACGCGATCGGAGTCGCGCGCGCTGACGGCGGTGACCGTCATCGGCTCGGTCGCGGCCTTGAAGTTGGTCTGGACGACCACCCAGTTGCCGAGCAGCCCGGGCCCGGTGCCGGGCTCCTGGGAGCCGGTCCGGTACTCGACCGGACCCCAGCCGCGATCGAGGCTTAGCTCGCCGTGGCGGTAACGGAACCGGACGAGGTCGTTGCGGCCCGCCCCATAGATATATGTGCGGCCGTCGGTGGTGCCGGCCGTGATCCTGCCGGTGATCGGCTCGGGCGGCACGACCGTGGAGATGACCCGCAGGTTGCGCGGGCTGACGATCACGATCTCGGAGGGGAGGGCGTTGGCGACCGAGCAGAAGAGCCCGGCGATGGCCGCTGCGCTGGCGGGCGCTCCCGGGGTCGTCGTGCAGGGGCCGCGTTCGATCTTCTTCGTCGCGATCCGGCCGTCGGGCAGGACGACCATCCCGTTGTAGGCGGCGCCGGTGCCATCGGGGTCCTCGGGCAGTTCGCGACGCGCCAGCGTGTCGCCGGTTCGCGGATCGAGCTTGACGAGGACGTTCCCGTAGACCGCGTAGATGAAGCCGTTGCCGTGTACGAGCATGACGCCGGGGTAGCTCCAGCCGTTCGCTGGGGACGGGTCGAGGATGCGCGTCCTCCAGCGTTGCTCGAGCGTGTCCGGGTCGACGGAGGCGACGAAGCCGCCCTCGGTCGCCGCGTCGGCGCCGTACCCGTAGACGTAGAGCTGACCGCGGTTGCGGGTCGCGGAGATGTAGGGGGTCGAGAAGTCCTCGGCCGAGGACCGCGCCTCGATCGACGGGTTCGCCGAGCCGGTCAGCTGCTCGGTTGTGCAGGTGCTCGGGAAGACCTGGGTCCGGTTCGAGCCGAAGTGCTCGAAGGGGGAGACGGTCGAGTAGAAGGGGCCGTCGCTTCGGCCGACGTCGAGCGCGGCGCTGGCCGGACAGGGGTCGGCGGGTGCGGTCGACGCGTTCGCTGTCGCGGCAGAGGTCGCCGTGACCGCTGCGACGGTCAGCAGGGCCGGCAGAAGTCCGATTGGCTTTCGCATAGTCACCATTATCCAGATAATCGCGATTAGGTACAATCCCGAACCGTGAGCCCGACCGTCCTGACCCGAGCGGAGCAGCAGGAGCAGACCCGCGAGCGACTGCTCGAGGCGGCCGCGCTCGTGTTCGAGCGCAACGGCTTCCACGGGACGAAGCTCGAGGACGTGGCACGCGAGGCCGGGGTGACGACCGGCGCCGTCTACTCCAACTTCGACGGCAAGGAGGACCTCTTCCTCGCGCTCGCCGACCGTCAGATCAGTCGGCGGATCGAGGGCGTCCGCGAAGTCGCCGAACAGGCCCGTCAGCCCGGGGGCGTCGAGGCCGCGATCACCAACCAGTTCGAGATCTTCTTCGACGAGACCGCCTCGTTCCCGCTCCTCTTCCACGAGTTCTGGTCCTACGGGGCGCGCAACCCCGGGCTCCGCGACGAGTTCGCCGCGCGGCGGGAGGCGGTCGTCGACGCGATGGCCGAGGCGATCGCCGCCGCGGCCGAGGCGAGTGACCGGAAGCTGGCCGTCCCCGCCCGTACCGTCGCGGTCGCCGTCCGGGCGGCGATGAACGGGCTTGCGTTCGATCGCGCGATCGACGGCGGAAAGTTGCCGATGGAGACGGTCGGCTGGGCGATGGGCGCCCTGCTCCGAGCCGCAACCGAAGAAGACACCAAGGAAGGGAAGAGATGAAGACGCTGACACTCGACGACGGCCGGGAACTCGCCTACGAGGAGTTCGGAGATCCCGCGGGCCGACCGGTGGTCTTCCACCACGGCACCGGCGACTCGCGCCTCGCCCGCCACCCCGACGAGTCGCTGACGGCCGACGCCGGCGTCCGGCTGCTCACCGTCGACCGCCCGGGCGTCGGCGCCTCGACGCGGCTCCCCGATCGCTCCCTCCTCGACTGGCCGGCCGACCTCGAGCGCCTCGCCGACGAGCTCGGGCTCGAGACATTCGCTGTGGCCGGCTGGTCGGGCGGCGGCCCGCATGCCCTCGCCTCGGCGCACGCTCTCGGCGATCGGGTGAGCCGGGCCGTGCTCGCCTCACCGCTCGCACCGTTCGACCGCCCCGGCACCCGCGATCTGGTCGAGAACTCGGACCTGCGGATGATCTGGCGCCTCAGCCACGCGAAGTGGATCGCCGGCGCCGCGGCGAGGGTCGAGGGCAGGCAGGCGCTCCGCGACCTCCACAAGTTCGTCGAGTCGATCGCCGACGATGCACCCGCCGACAAGGACGTCCTCTGCGACCCCGGACTCGAGCCGATGTTCGAGGAGGAAATGGGCGAGGCTTTGAGCCAACACGGGGCCGGCGTCCTCGACGACATGTGGGCCTTCCTCGACTGGGGCTTCGCCCCCGAGGACGTCGCCCAGCCGGTCAGCCTCTTCTACGGCGACGCCGACCAGATCCTGGCGCCGCAGATGTACCGGGAGCTGGCCGAGCGGCTGCCGCAGTGCGAGGTCAGCTCATGGCCGGGCGGTGGGCATTACGCCCTCTTCCACCACTGGCCGGAGCTGCTCGCGGCCCCCGCCTGAGCTCCGGTCCTGCTTCTCGTGCGCCTCGTCGGCGGGGCGGGAGGGCAGCATGATCGCGACGAAGAGCGCCCCGACGGCGCAGACGCCGGCGGCCACCAGGCACCCGGCCGCCAGCCCGTCGTAGAAGCCGGCGCTGGCGATCTCCCTCACCGCGGCCCCAGGCGCGCCGCCGATCTGAGCGGAGACGGCGAACGCCGAGCCGATCGAGTCGGAGGCCGCCGCGGGCACGCCGGCGGGGAACCGGTCGACGCCCGACGCGTACAGCGAGGCGAAGACCGAGCCGATCACGGCGACCCCGAGCGTGCCGCCTAGCTCTCTGGTCGTGTCGTTGACTCCCGACCCGACGCCGGCGTTCGCCTCCGGGACCGCTCCCATGATCGACTCGGTGGCGGGGGCGGAGGTGAATCCCATCCCGGTTCCGAGCAGGATCATCTGGGCGGCGATCTCGAGGTACGAGGTGTCGCCGTCGACCTGCGAGGTCCAGGCGAACATCACGGCCGCGATCGCGAGTCCCGACCCGACGACGGCCTTGTTGCCGATCCGGACGGCCAGGATCGTCCCGGCCACCGCCGCCGCGCCGGTCGAAATCGCGACCGGAAGGAGCCGGATGCCGGTCTCGAGCGCTCCGTAGTCACGCAGCACCTGGAAGTACTGGGTGATCAGGAAGATGAAACCGAAGAGCGCGAAGAACGAGAACGTGATCGCCGCCGACGCCGCACTGAAGCGCGGGTTGCGGAACAGGCGGACGTCGAGGAGGGGCGAGTCGGTGCGCATCTCCTGGGCGACGAAGGCGACGAAGGCGGCTACGGCGACCGCGTAGCCGACGAGCGAGCGGGCCGCCAGCCACCCGTACTCGGGCGCCTCGATGATCGTGAAGACGAGCGCGAAGACCCCCAGCGACGAGAGGACGAGGCCGCCGCGGTCGATCCTCGGCCTCGAGGGGTCGCCGGACTCCGGCACGAAGGCGACGACGAGGGCGAAGGCGAGAGCGGCGAGCGGCAGCTTGAGCCAGAAGGCGGCCTGCCAGCCGCTCGATTCGAGCACCGCCCCGCCGACGATCGGGCCGAGCGCCACCGCGATGCCCGTCGTCGCACCCCACAGCCCGATCGCCTTGGCGCGCGGGCCGCGCTCGGTGAACAGGTGCACGATCGTCGAGAGCGTCGCCGGGAAGATGATCGCCGCGCCCAGTCCCATGACCGCTCGCCACGCGATCAGGGCGTTGCTCGAATCCGAAAGCGCCGCGCCGCCGTTCGCCAGGAAGTAGATCCCGAGGCCGATCAGCAGCATTCGCCGGCGGCCGAACCGGTCGCCGAGGCCGCCGGCCGCCAGGACGAGCGCCGCGAAGACGAGCGTGTAGGCATCGACGATCCACTGCAGCTCCCGGGTCGAGGCGCCGAGCGCGGTGGAGAGGGTGGGAAGCGTGACGTTCACGATCGTCGTGTCGACGGTCACGGAGAACGCGCAGAGGAGCAGCACTGCCAGGGCGACGGATCGGTTCTTCATGCGCGGTTGCCTCTCATGCAGATAGTTCAAAAACAGATAGCGACGCGTTTTATATCAGGTAGCGCGATAGACTTGGCGATATGGCGCATCGGACCTACGGACAGATCTGCGGAGTGGCGCAGGCCCTCGACCTCCTCGGTGAGCGCTGGACGCTGCTCGTGATCCGCGAGCTGCTGCTCGGCCCGAAGCGGTTCGGCGCCCTCAAGGACGCGCTTCCCGGCATCAGCACGAATCTGCTCAGCGCGCGGATGAAGGCCCTGACCGAGGCGGGGATCGTCGAGCACGTGCAGCTGCCGGCGCCGGCCTCGGTCTCCGCCTACGCGCTCACCGAGCGCGGCGAGGCGTTGAGGCCGACGATGGACGCACTTGCGGTCTGGGGCTTCGACCTCGTCGAGCCGGAGGAGCAGGTGGCCGAGGGCTGGATGTCGAGGCCGTCATGGCTCGCGAGCACGCTCGCGGCGTCGGCCTCCCCCGGCTCGCTGGGCGACCGCGTCGTCAACTTCGACATCGAGGGCGATCGCTTCGTGGTCCGCAGCGACGCTGACGGCCTCCGCGTTCGTCACGGCGCCGCCGAGGATCCCGACGGCGAGCTCTCCACCGACATGCGGTCCTTCTTCGAGATGACTCAGGGCGACGGGTCGCCCGAGGACCCCGTAGCGGCGGAGGTCCTGGAGGCGCTGGCCGGCCGCTGACGCCCGCGATGTGTCAGAAACACGCCGTGGGGTCGTATTTCTGACACTTCGTCGCTAGAGGCCCTTCGGGTGGCGGGTCTTGAAGCCCTTCGAGGGGCGCATGTACTCCGACCAGCCGGGGCCGGACTTGTCGCCGTCGGTGATGTAGGAGGTGTCGAAGCGGAGGCCGGCGACGATCATGTAGACGTGCTCCTTGCTGGCGAAGATGGAGACCCACTTGCCCTTCCGCTTGCCGCCCCACTTCATGAAGCCGCCGGAGTCGAGCGGGTAGTCGAGGATGCCGGCCTTGTGGAGGACGTAGGAGACGGCGCCGGAGCAGTCGTAGCCCTTGTCGTTCCAGTTGCGGTGGCCGCCGCCCCACTTGTACTTCTTGTGTCTGATCTTGTTGCCCGCGCGGATCATGTCCTTGACGACGTCGGGAGCGCCCTTCGGCGCGACGGCCTTGCTCCCGTTCATGTGGGCGTCGGGCACCTTCGCGTCCGCGGCGAGCGGCACGGCGAGGGCGAGGAGGAGCGCCCCCGCGAGGGCGAGGAACGTGTGGGCGATGCGTAGGGGAAGTCGGTTCGAGACGGTCATGTGAGAGGTCGTCGGCGGGTCCGGTGCAAGCCTTGAACCAGAGGCGGCCCGCGTCCAAGAACCTGCCTTCCGGATTGGGCCCAGATATGCGACGCTGCCCTTCATGAGTCAGGGACCGCCGACTTCCGGAGGGGGCGCCGACCCCCAGCAACAGCCCGCCGTACCCGCGCAGCCCGCCGTTCCGGCCGGCTGGTATCCGCACCCGACCGCCCCCGGTTGGGAGGCGTACTGGGACGGAGCCGC
>Ga0209023_10002046_pt1 | contig 25969 bp, 20 predicted proteins | sample LakOneMetagenome_FD_187468 | JGI IMG/M metagenome (GOLD analysis project Ga0209023, IMG submission 187468) | Freshwater and sediment microbial communities from Lake Erie, Canada (SPAdes) (version 2) | ecosystem: Environmental > Aquatic > Freshwater > Lentic | place: Lake Erie, Canada... | reverse complement strand
CGTTTAACTTATCATTTAGCACCTCCAGCTTTGGGGGCTCATGGTACTATACGCAAACGTGCTTTCGGATATTGGATGCGCATTCCAATGATGATTCTTGGACGACTGCAGTGGCTTCGGGAAACGTTCCTTGATCCCTTTGCGTTACAGCAAGAACGACAAAAAGAACAGGCTTGGCGTGATCGTTATATCACATTTGTGAAATCCATTACTTCTGCACCTGAAAATTATGATTTATCTGTTGCTCAGCAAATCGCTAATTTACCTGCAGATGTACGGGGTTTTGGCCCTGTCAAAATGCAAGCAATGGAAACAGCAATACAACGTTGGGATGAGCTTTCATTAAGTCTTCATAGAGCTGATCAATAAACAGGATCAGTGTATATAGTAGCTGAAACAGGATTAAACCCAGACTTAAATCTTGCTGTACCTGTCCAGCTACTTAATTAAGCTATACAGAAATAAATCTCATGGCTTATTTAATACATAGCCCCTATTTCACCATTCAGCATTTTTTTATATATAAGTCTTTTCATGTGAATTCGTTCTACTCTCTGAGGATTATTATTCTGAATAGTAATTAAAGCTTAGACCTACTTCTCCTGAAGTCACTTATTATATATTTACACTTTTGAAATTTTTCTACTATAAAATTACCTTTAAAAGAAAGCCTTTGAACAGTCAAAGGCTTTCATAAGACTCATTTTACCTCTGAGGACTATTCACCCATCTATAGAGAATAGGCAACAGTACAAGTGTGAGCAAGGTAGACGATATAATTCCACCGATGACTACAGTTGCAAGGGGCCTTTGTACTTCAGCACCTGTACCTGTAGCAAGCGCCATAGGAACAAAGCCCAGTGATGCCACGCAAGCCGTCATTAATACAGGACGCAATCGTAAAATCGCCCCCTGCCATACTGCTTCATGCAAGTTGTACTTCAAGCGTAACTCTTTAATAAACGTCAGCATTACCAGACCATTCAGTACAGCCACACCAGATAAAGCAATAAATCCAATCCCTGCTGACATGGATAATGGAATATCTCTCAGCCAGAGAAATAGAACTCCTCCCGTCAATGCAAAAGGAACTCCTGTAAATACCAGAAGACTGTCTTTCATATTATGAAAAACTGCCATCAATAAAATAAAAATCGTAATTAGAGCCAATGGAATAACAATTTGCATACGGGTTTTAGCTGAAGCCAGATTTTCAAACTGGCCACCATATTCTATCCAGTAGCCACTTGGTAAATCATAGGTTTTAAGCTGTGTCTGCAAGTCACTAATAAATGAGCCCAAGTCTCGCCCTTCAACGTTGGCAGTGATAACTATACGGCGTTTACCGTTCTCACGACTTACCTGATTGATACCTTCAATACTGGCAACTTTTGCGACATCAGACAATATAATACTGCCGCCATTTGGGAGTCGTATTGGCAATTGGGACACATCAGCCACATTTCTGTCCTGATCTCTTAAACGAATAACGAAATCAAAACGGCGGTCTCCTTCCAGAATTTCTCCAACCTGCTGTCCGCCAATGGCTGTAGCTACCACATCTTGAATAGATTTAACACTTAAGCCATATTGCGAAGCTAAAAACTTATCAACCTCAACATTGAGTAAAGGCAAACCTGAGGTTTGCTCAACCTTTACCGCACTGCTTCCTGTGACCTGCTGAATAATTTTGGCAATTTTAGCAGCCTCGCCATTGAGAACTTGCATATCATCACCAAAAATCTTGACTCCTACATCGCTACGTACCCCTGAAATTAACTCATTAAAACGCAGCTCAATCGGTTGAGAAAATTCACTGTTATTCCCCGGAATTGTTGCAAGGTAACTTTCCATCCGGGATCGGAGCTCATCAATGCTCTCTTTAGGGTTAGGCCATTTTTCATGTGGTTTAAGCATGATATAGCCATCAGAAATATTAGGTGGCATGACATCTGTTGCGACTTCAGCGGTGCCGGTACGTGCAAATACTGTTTTAATTTCAGGGAAATTCTTTAATAAAAGCTTCTCTGTGTTTTCCTGCATACGTAAAGATTCTTCTAATCCTGTACTAGGAGAACGTAATTGTTGTACGGCGAAATCACCTTCACCAAGCTGTGGCGCAAACTCACTCCCAAGTTTAGTAGTTAAAACACCTGTAACCACCAAAAGACAAATAGCAAATGTTAAGACTACTGCTTTATATTCATAAGCAACATTTAAAGTCTTTTCATAAGATTTCTTGAGCGAAGTCATCCAGCCACTTTCAGTTTCGCGAATATCTCCTTTAACCCATAAAGCGACTGCAGCAGGGACAAAAGTTATAGACAGAATCATTGCAGCGATAAGTGCCAGAACTACAGTCAAAGCCATCGGATGAAACATTTTCGCTTCTATACCACTTAAAGCAAAAATTGGTAAATACACCACTAAAATAATAAGCTGCCCGAAAATCAGGGGACGTCGTGCCTGTCGAGCAGCTAAAAATACCTCTTTAAATCGCTCGCTTTGCGTTAATGGACGTTTAAGTAAATGCTGTGCATGGGCCAGACGGCGTATACAGTTTTCAACAATTACCACTGCACCATCAACAATAATTCCAAAATCTAGTGCCCCCAGACTCATCAAATTAGCACTAATATTTTTTTGTGCCATTCCTGTTAAGGTAAATAGCATGGAGAGCGGAATAACGCAGGCGGTAATCAGAGCTGCCCGTATGTTTCCCAAAAATAAGAATAGTATAACAATAACAAGTACCGCTCCCTCAACCAGATTTTTCTGTACAGTTTTAATCGCTTTTTCAACCAGAGACGTACGGTCATAGACCGTTTCTATAAATACTCCATTGGGTAAACTGTTTTGAATATCCCGGATTTTGGCATCTACCGCTTTAGAAACAGTCCGGCTATTTTCTCCCATTGCCATCATGGCAATTCCCAGAACAGTTTCTTCACCATTATAGGTTGCACCACCTGTTCTTAGATCATGTCCTATGGAAACTTGCGCAATATCACTGACCCGAATGGCACGACCACTGGAACTGGTGACTAAAGTATTCTCAATATCTGAAATGTTGTTGAGTGTGCCAGGAATACGGACTGTAAGTTGCTGTCCATTATCTTCAATAAATCCTGCTCCTCTATTTTCATTATTTTGGTTTAGAGCCTGCTGTAGCTGTTCTAAAGAGATATTAAGCTGTTGCATGTAGTTGAAGTCAGGTGATACCACATAGTTTTTTTCAAAACCACCAATACTGTTCACTTCAGCCACACCTTGTACACGCTGCAACTGAGGCCGAACTACCCAATCCTGAATTTCACGTAAATCCATAGCGGTATAAGCAGTTCCATCAGATTTTTTCGCCTTTGGCTCTGCTCTTAGTACCCATTGATAAATTTCTCCAAGCCCTGTAGAAATAGGTGACATGATTGGGCTGGTTTGTGCCGGTAACTCTGCCTGAATCTCTTGTATCCGCTGGTTAATCTGCTGACGTGCCCAATAAATATCGATACCATCTTTAAATACAATGGTGACTTGAGACAGTCCATAGCGGGAAATAGAACGGGTTAATTCAAGGTCAGGAATTCCGGCCATTGCATTTTCAATGGGATAAGTAATACGTTGTTCTACTTCGAGTGCAGTAAACCCATTTGCCTGGGTATTAATCTGTACTTGGGTGTTCGTAATATCTGGTACTGCATCAATAGGTAATTTTTGATAACTGTAAATTCCAACTGCAATCCAGATACAGGCAAACAGCATGACCCATATAGCATGTTGAATAGAGAACTGGATAATACGTTCAAACAGGCCTTCTGCTCTTGGCAGTTCAGAGTTAGTGTTCATGACCGGCCTCATCTTTTTCCAGTTCAGACTTCAGCAGAAAACTACCTTCACTAATATACTTCTCGCCGTCAGCAAGTCCGGAAATTACCTCAAGCCACTCCCCGTCACCTGATGCTTGGCCCAATTTCACCTGTTGAGCCTTTAGATGGACCTGTCCTTTTTCTTCAGACTGCACAATAAAAACGGTATCTTCACCTTCAATACGTTGTACGGCTGCTTTTTTTACCCGAAGAGATGTTTTAGCAGCAGGTTTGGCCATCAAAACACTTACTAATACATTAGGACGTAAACTGGCAGACTGCATATCAAGCTTGGCACGGACTATTAGCCGCCCTGTCTGACTGTCTGCCTGCGAGGTTAAACTTTGTATTCGTGCGGTGTAGGTCTGCTCTGTACCCATTAGTTTAAATAAAACTTTCTGTCCGGCTTGTATGGGTCCTGCGTATTGAGCGGGTAAAGTAAACTCAAGCCATAAATTATTGAGCTGTTCAATGACAAAAATTTGATCAGCTAACTGGACATTTTCACCTACTACAATATCTTTCTGACTGATGACACCAGAAATCGGTGCCCGAATAACAAAACGCCCATGAGTATTACTACTTGCCCCCAAAGCGTTTAAGCGTGCCTGTGAGGCTTGTACAGCAAGCTGTGCCTGACGGTACGCATTTTCAGCACGCTGATAATCCTGTTTGGCTGAAATACCCTGTGTCCAGAGTTGCTGTTCACGTTGATAGTCTTGTTTGGCAAGCTGAAGAGTTGCCTGTGCCATACGTAAATTTGCCTGCTGATCAATCAGTTCAGGAACCAAAAGCACGGCTAGAGTTTGTCCTTTTTGAACACTTTGCCCTAAAGACACCTTTACTTGCTCAACATGACCACTGAAACTCGGCGATACATGGGCTTGCTGGTCAGTATTTACGACCAGTTTACCTGGCAACAGAGTAACCTCTTCCACTGGGCCTGTAGTTACTATGGCGACTTTTAGACCCTGTTCAGCCATTTGACGGGCTGTCAGTTTTATCTCGCCTTCCTTTTCCTTAACATGCTCTTCTGTCGCATGAGCCTCATCCTCGACGTCTCCGGTATGTTCATTCTCATGTCCATGTTCAGCAGTTCTCGTTTCCTGCTTATTTAACCAGATGATCAGGCTGACCAGTACGGTTAGTGCAATCAGAATTGCAATCATGAGAGGCTGGGATAATTTTCCATATTGTTTCAAGTTCATTTATCGTGTCCCCTCATTAATTAAATTCTGTAATGTTTCAGCCGCATTTTGATTTAGTTGTATGTAGGCATCAGAACGGCTGATTTCTTCATAGCTTGTTCCAATACTTAGAGCTTCAGCACCAAGTGCGCTTTGCCAGGCTTGCCGTAATGTCTGTAACATTGCCAAACGTAGACTGTGCAGCTGTGAAGTCGCCTGCTGGACATCTGTAATTGACAATTTACCTGCCTTAAAGCCCTGTAAGGTCCTGCTCTGGACTTTTTCAGCCAAGTCAATTTGACTTGTGATCAGTTCATATTGATTCCGTAAAGCCTTGAGTTGATGCATGCTATTTGCAATATCAAGTATTTGCTGTTTTAGTTCACGCTGCTGCTGTTGATTCAGCAAGATCTGCTGCTGTTGCGCAATAGGGATGGCATATTGCTGACGGTCGAAAAGATTAAGGGGAAGATCGACCCCCAGTGTTAACGCCGTCTCATTATTTTCATCAGGAAACCTTGTACGGTTCATCCCTACATTTAAGGCGGGTTGTGGGCGAGCTTGAACTTTTAAACGTTCAATCCGGTAATTGGACTGCCGGATATTTAAAGCATAAAGTTTTTCTAGCCATCCTTCAGAAATATAATGCTGTACTGTCTGATTACTCTGATCTGGCCAAGGAATAGAAGTTTTGCTTAAATCAATTTGTACATGGGTTTCACCCCATAAATTTGAGAGTTGACGTCCTGCCGACTGCTGATTTAATACAGCCTGCTGATAAAGCCGTTCCATTTCTAACGCTTCAATCTGCGCCCGCTCATAATCAACCAAGGCAATGCTTCCTGCCTGATAGCGCTTCTGGGCACTCTCTAAATTAGCTTTACTTATTCTAAGCTGCGATGCATAAACAGTACGTTCCGTTTCTGCAATTGTTAACTGTGACCATGCATATCTGACAATTAATTGGCTTTGCGCATTCCATAACTGTTGTTGCAATTGCAGCTGCTGACCTGATGTATTGGCTATGGCCTGGCTAAGCTTGCGCTGACCAAAAATATCTAAGGGCTGGCGAATACCGAGGCTGAATTCCTGCTCCTGATCTGAACCGAATCCTGACTGTTCAACCGTTAGGCTCGGATTTTGCCATAATTGGCTTTGGCGAATATTTAAATCAGAAATTTGTGCATAATGCCGAGCTATTTCAGCTTGTGCCTGATAGCTCTGTACTTTGGCATACGCAGACTCAAAATTGCTAATATTTTCAGCATAACTATGTGATGGCACAATAACTGTAAATAGACAGGCCATCAGAGCATGACGTAATAACGTCCTTGACTGTAAAGACATGATTTTTCCCACTTAATTAAATTTAGAAGTGGTGGGAATGTTTTAGGCTACCCCACCATAAGCGGGGAAAATTCGGGAGGTGGACTTTGCTGAAACAGGTCAGGTGCCTGGTAGCTGTTCTTCCAGTGAAACTCCGGAATGACATGAGTTTCAAAAACTGGAATTAAAACCGAGATTTTTTCATTTTGCACAATCAGATGTGTCATGGAGGGCAGATGATCCTGATGATCTTCACCAAGCTTTAAATTATTATTCTTTATGTCTTTATGATCTGATTGGGTATCATGCTTATGCTGGCGGTCATTACTGATACATAGGGTATTTTGATGATGGCCAAAATGATAACTCTGCTGTACTAAAGTTTGCTCCTCATGGACGCAAAAAGCCGCTGCCACGTTCCAAAGACTTTGGAACATGAACAATCCAACCAAGACTGTAATCCATGTGGTAGACCGCATACGGTACTTTAACGAATTAAATTGCTTGTTATTATAGAGAGTATGAGTTGGCTAGCAAGTTCTATGTAGTTCTTATTGAGAATCGGCTCATTTGAACGATATGTTTAATAAATTTAAATTTACCTGTTTTGGTAAAATTTCAAAAATACTTCAGAGATCTGAATTTTAAATTATGTTTTCAGATTAAGGTTTGATGAAAGTAAATAATGAGCATTATAACGACCGCCATATGAACAACTTGCACAGGGGCAAAATATAAAAAAAACTTCCAGCCACCGGTTAGAAAGGCATTAATACTTTTTGAAAGTGCATGTGCAGCCAAACCAATGACAACTGCATAAATCAGAGTCAGATTAGCTGGGTTTCCTTGTACTACCACCCCGGCCATAGCAGCATGAATTTCAAATAGTGAAGCTAAAAAAGTACTCAAGATTAAGCCTTTATCTCCTAATATAAGATTTGCTCCATAAATTCCGGCCTGAATGAGAGTGAGGCTAACTGCAATAATAACGGCTTCCTTGAGACTAAACATGCGGTCATCTGCTTGATCAACTTGTTTTATTAGACGGGTATCTGAATGATTTGACCGGTACATGAATAAGCCTGTAGCAGCACATAGTATGCCTATCCCAGCTAGACTTGGGACAAAAAGCAGTTTGAACCACATTAAACTTACACCTGAGACAATCAGCAGTAATTGCAGTAAAGTCGCTACACATGACATCAGAGCAGCACCGGCATTCACTTTGGCAGTGGCTTCCCTAGAGCGGACTTGCATGCCAAGACTGGCAATAGTGGCAGTACTAGAGACAAAACCTGAAGCTAGAGCAGATAAAATCAGTGCTTTGTCATTTGATAAAATACGTTTTGCCACATGTGCCATAGATTGCACAATAAGGATTAAAACCAGTAATTTTAAAATGACATATGGGTTTAGCACTGAACCCCATAGGGGTTTATTTGGCATGATCGGTAAAGCGATCAAAATGAGGGCCAGTAAAAGGAGTCCATCCCGGAGTTCATAATCTCGAATGGTTTTTCCAGCAAAGCGATGAAGGCTGGTTTTCCCCATTAAAATAAGGGTAAGTAATACTGCCATACTCGCTGCTAATGGGATATTCCAGACACACGCCGACCCAATAAGGTAGGTCATTAAAAAAGCCAGTTCAGTGGTGGAACCAATATCTTCTTTTTGTTGAGATAAACTATACAGGCAGAACAGGCTTACGGCTATTGCCCCCACTACTCCAACATATGGGTGTATAACAAAACACAAAGCCCCCAATAAGGCGCTGATCGTAAAAGACCTTAATCCCGCGAAACTTTGCTCATTGCGGGTATTTTTATTACGTTCCCGCTCTAGCCCGATTAAAAGGCCACATCCTAATGCAGACAATATAATTGTGAGAAGTTCTTGAAAAGTTAGACTTTGCAAAAGAATATTCAAATGCCTTTCCTTTTATCAGTTCATATTTATCTTTATAAGATATTATTATTAAAAAGCAACCAATTTAAAATACATAACTGATTGAACCAATAAAAGTATAATATTATCGAATGAAAAAACTCAGAATCCTAAAGAAATAATTAATTTTATTATTCTCATCTTTATAAAAATTTCAGTTTTTAGTAAAAATACTAAGCAACTATAAAATATTTTTGAATTATTAAAGATATATTACATTTACCTATTAATTATTTAAGCCTAGCATGAATATTAAATAATTTAATTAAAGTAACTTTAATCAATTAATTATGTTTAATTTTTTCTCAAAATTTTATTTAAAACCCAACATAAAATTTTACAATTTATTATTAAATAAAAGTTATTTTAAAAATTTTATAATCTAAAAATAATTAATTATTATCAATATCTTAATTTTAATTATATAAATTATCTTTATATTATATAATAATTAACTCATTGAAATTAATATATATTTATACTTAAGTAAAGTAAATTTGTTTTCTTATAATTAGAATAGTAGCTTAATTAAATAGTTTAAAAAGCCATGATTCTTTACCTAAAAATATATTAATAATGAAGTGAGAATATAAGATGATTGAATGGTTACAACATGAATTAAGTCATAGTCCAGAAATTTTATTATTTTTATCACTTGCAATTGGTTTCTGGATTGGTCAGTTTCAATTTGGCAGGTTCCAGTTTGGTAGCGTTGCTGGTTCGCTTCTTGTTGCAGTAGTTTTAAGCCTAATTGGTGTCTCTGTAGATAATGGTGTAAAAGCGATTCTTTTTGCGTTATTTATTTATGCTGTAGGTTTTGAAAGTGGACCGCAATTTTTTAAATCATTAGGGCCACACTCTATTAAAGAGATTCTGCTTGCAGTATTTATGGCAGTGAGTGGCTTAATTACGGTACTGCTCATGGCCAAGCTTTTCCATCTGGACAAAGGGCTGGCAGCAGGACTAGCGGCAGGTGGCATGACGCAGTCAGCTATTATTGGTACTGCTGGAGATGCAATATCACGACTGGATTTACCTCTTGCTGAAATACAAAAGCTACAGGCAAATGTCGCAATTGGCTATGCAGTAACTTATATTTTTGGGTCACTTGGCGCAATTATTATCTGTGTCAATATTCTTCCTAAATTTATGGGAAGAGAAATCCATGATGATGCCCTGAAAGCACAATCTGAACGTTTGAAAGGTGCCTTTGAGCTGGCTCCGGGTCAAGAGCTGGCTATTCCGGAAATAGTCGGACGTATTTATCAAGTCAAACAGGGTAATGGTCTGAAAATAGAAGAACTTGAGGCCAAACAATCTAGCACTACCATCGAACGCTTAAAACGTGATGACCAGTTTATCGATGTATCTCCAGATATCATTTTGCAGACAGATGATATTGTACTGATTGTAGGGCGACGAGCTAGTGTGGTTGCAATTTCTGAGTATATTGGTCCAGAGCTACAGTCTTCTCCTGGTATGGAAATGGTGATGCAGACCACGGATGTAGTACTCAGAAATTCTAAATATCTTAATCATAGCTTGGGCGAGGTAAAGGCCAATACGCCTGCCTATTTGAAACACGGTATATATGTACTTGGTATCAAACGAAATAATGAAACACAGGTTCTAAATGATGATCTGGTTTTGAAACCTGGTGATGTAGTCACAGTATATGGAACAAAAACCGATCTTGAGCGGTTAGTGAAAGAAGCCGGAAAAGCTTTACCTGAGAGTTTAAAAACAGACTGGATGTTTCATGGAGCAGGTCTTGTAGTCGGTTTGGTTATTGGCCTTTTTGTTATTCGTATTGGAGGGGTGCCCCTTACTTTAGGTGCAGGTGGAGGTGCGCTACTTTCTGGCCTGTTATTTGGATGGTTACGTAGCCGTAATCAAGTGCATGGCAATATACCTTTAGCAGCATCACAGCTACTTAAGGATTTGGGACTTGCAGGATTTGTCGCTGCTGTCGGGCTGCAATCAGGCTTACAGGCGATTCAGACCATCAAGCAAAGTGGTCTATCACTATTTATGATCGGTGTGGTGGTTACTGTTGTTCCTCTCATCCTTTCAATGTTCTTCGCCCGTTATATTCTTCGTTATGACAATGTCGCCATTATGGCAGGTGCATTATCAGGTGCACGCAGTGCCAACCCCGCTTTTGGTGGTGTATTGGATAAAGCCGGCAACTCTATACCTACCGTACCCTTTGCTATTACCTACGCCCTAGCAAACGTTTTTTTAACCTTACTCGGTCCAATTATTGTCGGATTAGCCTAAAAATTGTTTCAAGCATTTTAAGATCACTATTCACTAAGGAGATTTCCCATGGGGAATGTAGATTATTCTAAATATTCAAAACTTAGCCCATTCGAGTTAAAAGATAGCCTGATTGCTTTGGCACAGAGTAAGCGGGACCGCTTAATGCTCAATGCTGGACGAGGAAACCCTAATTTTCTGGCTACCCTGCCACGTAGGGCTTTTTTTCAATTAGGTTTATTTTCTGCCACAGAATCAGAATTTTCATTTTCTTACATGCCAGAAGGCTTAGGTGGGTTCCCCCGTCCTGTCGGTTTGCAATCACGTTTTGATAATTTTCTCATGCAGAACCGGGATAAACCTGGAGTTTTATTTCTGGGAAAAGCAGTGTCTTATGTGAGAGACCAATTGGGTTTAGATCCAGATATGTTTCTGCTTGAAATGGTCGAAGGGATTCTAGGATGTAACTACCCTGTACCTGATCGCATGCTCCGTGTCAGTGAAACAATTATTAAAGAGTATCTGTTACAGGAAATGGGCGTAAAAAGTATGCCCAAGGAAGGCTTGGACCTGTTTGCGGTTGAAGGCGGAACCGCAGCCATGGCTTATATATTTAACTCCTTAAAAGAAAACAAGATTATTAATACTGACGACCGAATTGCAATCGGCAGACCGATTTTTACGCCGTATCTGGAAATTCCCAAACTGAATGACTATCAGCTTGAAGAAATTTTTATTGAAGCTGATCCCAATCTGGGCTGGCAATATCCTGAGTCTGAATTAAGAAAGTTAGAAGACCCTTCAATCAAGGCATTCTTTTTAGTCAATCCGAGCAACCCGCCTTCTGTCAAAATAAGTGATGAAGGATTGCTAATACTGGCAGATATTGTAAGAAAACGTCCTGACCTGATTATTTTGACAGATGATGTATATGGAACTTTTGCAGATGACTTTAAGTCACTTTTTGCAATTTGCCCAAATAATACTATTTTAGTTTATTCATTCTCAAAGTACTTTGGGGCTACAGGCTGGAGACTTGGCATTATTGCGCTGTCGAATAACAATATCATTGATCAGAAGATTGCAGCGCTTTCAGATCAGGAAAAGCAGGAACTTGAAGAACGTTATTCATCATTAACTACTGAACCAGAAAAAATCAAGTTTATTGACCGTTTGGTAGCAGATAGCCGTAATGTTGCACTGAATCACACCGCAGGTCTGTCAACACCGCAGCAGGTACAGATGGTTCTTTTTGCCCTGTTTAATATGATGGATTCTCGTCAGGCTTATAAAAAAGCTGTCAAGTCTGTAGTCCGGGAACGCGATGCTGCACTTTATAGACAGCTTGGTGTTGAAGTCCCTGAAGATCTTAACGCTGTTGACTATTACACCTTGGTAGATCTGGAAAGAACAGCCCGCATATTATATGGTGACGATTTTGCCAACTGGGTCATGGTCAATAAAAACCCGACAGAATTATTATTTCGGGTAGCAGATGAAACCGGTGTCGTTCTGTTGCCAGGTTCTGGCTTTGGGGTATCCCATCCATCGGCACGTGCTTCATTAGCCAATCTGAATGCTTACCAATATGCTGCAATCGGTGATTCTCTACGACGCTTTGCCGAAGATGCCTATCAGGAATATCTGGGAACTAAAAAAGATGAGTCCTGAAGTTTCTAAGGAAAAATAGTTTTATATCATCATAGGGGTAATCGGGTATTAAAACTCTATAATTTTAATACCCATTTTTATGATTAATTCAAAATTAACCATATGAATAATAATATTATTTCATGATGTAGAAATAACCATCTGATCATTTTAGATGAATTTTATTCTAAAACGAATAAATGCTAGTGAGGAGATTGAAGATTTTGAGTTAAAGAGTTCAGCCCTATATAAATAGCTTTTTTAATTTGCGAAATACCTGTAGCGCAGCACTTGATTAACTTAAATTGCCCCTAATAGGCAAAATAGTATCGGGCAATTCCTCTCCAAGCGAACTCAACATCTCCCGTTCGACCAAGCGTACAATCGAATCAAGTGGCAGATCATTTTCTTCAAGCCCAAAGGGTTCTTCAAGCTGGGCACTTAAAGCATCCAGCCCTAAAAACAGATAAGCAATTAATCCAACTACAATAGGTGTCCATATACCTAAGTCAGCTTCCAGACTAAAAGGTAAAATAAAACAGAAACAATAAACAGTACGGTGTAATAAAACTGAATACGAAAATGGTAAAGGTGTACTTAATATACGGTCACAGCCAGCCTGAATATTACCCAATTCAACAATATGCCGGTTCAATGTACTATAAATGATATCGCTGATCAGGCCCTGTCTCAGGAGTTGAACCAGGTCTTTCTGAATGCATTCAAGCACAAACTGTGCAGCATTAATATGCTGATCCAAATGATTCAGTGCTTGTTGCTCCAGCGCCAGATGATGAGTATCTAACTTGAATGGAGTATTGGTTTTTCTCAGGCGATTTCTTAAAAGATGAGTAAAAAACATTACCCTGTACATGAGAATCCGGCGCTCTCGATCAGGTAATACATGAGAATCACGGGCAATATGCCTGGAATTCGCAATAAGGGCTCCCCATAATTTACGCCCTTCCCACCAGCGGTCATAGCAGGCGTTATTTCGAAAACTTAAAAAAATAGAAAGAATAATGCCGAAAATGGTAAACCCTATAGCAGGCACTTCCGGCACATTCAGCATATGATGAGAGGTCAAATAACCAATTACCGCAGAGATTAAAACAACAAAGGTGAGCGCAGGTAAAACTGTAGGCAGTATTGTTCCTTGCCACGCAAAAAGTAAAGCCAGATTACTAGTTTTATCACGAATAATCATAAGATTTAATTGAAAACATTACTTATGTTGAGTGGACTATCTTAAACCATTCTCTATGATTTTTATAATCTATTATCTCACACGCCTGAGTATCTTTTAATCCGGTTAATTTCTTGGCTCATAAATTCATAATATTTTATTCTAATAAATAACTACCCTCTATTCTACTTATTATTTTTATATTATAATAAAAGAATGAATAATTTTTGCACTATACAGATTTATCAGGACCATCAGTGGCTCGATTGTGCTCTAGTAGAATTACTCAATGCTACACACTTGGGGTGGGAGGCAGGAACCCGTACATCTTATCTGTTTGAATATGCTATTTCTTATATGGACTGCCGTGATGCACGAGCAGTGTCTTTTAATTTGCCCGTAAATGTGCAAAGTAATTATGCAGAGACTTGGCCCGCTTTTCTGATGGACCTGTTACCCCAAGGATATGGACGTAAAGAGCTGCTTAAACAGCTGGACTATAATGAAACAGCACAACAAACAGCTGACTGGGCTTTATTAAAGGCCGGTGCCGGTAATCCCATTGGCCATCTTCGTATTAAAGAGGCTCATGATTGGTTAAATGCAAAGTTTCCTGATCCTGACCTGAAGGGTTTTACCCTACATGAAATTGCTGAACGCCGTGAATATTTTATTGAATCATTAGCATCTTATGGACTGTTTGTGGGCGGTTCCTCCGGAGTGCAGGGAGAATGGCCTAAACTATTGCTAACCCAAGCGAATGATGGACTGTTTTATCTGGATCATACCTTGCCAGATGAGCATGCAGCCAAACACTGGCTGGTCAAGTTTAGCCGGGGTGATCATCCCCGGCTAGAAAAAATCCTGGCTCAAGAAGCCTTATATATGCAAGTAGCAGAATATCTTGGTCTGCGAGTGCATGAAAAGCTAGAACTTCATGACCGTACTCTTTTTATTCCCCGCTTTGACCGCCAGACAGTCAATGGGAAGGTCAAACGTATTGCCCAGGAAAGTATTGCGTCACTGAGCAATCAGGCCGGGTTTGGAGTACGCCTTACTCATAACCAGATCTGTATGCTCATCCTCCAAAGCTGTACGTATGCAGAAACTGAAATAGTTGAATATTTAAAAAGAGACATTGCCAATGTAGCTTTAGGAAATAAAGACAATCATACCCGTAATACAGCGATCCAACGCCATGAAAATGGTTTGATCCAGCTTACGCCACTTTTTGACTTTGCGCCAATGTGGTTACATCCTGATGGAATAGCCAGAACCACCCGCTGGGAAAGAAATGATCAGGGCGGCGCTCCATGCTGGGCATCAGTCATTGAGCAGATTCAAACCATTATTCCTATTGCGCGGGATACTCTTCGCTCAGCACTGGCTGAACAGTACCTAAAATATCAAGGTCTGCTCAGTTATATGCAACGTATCGGTATCGATCCGGAAATTATCGAAAACAGCGAGCCAAGAATAGAAAATATCTGTCAGCAACTTCAGGAGCTGAGTCATGGATAAACGTTTTAAATCGATGACGCCGATTGAGCAGATGCAACGGCGCCAGCAGGTACTTGATACTATAGAACAGCATCCAGAGTGGGAAATTCATCAGGTTGCCAGGTATCTGCGGACTGAATTGCGCCTGACCTTAGAGGATATGGCAAAAATTACAAAAATTGCTCCGCAAACACTACAAAAGCTGGAACAGCCGCATAGTAATCCGACCCTGCATTCTATTTTAAAACTATTTAATGCTTTTGGACTAACTTTAGTCATTAAAAAGTGTTAATACCAATCAAAACCAGAATTACTTTTTTTATTCATTGGCTCGAATAAATTTTGCCAGTCTGCTGTCAATAATCTGGTTTGCTTCTTGAATAATACGCTCTATCAACTCTTTACAGGTTGGAATATCATGGATCAGGCCCTGCACTTGCCCCGCTGTAACTAGCCCGGCATCGATATCTCCAGTTTCTAAAGCCAGTTTACCCTTTAAGCCAGAGACATAAGGCTGAATATCTTCAAATTTCAGGTCAGGCTTTTGACTGATCTCCAGCACACGGTCTGATATACTATTTTTTGCTACGCGTGAAGTATTTCGAAAAGGTCTAAGCAACAGATTAGTATCACGTTCGTCATTGTCCAGATAGAACTGCTTGATCCGTTCATGTATGGGCGCTTCTTGTGTTGCACAAAAGCGGGTCCCCATATTTATACCTTCAGCCCCCAATGCCAGCGCAGCTACCAGCCCACGCCCATCGGCAAACCCTCCACTTGCGATGATTGGAATGTCAATCTGGTCAGCAGTAGCAGGAATCAAGATAAGTCCAGGAATATCATCTTCACCAGGGTGGCCAGCGCACTCAAAACCATCAATTGAAATTATATCTGCTCCGATTTTCTGGGCAGAGAGTGCATGACGGACTGCCGTACACTTATGAATAATTTTTATACCGTGCTGTTTAAAATGCTGAATATGGTCATGTGGTTTATTTCCTGCCGTCTCTACAATTTTGACTCCGCTTTCAATAATGGCCTGACGGTATTCAGCATACGGTGGTGGTTTCACAGCAGGTAATAAAGTGAGATTTACTGCAAAAGGCCTGTCGGTCAGGTTACGGCAATGTGCAATTTCTTTATATAAAGCTTCTGGTGTAGGTTGGGTCAGTGCAGTAATTGTCCCTAAACCACCAGCATTAGAAACTGCACTGGCCAGTTCGGCAGTTCCTACCCACATCATTCCACCCTGAACAATAGGATACTGAATGCCTAAGAGTTCTGTTACACGCGTATTTAAATTCATTTTTAAATTCTCACCTGATTATTTACCCATGAATAGTGGTGTTCTCTTTTCAGTAAATGCTTTTACTCCTTCTTTATAGTCCTGGCTGTTACTCGCTAGATACTGCAAGTTTTTCTCCAGCTCAAGCTGTTCAGTCAAAGTATGATGAGTAGACCGGTGAATAGCCTGTTTAATGAGAGACAAAGTATAGGTTGGCTGTTGTGCCAATCTTTGGGCCAGTTGCTGTACTTCAGAATCAAACTGTTCATCTGGTACAACCTGCCAGATCAGTCCCAGTTTTTCTGCTTGTTCAGCGGAAATTTTATCGCCTAGTAAGGCCAGTCCCATTGCTTTAGCATGTCCAGCCAGTCGTGGTAAAAGCCAGGTTCCCCCGGCATCTGGAATTAGACCAATTTTGCAGAAGGCCTGAATAAAAGATGCGCTCTGTTTAGCAACGACCAGATCACAGGCCAAGGCAATATTGGCACCCGCGCCAGCAGCCACCCCATTAACTGCTGCAATCACCGGTTTAGGGGCGTGGGTAATCGTTTCAATTAGAGGATTATAATATTTAGCCAGTGTACCTTCATTAGGCAATGCAATCTGGTCAAGCTGACCGGCACGCTCTTTCAAGTCTTGGCCAGCACAAAATGCCCTGCCTGAACCGGTTATAATAATGACCCGGACCTGCTCCAAATCGACCAGTTGGCGTATGGCAATTTGAACTTCCTGATGCATTTTTTCATTAAAACTGTTCATAGCTTCAGGCCGGTCTAGCTGTAGTCTACCAATCTGAGCATCTATACTGACTTTAATGGTCTCAAAATCCATTTTTTACTCCTAAGTGTTATTTTAATATCCTCTGGCAGGGTCAATCTGATGGTTTAATGGCTCATATTCTTTATAACGACGGTCATTTTCCAGAATCTGCTCGACGACAATTGACATTGGCGCATGCGAAGCCACATGAGGCGTAATCAGAACTTTTTCATGAGTCCATAACGGATCGGCTTGCTCAAGGGGTTCCCGTTCAAAGACATCAAGAATTGCACCCCTTAAATGACCAGAATCAAGCGTTGCAATAAGATCTGGCAGAACCAGATGTTGACCGCGGCCACAATTAATGACACAGGCGTGTTCTGGCAGCTTTTTTAAAACCTGGGATGATAAAATAGAATGATTCTGTGCAGTTAATGGCAAAAGATTAATTAGGATTTGACTCTTGGCTAAAAAGCCATCTAGCTCTTCATTTCCTGCAAATGATTGAACTCTGTGCAAGTTTTTCTTGGAACGTGCCCAGCCTGAAACTTGATAGCCCATCTGTGCGAAATGGGTTGCTACATATCCCCCCATATGCCCAAGACCCATCACTCCAATCTGGATATCCTGACTAGAAAATTGCCGGTACTGTTTCCATAATTGCTGTTTCTGCTGGTTAATAGCCCGGTCAAACTGACGCTGATAATACAGGACAGCCCATAACAGATATTCAAACATTCCCTTCTGGTGCTGCTCATCAATGACCCGACACACTAGATATGAAGAGTCAATAAGATTTAGATCCAGATGTTCAATTCCTGCCGCAATGGAATGAATGACTTTCAGTTGGGGAAGCTGTTTTAGCTGTTCAATATCCGGAAACCAGCAAGCCGCCGTAGTAGCCTGTTGTGCCTGTTCACTTTCTGGCAGACAATAGGTTCCTTCGGGTGCATATTTTTGAAAGACCTTGAGTAGAATTTTCTCGATTTCAGGTATTTTGCAGGAAATTACTATCATGAACAGTACTCTGCTTTCTGATTTTCAATCAGACTGAGTGCAGCATTCCATGCGTTCAAGATAATTGGCTCTACCGCGGGGCTGTTAAACTGTCTTGCGGTACGTTCACATACTTCGGGCGCAGGATAGTGTAACTCAGATCCTCCCGCCAATGCCTTAATCTGTGCCTGACAGGCTCTTTCCAGAAAGTAAATTTCATGGAAGGCACGCTGGATGGTTTCGCCTGCAGATAGTAAGCCGTGATTCCTTAAAATCATGACCCGGTTTTGTCCTAAATCATGAACCAGACGTTCTCGTTCATCGGTAGAGAGCGCCACTCCTTCATATTCATGATAGCTCATCAGGTTATAAAATTTTAAAGCATGCTGGGAAATTGGTAAAAGACCGTGTTTCTGCGCTGAAACGGCAATACCATCGGCTGTATGAGTATGAATTACGCAGTTTATATGTGTATGTGCAGTATGCAAGGCTGAATGAATTACGAAACCTGCCACATTAACTGGTTTTCCCTGATCATAATCAGAAACAATATTTCCATCATGATCGATTTTGACCAGCTGAGAAGCTGTCATTTTATCAAATGTTACGCCGTACTGATTAATCAGAAAGTATTCAGGTTGGTCTGGTACTCTCAGGCTGATATGCGTATCAATCAAATCAGTCATGCGATAATAAGCAATCAAGCGATATAGTGCAGCCAGTTGGCAACGTGCTTCCCACTCCGAAGCTGACATCTTGTCTTGTAAACTCATAATCTTGGTCCTTATGACAGAGTTAATTTTATTATTGAGCGAATTAGAACAATTTTTTCTATAATATAGAATTTAATTTCGTTAAGCAAAATCAAATTCTATTATTCAATTAAATCTATATGCATGCCTAACAGTATTAACTATTTAATGTATATTGATTCGCTAGTTTTAATACTATAAGCCCTTGTTTTTTATTTTCTTTCTGTTTTTTCTAACTTATAGCTTTAGTACTAGGCATTATTATCTTTACTGCCAGATAATTATTTGTGCCGGATTACTGAAATTAGTCTGCTACAGAATGCTTTTCTAGATTCAATCTCTGTTATTGGTTTATTAAGGTAATAGTGCATTTTTACTTTAGTGTTATGACTATGCCTTTTAGATTTACTTTCTTTAATAAAGTTTCAGTTTATAAAACTAATTTTTTTATTTTTTGGGTTTAGTTTATATTACTGTGATATTTTTTTATTGTTTAGAAATTTTATAAAATTACTTAGGCTATTTTGTTAAAATATAAAAATAATTTTTCTAGCTATGAATAAAATAATTACATTTGATAGAAGTGATCATTTAAATTTTATATCTATATGTTTTTTATGGGTAAAAAAGCCCATCAATCTTATAGGCTTTTTTAAATAAATTAATGTAACAGTTTTTAAATCTGGTTTTCATCTATTTAAAAGTCATAAATAGCCATCATATTGAAACGATTATCTATGCCGGTCCGATTATTGAAAGTTTCACGCTCTCCATAAACATATTCCACTCCAAAAGTTACCGGCTTATAAGGGTTATACATGGCATTAATCCATCCCTGCCAGAGTTGCTTGTTCTGAGATGCATCGTCATATTTCAAGCGTGAAAATTCATTGTCATCTTGAGCTTTCATATAGCCATAGCCTAAAGTTGATCTGATTTTAGGTGTAAAACGATGGGTAATACCGGCAGCAATTACATCGAACTCATTACTATGCATATTATTATTTTCATCAATTGCATATCCACTGTTACTCCATAGTATGAAGCGTCCATCCCCTTTTACATGATAATAATCTGCCTTTAATAGAGTCTCTGGGGTGATCTGGTATTTCCCGCCTAAGCCAATACCCCAAGCCAGCTGTTCATCTTCACCGGTTTTTTTCTCTGCAATAAAGCTACGGCCGGAAATCGTTGAGCCATCAGCAAACTTATGGTTCAAACGTCCGACAAGAGCTGGCATACGCATTCTGTTAGCCGGATCAGTCGCTTCAGTATATTTCGGGTCTTCTATACTGATGGCATAATTAGTATTTTCAGAAAGCTGATCACTATAACGAATTAATGGAGAACGCTGTAAGGCTCCTCCCACAAATGTTGCTGCATCTACAGTATCTGGTATGTATTCTGGTGCAACAAAGGTCGACCAAGTCTGACCGACTAGCCATTTATTATAAGTTAAGTACGCATGACGTATACGGAACTGGTCTCGGGTTGAACCTCCGAAAAAGTCCATTTCGAGTTTACCGCCAATATCACCAATAGATGTGGGTGTCTTAAAGTTCAGGCCCAGGCGTGTCACATTAACGGTAGTTCTCAAGCGATCTTTTTGATTAGTTGCTTCTACTGTATCTTTAAGCGGTACTCCACTAATATTGTTATACATGGTTGCCGCGCCTTCCATCTGGTAAGAAGCGTCAGCACGAATATAACCATAAAGATTCACTTCAGCTCCGGAAGGCAATATATTTGTTTTAACAGATTGGGATGTATTTAAAGGGGTAGTTTTGACCTGAGGTGTCACATCACTCTGGGGCTTAAGAGTTACAGCAGGCTGTTGTAGTGAGGCATTTAGTAAAGTTCGCAGCTCTTTTACTTCCTGACGTAATTGTTCTATTTCTGCTGTGTTCTCTCCTGCATGTGCTAGCGACATGACTGCCATGCTACTTACAGCAAGTACCAAATGTTTTGACCGTAAATTAATAAGTTTATCCATAACTTTAATATCCATATTACTAAAGATTTGCTGAGTATTCAGATCTAATTGTTATTGTTCAGCTTTCTAGATAAAATTTTTAAATAACTCTAATAAGATATTTAGAAATTTAAAAAGCTGAAATATAAAAACTATTTTTAATTTTCTACTAAAGCTTGTTTAAATTTTTGGCTGGCATCACTTTGTAGAGCCAAACACTACTCTTCACCTTCATCCTTTTCATGCTATTGTCCCCTTTTCTATTAAATTTTATAAATTATTTGCTTACAGAACTTAACGAAAAAGGAAATTCATTTCAATCTGTATTAGAGAACTGTTTATTCTATATATTTCTTAATGCACCCAAAAATAGAATATATAGTTAATTTTAAATATATTTTTCAATTTTAAAGAAATAAAAATAAAATATTTTGTTACATTTATAGTGGTTTCTAAGATGGAATTTATGAATCTTAATTCATTTTATGCTTGAATTTTAAAATTATTTTTGTTTGTCTGCTATCAAATTTAAATATTGTCTGATGTAGATGATTTAATTTTACTTAGGCTAAATTGTTTAGAAATAAGTTCTATAATATAAAGCGCCTGCTATTTTTCAGCACGTAAATGAAGAAGTACTCCAAATACATCTCTGTAGCAAAAGTCATTTTATACAGTTTCAAATTAGTCAGTGCTTCAGCAGGTTCAAATCCTGAAAGCCAAAAGTTTGGGCCTGCTGTATTTTATTAGCAGGAATTTTAAATACTACAATTTTACCGTCTGATGCACCGCAGAGAGAAATCCGTATCTGACCGTCATCAGTAATATAAGAAGAGAGGACTTTAATCTGGTTTTGAACTAACTGCTGCTTCATCGCTACGATATTCTTCGTCCTGTCAATTTGTTCACATTGTCTGGAACCTAAAGATTTATATACTTCAGCTATTTGGTACTCTGATTCTGGTATTGTTGAGCATGCTCCCAAACTTAACCCAATCCAAATTATGCTTGTCATTCTCTTCATGATTGAATATTCCTTTATTTGATATGTTTCAAAATAACGCAAGTGACTTGATGTATTGTGAAAATCAGTATCAGACTAAATTCAAATCACAAGTTTTAAAAATCAAAGTTAACTTTAATAAGCAGTTAATTATATAAAACATATATATTTAGTTTTTAGAACTAGTCATAGATATATCACCTTATTTCTTTATATGCTTATTGTTTTATTTTATAAATAAAAAATATCCTTGTCCTTAACTTCCTGTATAAGCTCCCTGCCCCTTCTTGTAACAAGTATTAATCTCTGTGAAAAAATAATGGCTTAATATTTTTAGCCTTATTATCAAAATGTTAAAAATTTTTATGTATTAGATACACAAAAATTATTCAATTCTCGTGCAAAAAGTATCTTTTTTTACCATAATACAACAGTTTTTTTAATCTGATTTATTTCTAAAGATATATCGCCATGATCCGGACTTATTTTTTACGCTGGGAAAAACATCTCTCAAGTACTGTTGCAGGTAACATTACCCGTATTGGTTTGCTGTCTATCGCTTATAGTCTCATGCCAGTTACGCTGGTCAGCATGGGAATGTCTGGAGAAAAAGGTGACTTGACTTATGAGCTTGCATTCTTTTTACTTATGAATGTATGGTTTATTTTTGCTTTAATTACTCTTTTCGATACGCTTTGCCGCTTAAAAGTAAAAGTAAAAATAAATATGAGCAGCTGGTTCGATTTAGCTTATATGACTTTAACGCCTATAGGTATGTGGCTATTCCTTTTTATATTCAGGGCAGATCAGGTTCCACACATTTATCTGGCCAATACATTTGCTATTTTTGCTATTGCATCATTCTTCATGGATAAATATGCAAAGTATTTTATTAATATAGAAAGACGCGACAGTTTTGTTCCTAAACCGGAAGTGGTTCAAAATATAAAGCATAAGTTTACGGGACTAGCTGTTTTATTTATGATTATTTCTTTGAGTATTCAATTTTTTCTAATTTGATATACCTATTGAATTTATTATAAAGCCCATAATTTAAAAAATTATGGGCTTTTATTATAATTACATGATATATATTCTGATTTATGCTCAATTATAAGTATCAATTACATTCTTATCTTACAAAATCAAAGAATTAAAACGGGTTTTTTTATAATACCTCTTTAGTATCTAAATACGACTTCCAAAAATCTGAAAAATATACTCTGGAAAACCGTCTTAAGTTATTAAAAGGGTGCCGGTTATGCAAAATGCTTTTCCCTATCAGAAAATACCCCCTCAACTTTCATGGGCAACTCAAACCCTGCCACGTTTTCATCCTCATTATTGGCGGGTAGAAGGCCCAGATACAGCATCGTTTAGTCTTACCAATTACAGAAACGGTTTTGAAGTACTATTCAAACCCCGCCTCAGTAGTGATCTTATAGGTATTATCTGGGAGTCTGAGGATCATAAAGATCATCAGTTTTTAAGTTATGAAACACTATATGACTACAGTGGTATGGTCTGGGATTTTGATATAGAAATTTCTACACACATGCCTATGATCAATAATGAACAGATGGCACTTACGCTAGCAGTATATTATCTGGAAAATGAAGTTGAACAAATAGCATATATTCCGCTTTTCAATTATGCAGATCAGCCTGTGTCCAGACAGGCTCATATCCAGATTGACTGGGATACTGTAAAAGCAGGTTTTAATGCGACTATTCCTTTTCCAGTCAATCATATCCAGCGTATTGTATTGAATGTGGTAGCAAGCAGTTATAATCCTGCGACTTTGCCTTATCCACTGCCTGATCCTGAACTTTGTTATGTCAGAATCACCAACTCTACAGTTCAAGGAACTAACACACAATTAGAACTTAAACAGATAGTAGTATCTGCACATCATAAAGGTATATGTACCAGTTATGATGATCATTATGATTTAAATCCTCAACGTATAGTCGATAATATTGTGGCGCTTGGTTATCGGGGATTACTTAATCATTATTGCGGAATGTCACGTTATCCAGACATATACTGGGACACACAAGTAAATAGATGGCAGATTCCTGACACACTTGCTACACGTGTAAATGTAGTTAATCCATGTGCGTTAAAATGGCATCAGGTTTATGCTAAAGCATTGCATGAAGCAGCCTTTGCTCCTGTTTTCAGCTTAAGCTTTGAAATGTACTCTCTTGCTGCCAACGAATATTGGGCACAGAGAGACATTCATGACAATGTGGGTAAAACGGCTTATGAGCCACCCAGCTATTTTTTCAGTCCTAGTAATATAAATGCTATGGCATATTTACAAAAAGGTTTTCTGGAATTCGCTGAAACTATGCAGATAGGTGGCTGCCAGGTCAATATGCAGATTGGAGAACCTTGGTGGTGGTATAATCCTGCAACCAACTTACCCTGCATATATGACTACTCTACGCGATTAGCCTTTAACCAAGATACAGGCCTATATGCACCAGATTTAGGAGACATTTTTCAATCAGTCTACCAGACTGGTACACCTTATGAAGAATTCAGACAGTGGCTACGAATGAAGCTAGGCCAGACATGTCAGGATATCCGCATTGCTCTCAAAAAGAATTATCCAGATGCGCAGTTTTGTCCCTTATTATTCTTACCTGCTATACGTACTCAGCAGCCCACTCTGTTAACCAGTATCAACTATCCACAGGAATACTATAGGTACCCTAATTTTGACTATATTATAGTCGAAGCTTATGACTGGATTTTAGAAAATAACCTGGAACAAGCCCACCATACAATTATGGAATTTGCCTTAGATGAATTAGCATATCCTAGTGACAAAACAGCTTATCTGGCAGGTTTTGTACCACCAGAGAATTTGGCATATCTTTATGGTTTCAATAATAAGGAACCTTACCATAGGGCTATCTGGCAAAGGATTTTAGGAGATATGCAGAACAATGAAACTTTTGGGTTAATGAAACAGTTAATCTGGGCATATCCACAAGTTATGGCTCATTCCCTTACAATTGATATCAAGAATGCACCAGATGGCTTTTTTTTGGCAGAACAATATTATTCTGCAATAAATGATAATACGCCCTACCCGCCTGAAATTTACTTATAAGTTAAAGCCAGAACCAAACCTGCTCAAATAGAGCAGGTTTGGTTCTAAAAAGCTTTTTTACTGTAGCAGGCTACGCAGCATCCAGGCAGTTTTTTCATGCACATCAATACGCTGGGTTAATACATCAGCAGTTGGCTGGTCATTTACTTCGTCTACGACAGGAAAAAGTTCACGTGCAGTGCGTGCAGTTGCCTCTTGAGCATTGACCAGATAACGGATCATTTCCTCAGCAGTAGGCACACCCTCTACTTCTTTAATTGTAGCTAGGTCATTAAACTGTTTATAGGTGCCGGGCGCAGGAAATCCAAGGGCACGAATACGTTCAGCAATAATATCAAGTGCATTCCACTGTTCTGTATACTGCTCCATAAACATTGCATGCAGACTACTGAACATTGGGCCCGTAACATTCCAATGAAAGTTGTGCGTCATCAGATATAGAGTATAACTATCTGCTAAAAGACGGGATAATCCCTCAACAATTTTCTTGCGGCCTTCAGTGGAAATCCCGATATTAATTTCAATTTCATTAGTCTGGTTCTTAGCCATTTTTTACTCCAGATTATAGCTTTTTGAATGGTTTACCATACTTGTTATACCTGAGCAGCTTATGAGGTAGTAGCATTCTTAAGTAAAAAGATTTATTAATATGTTTATTTTTACACGCTGAATTGATTTTAAAAAAGAAAAAGTATATTTTTCAAATTAAAAACTTGGATTTATATATACCATGTATCAGTTTTACTGATTAACTTCTTCATCAAAAGCCATGAATTATTCTTCTTAATTAATCTTTATTTTCTCTTAGTACATTTATACTATGGCGCACTCAATTTAACGGATTTGATTATGCAACCTGCTCTCCAAATCGATGTCATGCGCGATTCTGCTGACACCGTCGTGAGTATACTAAAATCGCTAGCCAATACAGATCGCCTATTAATCTTGTGCCATTTAGCTCAAGAAGAATTAAACGTTTCTGAAATTGAGGAAAAAACTCAAATTACTCAGCCTACCTTATCTCAACAGCTGATGATGTTACGTAAGAGTGATGTAGTTATCACACGGCGTCAGGGAAAGCAGATTTTTTATTCAATTAAAGATCAGAAACTAACCCAAGTTTTACATACACTTTATGACCTCTATTGTCCAAAATAATAATA
>Ga0209023_10002045_pt1 | contig 25973 bp, 23 predicted proteins | sample LakOneMetagenome_FD_187468 | JGI IMG/M metagenome (GOLD analysis project Ga0209023, IMG submission 187468) | Freshwater and sediment microbial communities from Lake Erie, Canada (SPAdes) (version 2) | ecosystem: Environmental > Aquatic > Freshwater > Lentic | place: Lake Erie, Canada... | reverse complement strand
GGATTGGCCCGGCAAGCCCGGCCGGGTCGCCGCCCCGGTGTCCGTCACGTCAGTCGCGGTCATGTCTTGGGTCTCCTTCTCGACACTGATGGAATTCTCGACACTGATGGAAGAGGTGCGCTCGCCCGAAGCGAGGGGTGGTTCCGGCCCGATGGACCGGAACCACCCGGGGTGCCGCGTGGAGAGCCGCGCGGCCGGTACTGATTACTTCTGGGCGTCGCCGACCGACGTGGCCAGCTCCTGACCCTTGTTGAGCACATTCTCCACGGAGTCGCGACCGGCGAACACGTCGGCGATATCCTGCGACACCTGGTTACCCAGGTCCTGGAACTCCGGAACGGTGACGTACTGGATGCCGACCCAGGGCTGCGGGTTCACGCCGGGCTGGTTGGGGTTGACCGCGAGCATGATGTCCTTGGTGATCGGAGCGAAGGCCGCTGCCGCCTCAAGATAGGAGGGGTTCTCGTACGTTGAGGTGCGCGATCCCGGGGGCACGCGCTCCCAGCCGAGGGTGGTTCCGACCAGGTCGATGTACTCGGTGCTGGTGGCCCAGCTCACGAACTCCCATGCGGCATCCTGCTTCGTGCTGGTGTTCGGGATGGCGAGGTTCCATGCCCAGAGCCAGCCGGACTCATCCGTTTCCTTGACCGGGGCGTGCACGTAGCCGACCTTGCCGGCGACGGCCGAGGTTTCGGCCTCAAGCGGACCGGCGGCGCTGGTGGCGTCGTACCACATGGCCGCATTGCCCTGAGAGAACAGGTTGAGGCACTCGGTGAATCCGGTCGAGACGGGGTCTGCTTCGCCGGCGTCATTCACGAGGTCGGTGTAGAACGTGACGGCCTCGGTGAATTCGGGGCTGTTGACGGTGGCATTCCAGTCCTGGTCGAACCAGCTGCCACCGAAGGTCTGCACCACGGTGGTCAGCGGCGCGAAGAGCTCGCCCCAGCCTGGCTTGCCGCGCAGGCAGATGCCGGCAACGTCGTCGGTCTTGAGCGTGCGGGCGAATCCGGCCACCTCGTCCCAGGTGGGGTTGGCCGGCATGGTGAGGCCGGCGGCGGCGAACATCTCCTGGTTGTACATGAGGAAGGAGGACTCGCCGTAGAAGGGCACTGCATAGAGGCTGTCGTCCACGGTGAGTGCTGCACGCACCGGCGGAAGCAGGTCGTCCACGTTGTAGGCCGAGTCGGCCTCGGCGAGCGGGCCGAGGTCGACGAGCCAGTCGTTCTGGCCCCAGATCGGCACCTCGTAGCTGCCGACGGTCACGATGTCGTATTGGCCGCCCTGGGTGGCCACGTCCTTGGTGACCGCGTCGCGCAGGTCGTTCTCTTCCATTGACACGAAGTTCACGGTGATGTCGGGGTGCGCCTCTTCAAAGGCGCCCTTGAGTTCTTCCATGTCTTTCATCTGCGGATTGTTCACCGTGGCGAGGGTGAGGCTGACCGGGCCGTCGGCGGGCGATGCCGTTCCGCCCGCTCCGCTGCATCCGGCCAAAAGCACGCCTACCGACGAGAACGCCACTGCGCCAAGCAGCACCCGCTTCCTCATGGAATAAGACTTCATCAGGGAATAAGACTTCATCATCTTGGCCTCTTCATCGTCGACACGTCCTTGTGGACTTCGTATGGATCACTATCAACCCGTACCTGTTGATTCTGCAACATTTTTTGTGGTTTTGTGACGCTTTTGTAATCTTTCCTGCCCGAACAAGTGTTTTAGAGGGCAAATTTGCCACAGAAACGGGCGAATGCTGTCCGAGGCGGCTACAGTCGAGCCATGTACCCAGCAGAGCGACAGGCCGCGATCATTGCTCTCGCGCAGGCCGCCGACGGTGAAATCACCGTTTCTGCGGCAAGCGAAGCGCTCCAGGTGACCTCGGAAACGATTCGCCGAGACCTCGCCGTGCTCGAACGTCAAGGACTCATCCGCCGTCAGCACGGCGGCGCTCGACTGACCCAAAGCACTCCCTTCGAGATCGCCCTTGCCCATCGCCAGTTGAAGGACGCCCCCGAAAAACACCGAATCGCCATGCGCGTGCTTCAGGAGCTGCCGACCGACGGCGTCGTCCTCCTCGATTCCGGCTCGCTCACACTCGTGATCGCATCGCTGTTTCCCGATGACCGCGAGCTGATCGTGGTCACCAACAACCTGCCCGCGGTGCGGCTGTTGTCCCAGAAGCCTCTGCTCACGGTGCTGGCCCTGCCCGGTCGCGTGCGAAGCCTCAGCCAGGGTGCCGTAGACGAGTGGACCCGGCAACGAATCAGCGAGCTCAATGTGGATCTCGCCGTGGTCGGCGGGAACGGACTGACAGCGGAGCAGGGACTGACAACCACGATTCCGGACGAGGCGGAGGTCAAGCGGGCGATGATGCTCGCCGGACGCCGACGCATCCTCGCCCTTCCCTCGAGCAAGATCGGCCACAACTCGTTCTGCCACGTGGCCGACGCGAACGAATTCGATGTTCTGATCACCGACACCCACGTCGATCCCCTGGAAGCCCAGCATCTGGGCGCGATCGGCCCCGAACTGATCCTCGTGTGATCCGCAGCGCCTACCGGCCGCAGGCTCAGCACCACAACGGCGCCAGCAGGCCCTCAGCAGACCCTCGGTGAGCCCCCAGCCAGCAGCAAGCGAACCGGGACGTTAGACCCTAGCTCGCAACGCGAGCATTCATCACAATCGATTCGTGGCAAGAAACCACTCGATTAGTGAAGGGCACCTCTGATGACACCCTCGGCAGCCCGGTCGGAAACGACCATGACATCGACCAGAACAACCGAGCACGATTACTCATCCATGGACGCGTTCGGCGCCTATCTGCACCGCCTCGGAACCGGATCGCTGCTCACCGCCGAGCAGGAAGTCGATCTCGCCCGTCGCATTGAAGTCGGCCTGTTCGCCGAGGTGCGGTTGACCGCGAGCGAGTGCGATCCCGAGCTCGCTCGTGAACTCGCCTGGCTCGTTCATGACGGACAACGAGCCCGCAACCGTTTCATCGAATGCAACCTGCGCCTGGTTGTGAGCATCGCTAAGCACTATGCCGGGCGAAGCGCTCCCATCATGGACGTCGTTCAGGATGGAAACATCGGCCTGGTGCGCGCGGTCGAGAAATATGACTTCATGACCGGATACAAGTTCTCCACCTACGCCACCTGGTGGATCCGACAGGCCATCCACCGCGGCATCGCCGACAAAGCCCGGATGATCCGAATTCCGGCCCACACGGCGGAGAAGCTCACTCGGATCAAGCGCGCCCAGGCGGATCTCATGGCCACCCTCGATCGCACTCCCACCGTTCAGGAGATTGCCGGCGCTACCCTCATCGAGGAACCGGACGTGGCGAAGCTGCTGCGGTACGACATCGAGCCCCTCTCTCTGCAAACCCCCGTCGGTGACGGCGCCGGTGTGATCTCCGAGCTGATTGTCGACGGAGATCTGCCGGGTCCCGATGAATACGCCGTGCAGGCGATGCGCACCCACGACATCAACCGCGCCCTCGCGAGCCTGCCGGAGCGCGAGCGTTCCATTCTTACCGCGCGGTTCGGACTCGACGGTGAAGACCCACGCACGCTCGATCAGCTCGCCGCCACCCACAGGGTCACCCGGGAGCGCGTTCGGCAGCTGGAGAAACGTGCCCTCACCCTGCTGCGCCTGCCCCGCCTTGAGGAGTATCTCGCCGACTGACGCTTCTTTGACCTAATCATCGGAAGTAACAACGGGGTAACGCCCGAGTAACACCCGATGCGCTTGGATGCTGCGTAGAAACCGGTTCAGCACACCGGTCACGCATCCAACCGAAAGGAAAAGAAAATGGCTGAGTCAGACAAGTTCGATGTCGCGTCGATCAGGTCGGCCCTGGAAAAAGAAGACAGCCCCTGGGAACCGAGCGAGAATGCGCTTACCCGCATGTCCCGCAGTCAGCGCGCGAACCTGCTTGGAGTCCCGCTGCCCACCGATGAAGAAAAGGCCGCCCTCAACGCCCGCGGAAAGCGGATCCGGGCCGAGGTGGCCAAGAGCGATACGCGCACCGACGTCGGCCTCCCGACACAATTCAACCTGAACGACCGCGGCGGAGTCAGTTACGTCGCCGGCGTGCGCAACCAGCTCAATTGCGGGTCCTGCGTGGCGTTCGGCTCCGTTGCCGTACTCGAGGGAACGGCGCGGTACACCCGTGGCACGCCGGCCCTTGACGTGGACCTCTCCGAGGCTCACCTCTTCTATGGCTGGGGATCCACCGTGGGAGTGAACTGCAATACCGGCTGGATGCCGATGCCGGCCCTCACGTTTGCCGCCAGCCGTGGCATCACGTACGAGTCGGAGTGGGCCTACTCGGCCGGCAACTCGAACGGCGGCTCCCTGCCGTCAACGTGGGAGCAGCATCGCGCAAAGGCGACCGCGACCGCCGACATCACCAACAACGTGCAATCGATCAAGAATCACCTCACCACGTACGGTCCGGTGACAGGATGTTTCGTCGTGTACACCGACTTCTTCAGCTACCACTCTGGCGTGTACCAGCATGTCTCGGGAGTGGAAGAGGGCGGGCACTGCGTTGCCATCGTCGGATACGACGACAGCCTCGGCGCCTGGATCATCAAGAACAGTTGGGGCACCAGCTGGGGTGCCAGCGGGTTCGGTTACATCAAGTACGGCGAATGCTGGATCGACTCGTGGGCGAACGTGGGCGTCACCGGTGTCTACCTGCGCACCTGGACAGCGGGCAAGAAGGTACTGGGCGCTTACGCCACCGGTCATGACCGCAACGGCTGGGTCTACGTGCAAGACAACGGATGGCTGCGCGTCGGTGGCCAAACCGGCACCGCACACTTGGCCATGTTCGCCGACCTGCTGACTGCCAAAGAGAAGAGCGCCTACATCAACGCCTTCTCCGACGACGGCGCCATCACTCAAACATATTCCTACTGAGACGTATTCCTACTGAGACGTATTCATACTCAAACATATTCCCACTCGAACATATTCACACTCAAACATATAGCCAGTGAGCGCGCCATATCCGGCACGCGACACCAGAAAGGACATCCATCATGACCCTGACAAACAACCGCACGCGCAGCACCCGGACTTCATCGTCCGCTGTCGCCCCGCGGCCCACCGACACCATGCCGCGTCAGCTGTCGGCTGAAGATCTTGCCGATCTCTTCGCGCTTTCCCCCGCGGAGATCGAGGTTGAGGCCCCGCCGGCAGGGATCCCGAACATGGACCCGCCCGGATCTCTGCTCGCCCGTGCCGGTTCCGGTGCCGCAGTCTCAATCAGCGGACAATTGATCACGGCACTCTGGGCCGAGCAAAGCAACCGCAACGCCTGGATCTTCCTTCAGACGGCGGGGTGGAAACGACTCGACCCGCTCACCGACATCGGTTCCACGGCGCTGACGCTGCTCTCGGCCCATGCCCGTGCAGTCGGTTCCGCTCCGGCCGTCGATGAGAACCCGGTCGGCACGATCAGCACGATGTACGTGTGGTGACTGTGAGCCATTTGGTTCTCGATAACCCGGCCTCCGGCGCTGTCGTCGACCTCCCGGTCGGCGACACGCTGGAGATCCGGCTCAACCAGATCGGCGGCGCGGGGTACGTGTGGAAGATCGATCGGGCGCCGCTAAACGTGCATCTCGACGGCGACCAGCTCGATCGCTTCGCCGGCACCCTGCCGGGGGCGGCGGCGGGCCGTATCCTCACGTTTCGAGGCATCATCGATGGTCCCGGTCGGCTCACGCTCACCCTGATGCGACCGTGGGAAGACGCTCCCATCGAGACCATTCATGTGGATGTGAACGTACTGCCGACTGCCTGAGAAGTCAGTGCAGGTGAGAAGTCAGTGCAGGTGAGAAGTCAGTGCACGTACTCCAACAGGTCCAGGCCCACGGCACGCAGCGCGTCCAGCACGGCCAGCCGCGTCGACAGTCCATTATCGGTAAACGAGACCGACACGGCGTAGGTCACTCCGGCCCTCGGGCCGCGCAGGATTCCCACCTCACTGCGCACGCCGACATCCGTTCCGGTCTTATTCACCAGCAGCAGTCCGTGGTCACCCTCACGGTGCGCGAACGGGTCCAGGCCGAACGCTCCCGCCACGAGCGTGAGGTCCGTGTTGAGCGACAACCAGCCGAGTACCCGGGCACTCGTATCAGCGTCGATGACCTCGCCTCGGGCGAGGGCGGTGAAGAGCCAGGTGAGTTCCTGGGCGCTCCCCACTGACAGCTGCGGCGCATCGTCCGGACCACGGTGATCCCGCACGCGATCGAGCAGGGCCGAACGGTTGAGGCCCAGTTGTTCGGCACGCGCACGAACCGCATCCAACCCGACCGCCCGAATGAGCACGTTGGTGGCGAGGCCGTCATTGGCCGAACCCACCAGAGCGGCCAGATCGGCAACCGGCAAGGACGGAACCTGCAGGTGCTGCCAGATGCCGGCACCGGCCACGGAATCAGCGACGGTCCGGTCTAGAATCGTGAACCCGCCGAAATCCGCGTCACGGAGCCGGGCAGCCACCTCCAGCAGCAGCAGCACGGTGCCCACATTCGCGGTGGGCATCACCACGTGGTCGTCAACCGAGAACAGCGCCCGGCCGGTGGTCAGGTCGGTGGCGCGCGCCGACACCTGAACCCCGCTGACCGCGAGGTCGGCGAGGGCCTCGAACCCACGAGAGAAATTCTCGGGTTCATCACCGCCGAGGTGCCGACCCGGATGCTCGACGCGATGGCGCGAACGCTTGCCAGAGTCCCGAACTGCCATATGCACTCTCGACGGGCCTTCCTTGGATTGAGGTCTCCCCAGCGACCACCCTAACTCAAGCCCCTGACGGGCTACCAGATAGTGACACGCTTCTCCGAGTCCAGCCAGAGCGCATCACCCTCGACCACGCGGAATGCCGCGTAGAACTCGTCGATGTTCCGCACGATCTGATTGCAGCGGAACTCGTTCGGGGAATGCGGATCGATTGACAGCAGTCGCAGTGCCTCGGCGTCGCGCAGCTTCATCTGCCAGGCCTGGGCCCAGGAGAAGAAGAACCGCTCGGCACCGGTGAGCCCGTCCACGACCGGAGGCTCCTCGCCGGCCAGCGACAGCAGATACGCCTTCCAAGCAATGGACAGCCCGCCGAGGTCGCCGATATTTTCACCGATCGTGAGCGCTCCGTTCACGTGGTGCTCGGCAATCTGCTGCGGGGACAGCGCGTCATACTGGGCGATGAGCGAGCTCGTGCGCTCCTCAAACGCAGCACGGTCGGCCGCCGTCCACCAATCGGTGAGTCGCCCGTCGCCGTCATACTTAGATCCCTGGTCATCGAATCCGTGGCCGATCTCATGCCCGATCACGGCGCCGATGGCACCGTAGTTCGCCGCGGCGTCACGCTCGGCCACAAAGAACGGGAACTGCAGAATGGCGGCGGGGAAGACGATCTCATTGAAGCCGGGGTTGTAATACGCGTTGATGGTCTGCGGCGTCATGAACCACTCGTCACGATCAAGGGGCTTGCCGATCTTGCCCAGTTCACGCTGGAACTCGAATTCGTTCGCGGCACGCACGTTGCTGATCAGGTCGCCGGCATCCATGGCCAGGCCCGAGTAATCACGCCACTTCACCGGATAACCGATCTTCGGCGTGAACTTGCCGAGCTTCTCCAGGGCCCGAACCCGAGTCTCCTCGGTCATCCAGTCGAGAGTGCTGATGCTTTGACGATACGCCTCCACGAGGTGCTCCACGAGAACGTCCATGCTCTCTTTGGCGCTCGGCTGGAAGTGACGCTCCACGTAGATACGACCCACGGCCTCGCCGAAGGCGCCCTCCACGAGTGAGACACCGCGCTTCCAGCGTTCGCGCAGCTGCGGGGTGCCGCTGAGGGTGCGGCCATAGAAGTCGAAGCTGGTTTCCACGAAATCGCCGGACAGGTAGGAGGCGCTTGACCGCACGATCTGCCAGCGCAGCCAGTCGCGCCACTGCTCGAGGCGATCCTCAGCCAGAGTCGCGGCGAGGCCGACGACGAAGCTTGGCTCCCGAACGATGACCTCGTCGAATGTGCCCGCCGGCGCATCGATTCCCTCCAGCCACAGGTCGAGGTCCGCACCGGCAGCGAGCGCCGAAACCTGCCCCCAGGTGCGCAGGTTGTAGGTCTTCTCGCTGTCGCGGGTTTCGACCTTGCTCCAGTGGTGCACGGCAAGTTCCGTCTCAAGCTCAAAGACACGCTGAGCCCGCTCGGCCGCGTCGTCGAGTCCCGCCAAACCGAACATCTTGGCGATGAAGGGTACGTAGGCCTCACGGATCGAGGCGAATTTATCCTCGCGGTAATAGGACTCGTCGGGGAGCCCGAGGCCACCCTGCTCGATGAACACGCGGTATCGTTCGGGGTCTCCCGGGTCATTGTCGACGAAGAGGCGGAATGCACCCGCAACGCCGGCGCGCTCAAGGCGGCCGAGCTCACTCAACAGGTCCGAGATCGAGGTGATGTCCTCGACGCTGGCGAGGTCGGCGGCCAGCGGAGCGGCGCCGAGGGCTTCGATTCGATCCTCATCGAGAAAGCTCGTAAAGAGGTCGCCGAAGGTGCGCTCTTCCGTGCCGGGCACCGCCGACTGGGCCTCCACGATGATGTCGCGCACTGCCTTTTCCGACTCCTCCGCCAGCAGAGTGAAGGAACCCCATCGGGCCTTGTCGGCCGGGATCTCGCTCCGGGCCATCCACTTGCCGTTCACGTGGCGGAACAAATCATCCTGGGGGCGAACCTCCGGGTCGAGTTCCGTCTGGTCGATTCCGGATGCGCTCACCTGATCAGTCATACCTCCAGCCTATTGCCGTGCGCTGGGTACTGGGTGCGTTCCGGTGAGACGATACCGCGTCACCGTGCCAGGTCACGGCGGCGAATACCGATGCCCGCAAGCGCGGCCACGGCGAGCGCAAGTGCGAGCATTCCAATGGCTGCGCTCCAATCGGTGTTCGCCTCGGTCACCAGCGGTGTGTGGGTGAACGGCGACACCGCCCGCGCCGCGTCCGAGAGGCCGAGCAGCGCACCGAACTGCCCGACGAAGAGGGCCAGGAAGAGCGCCCCCCAACTGATTCCCACACTCCAACGCGGCACGAGTGCCACCAGCAGCGCCGTGATGGCGAGCAACAACAGGGCCGCGGGCAGTTGAGCGAGGCCGGCCTGGGCCACGGTGGCGAACCGGTCTGCCGCATCCGCCGAACGCGCCAGCCCCACGATCGCACCGCCGACCGCCACGAGCATAACCAAAACAGCCGCGACGACCCCGACCAACAGGTAGCCGACCAGCCAGCGGATGCGGGTGATCGGCGTGGACAGCAGCAACTCGGCTGAAGCGCTGAGCTCCTCCTGGCGCATGCGAATCATCGTTTGCATGGCGGCAGCGGCGGCGACAACACCCACGATGCTGAACATGGCGGCCACGAAGACGTCGATGATGGCACCGTCGGTCACGAAGCCCGGCCCGGTCGCCCCCTCCGCCGCGGGGTTCGCCGCAATGCTGTTGAGTGCGGCGAGTACCTCGGCATTGGACTTCACGAGCTCGAGCACTGTCTGCCCCAGGGTGCCCGCGAGCAGGCCGAAGAGAAAACCGGTCAGAACCCAGCCCATGATCACCGGCCATTGCAGCCGCCAGACGAGGCCGAGCGAACCCCGCAGCCTGACCGACGCGTGCTCGCATCCAGTGCGTTCCGGAATCAGGCTTGAACCGATGTCCCGGTGCTGTTGCAGCAGGACGACGCTGCTGAACAGGGCTGCGGCCAAGCCGACGTGCAGGAGGAGCGGCGTGTAGTCGTTGGCTGTGAACGCACTCGTCTGCTGCGCCCACCCGATGGGCGACGCCCAGCTCGGCCACGCACTCGTCATGCTCAGCCCGTCGGCATTCACGCTGCCGCTGGCATCGCCCGCGGCGCGAAGTGCGAACGCCACCCCGATCACAGCCGAAGCGAGGCCGTTCGCGCCCCGGCTGGAGCGCATCACCTGAGCGGCGAGCAGACCGATACCCAGAAACACGGTGCCGGTGGCAGCGAGCGCCGCCCCGCACAGCAGTGATCCGGCAACCTCAAATCCGCCCAGTAGGAATGCACCGGCAACCGCCGCGCCCATCAGCAGGCACGCCACCAAGCCGTGCACGACGGTGGCCAGCTGGGGGATGACCCGGACGGCCATGGTCGCACCGACCACGTCGGCCCGCCCCGATTCTTCCTCCGCTCGGGTGTGGCGCACCGCCAGAAAGGTGGCCATGAATGCCACCATGACAGCCAGATAGGTGAAAAGCTGAAAGAAGAGTAGGGCGTCGACGGCCGCTCCTTTCGGCACTCCACGCAGCATCAACACGCTCGGCGCGCCGATGGCCAGACGCACGAGGTCCTCGCGCTCCGGGAGCGAACCGAAGCTCGTCGCGACAGCCGGAACACTCAACAACACCAGGGACGCGAGGGACAGCACCCAGACCGGCACCTGCACCCAATCACGTCGCATCCGCAGCATCAGTAGCGGCCAGAACGCCGTCATGGGCTGCGTTCCGGCTGGCCCGGCATGGTGTCGCGATAGTGCCGTAGGAAGAGCTCTTCGAGGGACGGCGGTGCCACGGTCAGGCTCTCGACGCGCAGCCGGCTGAGCGCCGGCAGAAGGCCGGCCAACTGGTCGCTGTCCACGGTGAAAGTAACTCGTCCCGCCGCGACGGCCAGGTCATGTGCCACCGGAAAGTGCGCCTGCAGGTCGCGGAGCCGGCCAGGGTCGGCCAGGTCGCTGAGGCCCTGCGCCGCGAATCCCACCTGGGTTCGGGTGAGGTGCCGCAGGTCGGCGAGCGAACCCGTTTCCACCGTTCTTCCGCGTCGAATGATCGTCACCCGGTCGCACAGGTTTTCCACCTCGGCCAGGATGTGGCTGGAAAGCAGAACCGTTGCCCCGTCATCACGTGCGGCGCGCACGGCCTCGCGGAACACGGCCTCCATCAACGGATCGAGGCCCGCGGTGGGTTCGTCGAAGATGAAGAGGTCGGCCGGGACCGCGAACGCCGCCACCAGGGCGACCTTTTGCCGGTTTCCGGTGGAGTACGCGCGCCCCTTGGTGGAGGGATCCAACTGGAAGTCGTCGAGCAGGTGCTGTCGGCGAGCGCGGTTGACACGAGGATCGATGCCGCGGAGCCGGCACAGCAGATCGATGGTTTCCCCTCCGGACAGGGTCGGCCAGACGCTCACATCTGCGGGGACGAAGGCCATGCGGCGGTGCAGGCGCGCGGCATCCGACCAGGGATCACGGCCGAAGACGCTGACGGTGCCGCCGGTCGCCCGCACGAGACCCAGCAAAACCCGAATCGTGGTGGATTTCCCTGCCCCGTTCGGCCCGAGGAAACCGTGCACCTCGCCCTGGGCAACCTCGAGGTCGAGGCCGTCCAATGCGCTCAGCCGTCCGAACCTCTTCTGCAGGCTGCGCGCGACGATGACTGGGTTCATGCTGCAGAGGGTACGCTCGCGCGGCCGTTCGTGCGCGATTTCAGGGTCTGACGACGCCCCGGACGGCTCTGGGGACTCATGCTCGCGGCCGGTCCCGTGCCCGATTGCCTAGAGTTGAGGGCATCAAACTCTTTCAAGCCCGGGCCATGGACCGCAACATCCTTCGCCTTGCCCTCCCTGCCCTCGGCGCGCTCATCGCCGAGCCGCTTTTCCTGCTCGCGGACTCCGCCATGGTGGGTCATCTCGGCACTACTCCCCTCGCCGGTCTCGGTCTTGCGAGCGCAGTGCTGCAGACGGTCATTGGCCTCATGGTGTTCCTCGCCTACAGCACCACCCCCGCGGTGGCCCGCTGGCTCGGTGCCGGCGACACGCGGCGCGCGGTGAGCGTGGGCATCGACGGCCTCTGGCTGGCCCTCGGCCTCGGCGTCGTGCTGGGCATCGCCGGCTGGTTCGCCACGCCTGCCCTCGTTGCCGCGTTCGGCGCCGAGGCCGCCGTGACCGCGGATGCCGCCACGTACCTGGGCATCTCGATGTTCGGCCTCCCCGCCATGCTGCTGGTGTTCGCGGCCACCGGGCTGCTGCGGGGCCTGCAGGACACGCGCACGCCGCTGTTCGTGGCCGGGATCGGCTTCGCCGTGAACATCGCCCTGAATTACGTGTTCATCTATCTGCTCGGCTGGGGTATTGCCGGTTCCGCGGTGGGCACAGTCGTGGCCCAGTGGGGCATGGTTGCGGTCTACCTGCTGGTGGTGGCGCGGCACGCCCGACAGCAGGGTGCGCCGTTGCGACCGCACCGCGCGGGAATGCTACTAGGAGCGCGCAGCGGAGGCTGGTTGTTCGTGCGCACACTGAGCCTGCGCGCCGCGATACTGCTCGCGGTCTTCGTGGCGGCACAGCTCGGTTCCCCAGAGCTCGCGGCGTTCCAGATCGCGATGACCCTGTTCTCCACCCTCGCCTTCGCCCTCGACGCCCTGGCCATCGCCGCCCAAGCGCTCGTGGGTCGGGGGCTGGGCGCGAGCGACGTGGCCGGCGTGCGGGAGGTGCTGCGGCGCTGCCTGGAATGGGGCGTGTTCGGCGGTGTCGCCCTCGGCCTGCTCGTGATCGCCGCGAGCGGCGTTCTCGGGGGCCTGTTCACCAACGCGAGCGCGGTCACGGATTTACTGCCGGCCACCCTGGTCGTGCTCGGTCTCTCCGTGCCTCTCGGCGGCGTGGTCTTCGTGCTCGACGGGGTACTGATCGGTGCCGGAGACGCCCGGTACCTCGCCCTCACCGGCCTCGTGAACCTCGCGGCGTTCGTGCCGCTCGCGCTTGCGGTTCTGTGGCTGGCCCCGACCGGTGCCGCCGGGCTGGCCTGGCTGATGGCCGCGTTCGCTCTCGGTTACCTGGGCGCCCGCGCCGTCACCCTGTCGCTGCGGGCCCGCACCGCGGCCTGGATGGTGGTCGGCGCCCGCTGAGGGCAAGAGCTGTCACCTCGCGGGGCCACCCACCTCGCGCCGCGACAGGCCACCTCGCGGGACCACCTCGCGTCGCGACAGGCCACCTTCCGCCCCATAGTTCTCGCGACTGGGCACCTTCTGCCCCAGAGCCCTCGCGACACGACATCTAGCGCCCCATCGCCTGCGCGCAAGGGGCACAAGATGTCCCCTCGGGGCCACCTCGCGGACCCACCTCGCGGGACCACCTCGCGTCGCGACAGGCCACCTTCCGCCCCATCGTTCTCGCGACTGGGCACCTTCTGCCCCAGAGCCCTCGCGACACGACATCTAGCGCCCCATCGCCTGCGCGCAAGGGGCCCAAGATGCCACCTCGCGGGCGAATCGGGGCTAGTCCACGGGATAGGCGAGAGCAGGGCGGCGGATGCTGACGCGCACCCGGTCGCCGCGCTTCGGCAGGTCGGGGGCCGCGACGCGCGCCCGAATCACGGTGCCGCCGAGCAGCTCGATGCTCACGAGCGCGTCGTGCCCGCCATAGGCGATCTCGATCACGGTGCCCGTGATGCGCTCGGTGCCGGTCGGCTCCACACCCAGTCCCGAGCGGTGCGGCGCCACGGCGCGTGAGCTCTCCGGCAGTGCGGCCGGGGACACGATGCGGGTGATCGCCGGCGACAGGTGGATCCATTCCGGTCGGAGCATCAGTCGCACGGCGGTGCCGTTCACTGGTCGGGTCGGGTCCACCGCAGCACTGTCCACGGCAGCACTGTCGCCGGCAGCGCTGTCGACGGCAGCGCGAGCGCCGCTATCCACTGCAGCACCGTCGCCGCCACCGTAAGCACCGGGAACCGCGACGGCATCCACGGAGCCGAGCGCGCACTCGACGCGGCCGTCCGACCAGCATCCGTCGAGCTCCACGGTGTCGCCCACGAACGCGGCCACCCACAGGCTCACCGGGTGTTCGTAAACCTCGGCCGGCGTGCCGAACTGCAGCAGTTGTCCGGCGCGCATCACCGCAACGTAATCGGCGAGGGAGAGCGCCTCTTCCTGATCGTGGGTGACGAGCAGGCTGGTGTTCTTCTGGTTGCGCAGCAGCGCGGCCACCTCGGTGCGCAGCGCCGAGCGCAACAACGGGTCGAGGGCGGCGAACGGTTCGTCGAGCAGCATGAGATCGGGGCGGGGCGCGAGCGCCCGGGCCAGGGACACGCGTTGGGCCTGACCACCCGACAGCTGCGAGGGCGCGCGGTCAACGAGCCCCTCAAGTCCCACAAGGCGGGCCAGCTCGGCGATGCGCGTGGTGCGTGCCGCCCGGTCTGCACGACTGGCATGCGGCAGGCCGAAACCAATGTTCTCGCCGACGGTGAGGTGGGGGAAGAGGGAGGCGTCCTGGGGCACCCAGCCCATGCCGCGCTTCTCCGGCGCAAGCTGCACACCCGGAGCCGAGACCACACGCTCGCCCACCCGGATGGTTCCGGCCGCCGCGGGGAGCAACCCGGCGACGGCACGCAACAGCGTGGTCTTTCCGCAGCCGCTGGGACCGAGCACGGCCACGAGGCTGCCACGCGGAATTCCGAGGTCGATACGTTCGAGCACGGCCGTCTCTCCGTAGGACACGCCTAATCCTTCAACGGTTACCCAGGTCACGATTCCTCCTTTGCCACGCCACGGATGCCCGACAGAATCACGGTGGGCACCGCTGCGAGCAGCACGAGCGCCGCCGCATAGGGCGCGGCACCGCCGAATTCAAACACCGATGTGCGGCTCCACAGCTCCGTGGAGAGCGTGGAGATTCCCGTCGGTCGAAGCAAGAGCGTCGCCGGCAATTCTTTCATGACCGAGATGGCCACCAGGAGGGCTCCCACGCCGATCCCGGGCAGGGCGAGCCGGGCCGTGACCCGCCACCACGTCACGAGCGGTGAGTGTCCGAGCATCCGCGACACGTCGGTGAGGCTGCCGGGCACGGCCGCGATGCCGCTGCGCATGCTGCCGATCGCCCGCGGCATGAAGAGCACGACATAGGCGAACACCAGCACCACCGAGCTTTGGTAGAGCGCCGGAACGGCCCCGAGGGCGAAGAACACGAGGGAGAGACCCACGACGATGCCGGGCAGCCCGTGGCCGAGGAAGCCCACGGCCTCGACCATGCCCACGAGGCGGCCTCGATACCGGGCCGCGAGCGCGGCGATTGGGAGGGCGAGCACGGCGGCCACCAGCGCGGCGGCGAGCGCCAGTCCGAGGGTGGCGCCGACCGCTTCGAACAGCCGGGGCACATCGACGGCGCGCAGGGTGGCGGCATCCAGCAGTCGGCTGAGCAGCCCCACAAGCGGTACCGCGATTCCCACGATCGGAGCGAGCAGGATCACCCCCACCAGCGGGGTCGCCCAGCGTCCGGGGCGATGCACCGGCAGGGTGCTGCGTCCACCCGCCCGTTCGACCTGGCCGCGACTCTTGCGCTCCCCCGCGACCACCACGAGGGCGAGCACCACGAGCACGAGGGCGAGCAGTGCGGCCTGGTTGCGGTCAAAACTCGCCCCGTAGGCGGCGTTGATACCCCAGGTGAGCGTCTGGAACCGGAGCATTGACACCAGGCCGAAGTCGGACAGTGAGTAGAGGCACACGAGCAGGGCACCGGAGATGGCCGCCGGACGGATCTGCGGCCAGGTGGCTGCTCGGAATGCACCGATCGGACCGCGACCGAGCGTGCGTGCAACCGCTTCCAGATCACCGGATGCGCCGCGCAGCGCCGCCGCCACCGGCAGGGTGACGTAGGGGGTGCAGACCGCAGTCATCACGAACCACGCCGCCCAGAATCCGTTGAGAGAAGGGAACCATACCAGCCAGCCGTAGGCGGCAAGGTAGCTGGGCACGGCGAGGGGCAACGCGGCCACGAGCAGCAGCGTGCGTCCGGCGCGCAGCCGCACGCGGGTGAGCACCCAGGCACTCAGGGTTCCGAGTACCAGAGTGCTCGCAGTCACCGCGACCGCGAGCAGGATCGAGTTGAGCGTGAGCTGCAGTACCCGGGGGCGCAGCAGGGTGTTGATGAGTTCGGTGAGGCCGGCCTCGCTGGTTCGCACCACGAGGTACACCAGCGGGATGGCGGCGGCCGCGGCGCACAGCGCGGCCAGCGCCAGCAGCCAGCCCGGCGCCCCGAACCGGTAGGAGCCCCGAGAACGCGGCGCCGTCACGACCGGGTCCACGTGCGACACCAGCACGCTCATGCGGTGCTCGTTCCGGTTACGGACGCTTCGCGCCGCTGTCGCGCGGCGCTGGCGCCACAGCGGGCGGGCGGCGCCACACCGGCCGCGTTCACCACTGCGCGGCGGTTCACGCCGGCCGCGCTGCGCCGCTGTCGCGCGGCGCTGCCGCCACAGCGGGCGCGCGGCGCCACACCGGTAGCGGGCAGGGTGCAAGCGGCCAGGGCGCAAACGGGCAGGGTGCAAACGGGCAGGGTGCAAACGGGCAGGGCGAGGCCGCCGAAGCGAGCCCGCACATCCGGTTGCACCGGGTTAGATCAGGCCGTGCTTGCCCAGCAGCGCCTGGGTGTCGGCGAGCGATTCGAGGTCGGCGAGGTCGAGCTCGGGGTTCACCAGGGAGTCGAGGGTCGGCAGGCCGGCCGGGGCGTCGATACCGGCCACAAGCGGGTACTCGTAGGTCTCGTCCACGAAGTACTGCTGCGCCTCGGGGGACACCAGGAAGTCAACGAAGGCAAGCGCATCGGCATCCGTGGCCGCTCCGGTGAGCACGCCCGCACCGGTGACGTTCACGATCGAGCCGGGATCGCCGGCCTCCGGGTAGGAAAGCTGGGCGCGCATGTTCTCGGCGCCGGTCTCGGCCGCCTGGGCGTACCAGTAGTAGTGGTTGATCAGGCCGGTGTCCACCACGCCGTCGTTCACGGCGGCCAGGATGGCCCGGTTGCTGTCGAAGATAACCGGGTTGTTCGCGGCGATGTCGGCGACCCACTGGTCGGCGGCGGCTTCACCGTTGAGCACGCGGTAGGCGGTGACAAAAGACTGGAAGCTCGCGTTTGTGGGGGCGATGGCGAAGCGCCCCGACCACTCGGGCTCGGTGAAGGCGTCAACGGATGTGGGCACCTCGGCCGCGCTCAGCGCGTCTTGGTTGTAGGCGATCACGCGGGCACGGCCGGTGACTCCGACCCAGGTATCGTCGGTCGATGTGAAGCCGGCCGGTACGGCATCCGTGGTCTCGGCCGGAAGCGTGGCGAACAGTCCGGCGTTGCTGAGGGCGCCGAGGGCGCCAGCGTCCTGGGCCAAGAAGACCTGCGCCGGGGTGCGGTCACCCTCCTCGAGCAGCAGGGCGCCGAGTTCGGCCGTGTTGCCGTAGCGCACATCCACGGTGATGCCGCTCTGCTCCTCGAACAGGTCGATCAGCGGCTGCACGAGCACCTCGTCGCGGCCCGAGTAGACGGTGATGGTGCCATCGGCCTCCGAGCTGGCCGTTGACGGAGCGGCTGTGGTGGAGCAGCCGATGAGGGCGAGGGCAGTGACGCCGGCAGCGAGGGCGGCGAGCGGAAGCGAAAGGCGCATGGGGTCTCCTGGAACAAGAAATCGAGCAACTAAGGTAAGGCTAATCTAACTTTTCATCCTGTGCGAATCCATGGAGTTTCCGGCCGATCCGTTCCGCGCATGTTGCCGATATCCTGAAGACGTCGTCCGATCGACTCGCCCCCACCTCACCCCCAGGAATCAACGTGTCACTTCCCGTGAATGCACCACCCAGCCCCGCGGACGCACGTCACGGCCTCGTGGTCTGGCGAAATGCCGTTTTCGCTGTCTTCTTCGTGAGCGGGCTCGGTCTCGCATCCTGGATGAGCCGCATCCCGTCCGTGCGCGACAGCCTCGACCTCGACAAGGCCCAGGTGGGACTGCTCATCTTCGGGCTTTCGGCCGGATCGGTCATCGGCCTGGCCCTCGCCTCCTCATTGCTGTCCCGCCTGGGAGCACGCCGGGCGATGACCCTGAGCATGTCGATGGCTGCCGTGGGCCTGCTGGCGATGGGCGCCGGTGTCAGCCTGTTCCCGTCCTCCCCGTTCACCTTCGGCGCCCTGGCCCTCTTCGGCTTCGGCATGGGCTCCCTCGACGTGATGATGAACGTGGAGGGCGCCGCTGCCGAGCGGTCCATCGGTCGCACATTGATGCCCCTGATGCACGCCTGCTTCAGTCTCGGTACCGTGCTCGGAGCGCTCGGGGGCGCTGCCGCGACCGTTGCTCACATCTCCGTTTTCTGGCATCTGACCGTGATCGCGGTGTTCATCTTCGGCACCGTGGTGACCGCCGTCCGGTTCATGCCACTGCGGACTGACCTCGGTGACGACACGCCTGTCGTGCGGGGCGCCACCTGGCGCGTCCGCTTCGGTGCGAGCTTCGGCGTGTTCCGTGACCGCAAGCTGCTTCTGATCGGCGTGATCGTTCTCGGCATGACTTTCGCGGAGGGCTCGGCCAACGATTGGCTCGCACTTGCCGCCGTCGACGGGCATGGCTTCACGAACGCGTCGGGCGCGATCGTATTCGGCGTGTTCGTGGCGGCCATGACGGTGGGCCGCGTACTCGGCGGGCCGGTACTCGATCGCTTCGGCCGGGTCGCCGTACTGCGAGCCTGCGCCGTGGTGGGCGTCTTCGGCCTTCTCCTCTTCATCTTCGCGCCGACGACAGCGCTCGTGTACGTGGGCACCGTGTTGTGGGGCCTCGGCGCTTCACTCGGCTTCCCGGTGGGCATGTCAGCGGCCGCCGACGATGTGAAGAACGCGGCGGCCCGGGTGAGCGCGGTGGCCATGATCGGCTATTTCGCCTTCCTGGTGGGGCCGCCCGTTCTGGGCTTGCTCGGCGACGCTTGGGGCCTGCTCAACGCGCTCCTCGTGGTGCTGGTGTTGATGGTGCTGGCCGGGCTGGCAGCGCCGGCGGCGCGGCCCGCGGCATCCGTTCGCCACTGATGCGCCTGTCCGCAACGCCCGGTGGCAGACCGTGTGCCGGACGGTGAGTGGCGGCCCCTCATGAGGCCCGCGAGGCGGCCGGCGACACCGCTCGATCGCGTGAAGCTCGCAGGGTTCGTCGTGGGGGAATTACTCTGTCCGCCCCGGGACCACTGGCGACAAAGGGCAAAGTACGCCAGTCTGGAGTGAAAAGATCTAAGGGTTGCGCAGGAAGCCGGGGGCCGACGCGTCTTCCGGGCAGCCACACCATGGGGGTTGGAATGCGTGCGCAGTTGTCTCGGACCATTCGAGTCGTGATCGTCGGGGCAGCCACGGGGTTGCTTGTGACGGCGTGCGGGCTTCAGCCTCCGCCGACACCGACACCGACACCGACACCGAGCACGTCCATCGCTACGAGCGAACCGGAGCCCAGCGAGCCACCGCCCATCGTCGATTCCGGCGCGTTGGAGGGAGCGATGGGCACGGCAGAAACCGACGAGGAGGGTGTCGTGACGTACACCGTGGTGGAGGGCGACGTCGGCGGCGTCATCTGCGATCGTTTCGGCAGGGCCTGGTGGCAACTCGACGATGAACGCAACAGTGGTGGCTTCGATTGCCACGCCATGATCTACGCGGGTGACGTGGTGACCCTGACCAATAGCGAGAGACCCTGACGAACAGCAAGGGGCCCTGACCGCGAAGGGGATAAACTCGACCGGTGCGCCTTGTGATTGCGAAATGCTCCGTTGACTACGCCGGAAGGCTCAGCGCGCATCTGCCGCTGGCCACCCGCCTGCTGATGATCAAGGCGGATGGAAGTCTGCTCGTGCACTCTGACGGCGGCTCGTACAAGCCGCTCAACTGGATGAGCCCACCGTGCACCCTCGCACTGTCCGAGCCCGACGAAGACCAGGCTGCGGCCGGCATCACCGCCCTATGGACCGTGACCCATGCCAAAACCGCGGACCAGCTCATCGTGAGCCTCTACGAGGTGGAGCACGACTCCGCACACGAACTCGGGATCGATCCCGGCCTGATCAAGGAGGGCGTCGAAGCCCACCTGCAGAAACTGCTGGCCGAGCACATCCACCTGCTCGGAGACGGCCATACCCTCGTGCGCCGGGAGTACATGACGGCTATCGGCCCCGTCGACATCCTCGCCCAGGACGCCAACGGACGATCAGTGGCCGTGGAACTGAAACGGCGAGGCGACATCGACGGCGTCGAACAACTCACGCGTTACCTCGAGCTGATGAATCGTGACCCGCACATCGCTCCGGTTACCGGTGTGTTCGCCGCCCAGGAGATCAAGCCGCAGGCGCGGCGGCTGGCGGAGGACCGCGGCATCCGCTGCCTGCTGCTGGACTACGACGCCATGCGCGGCCTCGACGACACCCGTTCCAAACTCTTCTAACCGGATCGGCGAATATCACGGTTCGCGACAACGGTAACGAACGAGTGTTGATTTTGCTCGCATGGGGGGCTTTCCCCGCGCACGCGCTTAGAGTAGGTAAGTGAACCCCATTGTGACGCGCACCTGGAGCGCCATTCTCTTTGACCTCGACGGAACGATCACCGATTCCGCCCCGGCCATCACCAGCTCTCTGGCCCGCACCTTTGCTCTGCTCGGCCGCCCCGTTCCCGCGCAGCAGGATCTACTCGCATACGTTGGACCGCCCCTGATCACCGCCTTCCAGGACTACGCCGGGATGACCGCCGATGAGGCCGCTGCGGCCATCACCGTCTACCGCTCCGAGTACCACGGAGCGGCAGCCCTCGACACCGCCGTGTACCCCGGTATCGCCGGGCTGCTGCAGCGTATCCATGAAGCCGGTATCCCGCTCGCCCTGGCCACCAGCAAGCCCGAACTGGCCGCCATCGACATCCTGACGCACTTCAACCTCGCCCGGTTCTTCACGGTGATGGTCGGAGCGTCCGAGGACGGAAGCCGCATCACGAAGACTGCGATCGTGGCCGAGGCGCTGACCCGCCTCACCGCAACTGGGGCCGACGTCAGTGCGCCCGTCCTGGTGGGCGACCGCAGCCACGATGTGGTCGGCGCGACCGCCAACCGACTGCCTGCGATCTTGGTCGAGTGGGGCTACGGCTCACCCGCCGAGGCCGCAGATGCCACCGCCACGGTCTTCTCCACCGACCAGCTGGGCAAACTGCTCCTCGGCTGATTGCCCGTGCCGCGCATCACGCGGCCGACATCACAATGCGGCCGACATCACAATGCGGCCGACATCACAATGGCGCCCCCGACCGAAGTCGAGGGCGCCATTGTTGTTTCTCAGAGACTTAGATGATCGCGGCGCGAAGCTCTGCTGCGGCAGCAGCAGGGTCGGTCGCACCATAGATGGCGCCACCGGCGACGGCGACGGTTGCACCGGCGCGCTGCACGGATGCGATCGTCTTGATGTTCACTCCACCGGCGAGCGAGAACGGAACCTTGGCGGTCTCGCCCTGGCTCAGCAGGCGGTCGAGGGAGAAGCCGGCTTCAGCCTGCTCGTCGAGACCGGCGTGCATCTCCACGAACTGAGCACCGAGCTCGGTGACCTCACGGGCACGGGTGACCTTGTCGGCGACGCCGATCAGGTCAACGACGATGCCCTTGCCGTGCTTGGTCGCTGCGGCGACGGCACCGATGATGGTACTGTCGCCGGCCGTGCCGAGCACGGTCACGAGGTCTGCACCGGCGGAGAAGGCGATGTCGGCTTCGAGCTCGCCGGCATCCATCGTCTTAAGGTCGGCGAAAACGATCTTGTCGGGGTGGGCTGCCTTGATGGCGGTGACGGCGCGGAGGCCCTCAGCCTTGATCAGCGGCGTGCCCAGCTCGATGATGTCTACGTAGGGTGCGACCTGAGCGGCGAGCTCGAGTGCGGCCTCGGTGGTCAGTACGTCCATTGCTACTTGAAGCTTCATGGGGTTCTTCTTTCTGTTGATGCGTCGAAATGTACGGTGTGAAAAATGTGGGGTGTGAAAATCAGGAGCTGCTACTCGAGATTGGCGTGGCGAGGCCAGAGTTCCTCTGCGGTTGCTCCGGAGGCCTTCCACATCGTGTGGAAGAGGGCATCGCCCACGAAAAGCACGCTCTGCTCGAACAGGCCGCCGGAATACTGAACCGACAGCGGTCCGCCGTGGTCCTGCTTTGCTGCGGCGGGGATCACCACGGTGACCTCGGCGAGCCGGGCCAGCGGGGAGTCCGAGTCGGTGGTGAGCGCAATGATGCCGACGCCCAGGGCGGATGCCGTTTCGGCGGCACGCACGATGGCACCCGTCGTTCCGGACCCGCTGGCCATCAGCAGTACGTCGCCGTCGGCGATCGCCGGGGCAGTGACCTCGCCGACAACGTGAACGTCGAGTCCGAGGTGCATGAGTCGCATGGCGGTCATCCGCAGGGCGAGCCCGGAGCGGCCTGCACCGAGAACGAAGATCCGCTCGGCACGCTGGAGTCGCTCTGCCGCGGCGTCGAGCGTTTGGACGGATGCGTCGCGCAGCTGGTCGACCACGTGCACATTCTCGGCGAGTATGGTGCCCAGGGCATCCGCTGCCGAAACCCGAGCCGGGGTAGTTGTCGTTGCGTTCATATTTCAATCATCTGTTCTTTTGGACAGGTCCGCCGCCCGCCGAATGGCTAGTTAGCCTACCCATTTAGGTAGGTTTCAGCGTTTCGGGTAGGCTATCCCTATGACCTCACCCACCCATACCCAAGATTCGCGCACAGCCGCGGCCGAGCGCACGAAGATCATCGCCGATCTCACAGACGCACACGCGACTACCCTGGAGTCGCTGCTGGCTGTACTGCGGTCCCAGTCCACCAGTGATCAAGCGGCGCGGCAGACCGCGACCGACCTCGCTGCCGCCGCCATGGTGGCGCTGCGCGCGGTGTCCGATCTTGACCGCTCCCTCACGGAGGAACCGGTGGCACGCGCCTTCGAACGGCTGCGCGCGGACCTCCGCCCACTCGTTCGCTTCGGTGACCTCGACGTTCAATTCATTGAGCCGCCGGTGAACGGCCGGGCGCTCCCCGGCGAGGTGGCCCATGAGGCGCGCGCAATCGTGCGCGGAGCCGTACTGGCCCTCGTGGAGCAGCCGGGCGTGGCCAAGGTACGCGTGCAGTGGGACTGCGACGGCAGCAACCTGCTGATCAAGATTCGGGACGACGGCCCGGGTGACCTCAACCCGGACGTTCCGAGCGTGCGCCAGCTGGCCTCCCGCGTCGTCGCGCTCAGCGGCGATCTGCAGGTGCACGCGACCGAGGGGTGGGGATCCGAGATGGCGGTGTCGTTGCCACTGGACCCGCCCGCGGCATCCGTTGTCACCGAAGCATCCTGGGGGCTCAGCCCCCGCGAGCGCGAGGTTCTCGTTCTGGTGGCCTCCGGCGCCCGCAACCGGGCCATCGCCCAGGACCTGCTGATCAGCGAGAACACGGTGAAGTTCCACGTGGCCAACCTGCTCCGCAAGGTGGGCGCGTCAACCCGCGCCGAACTCGCCTCACTGGCCCGCTAGGAACCCGGCTCACCGTTTGGTCTTCCCGACCGACCAACATGTGCCCCTTGAGTGCACCTCATGGGGTGCAAGGTGTCACCTCGCGGCACCAGGCGTGACTCGAGCCACCTGATCAAGGTGCGACCGGCCATATATCGCCACACGGAGGGGGCACCTGCCGCGCAGCAACCCGCTTCACCACCACCCGCGCTCTGCCGAGACACGGTGAGACCGTTACTTCGCGTCGATGGGGAGCAGAATCCCCTTCACCGTGGGATCAGTCGCGAGAAACTCCTGCACGGCCGGGTCCTTGAACGCAGCGACGAGTTTCTTAATGTTGTCGGCGTCGGCGTAGTCGCTGCCGATCGTGAGCTGGCCAGCGAATTCGTCGGGGGCGGCCGGGGCAAAGATCTGCTGGTCGAGCGGAATATCGGCGGCTAGGTAATACTCGGTGTACCCGGCGGCGGCGTCCAGGTCGGGCAGAGCCCGGGACTGTGCCGCAAAATCGAGAAGGGTGAATTTCAGGTTCTTCGGGTTCGTGGCAATGTCATCCTGGGTTGCCGAACCCTTCGGCGTCCCGGACTTCAGGGTGATCAGTCCGGCACTCTCGAGCAGCCAGAGACCCTGTGCCTCATTGGCCGGGTCGGAGTAGAGCGAAATTGTGGCGCCATCCGGAATCTCGGCCACACTGCCCCACTTCGATGACCACAGCCCGAAGCCCCAACGGAAAACGGATGTAGCCGCCTCCTCCTTAAAATCCGGGTTCGCCTCGAGAACCTGACCGAGCCAGAGCTTGTGCTGATAGACAGTGCCGGCAATCTCGCCCTCGCTCACCGCGCGATTGATGGTGTTGCTGTCGGAGAGTCCCTTGAAGGCAACCGTGATGCCGTATTGCGGTGCAACCTTCTCGGCGACAAAATTCACAAGCGCCTGCTCGGCGGCGTTTCCCTCGGCCGTGGCCACGACCAGGGTCGCCCCGGCCGTTTCGTTGGGCGAGAGGGTTGGGTTGAGAAGGGGGAGGGCGATTGCCGCCGTCACGGCAACCACCACCACGCCCGCCGCGGCGATCCACGGCCAGCGCCGGCGCTTCTTCAGATCGAAGCCATGCGGATCAGTCTCGGGCGTGGTGGACGGCGGCGTGCTGGGAGTGCTGTTGGCAGTGTTCTGCGACATGGAAAAGACCTTTCGGGGGTGCTGCGGATGCGTGCCGCGGGCGCGGCTATCGTTCGCTCGCGCGAGACGACGGAATGACGGAATGACGAAAACGGCGGGGATTCCCGATGCCTCGGCGTCGGAGCTTCGGGGCCTAGCCGATGCGGGGGCGGGGGCTGCGGCGGCCCTAATTCACGCTTCGACGAGCGTGTTCGGGCGCGACCGCCGGGGCATTCGTGTGCGTTTCGGAGCGCTATGGGGCGTAACCAGGCGCACGAGCCGGTCTCCGGTGATCTGAACGAGGGCCACGGTCACCACGAGGATCACGATGGTGGCGAGCATCACGGTGTGATCAAATCGCTGGTACCCATAGGTGACGGCCACGTATCCGATTCCGCCGGCTCCGATGGTGCCGGCGATGGCCGAGTACTCGATCATCGCTATGGTATTGATGGTGAGGCCACCAATGATCGAGGGCAGCGCCTCACTGAGCTGCGCGGTACGAATGACCTGCAGCGGCGATGCACCGGAAGCCTTGGCAACCCGTACCAGGGTTGGTGGCACACCCCGCAGCGCGTTCTCCACGATACGAGTGAAGAAGGCGATACCCGCGATGGCCATGGGAACCACGGCAGCAGCGATACCGATGTTGGTTCCGGTAATGAAACGGGTGAACGGCACGATCGCGGCCATCAGAATGAGAAATGGTAGGGAGCGTCCGATGCTCACCATCCAGCTGAGAATGGAGTGCAGAGCCGGGTTCTCGAACAGACCGCCGGGCGCAAGATTATGCACGAGGGCGCCGAGCGGCACGCCCACGAGCACGACAATTGCCATCACGATGCCCACCATGATCAGCGTGTCGAGCAGTGCCGGAAAGACCAGGGCGGGAATCTCGCGCAGGGGAACCTCGCTGGTGGTAAAAGCTCCACCGAGGCGAACGGTGTCCAGGACGGCGCTCACGCGGCACGCTCCAGAGTGGGGGAAACAGCAGGACTTCCGGTCTCCAGCGGGTTTGAGCAGCGCGGCTGGGCGGACAGCCCGAGGCCGGCCGCAACCGAAACCAGCCGGCCCGGTTCCGCAAACGGCACACTGATGGTGGCGTGACCCACCGTGGCACCCCCGATGGTTTCGATGGAGGCACCGAGCAGCGACACCGTTTCGCCCAGCTCGGCGGAAAGCCGGGACAGCCAATCGGCCGGAACAGTCGAGGACGTGTAATTCACGAACCACGTCTGGGTACCATCCGTCGCTTTGGCATGCCGCCGCTGCGGTCGAAGTGCCCGGCCGAGCGACGAGTCGGGATGGCGCAGCAGGTCCACGATGCGCCCGGACTCTACAATGTGGCCGTGGTCCAGTCGAGCCACCGAATCCGCCACCTGAAGCACGGTGTCCATTTCGTGGGTGATAAACAGAATCGACAGGCTCAGGTCATCCCGCAGTTCCCTAAGGAGGTGCACGATCGAGGCCGTCGAGTCTGGGTCGAGGCCCGACGTGGCCTCATCCGAGAGCAGAATAGACGGTCG
>Ga0209023_10002044_pt1 | contig 25974 bp, 23 predicted proteins | sample LakOneMetagenome_FD_187468 | JGI IMG/M metagenome (GOLD analysis project Ga0209023, IMG submission 187468) | Freshwater and sediment microbial communities from Lake Erie, Canada (SPAdes) (version 2) | ecosystem: Environmental > Aquatic > Freshwater > Lentic | place: Lake Erie, Canada... | reverse complement strand
GTGCAAAAGCAGCCGTGGGAACAGTTTGTTCCAAACCGCATCTTCGCTCCGCTTGGCATGACGAACAGCTCGATGTCGATCGAGGACATGCAGAAAGCGAAAGATTACTCGTTCGGCTACGACTACAATTTCGACACCAAAGTGACCGAGAAAAAGCCGTTTCGCGAGATCAAACAGGTCGCACCTGCTGGTTCGATCAATTCGTCCGCACGCGACATGGCCGAGTGGCTGCGATTCGTTTTGAACGGCGGCACAGTTAACGGCAAGCGCCTAGTCAGCGAAAAGGGCTACGACGAATGGCTCAAACCGCAGATGAAGGTCGGTGGCACGATGGACTACGGATTCGGTTGGTTCCTGCAAAAATGGAACGGACTCAAGGTAATTCAGCACGGCGGTAACATCGACGGATTTAATTCGATGGTCGCGATGATCCCTGAAAAACACATCGGTTTCGTCATGCTCACCAATGTCTCCGGCTCGAGCCTCGGCAATGACCTGATGCCGATCGTCTGGTCAAACCTGCTCGGCAATCCGGCCGAAAACACCAAGCTCCCGCTCAAGACGATGCAGTTGCTAGCCGGAAAATACGGCACTGCCGAACGAAGCGTCGAGATCAAGATCGAGGGCGAAGACCTCTTTATCGTCGTTCCCGGACAGCCGCCATATAAATTGACGCGCACCTCTCCGCGCACGTTTAAGGCCGAGGGTCTGCCCGATGGTTTCGGTGCAAAATTCACGCCCGAAACGGGCGACGCTACCGAACTCGAAATGATCCAGCCCCAAGGCAATCGCAAACTGCCTCGATTAGTTGACGGCGCAACCACGCCCAAACCACCCGTCAGCGATGGCAAAGCTGCCAAAGAGCTGATCGGTACCTACTCGACGCAAATGGGCAATATCGAGATCAAAGATGTCGATGGCAAAGCCACGCTTGTCATTCAGGGCCAGCAACCGTACACGCTTATCGATAAGGGTGACGGATCATTCTCGATGTCGCCGCTTCCGGCAGATCAATTCTCGCTCAAAGCCAAACGCGATGCCGCCGGAAAGATCACCGCAGTTGTAGTCACTCAGCCGCAGGGCGAATTCGAATTCAAATCGACAGCCGCCAGCGACAAACCAAAGATCACGGCCGACGAACTGATGCAAAAGGCTGTCGATGCAGTCGGTGGCGAGGCAAACTGGCGCAAACTAAACTCTCGCGTTACCGAATTTACGATGGACCTCGAGAATCAGGGCGTGCAGGGCTTTGGCAAACAATACGCCGCCGCACCCAACAAGACCGCTGGTGAGACTACGTTCACCGCCCTCGGCAAAACCATCGCAACCGAATGGGAGTTTTTCGACGGCACCAACGGCGAGGATCTGGTATCGTTCGCTCCGGTCGATAAATACTCCGGCCTTCGGCTCGATGACATTCGCCTCGCGGCCGATTTCTACGGCCCGCTCAACTGGAAAACAAACTTCAAATCGATCGAGGTAACCAACGTCAAAAAAGTTGGTGATGAGGAAGCCTACGTAGTAACCTTTACACCCAACAAAGGCTCGGTTTATACCGAATATTACTCGACCAAAACCTTCCTGCTCCTCAAACGCGAAGGCACCATCTCATCCAGCACCAGCGAACAAAAGATACCGTACACCGTCGAATTCTCCGATTATCGCGACGTCGACGGCATAAAACTTCCGTTTAAACAAACCAACAATAACATCGGCAACGGCAACATAGTCATCACGACCAAGTCCGTGAAACACAACGTAAAACTATCCGATAAGCTGTTCGGCCCTAGAAAGGCCAAATAATAACCGCATTTACGACGCCGCTGGTTCTGAGAGGATCGCGGCGGCCGATCTGATCGCCGGATTTTGGACTGCGAAGGCGGCCTCGGAATGGTCGAAGATCTCGTCAAGTTCTTTTTGTACCGATCCGTGGCCTGTCGGGATCTGTTTCAGCATCGGTTCGAAATTTTCGAAGTCGTACAGCTTGTTGTCGAGCAGGTGCGAGCCCGTTACGTGGGTCATCGCGGTCATCATTGAACTTCGGATGAAGGGAGTTTCTTTTTCGAGTTCGTTGAGCAAGCGTTTGACGCGGGCACGTTTTAGATTGGGCTGCGAGCCGCACAGATTGCACGGGATGATCGGGAATTTTTGCTCCGCGCTGTAGGCGGCGATCTCGGCTTCCTGGCAGTAGGCGAGCGGCCGGATGATCGTGTTGCGGCCGTCGTCGCTGCGAAGGATCGGCGGCATCGCCTTTAACTGGCCGACGTAGAAAAGGTTCATCAGAAATGTCGCGATGATGTCGTCGGCATGATGGCCGAGCGCGATCTTGGTACAGCCTTCTTCGACCGCGACGTTGTATAGAATGCCTCGACGCAGACGGCTACAGAGCGAGCAATACGTTTGTCCCTCGGGAATGTGGGCGGTGACGATCGAGTATGTGTCTTCCTCGACGATGCGGTATTTTACGCCGACGCTTTCCAGATATTCGGGCAGCACATGCTCGGGAAAATCAGGCTGTTTTTGATCAAGATTTACCGCCAGGATCTCGAACTTGACCGGAGCACGCCGCTGCACATCCATCAGCAGATCGAGCATCGTGTAGCTGTCCTTGCCTCCCGACAGACAGACCATCACTTTGTCGCCATCAGCGATCATCGAAAAATCTTCGACGGCACGGCCCATTTTTTTGAGCAACTTGCCTTTTAGTTTGGTCTCTGTCTGCATGGCTTTCTCACGCCCTCCGAAAACTCTTAAGTCTGCCACTTTGCGCTCCGTTTGACAACCTAAAAATAGTACTAGACACGCTTCCTATAACTCATTATCATTGAGTGGTCGAAAATATTCAGAGCTTCGGAACGTGGAATCGGACGCCGATTACGTCTATGTCCAGTGCAGAAAATCTGAAATTCAAACGAGGACATAAATCTATGATCAGAATGGGACGAAGCTCCAGAACGGAACCCGAAACATCCAGCCCGCAAACTCAGCCCGCGGCGAACCCTTATAACTACGCCACCGAAACCCAAACCGCCTCGACGCGAGCGATCTCCGAGAGCGACTCGATGGCCCGCGATATCAAAGAAGGCCGCTTGAGCGGCTTTGTCGGTCATGGCACGACCCTGACCGGCGAAACGCAATTTCAGGCAATGCTCCGTGTTGACGGGCATCTGATCGGTACGGTCAGCTCGGACAGCGGCACTCTGATCATCGGGACCAATGGCCAAGTCGATGCAAATATCCTGGTCGCTGCGGCGATGATCAATGGAACCGTAAACGGCGATATTATTGCCTCCGAAAAGCTCCAGCTAGGCCGCACTGCCCGCGTTATGGGCAATATCCAGAGCCCGCGTCTGATCGTCGAAGAAGGCGCGATCCTTGAGGGTAGCTGCAGCATGCTCAAGGCACGTGAAACCCACGAAGAAGAGGTTGCCGCCGCTCAGCATGTCGCTGCGGAACCTACACCATACGAAGCCGCGATCACCAGCGAGGTCGAACAGGACGATGTCGCCGCCAAGCTCATCGCCTTTGCCGATGATGATGATGATGACGACGAAGCCGCCGAAACAGCAACTGCGTAATTGAACTTCATTTCCTGATCTCTGAAAGGCGGGCTCCGGTCCGCCTTTCTTATTTTGCTAACATCCTCTTCAGGGCTTATATTTAATACGATCAAGCTCTATCAAATATCAAACAAACGGGGGGAAACCAACCTATGTTAGAAGATTTCAAAGCATTTATCGCGCGCGGCAATGTGCTCGACCTCGCTATCGGTGTGATCATCGGAGCCGCGTTTGGCAAGATCGTTACCACATTTACCGAAGGCATCATCATGCCTTTTGTCGGATTGATCACAGGTGGTGCGGATTTTAAGACCAAATTCTGGGATATCAAAGGCGTAATTCCGGCCGGCCTTACCGGAGATGAACTGCAAAAAGCTGTCGATGCCGCAGTGAAAAGTGGCGCCCCACTGGTCCGTTACGGGCAGCTGATATCCGACATAATCACGTTTCTCATCGTTGCGATGGTGATGTTCCTACTCGCCAAGATGGCGATGGGTTATTTCGCAAAGCTGGCCGCAAAGACGCCGCCGCCACCGCAAGAGGCATTGTTGACCGAGATCCGCGATCTCTTAAAAGCCCAATAGAGCTTCTTTTTTGCATGGGGCCGCAACGCATTAGCCTGCGGCTCCGACAAATTCTAGCCTTTTTTCTTTTCAGGCCGCAGTTTTATGGCTGTCGAAGTTCGCGGTGTCACCTGAGTGGCTCGAAATTCCTGACCCGGAGTTGCGTCCTGCGAGGCTTTTGTCGCTGCCAGCAGTTTCGACTCGCTTAGTAGTTTCTGCGCCGCTTTTGCGGTCTTGCTCAATCTCTTTTTTTCTTTTGGCATAAATTCGATTCCTTATATTTTCACGATCCATCCGCCGCCGACAACCTCTTCCTGAGTTTCGATATCGTAGAAGATGGTTGCCTGTCCGGGCGTGATTGCCCGTTGGGCTTCGTCGAAGACGATACGTGCGCGCCCGTCCGGTAAAGCGTGGATGGTCGCCGGTGCCGGCTCGTGACGGTAACGTACCTTTACGGCAGCACGGACAGGTTCCGTCGGCTCGTCGAAGGCGACCCAGTTGACGCCTTTGGCTGTAAATTCGAGTTTGTCGAGCTCGAAATCCTGGCCGACGATGATCTGGTTTTTCGCACGCTCGATCTGCAAAACGTAAAGCGGTTTTTCGTTTGCGATCCCGAGGCCTTTACGTTGGCCGATCGTATAGCGGTGAATTCCGGTGTGCGAACCGACCGTTTCACCTGCCGTATTTACAATATCTCCTGAGGTCGGTGATTGGTCGGTACGGCCTTCGTGATCGAGGTAGCGGTCGATGAACTCGCTGTATTTGCCGTCCGGGACGAAGCAGATCTCTTGCGATTCTTTCTTTTCGGCGGTGTACAGATTGGCTTCGCGGGCAATGTCGCGGACCTCTTCTTTTTTCATTTCGCCGAGCGGAAAATATGCTCGCGAGAGTTGATCTTGGGTTAATTCCCACAGGAAATAGCTTTGATCTTTCCAGTGGTTGCGGCCTCGAAACAGGCGATAGCGATCCGCCGCTGCGTCGTATTCGACACGTGCAAAATGCCCGGTCGCGACCTTGTCACAGCCGAGGCTAACGGCCATTTTATCCAAAGACGCAAATTTAAGCCGCGAATTGCACGCAACGCATGGTATCGGCGTTTCGCCGTCTAGATAGCTTTGGACAAAAGGTTCGACGACCGACGTCTCAAATTCCTTTTCCAGATTGAGGACATAAAACGGGAAGCCCAATCCCTCTGCCACACGCCGTGCGTCGTAAACATCATCGAGCGAGCAGCAACGCGACGGCAACGGGTCGCCGTTCTCGTCGACACTGATGCCGCGCCGCTGATTCCATAGCTGCATCGTAAAGCCGACGAGTTCGTGCCCTTGCTCCTTTAGGAGTGCGGCTGCGGCGCTGCTATCGACACCGCCGCTCATTGCTACTGCTATCTTCATAACCCTAATCTATTCTGACAGCCGGAACGGAAAATGCGCAAGGTGGCTGTCCCGCGACGGGACACGGCGGGACACTCGAATATCAGCGTAAACTGCTGTTAATAATATGCTTATCGTCATAAATGCTCCTGTCCCGTTTGTCCCGCAAAGATTTTTGCTGTTTCATACACAAAACACTTGACTATTATTGCAACCAATGTGTAAAATGTCAATACAAATGTTTGATGGTATCAAAACAACCGAAGAACCAGCGGACGCCACGGAGAGCGGATCACGGCCGCTAAACGACTGGCTCGTCGCAGAAAAAACCGCGACCGCACCGGCTATGTTCTATGGTGAGTTTTGGCTTGAAGACGAGATGGCCATGTTGTGTGCGGACGCGGGCCTCGGAAAAAGCGTTTTAGCAATGCAGCTCGCCGAATCGATCGCTCGCGGCAGACCGATCAGCCCTCTGCCGATGACGGCGAAAGCGAGAAAGGTGTTGTATGTAGACATGGAGATGAACACCAAACAGCTCGCGATGCGATACACGGTCGACGCGGAAAGTGGTCGCGAGCTGAAAAAACGCTACCGTTTTTCGAGCGATCTTTCGCTTGTGCGTATTGACCCCGAAAACCTTTTGTCAGGGAAAACTCCTGAAATGACGGCTCAAACGTTTGGAAAGCTCGTTGAGGCCGAAATAAAGAAAAGCGGGGCGAGAGCGCTCATTATCGACAGCCTTACCGCTCTGAAACGCTCGTATTACGGCTCGAACGAGCTGCTGCCTGTTCTTCGCACACTAAAACGGCTGGCCAGAGAACACAGTCTCTCGATACTCGTTCTCGCCGAAGCACCGTCAACCGGACGTGCCAGATCGTTGACGATGAGCGGTTTAGGCGGGCTGAGGCTCGTGGCGAGCGCGGCTGACAGCGTCATAGCTATCGGCGCCAGCGGTCACGACCCCGTCGGGCGCTACATCAAGCACCTCTTCTCGCGCAGCACACCGGTCATATTCAACAAGCTGCATGTGCCTCTGTACCGTATCGGGAAGATCGGCGGCAATTGCCTCGGTTTTGACTTCGGAGGATTTGGATCAGAGCGCGAACTGCTGATCGACCGCCACGAACAAGCAGAAACGCCGATGATCGAATGGATCTGGGAGGAGGCCTACAAGGGCCGGACGATCCGACAGATCGCCCTCGATTGCGGCAGATCAAAGACGACCGTTCATCGCCTGATGCAAATGCGGCCTATCCCGCCGGCGACGGAGACCGGGGACGCTCAAACGACGCCTGAAAAGAGCGAACAGGGCGAATTTCCCGGCTGCAAGGAATATGATGACGCTCTAAACGATCCGCGATTTGATATTTTGTCGGAGTGTGATCATGAAAACGACCCGGGAATAGATGTGCTTGGTGAAGAGGCCTGGCTGATCGAATTAGCCTGGGTCCGTGCACGTGATATATACAGGGAAACGGGCAAGACACCGCGTTTGTGCGAAGATCCCGATTTGATCGAGTTCTACGCTAAGAATAGCGTTACGGCGAAGATCGATTCGAGTTGAATCATTTGGCCGGATTTCACATAAATTAGGCTGTCGTGTTATATTCAAAAAACTATGAAGCCCGCCACACGATAACTCAACCTCAAAAATCAATGTCTTTTTTTTTGCGCGCGCTTGTGTCGCCATGAGCACCTTCTGACGCGATTCTTGTCTTTTTCCTGCTTTGAAAGAGGTCTGTTTTTTATGTCTGCAAATTCTGAAACTCCGTCTGTTGAGGCGGTCGATAATTCTGCGTGGGCGGTCTTGCGCGAGGCTGTTCGCGGAAGCAGCCGCGACTTTACTCAGGGGCCGATCGGGCTGGCGATTTTTCTGCTGGCGGTGCCGATGATACTCGAAATGAGTATGGAGAGCCTGTTTGCGGTCGTCGATATTTTCTTTGTCGCCAAGCTCGGTGCTGACGCTGTGGCGATCGTCGGGCTGACCGAATCGGTCATGGCTTTGATCTACGCGTGCGCGTTTGGCTTTGCGATCGGAGCAACCGCGACGGTTGCCCGCCGGACCGGCGAAGGCGATGCCGAAGGCGCCGCGAAATCGGCGGCTCACGTCATTTACTGCGGTGTGATCGTTTCGCTGGTGATCAGTGCGATCGGGCTTGTTTTCGCTCCGCAAATTCTTACACTGCTGGGTGCAAAACCGCATATTCTGATCGAGGGTTCGCGGTTTATGCGGATCATGGTCGGCGGAAATGCGGCCGTGCTTTTTATTTTTCTGCTGAACGCCATCTTTCGCGGAGCAGGTGACGCGGCCATCGCGATGCGGGTTCTGATACTCGCGAACGGGCTCAACATGATCCTCTCGCCGTGCTTTATTTTTGGCGTCGGATTCTTTCCGGAGCTAGGCGTAACTGGTGCTGCGGTCGGGACAACGATCGGCCGCGGTATCGGCGTTGCGTATGCGGCGTGGTGTTTGTTTCGATCCGGCGGGCGAATTCACGTAAGTCGCGAAAGCTGGCGATTCGATCCGGCGTTGCTATGGAAGCTGATCAAACTGTCTGCAACGGGAGTTTTTCAGTTGCTCATCGCGACGGCGAGCTGGACGGCGCTGATGCCTATAATTGCTGGTTTTGGCGAAGTCGCGATCGCCGGATATGTGATCGCTCTGCGGGTGGTGATGTTTGCATTGCTCCCGGCCTTGGGACTGAGCAACGCGGCAGCGACGATGGTCGGGCAGAATTTGGGTGCGGGCAAACCGGAGCGCAGCGAGGCGGCGGTTTGGAAGGCAGCGTGGTTTAATGCAGCATTCTATTTCGTCATCGGTCTGATCTTCTTGTTTTTCTCACATCCGATAATCGGGATATTTACGCAGGAAGCCGAGGTGTTGCGGTACGGCACGTCGGCATTGCATATAATCGCATTTGGCTTTGCGTTTTACGGGCTCGGAATGGTCCTCGAGACGGCGTTCAACGGTGCCGGCGATACTTGGACGCCGACGTATCTAAACCTGTTTGTGTTCTGGATATTTGAAATACCGCTCGCATATTTGCTGGCGTATCGATTTGGAATGGGGCCGGATGGAGTATTTTGGGCCATCACGCTCGCATTTTCGCTGCTCGCGGTCGCCAGCGGACTGCTTTTCCGGCGTGGAAAGTGGAAACTGAAAACCGTCTAGCGGAAATTTTGGCCACAGATTAACACAGACAAAACGGATAGGAGATCGAATTCTTATCTGTTTTCATCTGTGTTAATCTGTGGCTAAATATGCCTTTGATCGAATTCCCAGACCCGCGAACTTTTCGATATGCCGAGTGGATCCGGGTCGGTGAATATTTGTATCCGGCGGATGGCGTGGTGCATTTTGGCGGTGAATTGTCGGTCGAGAATCTGCAAAACGCCTACACATCGGGCATTTTTCCGTGGTACACCGAGGGAATTCCGCTGCCGTGGCACTGCCCTGACGAACGCGCGATCCTAGAGTTTTCCGAGCTAAATATACCGCGAAGCCTCGAAAAAATCAGACGAAAAAGGGAACTGACATTTACTATCGACAAGGCCTTTGAAGCGGTGATCCATGAATGCTCGCTCGCATATCGTCCGGGGCAACGCGGGACGTGGATCACGGACGAATTCGAGCAAAAATATACCGATCTGCACCACGCCGGCATGGCGCACAGCGTCGAGGCCTGGGATGTGGGCGGCGATCTGGTTGGCGGGCTCTATGGAGTCGATGCGGGCGGCGTTTTCTGCGGCGAATCGATGTTTTACAAAACACCAAACGCCTCAAAACTCGCAGTCCTGTTCCTCATCGATCACCTCAGATCTCGCGGCTCAACGTGGCTTGATTCGCAGGTGATGACGCCGCATTTTGAGGCGTTGGGTGCGAAAGACATTGACCGCAGCGAGTTTTTGGATAAACTCAAGGAAACGCAAGATCTGAAACTGTCTATCTTTTGAGGCAAATATGAATGACCAAACTGAGCTTCGCAAACATCTGATCGAATTGCTCGAAGGCAGATCGGCACACATCGCTCTGGAGACGGCACTTCGCGGTTTTCCGATAAATTTGATAAACGAGCGGTGCGAAAACTCGCCGCACACCGCGTGGGAACTACTCGAACACATCCGCATCGCCCAAAATGACATCCTCGAATTCAGCCGCAACGGTGAGCACGTTTCGCCCGAATTTCCCGATGGATATTGGAACAAAGCCGTCGGCGGAACGATCGATTGGCAGATGTCGACCGATCAGATACTGGGCGATCTGCATGCGATGCGCGAGCTCGTGGCGGACGAGACGACAGATCTTTTCGCGCCGATACCGCATGGCGACAGGCAGACAATATTGCGCGAGGTTTTGGTCCTCGCCGACCATAATTCGTACCATCTCGGTCAGATAATGCTGATCCGGCGGACGCTCGAACACGGCCCGCTCTAAACAAATGCCGCATCGCCAACGCAGAAATATAACGCCCGGAATAAAGGTCGCGATCGTTCTCAAACAGGATCAGCGAACCGGCAAACAGACCGTCGGCACGGTCAAAGATCTGCTGACAAATTCGCCGGATCATCCGCACGGGATCAAGGTCCGGCTCACGGACGGACAGGTCGGTCGGGTACAGAAAATACTGGAATAATCTGCTTTCGCTTTTGCGAACTTAGCACGTTCGGGTGAAAATCCTACCAATATGGCAAATACATTTTTGATCTACGGAGCGAATGGTTACACGGGCGAGCTGATCACTCGGTTTGCGGCGGAGCGCGGTTTGAAGCCCATTTTGGCTGGGCGAAATGAGGCGAAGATCTCGGAGCTGGCCGGAAAATACGGGTTGGAGCATCGCGTGTTTTCGCTGGATGAGACGGCGAAGCTCGACGCCGCTTTGAGTGAGGTTGATATGGTTTTGCATTGTGCCGGGCCGTTTTCGATCACGAGTTTGCCGATGGTCAAGGCTTGCCTGCGTAATCGCAAACATTATACCGACATCACGGGCGAGATCAGTGTTTTTGAGACGTGCGCGGCGATGGACGCAAAGGCACAGGAAGCCGGTGTGATGGTGATGCCGGGCGTTGGGTTTGACGTGGTTCCGAGCGACTCGTTGGCACGTCATCTGAAAGACCGTCTGCCGACCGCAACGCATTTATCGCTGGCATTTTACGGCATGGGACGCATTTCGCACGGGACGCAGGCGACGATGACCATGAACGTCGGCAAGGGCGGTGCGATACGCAAAGACGGCAAGATCACGGGCGTTCCGGCGGCGTGGAAGACGCGAGAGATCGATTTTGGCGAGGTGACAAAGACCGGCGTGACCATCCCTTGGGGCGATGTTTCGACGGCCTTTTACTCGACCGGAATACCGAATATCGAGGTGTTTACCGTAGTTCCGCCGTCCAATCTCAAGATGATGAAGATGAGCCGCTATCTCGGCTGGCTGCTGGCGATGGGGCCGGTCCAGAGCTATCTGCAAAAGAAAATTCCCGCCGGTGGCCCGTCCGACGCCGAACGCGAAAAAGGCCGTACGCTGCTCTGGGGCGAAGCTTCCGATGCCGACGGCAATAAGGTCGAATCTCGCCTCCAAGGACCCGAAGGTTACACCGTCACAGCCATCGCCGCCCTCAACATCGCTGAGAAGATCATGGCCGGAAAATTCACACCCGGCTATCAAACGCCCGCCAAAGCCTACGGCCCGGAGCTGATCCTAGAGATCGAAGGCACCTCGCGGCAGGATGTCTAACGAAATCCGATCTTTGCGGCTTGTTTGGGAGATGTGATTAGCGCGACTGCAACATAACTACTTCGCCGTTCGGGAGTGGGGAGAGGGAATAAGATGGGAATGCATATCGGGGTTGTTGCTGTACGAGCTTCGGTCTCGGAGTTTATTGGCGCCTTTGCGGCGGTTTGGCCGAAGTTGGAGATCGTCGCGACGAAGGATGGATTTGCGAGTGAAGACGATATCTGGGCTTGGAAGGTTGCAAATGAGCGCTTTGTGTCGGCCGCTGACTGGACCAAAGCCGATCCGGGCCGAGAGGTATACCTAATTTGTCAGGACGGACAATGGGCTGTGCTGATGGACTTTAGTTACGTGCTCGCGACCGACACTCGCGCCTTGGGACAGCTCAGCGAGCGGTTCGGTTCGTCCCTGTCCTTCGTCGCACAGACAACTAGCGGCTGTGCGTTCTTTTGGAATTACGAATCCGGCGAATTAAAACGGTCGATCCAAAGTGTCGACGGAGAGGCCGAACTAGCCGGCGAAGCTCTAACTCAAGAGGCAGGCATAGACATTCAACACTATTACATGGATGAGACGGTGCAGTTGATGCAGGCATTCGGCCTGTCCAACCTTGAAGAGCTTCTCGTTCCAGCAACGACAATCGCGATCGCGACCACCGACGGGACGGACTACTCGGATCTTGTCCTTAGTACGAAGGCAAAGCCATGGTGGAAGTTTTGGTAGCGGCAGCGGCGGATACTACTGCGTGTTGCGAGGCAATGAGTGACAGTCGTCGTAGGTTTTGCCCCGGCGGGCTTCGATGCCTTCATTGGCGATGATCCGGATCGTAATTAACGAAGCGAGACATTTTCGTGGACCCACCGGGCCTCCTCATCAGGCGTATTGTCGTCTAACTTGGTTAAGCGGCTAAAAGTTGCAGTCGGATAATCCTCGGGCGAGCTGTCGTCGAAATACGGACCGACGACGCCTAGCATCCATGCGTTTTCTGCGGCCCAGTGGGGGTCGTCAATTCTGAATTTATAGACGTGATAAAAAACCTTGTTGCCTTCGTCGTCAAAGTCGATGGTAACGAGTTTTAGGTGCTCGATCTCGTTCGGGATGGCGTCTAATTCGGTTGGGAATTCGAGCCAGGTTGCGAGGTTACCCATGCCGGTCTGCTCGATCGAATAGAGCTCTCGTGGAAAGAGTTCGATAAGGTCAAATGATCTCAGAAATTCTAGAGTGATCCATCGAGTCGCTAGATCTTTAGCAAACGGCCGCACATCAGCCTCGTTGATGCCGCGGCTTGTCTCGATCGCCTTGTAAAGCGGGGCAATGCGTTTCCATCGCTCGGCATTTAGATGTCTATTCTGCAACCTTACCTTTACGATGCGGTACGCTAAAAACGCGAGGGGTATTAGCAGTAGGACCCCAAAAACCAGCAAAATCCAGCCCCACGGAACCATATCGAGGTAGTCCTTGAACGGCCTGAGCAAAGATGCAAAAGCGCCCAAGACCAGCGAAATGTAAAATATTGTCTTGAGGAAATTCCACATTGCCGGTTGGTTTGCGGAGCTAGATCGAAATTATTCCACAGCGGGAATTTTAAACCAGCAAACGACAAATAGTAAACCAAGCACCGCGTCGAGGAGACCTGCTGCGAACATTTGCGTATTAAGGTGGCCGTTTATGAAGAGTATGGTGACGGGAATCGCGAAGCTGAATTTTTCGACGATCGAGGGGAGGATCAGTATACGGTATTTTTGCGGGTTGTGGCTGATGACCAGAAATACTAGCTGAAAGGCGATGGCGACGCCGATGAAGCCGTAGAAGAATTCGGGATGCGTGATCGCGGGCGGCGTGTCATTGCCGATCTTGGCCTCGAGAAAGTACTGCGGAACAAGCGCGAGCAAGCCGTAGATGCCGGCGACGAGAAATGTATATTTTGCAAATTTCATAGGGCCCTCCAAATGTTAACGCGATATTTAACTGGTTAACGTATCAGGTTGGCGGTGAAAAATGCAAAAAAAGTTCGAGAGCAATCCTCGGTAGTTAGCCGAGCAGAAGAGCGGGGGCAAGCCCTCCTTCCTGACTGTCTATTGCTTTGTTTCTTTCGGGATCTCTGGCTTGAAGAATGATGTACTTTCGGTAAATCAAAACAAGTCAGCAACTTACAGTCAAGAAGGCGGGCTTGCCCCGCTCCGAATTGCTAGACGTCCAGATTTTTAACATCCAGAGCGTTGTCTTCGATAAATTTGCGGCGTGGTTCGACCTGGTCGCCCATTAGGACGGTGAAGATGCTGTCGGTTTCGATGGCGTCTTCGATCTGGACCTGGAGCATGGTGCGTTTTTCGGGGTCCATGGTGGTTTCCCAGAGCTGTTCAGGGTTCATTTCGCCCAAACCTTTATAACGCTGGATGGTGAGGTCTTTTTTGGCCATCGCCATTACTTTTTCGAGCAAAGCTTCGCGCGAGTTTACGGTTTCGCTATTGCCGTTCTCGCCGACGACGAATGGTGCAGGGAAATCGATCTCGAGCGATTTTCTGAGTTCGACCGCCTTTTGAAACTCGACATAGCTCGCCATGTTCCAATCGACGTAACGGTAAGTGCTGTTTGGATAGGCGACCTCGATCCGCCAGAGGCCGTGTTCCTCGTCCTGATTTAGATCGGTGCTGTATTCCTTGCTCAGCTTGCCGGCGATCTCAGCCATCATTTCTTCATCGCCAAAAACTTTACGAAGGCGAACCGAATTTTTGACGAGCACGCCGTCGCTGCCGGCAAAAGCGTCGATGATCAGCTCGACAAGACGCGGATCGTTATTGAGGCGGCGGGCGATGCGTTCGGCGTAGCCCTTGAGCTGTTTTGTCTGATCGAGGACCTTTGAAAGTTCGCGGCCCGAAATTTCTTTTACCGCCGAACTGATCTGAATATCGGCCGTCGCCATGCGCATCAGGTAGCTGAACATCGCCGGTTCGTCCTTGATGTACTCTTCCTTTTTGCCGCGTTTTACCTTGTAGAGCGGCGGCTGGGCAATGTAGACATAGCCATTTTCGAGCAGCTCGGGCATCTGGCGATAGAAAAATGTCAGCAAAAGCGTGCGGATGTGGCTGCCGTCGACGTCGGCGTCGGTCATCAGGCAGATCTTGTGATAACGCAGTTTCGATACGTCAAAATCGTCCTTTCCGATGCCCGTGCCGAGAGCGGTGATCAATGCCTTGATCTCGCCGTGGCCGAGCATTTTATCGAAACGGGCCTTTTCGACGTTGAGAATTTTACCCTTGAGCGGCAAGACGGCCTGATTTTTACGGTCGCGGCCCTGCTTGGCCGAGCCTCCGGCGGAATCTCCCTCGACGATGTAGATCTCTGAAAGTGAGGGATCTTTTTCCTGACAGTCGGCGAGTTTGCCGGGCAGTGTCGATGATCCTAGCGCACTCTTTCTGACGATTTCTCTCGCTTTTCTCGCCGCGTCGCGAGCTCGGGCAGCATCGACGGCTTTGCCGACGATCTTTTTAGCTACGGCCGGGTTTTGCTCGAAATATTCGCCGAGCTTTTCGTTGAGGAACGATTCGACCGGTCCCTTAACCGGTGAATTGAGTTTACCTTTGGTCTGCCCTTCGAACTGCGGCTGCGGGATCTTGACGCTGATGATCGCGACCAGGCCTTCGCGAACGTCGTCGCCGGTGAGCGCGACCTTGGCATTTTTGGTCAGGCCCGAGGTTTCGGCGTAGTTATTGATCGTACGCGTGATCGCTCCGCGAAATCCGGACAGGTGCGTGCCGCCGTCGACGGTGTTGATGTTGTTGGCGAAGGAGAAGATCTTTTCGTCGTAGCTGTCGTTGTACTGCATCGAGATCTCGATCGACAGATCGTCATCGACCACCTCAAAATACAGCGGGTCGTCGTGCATCGTGGTTTTGTTTTTGTTGAGATGCTTGACGAATTCGGCGATGCCGCCTTTGTAGTAAAACTCGTGCGATTTTTCGGGGTCTTCGCGTTCGTCCTTGATAAAGATGCGGATGCCCTTATTCAAAAACGCCTTTTCACGGAGGCGTTCGGACAGTTTGTCGAAACTGTAAACGGTCGTTTCGAAAATGCTCGAATCGGGACGGAACGTGATCTTGGTGCCGCGTTTGTTGGTCGTGCCGGTTTTGACGAGCGGTGCGACCGGGATGCCGGCCTCAAATTCCATCTCGTGCGTCACGCCGTCACGCCAGATCTCAAGCCGCAGATATTCGCTAAGAAAATTTACGCAGGACACGCCGACGCCGTGAAGGCCGCCCGAAACCTTGTACGAATTGGAGTCGAATTTGCCGCCCGCGTGGAGGATCGTCATGACAACCTCGGCCGCCGAGCGTCCCTCTTGCTTATGCATGTCGGTCGGAATGCCGCGGCCGTTGTCGATGACCGTGATCGAATTGTCCATGTGAATGGCCACCTCGATCGTGTCGCAATACCCCGCCAGAGCCTCGTCAACCGAATTATCGACCACCTCGTAAACCAAATGGTGAAGACCGATCTCGCTCGTTGAACCAATATACATCGCCGGCCGCTTGCGCACCGCGTCGCGACCCTCAAGAACTGTGATCTGATCTGCCCCGTATTCTGTCTTTGCTTTAGCCAATTTGAAAACCTCTATTTTCCTAATACTCGATCTTAATAAACTCTCGTGGTGAAATTGATCTCAGAGCTTCTAACGCCGCCGGAATCATTGGTAGCAATGCCTCCAGCTTGTTTGACCGCGCCGATAACAACAAAATAGCGATCGGCAGATCCTGCAAATTGTGCTGGAACTCCAGACCCTTATCAACACTGACAAACACGTCATGATCAACTGCGGCTGCGCGTAACAACTCCCCGTTTTTTAATCCTTTGAACCCAATCCAATTAACCGAGGTTACCGTGTGCCCTGAAAATTCCAGTCGCAAAGGACCTGGCACACACTCATCAAGCAGCAATCTCATATTCAAAGAGAATTTTGTGCCTCGACAATTCCAAAACTTCTATCGCCTGAGACCGGGAAACTGTCGGAAAGTGGTCAAGAAATCGCTCGACACTGTCGCCACCTTCCAGATAATCGAACAGGTTCTGAATTGGAACACGCGTGCCCCTAAAAACCGGAGTTCCACTCATTTTTTCTGGATCAATCTCAATAACGTTACTCATGTTACCGTCAGGTGTCATAACGAACCATCCCTAGTAAATTCATAGGCTTAATTATAGCATTTTGAGTCTGAAAAAACACCTCAAAAGACCTATAAAGGCTTTATTTTATTGAATTTCGACCGTACCCGATGCCACCCGAAAAACGTTTGCGTTCGCGCCGAATTTTTCGATAAAGCTTTCTTTTGAAGTGGTGACGAACGTTTGGGTTTTGCCTTCGAGATATTCGAGGAGCTGAGCGATGCGGTTGTAGTCGAGTTCGGCGTCGATGTCGTCGAGGAGAAAGAGCGGATATTCGCCGCGCGTGGCGTGATAGACGGCGATATTGGCGAGTTGAAGCAGAAGTAAGGCCGATCGCTGTTGGCCTGCCGAGCCGTATTTGCGGAGATCGTGGCCGTCGAAGTGGATCTCGAGATCGTCGCGATGCGTGCCGATCAGGGCGTGGCCCGAGACGATCTCGGCCTGGACCCGAATGGCGAGGCGTTCGGTGATGAGGGCTTCGTAGTCGGCCAGGTCACCTTTGCCCTCGAGCGACGAGACGTAGCGGATCGATAGTTCTTCGCGGCCGAATAGCTGTTTTTCGAGCACGCCGTTTATTCGTTCGACAAAGCGGACGCGGGCACGGTGTATGCGCGAGGCGAGGGTGGCGAGCTGCTCGTTCCAAGGCGCTAGTTGTTCGGCCGTTTTTTCGAGGGACGATTCTTCATCACGGGCACGCTGGAGCAGCGCGTTCTTTTGTTTGATGACGCGGCTGTAATCGGTAAATGTCTGGATGAACGGCGGATGAAGCGAAACAATGCCTGCGTCCAGAAAACGCCGGCGCGCATCCGGTTGGCCGCGGACTATTTCAAGCTCGTCGGCGTTGAAAACCACGGCGTGGAGCTGGCCGAGGTATCGCTGGACCGTTTCTTTTTTGTCGTTTACGGTCAGCGATTTGGTGTTGCCTTGGATCGACACCTGGAGCTTGCGTGTGATCTCGGGCGATTCTTCGACCATTGCGCTGACGATGGCCAGTTGCTCGCCAAATCGGACGGCCTCTTGCAGTTTGGTCGTGCGAAACGAACGCGTCGATGCGACGAGCGCAATCGCCTCGAGCCAGTTGGTTTTGCCCTGGCCGTTTTCGCCGACGAGGATATTGAGCCCGGCTGAGCACGTTATCTTTCCCTCTAAATTTCGAAATCCGCTCGCCTCGAGCGACAAAAGCAGCATGCATGCGATTTTAGCACGTCTGAAATATCCATGAATCAGTGTCGGGATTTTCTGAAATGCGGCGACATTAGAGATTTGTTATTAGTAGAGTGTTAAATCGGATTTAACATCTGCCCGCCAGAAACACATGCGAGTTTTCCTGCTCATCTTCATCCTGACGTTTTCCGCCTTCGCTGGGTTGTCGCAGACCGGACTCAAAACCGGTCTGCCGGCGCCTGTATTTACTTCGCAATCGATCGAGGGCAATTTCTTCGACCTTGAGGCAAAGCGCGGCAGCGTCGTGGTGCTTACCTTTTGGTCCACTACGTGCGTGATCTGCAAAAGCGAGATACCGAGGCTGAACGAATTTACGTCAAAGTACGAGGGCAAAGACGTTATATTTCTCGCCTTGACCATGGAAAACGAAGCCCGCGTCGCTCCATTTCTGCAAAAAAATCCGTTCAAATTTACGATAATGCCAAACAGCCTCGGAGCCATTTTGCAATATGCCGACCGCGACCGCAACGGCAATCTCGACATGGGATTTCCCGCTTTCTTTGTGGTCGACAGAGACGGCAAGCTCGATTACCGTTCGAGCGGTTATGACAAGACGGCGTCGCTCGGCCAAGCGATCGACCGTTTGATCTCGACCAAGCGGGCCGAATAAATCTTGACATCAACGCGTTTTCCGTCTACAACGTGATTATGCGTAAATTTGTGATCTTGCTCGTGCTTGTTGTTTTTGCCGGTTCGATCGCCGCCCAAAAAGCCCCCGTTAACGAACCGCCGATCGATTTTTCAGCTCGTGATATGAGCGGGAAGATGGTATCGATCGCTGATCTGCGGGGTAAGGTCGTCGTACTAAATCTGTGGTTTATCAACTGCCCCAATTGCCTCGAAGAGATCAAGCTGCTCAATCAGCTCGTTAAGGATTATAGAAATAATAAAGATGTTGTTTTCATAGCTCCAGCCGCGAGCCCGCAGCGTGATCTGGAATCCTTCCTCAAGAAAAATCCGTTCGACTACCAGGTCCTGCCCGATTCGATCATGATGATCCTGATGAAATTTGGCACTCCAGACAAAAATGGCGAGATCAACGTGCCGTTCCCGATGCATTACGTCATCGGCCGCGACGGTAAAACGCTCCTTAAAATTCAAGGCCAAAAAGGCGTCGCAGCGGTAAAGGACGAATTGGCAAAACAATTTTCCGCGACGAAAACACCTAAGAATCCGTAAAAACATTTGTCAGTTTAGCCATCGATAAGGTATATTTTGTTTTCGCCTCTCGATGCGGAGGGGTAGTATAATTGGTAATGCAGTAGTCTTGAAAACTACCGGGAGTGATCCCTTGCAGGTTCGAGTCCTGTCCCCTCCGCCATTTTTCTTCTTCTCATATTCCTAAATCTCAAATTTGTGATCTGAAATTTCAGATCGTTTAGAGAAATTCACCGTACATCTCAGATTTTCCTTGCTTTCGATTTCCGTTTTGTTATAGCCTAGGTGCATACTGAATGACGGTTCATTCATAATCATCGATATGCCCAGGCCTGCAAAAAATGGAGCGACGGCGAGAGCTCCGATAACGGATAAACGTGAAGCGATCTTGCGCGCCGCGACCAAGGTGTTTGCGGGAAATGGATATTTCAATTCTAAGGTCTCGGATATCGCCGGGGCTGCGGGCATTGCCGACGGTACGGTCTATCTTTATTTTAAGAGCAAGGACGAGATACTGCATTCGATATTTGACCGGGCGATGGCGGAGTTTATCGCCGAGGGCAAGCAGGAACTGGCAAAGCTCAACGATCCGGTAGCCAAGCTACGCCGCATCGCCGAGCTTCATCTCGGCAAGCTCGGAGCTGATCGAGACATGGCGATCGTGTTTCAGGTCGAGCTTCGCGGTTCGACCAAGTTTATGCAGGAATTCTCGGCGGCGGGTTTTGCCGAATATCTCGATATCATCCGCGTGACGATCGCGGACGGGCAGCGGGCCGCGATCTTTCGCGACGACATCAAACCGGTCGTCTGTGCCAAGATCCTGTACGGTGCGCTCGACGAGATGGTGACCAACTGGATCCTGTCAAAACACCGCTACCCGCTCGAACCGATGGCTGACGAAGTGCTGAAGATCTTTCTCGGGGGAATACTGGTCCGATGACCCAAACAGCCGAAATTGCCTACATCGTCAGCGACGCCGCGAAAGCGAGCGGTGAACCAACGACACTCGCCGAGTTATTTCTTATGGCGGCCGAGGTCTATGACCGCACCGACGCACTGAACTACAAAAGCGGCGGCGAATGGAAACACATTTCGTCCGGCGAGATCGTCGAACGCTCGGGCAATATCGCGCTTGGATTGTATTCGATCGGACTGCGAAAAGGCGACCGGGCGGCGATACTTGCGGCAAATTCGCCAGAATGGACATTGTCGGATGCCGGATGCCAGTTCGCCGGCGTTGTCGATGTGCCGATATATACGACGCTCGCTCCGGATTCGGTCGCGTATATAATTAACGATTCGGGCGCGCGTGTGTTTTTCCTGCAAAGCAAAGAAACGTACGACCGTATCAGCGGCGTTCTGGCCGATTGTGCCTCGATCGAAACGCTCGTCTTTTACGACATTACCGGCGTTGAATCAAAAAATGCGATCTCGCTGGCGGATCTTGAGATACGCGGGAAGGCTCTGCATGACGAACGGCCCGATTTCATTTCCGACCTTGTCCGTGACACGGTGCCCGGCGACATAGCGACGCTGATCTACACAAGTGGCACGACCGGCGAGCCAAAAGGCGTTATGCTGTCGCACGCAAATCTCATTTCAAACGTCATCGACGCCGCCGAAAAATACGGATTCCAGGGACGCGACACTTCGCTCTCGGTTCTGCCGCTCTCGCATGTTTTTGAGCGGACTGGGATGTACGTTTACATAATGTACGGAATGGCGGTGCACTATGCCGAGTCGATCGACAAAGTGCCGGAAAACCTGCAGGAGGTAAAACCGACGATCTTTATCGGCGTGCCGCGAATATTTGAAAAGGTCTATGAAAGAGCGCGGTTGACGGCGGCGCGTTCGAGCCAGATCCGCGAAAGGATCTTTGACTGGGCGATCGAGGTCGCGAAAGAATATGCGGTTCTGAAAGAAAAAGGCGAGCCGATACCGGTTACTCTGGCAGCAAAACACAATTTGGCGGACAAGCTTGTTTACACTAAGCTCCGGCAGTTTTTTGGCGGTAATCTGCGGTTCTGCATCACGGGCGGCGCGGCACTTTCGGACGACATATATCTTATTTTTACAGGCGCCGGGATCGGTATAATGCAGGGTTACGGGTTGACTGAAACGTCGCCGGTCATCTCGTCAAACAATCCGCAAAATTTCCGTGTCGGCACCGTCGGCAAACCGGTCCGCAATGTCGAGGTGCGTATTGCGAGCGATGGCGAGATCGAGGCTCGGGGCCCAGGCGTGATGCTCGGTTATTACCACAAGGACGAAGCAACGCATGAGGCGTTTACTGACGACGGCTGGTTTCGGACGGGCGACATCGGCAACCTGGATGCCGACGGTTATCTAAAGATCACGGACCGTAAAAAGGAGCTATTCAAAACCTCGGGCGGCAAATATATCGCCCCGTCGCACATTGAGCAGATGATCAAATCATCGCGGTTTGTAAATCAGGTCGTGTTGGTCGGAAACAAGCGAAAATTCCCGGCGGCATTGATCGTTCCCAATTTTGAAATGCTCGAATCGTATGCCGGGATCAAGGGATTGGAAATAAAGACACGGGCAGAATTTTGCGCACACGAGCGAATTAAAAACCTGCTCGAACGCCAGGTCGCTCATTTTACCGAGGGCCTGTCGCAATACGAAAAGGTCAAAAAGATCGCTCTGCTCGAAAACGAACTCACCGTCGACGGCGGCGAACTCACGCCGACATTAAAAGTAAAGCGTCGCGTCGTCGACGAGAAATACCACTCGGTGATCGATAAGCTCTACGAATAGTTAATAGGCGATCTTGTACCCCAATCCACCCGTCACCTGGCTCGCAGCCTGCTTGCCGATACCGGCAACAACTTTTAAGATCGTCATCGCGATGCTGTCCTTGGATTTATCAATCTGGACGATGTCGTAAGGCTCGAGCATGATGTCCTTTTCGACACCTTTTCTGATCAAATCGAGATTCGCACTGATCGTTTCCCGATCTTTCGAATTAGCTTTCAGACGAAAGATCTTTACGTCCTTTGTTTTTGCCTCGGGTTTGAGACCGCTGATCTTGGCGATGGCTTCGTAAAGCGATGTTCCACCTTCTTTGAGATAGATACCCTGCGGGGCCACCACTTCGCCCGTGATATAAACGGGGGATGCCTTCATCACCATGACCACGTCGCCGGGATAAATAGTAGGATTAGCTTCTTCCTTGCCGAGACGGACAGCCGCCAGACTGAACATTCGCGACGGAGCGTCGGACGAATCGCCGGAGTCACTTGTCCAAATATCTTTCGCGGAATAGTTGTCAGTGCATGTCGGTGGTTGGGTCCGAATAACCTGGATCATCCCGGCGGCCTCTTCCTTTATACCCTCGGCCATCGCAAGGAGTTCGACCAAGGTCGCCTTTCGTCTCAGCTCTACCTGCATCGGCTTGTTGACTTCGCCGTATATCGTCGCGGTTTGGTAATTCTTTTCTATGGTGATGCTAACCTGCGGATTTTTAAGGTATCTGGTGAGAAGCTTGCTGATCTCGGTGCGAAGTTCCAGTTCTGAATGACACTTGGCCACGATCGGTTTATTGTCAGGTGAAAACGGAACATAGATCATTCCGTTTTCATTTACCGTACTCTTAAAATTGTACTCAGGCTCGCCAAGCACGTAGCCTTCGATCTTATCGCCGGGATTGATCAAATATCCGCGTTGAACAACCGGGTCTTGCGCCGAAACCAACCCGGCAGCCGCCAACATCATCACTAAACAAAATAATACCTGCACTTTCATCGTCAAAAACCTCTTTTGCGTAATACGCCGTAAGTATAACCCAATAATATGCGCGATTGCACACTTTTCGTGGTTAGATGCCGTAAATCGACGGCGCGAATGTACGCGATATCGCGCATTTACAGTTGCGATTTTTTGATTGTAATTTCAGAATAAACGTTCGAACTCCATCTTTGACCAAATGGCCACAAACGACGAGAACTTAAGCGAGCATTTTTGGTTCATGCGCCGTCCGCTGCAGTTTATGGCGGATGTCGCCGTTTTGTGCATCGCTTTTTTTGTCGCGTATTTGCCGGCGGTCAACATTCAGGTCGGCGAGTTTTATGTCGATACCGCCCTGCTGCAACTGCCGTTCGTAATACTCGTCCAGCTCTCGGCGTTGTTCATGGTTGGGGCGTATTCGCTGATCTGGCGGTATGTCAGTATCGAGGACATTCGCGTATTTATGAAAGCGGCGGCGATCTCGTGCGTGATACTCGTCGCGTTTCGATTTCTGCTCATATTTACGCAATTCAATCTTTGGCAGGTACCGGTGTCGGTGATTTTGATCGATACGGTGATGGCGTTTGGCGGATTGCTCGCGTTGCGAATATTGCGTCGTTTCTTTTACGAGCTGAATGAAAAAAACCGAACCTACGGCAATCGCCGCCGGGTAAAACAAAAACCGACGCTGCTCGTCGGTGCCGGGCGAATGGGCGCAACACTCGCGAAAGAAATGGTCGGGCGTGCCGATGCAGAGCTCGACATACGCGGCTTTGTCGACGACGACCCCGGCAAACGCGGCGGCAGCGTTAACCGCATCAAGGTCCTCGGAACGACCGATGATCTACGAAAACTCGTTGATGAATTAGCTATCGAACAGGTCGTAATCGCCATCGATCAGGCTCAGGGAAAAGAGATCCGACGCATCATGGACGTTTGCTCGTCGATACCGGTCAAGGCGATGATCGTGCCGAGCCTGAACGAGATCGCCCACGGCCGTGTGTCGGTCAGCCGCATTCGCGATGTGCAGATCGAGGACCTTTTAGGCCGCGATCCCGTCGAACTCGATGACCAGAATCTACACGAATTTTTGTCGGGCAAGACGGTCATGGTCACAGGTGCCGGAGGCTCGATCGGTTCGGAACTGGTGCGCCAGATAACCAATTATCAGCCGAAACAAATATTGCTAGTCGAGCGAGCGGAGTATTTCCTGTTCCAGATCGGGCGCGAGTTGGCACACAGTTTTGCGGACATCAAGGGCGTTCCGCTGATCGCCGATGTGTGCGACGAATCGCGGATGCGTGAGATCTTTGAGCAGTTCCGGCCCGAGGTCATTTTTCACGCCGCCGCCCACAAACATGTGCCACTGATGGAGGTCAACTCGGCCGAGGCGGTGAAGAACAACATATTCGCGACGCGGCAATTGGCGATGCTGGCGGGCGAATTCGGCGTGGTCGATTTTGTAATGATCTCGACCGACAAGGCAGTGAATCCGACCTCGATCATGGGCGCTTCCAAACGTATCGCCGAGATCGTCGTGCAGGAACTCGACGACATATATCCGACTAATTACATCGCTGTCAGGTTTGGCAACGTGCTCGGCTCAGCGGGCAGCGTCGTGCCGATATTTCGCGAACAGATCCAAAAAGGCGAGCCAATTACCGTCACCGACAAGGAAATGACGCGGTATTTTATGACCATTCCCGAGGCTTCGCAGCTTGTTCTGCAGGCCGGTGCTCTGGGCGAAGGCGGGGAAATATTTATCCTCGATATGGGCCAACCGGTCAAAATACTCGACCTCGCCGAGGACATGATCCGTCTCTCGGGCCTCACGCCGTACGAAGATATCGACATTCAATTCACGGGAATCAGGCACGGCGAAAAGTTGTTTGAAGAGCTCGAAATAACCGGCGAAAACCTGCTCAAGACGCGCAATCCAAAGATATTTATCGGCAAGATCGCAACGTATTCGAAAGAAGAGGTGGCTCAGATCTTAACCGCATTCACTGAGGCCGTGGCGTCTAAGAACGAGACCGAGATCCGCCGCATCTTTAACAAATTCCTGCCCGAGGCGAGCATCTCGATGAACGGAAAGGCCGCCGCGGCTGAGAAATAATATGGCAATTCTCGTAACAGGCGGAGCCGGGTACATCGGCAGCGTCGCCGTCGAAGACCTAAGAAAACGCGGAGAATCGCCAGTCGTGATCGACAATCTCGTTTACGGCCACCGCGATGCGATCCATGCTGACGTTCCGTTTTACGAAGGAACGGTCGGCGACAAAGACCTCGTCGGACGCATTCTGGACGAACACGAAATCGAGGCCGTCATGCATTTTTCGGCATACGCCTACGTCGGCGAATCGGTCGAAGATCCGCAGAAATATTTTCAGAACAATTTCGTCGAAACTGTGAGTTTACTCGACGTTTTGATGGAACGTGGCGTGAAGAAATTCGTCTTCTCATCAACCTGTGCAACCTACGGCGAGCCGCAATACGTGCCGATCGACGAAAAGCATCCGCAGCAACCGACCAATCCATACGGCTGGACGAAGTTCATGATCGAACGCGTTCTCGAATCGTACGATCTCGCTTACGACCTCAAATATGTCGCGCTCAGATATTTCAATGCATGCGGTGCCGCCGGAAATTGCGGCGAGGATCACGATCCGGAAACACATATTATCCCGCTCGTTCTGTTTGCCGCTCAGGGCAAGATACCGCACGTTTCGATCTTTGGCGACGATTACCCGACGCCCGACGGAACCGCCATCCGCGATTACATCCACGTCTCCGATCTTAGCCAGGCACATCTGCTCGCCCTCGATCATCTGCGTTCTGGCAAACCGTCCGAATTCATCAACCTCGGCAACGGCAGCGGTTATTCCGTAAACGATGTCATCGAAACAGCCCGCCGCGTCACGGGCCGTGAGATAAAGGCAGTTATCACCCCACGCCGACTCGGCGACCCGTCCAAACTAGTCGCCAATGCCGCCAAGGCACACTCGGTTTTAGGCTGGAATCCGCAATACGCCGACCTCGAAAAGATCATCGAAAGTGCATGGACGTGGCATCAGGAAAATCCGAGTGGTTTCGGTGATTGAAAACAGAAATTATCCGTGTAAATCCGCGTTCATCTGTGGTTAAATTCTCTTATGAGCCAACCAAAGATCTCAAAGAATCGCATCTCTCGTAAAGCTGCATCGTTTACCGAATCGGTCATTCGCGAGATGACTCGTGAGGCGATGAAGTATGGGGCAGTGAATCTGGGGCAAGGGTTTCCCGATTTTGCGGCACCGGACGATATCAAGCAGAAAGCTATGGAGGCGATCGCGGCTGACCATAATCAGTATGCGATCACGTGGGGCGTAAAAGGTTTTCGCGATGCGATCGCTAAAAAGACGTTTGATTTTCTCGGGCTCGATGTCGATCCTGAGGCCGAGATCACGGTAACATGCGGCTC
>Ga0209023_10002043_pt1 | contig 25997 bp, 22 predicted proteins | sample LakOneMetagenome_FD_187468 | JGI IMG/M metagenome (GOLD analysis project Ga0209023, IMG submission 187468) | Freshwater and sediment microbial communities from Lake Erie, Canada (SPAdes) (version 2) | ecosystem: Environmental > Aquatic > Freshwater > Lentic | place: Lake Erie, Canada... | reverse complement strand
TACGCTTTTGTCGCGGCGCATTTCCTCTTCCATCGCTTCTCTTAATGCCTGTCTTAAAGGTATGGTACGCATAATATATTATTCAAAAAGTAAATAATCGTTTTTTGTGTGGTGGCGCAAAGGTAAGGAATGATGATAAGATAAAGTCTACTATATGGCGCAGAAATTTTTCTTTTTTTCAAGGCACCAAAACTGCGAATAGCAACCCTATTTAATGGTTTGGTAACGTAGAAAAAATGGGAAAGAGCAAGTCAGATAGTGGACCTTATCTTATCATCATTCCTGTTACAAACTTTATTTCCCTTCTCTGCGAAATGTAACATAAGAGGTATCTGTAACATCTGCCTCTACTTTTACGAATTTCAGCTTCAAACTATCCTGATTCAGCACCACTACATGCACCTTTGAAGTCTCCTTTTCACCATTTTCCGTAGCCCCTTCCAATACCAGCAATCCGTCAGCATCAAAATACCATTTCCCTGTCTCTGTGCGATCGGGGAAAACAAGCGCAGCAATACTGTCTTTTTCAAACCGGAACAGGGTCTGTGTATCTGCCATTTTTTGCATCAGTTTTACACTGTCATATTGTTGCTGCAATATCACCCGCATACTGTCCATATTTGCAGTTCCATACAGGGCTACATTGGTAGCATCATCATTCCCTTTACCAACAGTATCTATAAACTTCTGGCTGCTGATAAAAAACTGGTCTATGTCAGGATTGAAAATCCTCACAGAATGCCACGTGCCCAGCAATAGTTGCTTGTTGCCCCCGCTGTTGCAGGAATACATAGCAAGCACAATAAGGCATAGATATAATAATGTCCGTTTCATTATTTACCTGGTTGAATAGTTTCGTCGTTAGCTGTAAGATATTGTTTGCGCTGCAGGTCGTAAAAAGCAAAGCTGTCGTTGGCGTGCTTGGTTAACAAAAACCCTCTGCAACCATGTTCCGGAACTTGTATGGTGAACTTTTGCGATGGAAACATACGCTGTTGAAATAATATCTCTAAATGAACAGGACCGGGATTGAGTTCTGAAATAATGTTATAATTTTTACCATATCGCGGCATCATCTTACCCTCCATTTTTACATAAAAAGGCACTTGCTTATCGCCCTGGATGTAAATGTAGGAGAATGGCTGTGCGGATGCATTCATAGCAATCATACTACAGACCATACCGCTATATTTGAGGATTCGCTTCAACTGTTATTCCAGTTCTATTAACACAGTTCCCTTCTCTACGGCAGTACGTTCATTGACCCTGATTGCCTTTACCGTTGCAGTGCCTGTAGCTTTAAGAATGTTTTCCATTTTCATTGCTTCCAGTATCACCAATCCATCACCCTTGTTGATCTGCTGGCCCGGCGTTACAAGCACCTTGAGTACCATGCCCGGCATAGGCGCCTTTATAGGCTCGGCTTTCTGCATGGCCTTAAGGTCCATGCCCATATTGCTGAGCAGCTGGTCTATAGGTTCTTTTATGGCAATTTTATACAATTGACCATTTACTTTCAGCGATACCTCTTTAGCTTTCCTGTCCACATTTTCCACGATAGCAGTATAACTTTTGCCATTATGCAAAACACTGATCAGGCCATTGGGCTGCCAGCTGGCATTCCAGTCAGCAGGGGTATCATTGATGATCAAATGGCCATTATCGTTTTTTATTGAATAAGTATTTTTGTCGTTGACTGTAAGCTGTAGCATGCAGGCGCATTAATTTAGGTAACAAAAATAATCATTTGTACAGTATAGCCTATTATATTTTACGGGGAACTGCCAAGGCACAAACCCATAAACAAAAGCTTGTTTTATGCAGCAAAATGATCCTTACCGTAGTTGATGTATATCTCCTCCCCCTTTTCTATATGTTTCAAAGATGTAATACAAAGCTCATTTCGCTGTTCAGGCAGGCCCTCGTGTTCTATCAATTCATATTTGGCATTAGCTGCGTTGTTGTGATTGTATAATGAGCCGTAGCCGAGCGCAAACATAGTTTTCGACCGTTCGTAAGCATATACATATTCCCCCATCAGTGTTTGCATCACATTTTCACTATCCTTTTTATTGAATATGAGCACGGGGCATATCTCTATTACTTCACCCTTCTTTATTTCATCTGTTGCAAATACACCTCTTCCGGCATCTTTTATTTTCGACTTCTTTACTGTTATCTTATTCCTCATGTTCTTATTTCGTGCTGTTTTTCTAAAAGCTGGCTTACGCCCCATTCAATTATGGGAGGCGTAAGGTCGTCATTTATTTCGTTAGCAAAAGATTAAAAAATTCATACCGATAAAATGAGCACGCAACAAAGATGGGATTTAGCCGTTTTTAGTAGCTGAATAAGTACTTTTACATGTAGCAATGAAAACAACAGCAGCACTACTTTTTCTAATCGTTATAGCAGCATGTCTCTTTTCATGCGGCGGCACCATCTCGTGCCAAAACCAGCCGATCAGCCTTGCGTTTAACAGGTTCGATAGCTTTTCGCTTGCCCGTGTGATCCTGATCAAGTACAAAAAAAATACTGACTTCACAGAGGTGATTGATTCTGTATTTTCAGGAACAAGTTCATCGCAATATGCAATAGACAGTACAGGCCTTAAAATAAACAACCTCACCTATTCGGTAATCAACCCGGACTACGACTACGTAGTGTATGTTTATTACAATCAAAGACATTATAAGATACGAGGTGTAACATTCCATCCGAAAACTACCCGCACCCATTGCAAGCTGTGTGAGAACACCTGCAAGAATGACCTTTCTTTTTATGTAAATGATTCCCTGTATAACTATGTAGGCGATGGAAGCAAGCCACCATATGTGCATATATACAAGTAATTAGCTGATCTTGCCCCAATGAGACTGCCTTCCCTGTTGGGCTAATAAACTCTTAATACCCTGATGCTGCATCATAGTTAGTTTGGGGTCCTGCTCGAGTAATTTTTGCGCTGCCTGTCGGGTAACTTCCAGTATGGCGCTATCCATGACTATATCGGCCAGCTTAAATTTCAGTTCCCCGCTTTGCTTGGTACCGTACATGTCGCCGGGGCCACGCATGGCAAGATCTTCTTCCGCTATCTTGAAACCATCAGTGGTGGATACCATGATCTGTACCCGCTTATAACTTTCTTCAGATACCTTATTGCCTGTGAGCAATACACAGTAAGATTGGTCTGCGCCACGGCCTACCCTGCCCCTTAGCTGGTGCATCTGCGACAAGCCAAAACGCTCCGCACTTTCTATCACCATTACAGAAGCGTTGGGTACATTCACCCCCACTTCTATAACTGTTGTTGCTACCAGTACGTCTGCCTCGCCTTTTACAAAGCGTTGCATATTACGTTCACGTTCATCAGCCTTCTGCCGGCCGTGCACCATGGCCACTTTGTACTTATTCTCGTCAAACCATATTTTCACCTGCTCATACCCCGCCATCAGGCTTTCATAATCCAGCTTCTCTGATTCCTCTATGAGCGGATACACAATGTACGCCTGCCTGCCGCTATCTACTTCTTTACGCACAAACTCCATTACCCCGGCACGTGTAGCATCTTTGCGATGCACTGTTTTTATTTCCTTTCGGCCCGGAGGCAATTCATCTATTACAGACACCTCAAGATCGCCATACATGGTCATAGCCAGTGTACGCGGAATGGGCGTAGCCGTCATTACCAATACATGTGGCGGCAATTCATTTTTCTTCCACAGCCTTGCACGCTGCCCTACCCCAAACCTGTGCTGCTCATCAATAACGGCCATACCCAGGTTTTTGAACTGTACACTTTCTTCTATCAATGCGTGGGTACCTACAGCTATCTGCGCGGTGCCATCCGCAAGTTCTTCGAGAATGTCTTTTCGTTGTTTACCTTTTACGGCACCGGTAAGTATGCGCACTGTTATACCCATATCACCCAGCAGCTCAGAGATGCTGAAATAATGCTGCTGCGCCAATATCTCCGTAGGCGCCATGATGCATGCCTGAAAACCATTGTCCAGCGCCAGCAACATGGACATAACGGCTACTATTGTTTTACCACTGCCCACATCACCTTGCAGCAAGCGGTTCATCTGTTTGCCATAGCCGGTATCGTATCTAATCTCTTTCAACACACGCTTCTGCGCATTGGTCAGCTCGAAGGGCAAGTGCAGTTTGAAGAAATTATTAAAATGATCGCCCACTCTTTCAAACGCATAGCCGTGCTGAGCGGTGTGCTGTAAGCGCAACCTTGCTATCATGAGTTGAGAGATAAATAACTCTTCCCACTTCATACGATAACGGGCCATGTGCTCGTGTTCCTCCGTATCAGGAAAATGCAGCCAGCGCAAAGCATAGTAACGGCTAAGCAACTGGTATTCACGCAGCATACTTTCAGGAAATACCTCGGGCACATCTTCAGGACCGATACGCTCAAAAAGGGCCTGTGTCAACTTTGCAAAAGACCGGTTGGTCACCCCTTTCAATCGCAGCTTCTCTGTAGTGGAATAAACCGGCTGCATGCCGCCAACTACATTCTCTGCATTTACCGGCTCTATCTCCGGATGCGATATATTGAACAAGCCGTTGAACAGGCTTACCCTGCCAAATACTATGTACCGTTCATTTTCCCTGAGCGATTTTTTCATCCACTGCGCACCCTGGAACCATAACAGTTCTATACGGCCTGTATCGTCGTACAACGTTGCAACCAGCCGCTTGCCGCGTCCTACACCTTCTTCAGATATATTGATCAGGGTACCTGCTATCTGGACATGCTCGGTCTGGGAGTTGATGGCATTGATCTTGGTGATCTTGGTCCGGTCGAAATAGCGGTAGGGATAATGCTGCAGCAGGTCATCAAATGTTGCTATTTGCAATTCCTGGCGCAGCATTTCGCCGCGTTGCGGACCAACGCCCCTGAGAAATTCTATAGGAGATTCTAATATGGATAATGAATGACTGATGGAACAAAAATAATCCAGCAGAGGGTAAAACCCTACAAGAAGGTAAAATATGTATACCTGCGCCTTACGCAGGTATAGTTTTTATATGATATCCGGTATGAGCAAAACCACTACTAAATGGCTGATCGGTATCTGTGCAGTGAGTATAGTGCTTACTTATAGCTGCAAAACACATTATAAAGTAGTTGAACATCCTTTCACAGTTGTGCGAACCCACGCAACAATCGAAAATGGAAAGAACCTGGTTTACAGCTCCTGTGGTGGTTGCCACTACAATCGCAGCGATAAGAAGTTTATCGGTAACCGGTTACACGAGCTACCGCGAGCGCTGGGCAAACTATATTCGGCCAATCTTACTAACTCGGAAGTCTATGGTATCACCAAACACTATACTGACGCCCAACTTGCCTACCTGATCAAAACCGGAATAAAGAAAGACGGGAAATTTGTTCCTTATATGGTAAGGCCGAATATGGCTGATGGCGACGTCAATGATATTATCGCTTACCTGCGCTCTGGCGATGCCGCAGTTGCTGCAGGGGATACCAGCGTTGGTAAAACACATCTTAACTTCCTGGGAAAGATGGCTGTCAACTCTAAGAAACCACAACCGTACAAAGAGAAAATCTCACGTCCGACTGGATCCATAGCCAATGGCCGTTACCTGGTTGATAATATAGGTTGTTTTCATTGCCACTCCAAAGGCATAACGTCATTAAATTACCTGTATCCGGAAAAATCAAAAGGCTATATGCAGGGCGGCGCAAAATTCAAAACACCACAAGGCAGGAAGCTCTACGCATCGAACCTGACACCGTGCGAAAGTTCCGGAATGGGTAATTACACATCCGCTGGTTTCCGAAAGGCAGTGAAAGAAGGCATAACGCCAGATCGACGAAAACTAAGCCCGCCGATGGATAAATATCGCGAACTATCAGATAAAGATGTGGACGACATCTATGCCTATCTGAAAACACTACCTAAAACATATCATGTTGTAAAAGGCCATAAGAGAGGAGAGATAAAACCCTAAAACTCAAAGCCAATATCCTTCCTGTAATACTTGCCCTCGTAATCTATCTGGGCTACGTTCTCATAAGACTTAGCAAGTGCTGCTTTTATATTATCACCATAAGAGGTGATGGCTATTACCCGACCGCCATTGGTTACCACATTGCCATCCTTTACAGTAGTACCAGCGTGAAACAGAAGGCTGCCTTTTACATTTTCGAACCCTGTCATCTTCCTTCCCTTCGGATAATCACCCGGGTAGCCTTCTGACACCATCATCACAGCTCCTGCTGCTTTGGGACTATGTTGTACAGTTACTTCATTCAGCTTGCCTTCGCTCATTTTCACTATCAATTCTACCAGGTCATTTTCCAGACGAGGTATCACTACCTCTGTTTCCGGATCACCCATGCGGCAGTTGTATTCTATTACGTACGGCTCACCATTCACCTTTATTAATCCGAAGAATATAAAGCCATGGTATGTAATGTTCTCTGTCTTCAGCCCTTGCACTGTAGGCTCAATAATACGGTCTACCACTTTCTTCATAAAGGCCTCATCAGCAAAAGGTACCGGTGATATCGCGCCCATTCCGCCTGTGTTAGGCCCTGTGTCACCCTCGCCTACCCGCTTATAGTCTTTTGCTTCGGGCAACAACACATAGTTGGTACCATCTGTAAATGCGAATACTGATAATTCAATGCCGTCAAGAAACTGCTCTATCACCACCTTCTCGCTGGACTTGCCGAACTGCTTATCCATCACCATGGCACGGAATGCCTTCACTGCCTCTATGCTATCCTTGGCTATCACTACTCCCTTACCTGCGGCCAGACCGTCGGCCTTCAAGACTATCGGCATTTCGCTCCGCTTAATGTATGCCACACCCTGCTCAAAACTTTCTACCGTAAACTCTTTATAGGCAGCAGTAGGTATATTATGCCGCTCCATGAATTTTTTGGAGTATGCCTTACTGCCTTCCAACTGGGCGCCCTCTTTTGAAGGCCCTACTATTATTATATGCTTTAGTTTGGGGTCATTCTTAAAAAAATCATAGATACCTGCCACCAACGGATCTTCCGGGCCGGGAAACAGTATATCTATTTTATATTCTATGCAAGCCTGCTTTATTGCTTCAAAGTCATTGTAAGAAATGTTTAGATTCATACCATATTCGGCAGTACCCGCATTTCCCGGTGCTATAAAAAAGGTACCGCACAAATGGCTTTGGCTTAGTTTCCATGCCAGTGTGCATTCACGGCCACCTGACCCAAGCAATAATATATTCTTCATACAACTGATTTTATTATCGTTTACTATATTAAATCACCCTCACAGGGTGCCATACACGAGGCTAAAAAACCATTACTTTACAGCAATAATTAAGGAGCTGTCCGAACATCTTTTCAATTATCGGCAAAAAAAGTAAAAAAAATGCGCAACGCAGATTATTTTATTTATTTTGGCAGTTCCGTAAATAATAAAACACAATTATGAGTAATCTCCACGATCAGGAAATAGGTGCAGAAATAGAGTTGCCGTCAGACACCAAAGGATCTGATAAAGGCCACCCTAAAGGGCTTTATGTATTATTCGTCACAGAATTCTGGGAGCGTTTCAGCTATTATGGCATGAGAGCCATATTTATTCTATATATGACAAAAATGCTATTGCTGGATAAGGCACTGGCGAGTAATATATATGGTAGCTATACCGGGCTTGTCTACCTCACGCCATTGATAGGTGGTTATATGGCTGACAGATACTGGGGAAACAGAAAATCAATATTTGTAGGAGGTATCCTAATGGCTTTGGGTCAATTCATGATGTTCATGTCGGCAACATTTGCATCCGGTGCCGATAAAGGATTATCGATCACACTGATGTGGACAGGGTTAACCGCACTGATATTCGGTAATGGTTTCTTTAAACCAAACATATCTACAATGGTTGGTCAACTGTACAAAGAAAGCGATGTACGTAAAGACTCAGCTTACACTATATTCTACATGGGCATCAACGCGGGTGCACTTGTCGCTCCGCTTATTTGCGGCTCATTTGAAAATTACAAATGGGGATTCCTTTGTGCTGGCGTCGGAATGATCATCAGCCTTATTATCTTCTATCTTACCAAAGACAAATACCTGGTATCTCCTGAAGGCCGCGCACTGGGCGTAGGCGCAAACAAACTGAACAACGTTGATAATACCCCGGCAGCTAAAGGTGTTGAAACCAAGAGTGCTCCTGCTTTTAGCAGCCAGCAGCTCATCATACTCATAGGTGGCATCATCGTGGCATTCTCCATCCTTTTCTTCGGAGTTGGGATAGATGTCTGGGGGTCATTGATATACGGTATGACCGCAGTGGGACCTTTTGTGATCATTACAGACAAGTCACTTAGCAAAATAGAGAAAGACAGGCTTTGGGTGATCATATTGATCATGATCTTCGTTATCTTCTTCTGGATGTGTTTTGAGCAGGCAGGCGCTTCGCTTACTTTCTTCGCAGAAGAGCAGACAAACAGGACTATATTCGGAAAGACGATGCCAGCTGCTTATTTCCAGAGCTTCAATGCCGGTTTCATACTTATCCTCGCTCCAATAATCAGTGCGTTGTGGGTATGGTTGGCAAAAAAAGGGATCAGTCCGGCTGCGCCATTCAAGCAGTCGTTAGGCCTTGCGTTCCTTGCATCGGGCTTCCTGTTCATTGCTTTTGGTACTAATGCCATCCCCAAAGAAGGGGCAAGCATCCTGTTCCTTACAGGCCTGTATTTCTTACATACTGTAGGTGAACTTTGCCTTAGCCCGATAGGATTGTCTATGGTAAACAAACTGACACCAGGCAGGTTCACATCACTGATGATGGGTATCTGGTTCCTGGCAATAGCAACCGGCAACAAACTGGCGGGCACCATGAGTTCCCTTTATCCGGATCCAAAGAGTCTGACTCACCCTCATTTGTTTAGTCTGGAGATAGATAGCTTGCACACCTACTTCATGCTGTTCGTAGGCTTCTCCGGTGCTGCAGCGGTTATGCTGTTCCTGCTTAGCCGTAAGTTGCAGAAGATGATGCATGGGATTTCATAATTGAAAAAATAAAAATCATAATACAGGCGGGAGCATTGTCTCCCGCTTTTTTATGGGGCAGAAAGAGGGTGAATGAAAAAATATAGTTTATTTTGGTAGTCAGAAGTCACCTAACAACTTTAAGCAAGCAACGATGACCACAACACAAGAGATAGCTACTACGCCTACATTAGAACAGATACAGGATTTTAAAGGCAAGTATCCCAAACAGCTTTGGTACCTGTTCCTGTCTGAAATGTGGGAACGATTCTCATTTTATGGTATGCGTGGTATGCTTACCGTATTTATGGTGGAGAAGCTGCTGCTCAATGATCACGACGCTAATCTGCAATATGGCGCTACGCAGGCGTTCGTTTACACACTGGCGTTCGTAGGTGGCTTGTTTGCAGATAAGATACTTGGATTCAGAAAGTCCATATTCTGGGGTGGTATATTGATGATCATTGGCAGCTTTACGCTTGCGTTCTCCCCAAAAGACCTCTTTTATTTAGGTATCAGCTTTACTATTGTGGGCACTGGCTTCTTTAAGCCCAATATATCTACCATGATCGGCAGCCTTTATAAGGCCGACGATCCCAGGCGCGATGCAGGGTTTGGCTTGTTTTATTCCGGCATCAATATAGGTGCACTTATTGGTGGCGCATTGTGCATTCACGTGGCAGACAAATATTCCTGGAACGCAGCGTTTTCGCTGGCTGGTATTGCTATGACACTTGGTTTGATCATCTTTATTTTCACGAAAAGGTCACTGGGCCCTATCGGTTTGTCACCCCTTGCCGGTAAATTTTCAGCCAGTAAGATCAGGACATATGATATTATGGTGTACATAGGTTCCCTGGTCATTATTCCGCTCATACTGCTTCTTGTTTCCAATTCTGCATATACAGATATTTTCATGTACACGGTCGGCCCGTTGACGCTTTTGTACATCGTTTATGAAATGTTCAAATACAACAAAACAGAACGGCAGAAACTGATGGCCGCTATGGTGTTTATCATCTTCTCCATCTTTTTCTGGGCATTTTTCGAGCAGGCCGGTGGCTCACTCAGTCTTTTTGCCCGCTACAACCTGGATCATACAGTAGCAGGCATTACGCTTGACCCTAACGAAGTGAATAACTCGTCCAATTCCTTATTTGTTATCGCGTTTAGCCCTATCATCGGATTGCTATGGCTGTGGCTGAACAAAAGAAAACTCGAGCCTAATACAGTCGTTAAATTCGGCCTTGGCTTCCTGTTCTTAAGTATCGCGTTCTACGTATTTTATTATACCCGTTTCTTTGCAAATATGGCTACCGGTATCACTTCGTTGAACGTATTCACACTTGCCTACCTCATCATAACTATCGGGGAATTATGTTTATCACCCATAGGCCTGTCTATAATGACCAAACTTTCGCCCAAGCGACTGCATGGTGTAATGATGGGTATGTGGTTCCTGGCAAGTGCTTACGGGCAATACGCAGCAGGCATACTGGGTGCAGGTATGGCAACGGTAAATGAAAAAGCAACTTTGACAGAAAAACTCATTTCCTACACTGATGGCTACAAACAGCTTTCCATCTATGCGTTGATAGCGGGCATTGTGTTGATCGTTATTTCACCGCTGATCCGAAAACTGATGCATGAGGTGCATTAATGACAGCCGTCCTATCTTTCTAAAATAACATCTCCTAATTTCGCCCCATAGCGCAATGGAAAACAAAGAATATAAAGAACAACATTTTCACAGTTCAGAACTTGTCACGGACATAGTTATAGGAATGAGTGACGGGCTTACCGTGCCCTTTGCATTGGCTGCGGGGCTCAGCGGCGCTGTTCACGATACGCATATTATTGTTATTGCCGGGCTTGCAGAGATTGCAGCAGGCTCTATAGCCATGGGCCTTGGGGGCTACCTGGCCGGAAAAACAGAAATAGACCACTACAATGCGGAACAGAAAAGAGAAGAATGGGAAGTAGATAATCTGCCCGAAAAAGAGAAAGAAGAAGTTCGCGTGATATTTGCAGAGATGGGTATGAGTGAAGATACCCAACGGCATGTGGTGGAAGAAATGTCCAAAGACAAGGCAAAGTGGGTCGAATTTATGATGCGCTACGAACTTGGACTGGAAAAACCGGATGCAAAAAGAGCACGAAACAGCGCTTTGAACATAGGTTTATCTTATGTGGCCGGAGGTATGGTTCCCCTTCTTCCCTATTTTTTTACCACAGTACCTGAAGACGGACTAAAATTATCCGCATGTATAACCGTTGTGTGCCTGTTCATATTCGGATTCTTCAAAGCTAAGGCAACGGGGCAGAATGCATGGTCTGGAGCTGTGCGCGTTATGCTCATCGGCTCTATAGCAGCAGCAGCCGCGTTCCTTATTGCCAAATTACTGAATCATTGATATTTCCTGGGAATCCCGCGGCTTAAGTGAAACATTGCATATAAAGGCAATAAACAAAAGCACGGCGCATATCCGCAAAACACTGCCAATACAAGGAAATTTGTGCTCATAACAAAGATTTCCTGTATAAAGTACGTCTTACCTGTTGAATATAAATTTTAACTTTTACTAATTCCCCCTAAAATATTGAAACCGCCCTCATTTTATTATATTTGCCACCCTCGAACACCACAGCATAATGCGCAGTATTTTCATAAAGGAAATTAATTCATTTTTCAGTTCCATAGTGGGCTATGTAGCGCTACTCGTGTTTTTGGTAGCTTGTGGCCTTTTCCTTTGGATCATACCTAACTACAGCATTCTTGGTTATGGCTACGCATCTATGGAGCGTTTCTTCGAAATTGCCCCCTGGCTGCTGCTGCTGCTGGTACCCGCTGTCACTATGCGTTCGTTCGCCGATGAGTTCCGGACAGGCACTATCGAATGGTTGTCTACAAAACCGGTAACGGATATTGACATCATCATGGGCAAGTACCTGGCTACCCTGGCCCTCATCGTTTTCGCACTGTTGCCTACTTTAGTGTATGTATTTACAATAAGCAGCCTTACCCTTCCCGATATTTCACTTGATTCCGGGGCAATTATCGGCTCTTACATCGGTTTGTTCTTCCTGGCAGCCACTTTCGGAGCTGTTGGCGTGTTTTGTTCTTCACTTACTGCGAACCAGGTAGTAGGTTTCCTCATTGCACTGCTGGCATGCTATCTCTTGTACACTGGCTTCGAACAATTAAGCAAGCTTCCAAAATTATCGGAAGGGTTTGATTACTACCTGAGCATGATAGGTATGGAATTCCATTACAACTCCATCAGCAGGGGACTTATAGATTCGCGGGATGTTGTTTACTTTTTGTCAATAATAATATTGTTTATAGCGCTTACCCGTTTCTCGCTCAATAGCCGCACAAGCGGCGCCGGCAGATAAGGATAGGCAACCAGGCTTATGGCTACTACTAAAACTACTAATAAGAATCAACGGCAAAGGCAGGCTACGATACGCATCGTTATCATGGCAGCCATATTGAGCTGCGTCAATATACTGGCTTCTTATTTCCATACGGGATTAGACCTTACTAAGGAGAAAAGATTCACGCTTACACCGGCTACGAAAAAGATAATCGGCAATATGCAGGAAACTGCAGTATTTAATGTGTACCTGAAAGGCAAGTTTCCTGCCGGACTACAGCGCCTGCAGGAAGCAGTACGTGAGCGGCTCACTTCATTCAAGGACATTGCTGGCAATAAGATAGTTATAAGATTTACGGACCCTTTTGAAGGCAAAACACCCGACGAACAAAAGCTGATAGCACACGACCTTGCCGGAAAGGGAATAAGGGTGCTAACGATGGAAAATAAGGATGAGGACGAATACACTTCAAAGCCTTTCTTCCCATACGTATTGGTTCAGTATAATGGCAAAGAAACGCCTATTATGCTGCTGGAAGATCCGGCAGGAAAAAGCGCAGAGGAAAAGATCAATTCGGCGGAGGCCATGCTGGAATATAAATTCACCAATGCGATCAACCAGCTGGGCCGCACTGAAAGGCCACGCATAGCCTACATGATAGGCAACGGCGAAGACCTCGGTATCCACTCGCTGGATATGCTGTCGTCCATCCCCCGCTATTACGACCTTGATACCGTTGACCTGGCCCATGTGCTGAACATACCAATAGCCTACAATGCTATCATAATAGCACAACCAACCGTTCCTTTTGCAGGGCCTGAGAAACTGAAAATAGACCAGTACGTCATGCGCGGCGGCCATGTGCTCTGGATCATGAACATGCTTAATGCTACCATGGACAGCCTCAGGCACTCTCCGCAGTTGATAGCCATGGACTACGGATTGGGTCTTGATGATATCCTGTTCAAGTATGGCGTAAGAGTAAATAATGACCTTATAGAAGACCTCCAGTGTATGCAGATCGGCCAGATCAATCGTGTGAATGGCCAACGTGAGTTCCCGGACTGGATATATTTCCCAAAGCTGAACCCGACTGCCGACCACCCTATTGTGAAAAACATGGATTTCATTCATGCAGGCTTTACAAACAGTATTGATACCATAAAAAGTACAGGGATCAAGAAGACGATCTTATTACAGTCGTCAAAGTACAGCCGAAACGCTATGTCCCCTGCGCGGGTAAGCCTCAGCGTCACAGCCTATCCACAGAAACCGGAAATGTTCAATAAGCCGTATTTGCCCGTTGCAGTATTGCTGGAAGGTAAGTTTCATTCGGTGTATCAAAACCTGCTGGCACCTGAGTACCTCCGCCTGCTGGATTCTTTGAAGCAACCTTTCAAGCAGGTTTGCGACAGCGACAACAGCATGATCGTTATATCTGCAGGAGATATTTTCAAGAACGAATTCTCAGAAAAGGATGGCCCTATGCAGATGGGCTACTATGTATGGACACATGAGTTCTTTGCAAACCGCAGCTTCCTGCTCAACAGCCTGGAATATCTTGTTGATCACTCCGGCGTACTGGAGTCACGCTCAAAAGATGTGAAGCTGAGATTGCTGGATGCCGGCAGGGTAAAAGACGAAAAGACCATGTGGCAGTTCATCAACGTTGCTATTCCTATTGCATTGGTGCTGGTATTCGCTTCGGCATATTTCTTCTTCAGGAAACGCAAGTATGAAGTAAAACATAACGATTCAAAATCACAGTCTTAATGCGCAAAACTGTCATATACCTTGTCATACTTGCCATTGTTGCTTTTGGCGTTTACTACTTCCTGTTCAACAACAATAACAGTGGCAACCAATACCCGGAAAGCGAAGCAGGTTTTACTGTAAAAGACACGGCATCTATCGGCAAGCTCTTTCTTGTTGAGACCGGCGGCGAAGGTGTGCTCGCAGAGCGCACGGATTCAGGATGGATGGTCAACAAAAAATTCAGGGCTTTGCCGAGCACGTTAAATTCTATATTAGAAACAATAGCTCAGCAGGTGCCATTGTACCCTGTTACTAAGAATGCATATGAGAATGTGGTAAAGAACTTATCGTCTGATGCCGTGAAGGTAGAAGTATATGGCAGGGATGGTAAAAAGATGAAGGTGTTTTATGTAGGTGGCGTAGCAGTAAATAATGTAGGGACCAATATGATGATGGAAGGCGCGAAAACACCCTATGTTGTTCATGTACCTGGCTTTAACGGCTACCTCACTCCCCGCTTCACTACCAAGATCAGGGACTGGCGCGACAGGACTGTCTTCAATATACCTGCCGAAGAGATCAAAAGCGTATCGCTGCAGTATGCAGATAAGCCTATGAACTCATTTGTGATCAGCAGGGAAAACGGCACAATCACGGTAAAAGGTGATCCGTCTATCACGCAGCACCTTGATGGTTTGAACATGCGCAAAGCAAACATTTACCTGAAATACTTCACCAATGTTAACTGCGAAGGCTACCTCAATGGCCTTTCAGATATGGATACTACCATCAAGACAGCGCCTAAGCAATCAACGCTGGACATTGAGACCATACATGGCAGGCACGAACATATTGATATCTACTGGATGGCCGTTAACAGGCGTAGTAAGAATGCTACTGTTGCTAACCCTGATGTACCGGATGACTATGACGCTGACAGGCTCTATGCGGTGATCAATAACAACAGGGATACAGTGATGATACAGCATTACATATTCAGAAAGATATTCCGCAAGGCTTTCGAATTCTATCAGAATGATGGGCCGGCTGCCCCTCCGCAAAGCAACGAGCTGCCGAAAAATGTGATGATGCACAGAAACAAATAGTACGCTGCTGCTCTGAGTTAAAAAAAGCAAACCGGAAGCAAACCTTTACGCTCAATAGTGTGTCTTTGTATTGTTTCAGATATTGTACATTTGCTCAAAGCCATCTTATTAAATTAAATACATGAATAATAAGCTAAAACTATTTGCCTGTTTTATTTACTGCCTCTTAGTTAACGTTTATAGTACTCATGCACAGGACAAAGCTTCCGGATGGCCACCTAAAAAATTCCCGCACGATAATGCCAATTGCTTTCACCTGCTCTCTAACTCTTACCAATGTACCTGGATATACCACGGTATCAAGGGTTCTATGGAAGGCATAGTGGTGAATTGCACTGGCGTAAAGGATGCGAAACCCGGCACGCCTCTGGCCTACGTATCCATGTTAAGATCAGGCAATGATACCGTAAGGGTGCTTCACCTGGCGGCCTGCAACCACAAGCCGGGCGACAAAGTAAAAGTACTGCAGGTAAGAGAACCAGAAACGGACGCACTGGCACCAATAGACCGTGACTTCCTGATGAAGGAAGAGCATGACGGCAGCCTGCCGCAATGCCGTATCAACGAATACGACAGCCGTATCCGCAAAACAACATGGGGTAGTATATCATTGCTTGCACCGCCGCCACCAAAAAAGACTGTTCCGGCTAAAAAGCCGCTGACTGGAAAGTCTTAAGCCCCACTCTTCTTATCCTTTAATAGTTTAAATTTGCACCTGTTGTGCAAATAGCACGACTATTGCTTCAACAATAAAATCATTTCAGATGAAAATGGATAAGGTTCTTGACAAGCTGGGTATTCAGAAAAACAATGAAGGCGCTTCTACGGGTACTAAATGGCTGAAAGCCGGTGGCGACAAATTAGTATCCGTATCTCCGGTAGATGGGAAGAACATAGCCGGTGTACACATGGTTACCCGCAAGACCTATGATAAAGTAATAGAACAGGCACAAACAGCTTATGCAGAATGGCGCATGTGGCCCGCACCCAAGCGCGGCGAAGTAGTGCGACAGGTAGGTGAAGCGCTGAGAAAATATAAAGAACCACTGGGCAGGCTCGTATCTTACGAGATGGGCAAGAGCCTGCAGGAAGGCTATGGCGAAGTACAGGAGATGATAGACATCTGCGACCTGGCAGTGGGCATGTCGCGGCAGTTGTATGGCCTGACCATGCACAGCGAACGCCCTAAGCACCGCATGTATGAGCAGTGGCATCCGCTGGGTGTGGTTGGTATTATCAGTGCATTCAACTTCCCTGTAGCCGTATGGAGCTGGAACAGCATGATCGCTTTCATATGCGGCAATACCTGCGTATGGAAACCATCTGAAAAGACACCGATGTCTGCCATTGCATGCCAGAACATCATCTCTGAAGTATTTAAGGCCAACAATGTACCGGAAGGTGTTTGCGGCCTCGTAATAGGTGACCGTGAGTGCGGCGAATGGATGAGCAATGATACCCGCGTACCATTGGTATCAGCTACAGGATCTACGCGCATGGGCAAGGCCGTAGCTACCGCAGTAGCGGGCCGTTTGGGCCGCTCTTTGCTGGAGCTGGGTGGTAACAATGCCATCATAGTTTCAGAGCATGCAGACTTGAACATAGCACTACGTGCAGCTATATTTGGTGCGGTTGGTACCGCAGGGCAACGCTGCACTACTACTCGTCGCCTTATTATTCACGAAAGCATCTACGACGCCTTCAAAAAGAAGCTGGTAGCCGCTTACAAGCAACTCGTCATAGGCGACCCACTGGATGAGAAAAGCCATGTGGGACCATTGATAGACCAGGCGGCTGTGGCTGCTTATACCAATGCCATTGTAGAGGTAAAGAAAGCTGGCGGCAAGCAGGTATCACCGGGAGGCATTCTCACAGGTAAGGGCTATGAAAGCGGCTGCTATGTGAAGCCTTGCATATACGAAGTGCAGAACGAATGGCCAATAGTGCAGCACGAAACGTTCGCACCTATACTGTACATCATGAAGTACACCACGCTGCCTGAGGCTATTGCCATGCAGAATAATGTACCACAGGGCTTATCATCTGCTATTATGACCGTGAACATGCGCGAGGCGGAACAATACCTCTCAGCAATGGGCAGCGACTGCGGTATAGCCAATGTGAACATAGGTACCAGCGGCGCTGAAATTGGCGGTGCATTCGGCGGTGAAAAGGAAACCGGCGGAGGACGCGAAAGTGGCTCTGACAGCTGGAAAGCTTACATGCGCCGCCAGACCAATACCATCAACTGGAGCGACCAGCTGCCACTGGCACAGGGGATAAAGTTCTCTGTTTAAACCCCAACCCCCTCCCGCCGAATAGCGGGACCTTGTTCCGGGGCTTACCATTATATCCTAAAACCGTGGACGCTTAGTCTGCGGTTTTTTATTTTAAAATATTTTTTGCAGTTCAAAAATTAATACATAGCTTTGTGATGCATTATTAAATAATGCAACAACATGCTATGAGTCAGACTGAACTACTGAAAGGAACACTGGGCACCATAATACTGAGGCTGCTGGAAGACAAGGGCCGCATGTATGGCTACGAGATCACCCAGCTGGTAAAGGAAATGAGCGGCGACCGCATACTGGTAAAAGAGGGCTCGCTCTACCCTGCCCTGCACAAGCTGGAAGCCGATGGCCTCATCATTTCCGAAGAAGTATTTATTGGCAAACGTGCCCGTAAGTACTATACCCTCACCAAGCCCGGCAAGAACGCAGCCAAAGAAGCCGTGAACGAACTGCTGGAATTTTTACAGACCATACATACGCTGGTAACGGCTCCGCCCGTTTCTTCTTATGGTATTGCCTAGTCAAAGGACATTGTTTAACGAAAATCATATTCAATGTATTGCATCACCGACGAACAAGTAGCATATATCCTCAATGACATTAGACGTAATGGCATTGAAATGGAGGACCTGCAGTTGAACCTCCTGGATCATATCTGTTGTAAAGTGGAGCAGGAGTTCAAAGAGAATGATGACTTTGAGCGCTTCTATAAGCAGGTGGTAAAGCAAATGTGCAACAGCCACCTGTCTGAAATAGAAGAAGAAACCATCAATTTACTAAAATTTAAAAACTACCATGTTATGAAAAAGGCAATGATGATCAGCGGTGGTGTATCCACCGTACTGTTTTTGTTTGGTTGTTTTTTTAAGCTCATGCACTGGCCGGGGGCAAGCGTATTGCTTGTACTAGGTATAGTGCTGATGAGCCTTGTATTCCTGCCGCTGGCTGTATTGCTGATGGGCAAAGAACCGAGCAACACCACACAGGACCGTATAGTACTATCGACCGGTACAATAACAGGCATACTCTATGCCATGGCCGTATTGTTTACCATCATGCACTGGCCGGGTAGCTCGGTACTGTGGTTTTCTACAGTAGGTGTGTCCATGCTGGTGTTTATACCCTTCTACTTTTTTACCGGCATCCGCAGGCCGGAGAAAAAGATAAAGACGGTCTTTACTACGGTGTTGTTTATAGGCGCTACGGGGCTCATATTCACTATGATGCGGGTACGCAAGCCTGTACCTGTGCAGATGTACACCTATATCAATAACGAGCAGCTGCTGAAAACCGTTCAGCGAAATGCACCTGCTCCACAAAGCGACCTGGCTGTGAAGATCAACAACATCTGCGAACAGCTGAAAGCAATAGTACTGCAGCAGGAAATAGGCATGCCGGCTATTCCAGCCAACTATGAAGCGCTCCAGATCTCTATCAACGAGAACCAGATGGGCAGCTTCTTTTATGACAACAAAGCCGCCGCTGACCTGCTTGGAAAGCTGAGGGGCGCGGTGTCCACCTATAACGGTGAGGTAAGCGAGACCAGCAGAATACCCATTTCGCATACTGTAATAGATGCGGGCGGCGACAACAACAGCCTGTTTACTAACTTATCGCTGCTGAATACACTGACCCAGATACAGATGCATGTGGCTATGGCCAAACCGGTACAAATGGCTGTGGTCAATAAATGATGTTTAGATCCCTCATCACTCTGAAACGTTAAGCCTTATCATGAAAACCGAAAATAGTCCCGGCCCGAAAGACCGGGACTATTTTATTTTCTTAGCAGTTATTGGAACGCTATTTATCTGCTTCTGAAACCTCAGCATGTCATGGATTCGACGTGGCTTCCCGATATTCATCGGGACAGGCTACCATGACAGTCCGCTTTCACCATTTAACCCTTTAACCAACTTACTCATTGACCCGCTTATAATACGCAAGCGTCATTCTTATTTCGCCATAGGTATAGTCGTCGCTGAGGAGGTCTTTTATGGGCTTGGTGGCTACGGTCTGGCCGGTGGCCTTTATGATGGAAAGTATCTCTGCCAGTTTTGAATTACTTACAAAGCGGGATATATGCAGCTCGCCGGTGCCTACATAGTAGGCCAGGTGGTTCTCTATTGTTGTGGGCGACAGCTTGCGCTGGTCTGCTATTTCGGCTATGCCCAGCCCGTCTTTGAACATGGTGTAGGTGGCCGTCATGGTATTGTTCACAGCAGGCTTATCTGCCTTTGCAGGTTTGTCTGCTTTGGCAAATTTCTCTTTCTTCTCTCTACGCTCCCGCTTGGGGGCTTTCTGGTCCATGCGCGATGGCAGGTTGTGCTCCTGCATAAAGGCCTTGATGACCTGCAGGAAGCCCGCGCCATACTTGCTGATCTTGTAGTCGCCAAAGCCGGTTATGTGCTTCAGCTCATCAAAGCTTTCCGGCAGGTATATGGCCAGCTCGGTAAGGCTGTTATCTGCTACTATGTTGTAGGCTGGCACATGCTCGCGTTCTGCGAAGTCCATACGCACCCCTTTCAGGTCTTTCAGCAGGCGCGGATCGTATTCCAGATCGGCCTCTGTGGCTATCTGTTCTTTCTCCTTCTTTAGTACCAGCTTTATCTGCAGCTCGCCTTTCAGCACCTTCCAGCTTTTTTCATTCAGTTTCAGCGACCCATACTGATCTTCTGTTTTACTCAGAAAACGGTGATAGAGTAACTGCTGTACCATCCATTGCCATTCATCTTTTTTCAGGTCCTTTCCTATACCATAAACTTTCAACCCTTTGTGTATGGGATCTATCTTTTCGCTGGCAGAGCCACGGAGTACATCTATAATATAATTTGCACCAAACCACTCACCGGTGCGATATACAGCCGATAGCAGTTTTTGTGCGTCTACCGTAGTATCCTTTTCTTCCAGCGAGCTCATGCAGTAGTCGCAACTGCCGCAGAAAACCGGGAACTGCTCTCCGAAATACTGCATGAGGTATTGACGGCGGCAACCTTCATGCTCGCAAAACTCCTGCATCAGCTGCAGCTTCTTTTGCGATATGGCGCTCTGCTGTGGGTTACCCTCTACCGCTGCAAATTTGCGCAGCTTCATAATGTCTCCAAAGGAGTAGAACAGTATCGCATCACTCTTCAGCCCATCGCGACCCGCACGGCCCGTCTCCTGGTAGTAGCCTTCTATATTCTTCGACACATCATGATGGATCACAAAGCGGACATTCGACTTATCGATACCCATACCGAAGGCTATTGTTGCCACGATCACTTTATATTCATCACGCTGAAAAGCCTCCTGTACCCTGCCCCGCTCTGCGGCATCCATGCCGGCATGGTAGTGTGCTGCCTTTATGCCCGCCTCGTACAGCCGTCCTGCTATGTCTTCTGTGGACGCCCGCGACAATGCATAGATGATGCCGCAGTCGTCCTTATGTTTTTTAATGTATGCCAGTATGTTGGCAAACGCATTCTTCTTGGGTTGTATGTAGTAGTATATATTCGGCCTGTTGAAGCTGGATATGTATATCTTAGGATGGCTCAGCGCCAGCTTCTCTACTATGTCTTTCTGCGTTACCTTATCGGCACTGGCGGTAAGCGCTATCACAGGTATGCCCGGGAACTGCTTTTTCAGCACCGCCAGCTTCAGGTACTCCGGCCGGAAATCGTGCCCCCATGAGGAGATACAGTGCGCCTCATCTACCGCGAACAGTGATGGGTTCAGCCCTTTCAGGAAGGTAAAGAATGCCTCGCTGTTGGCAGGTATACGCTCCGGCGCTATGTACAGCAGTTTTACCTTGCCCTGCTTTGCCTCGTCTATTATTCGCCGCTGCTCGTCTGCCGACTGCGATGAATTGAGGAATGCCCCATTGATACCATTGGCCTGCAGTGCATCTACCTGGTCCTTCATGAGCGCTATAAGCGGGGAAATGACGATGGTGATGCCCGGCAGCAGCATGGCCGGCAACTGGTAGCAGATAGACTTGCCTGCCCCGGTGGGCATAATGGCCAGCGTATCTTCGCCATTGAGTACGCTCTCAATAATAGCCTGCTGTGTGAGGCGGAACTCATCGTAGCCAAAGAAGTGCTTTAGCGCCTGGTGTAATTTTTCTGTCGTGTACGTGCTCATCTGTTTTATCTGTTTATATCGGTCTGTCAGTCATTAGCCAAATGCAAGATAATGAAAAAAATAATTGCATATTTGCAGTATGCGTAGCAATGGGCTACGCTACATTCGTATACCATACAAACAGTACACAATGAAAACCATATTTGATAAAGCAACAAGGGACGAACTGGCGACAAGGATCAACTCACTCAACGAACAAAGTGCCGCTCAATGGGGCAAAATGAACGTATCGCAGATGGTGAAGCACTGTGCGCAATTTGATGAAATGGCGCTGGGTAAAACAAAGTACAAGCAGTCATTCCTTGGCAAGCTGTTTGGCAAAGTGGCGCTGAAGGATGTAATGAAGGACCAACCCATGAAGAAAAACCTGCCTACTGTTCCTTCCTTTGTGATCAGGGAGACCGGCAACCTTGCCGAAGAAAAAAAGAGATGGCTGGCACTGCTAGATGAATACAGCCAATTCAATAATGATGGTTTTATTCATCCTTTCTTCGGTACTATGATCAAAGAAAATACCGGGTACATAGCGTACAAGCATGCCGACCATCACCTAAGGCAATTCAATAGCTAGTTCAACGAAATATAGTCCGGCTTGTTAGACCTGCCGGCCTTATTGGCCGGATTCGGGTATATCATCAAATGCCCTTCGGACTGAAGATGTTCCACTATTGGCGTCAGATCTTTCAAACTTATTTTAAGAACGAGTGACAGTGAATCAAGACAAATTGGTTTCTTGATGCGCTGCTTGTCGCTCATTGTCTTTATTGAAGACAGCACTGTCTCTGCTACGGCGGCAAATAATTTATCGGCTTGTTCTTTTGTCATAAAGCGCCGTTTAAGTTTTGAGATAAGTAAACGCTAGTGCATGGTCAATTTTTTGTTGAAAAAATTGTGCCAACCCCTCCGCCCCTAAAGGGGGACTTCTCATTAATCCCATCCTGTATATCCTAACCATCATCCGTTGTTCATTTCTTTTGCTTGCCCAAAAGAAACGAACCAAAGAAAAGGGCACCCAAAATAAAAAGCTCCGCGTTATTTTGGGATAGCTCTGCGCTTAACCGAACGGCGCTTATCACCGATATGGCGCTGGTTATTCTGTCTACACACGAATTCTATTTAGCTTCGGTGCATCTAGGGGTGTGGATTCAGTTGACTATTATACTTCAGTTGCCGCTCTACGACATTATAAAGGCGCCATCATGTGCTCAGGTTTTGTGGTGCTATGAGCTGTTTCGAACTTTTAGATTTCATTTTATGCGGCGCGGTCATTATTGCGGGTTGCGGGATCAATAAAAGTTGCGGGATCAGACGTAGAAATTGCGGGATTGCTGCGGGAAGTATCAGTTGGCAATTTACAATCGGGAGTTGGCAGTTCCCTATTATCGTTTGTCTTTTCTGTTCCAGTTGCGGGAGTTGCCCCGTCGTTGCTTTCGTCGGAGTTTGCGATTTTGTGGAGCTTTTTCAGTAGTTCCATAAATCTGTCGCGGTTGAAGCCGGATGGCTCGGGTGATGGAATTTGGAATTGGTAATTTGGAATTTGGGGTGCTATCGGGGAAGGAATTGGTAATTTGGAATTTGGAGTTTGAGGTGTTTTACTATTCGTTATTTGCGGGTTGGGAGAAAGTTCATTTTTGCGGTTTTCAGACGTAGAAATTGCGGGATTGCTTCCGGTTGCTGCGGGAACAACCTCAGTTTTTTGCGGGTTGGTACGGGTGAACAATACGGGAGATACTTTGTAGTCATCGACGGTGATCTCGCGCTCGTTTTCTTTCATACAGTATGGGTAGTTACACTTGCTGGGGTAAAGGCAGGTAAGATGGTCGGGACATGGGACATATTCTTTTTTGTTGGCGTCGAGGCCATCTACTTCGTCGTAGTCAGGCATGATGGGTGATACGGCTTCCACTCCGTATTCTACCTGGTATGGTGAATAGCCGTTCACGGCTTTTGCTTCGAGGAAATCGGTGGTGTAGCGGCCGAGCTCACGGGCGAAGTCTTTATCTATGGGACGGATGTAGTTGCGGAAGGTTTCGAGGACCTGCATGCTCTGCGAGAGGGAGGGGAATTTTTTCATCTTCTCGTAACAGGTGACGAGTTTGCGGGTTATTTCTGCTTCCTGCATGTTGGGGAAGCGGTTGTTTACCTCGCGGCCGGCGATGCTGTTTTGCAGCTCTACGATCTGTGCCGCTAAATTATCTGCAATGGTGACGGGTGCCTGAAAGGCGCCAAGACGGAGCTTATCCCAGGCATACTGGTGGATCCATGAATGAACGGTGCGCTCACAGGTACCTACGAGGGCTGCGATCTCTTTCTGCGTTTTGCCTCCTACCATATAGAGGAACTGTGCCTGTTGTTTCTTTTCGTTAATCTTTTTTGCCATGGTTGATCGAGTTTTAAAATTCGGGCAACAAATTTAGAATAGCCTTTTAGAATATTATTGAAAAGATATCAACAAAACAGAACAGTAAAACGGCTGTATGCCGCTACCAGTAAGGCGTATATCTTGCAAAAACCTTGTGGATATTTTGTTTTTGAGGTGAAAATGTCTATTGCGGTAACTCCGGTTACAACCCGGTTTATTTATGTAGACACAGGTCTGCTATACACAAAAGCTATGTTACAGACTTGCGCCAATGGTTGAGGATTTCAAATCCCCAACCATTGGCTTTCGGATTGCAAATCCGAAGGAGCTGAGCGGGGGGCTGGTCGAAGCAAGAAGCTTCGACCAGTGGGATGATTTGAAGAGTTTATCGAGAATGCTTACATTAGTTCATTGAATACCCTCTGAGACAAAACTTAATAATAAGTTCTGTATGTCCCGTTAAACATTAGATTTTCAAATTGCAAAGTAATATGAATATTGAGCCAATAAGTTTAGACAGTGTAAAAAAGAGTAAGGCAAGAGTCCTTTTGGCGCAACCTCAATGGAAAAGCAGTCAATTAAAAAGGGACCTGAAACAGGTATATCAATTAGCCTTGGAGGGTAATGATACTGACTTTATTGATGTGGTTTTACAAACTGGCATAGATAAAAATTTGGATTTAATTGTATTTCCTGAGTTTTCAATACCTCAATCTTTACATGAAAAAATCCAGAAATGGACATCCACGAATAGCATAATTGTCGTTGCCGGCAGCACGTATTTGAAAAAAAATGATAAATATTACAATACTGCATCAATATTTTATCATGGAAAACAATACTTCACAGAAAAAATAAAGTTATCTCCTCATGAAGTTTCAAAAATATTCGAATTAGGTCCCGCCAGCGGAGAAGTACAGCATTTTTTTATAAATACACCTGTCGGTAATATAGCTATTCTGATTTGTGCTGATGAATTTGAGAGTAATTTAAGGGATAGTTTTTTGAAATTAGACATAGATATTCTTTGTGTAATTGCTGTCCAGTCAAAATCGAAAGAACACCACCAATCTATAGACAGAATCGTAAAAGAATATGATAAAGGAATTTATGTTGCTTATTGCAATGCTCTTTGCTATGGATTAGCAAATGGAGGGACTGCATTTTTCGGTAACGACTACAACGACTCATTTGCAGATTCGAAAAGTGCAGGCTTAACAAATGATGATGGTATTGATAAAAAAATTATTGAAATTCAAAGTGGGCCTGGATGTTTAATTGTGGAATGTGATCTAGAACAGAAAGTTGTTACTTATCCAAATTCTGACTCTTGGCGTTCACTAGTAAAAATGGAGTTACCTTTTAAGTTTGAAAATGGAGTGCTAATACAGTTTAACCCAGCAGAACCTAAGACTGAAGAAAATAAATTAGCTAATAATTCATCTCGTAACGGTATTCCCGCACCTCCGGAAGTATATACTAAACCCCGATACCTTGCCTCACAGAAATTTGTGGGCAGAGGTGCTGAACTTGATGTTTTAAACGACTGGGCAAGTAGTGCTAATCCCTATAACATTCTACTTTTTGAAGCAATGGGTGGGACTGGAAAAAGTATGCTAACGTGGGAGTGGGTTAACAACCATGCAAAAAAAACACGTACAGATTGGAACGGTATTTTCTGGTATTCCTTTTATGAAAAAGGTGCTGTAATGGCAGACTTCTGTCAACATGCCCTAGCGTATATTACAGGACATGATCTAGATAACTTTCGTAAAAAGAAGACACCAGAGCTGGTTAACCTTCTCATTCCCGAACTAAATAAGTCGGCTTGGCTCATTATTCTTGATGGCCTTGAACGTGTACTCGAAAGCTATAATAGCAATAGGTTTGCTGAGGATGCACCAGAAATAAGCATGGATGACATTGAAACAGAAAATAAAAAAGACCCA
>Ga0209023_10002042_pt1 | contig 26009 bp, 19 predicted proteins | sample LakOneMetagenome_FD_187468 | JGI IMG/M metagenome (GOLD analysis project Ga0209023, IMG submission 187468) | Freshwater and sediment microbial communities from Lake Erie, Canada (SPAdes) (version 2) | ecosystem: Environmental > Aquatic > Freshwater > Lentic | place: Lake Erie, Canada... | reverse complement strand
ACCAACGGCAATGCCACTTTATCCGTTTCTTCTCCGCCCTCAATTTCACGAATGATGATCGCATTGTTTCCTTCCAGGTCGAATTTTGTAGCGAGTGAAACATAGGGAAGATCAAGTAACTCAGCTACCATGCCGCCAATGGAAGAACCATTGTAGTCGATGGTTTCTTTACCGGTGAAGACAAGATCATAGCTGCCTTGTTTGGCAACTTCCGCAATTTGTGAAGCAATATAATAGCTGTCATGACTGTCGGCATTTACCCGGATGGCTTCGTCACCACCCAATGCCAGTGCTTTCCGGATCACCGGGTCGCAATCGGCAGCGCCAACGGTTACCAGGTGAATCACCGTAGCCGGGTCGGCTTCTTTCAATTCGATGGCCCTCACCAGGGCATACCATTCATCGTATGGGTTGATGATCCACTGTACGCCGTCGGCAGCGAATTTCGTATTGTTATCCGTGAAGGCTATTTTTGCCGTGGTATCGGGTGTTTTGCTGATACAAACTAAGATCTTCATGCAATGCTTGTTTTAATGATCTTCAAATAAGTTGTTTATGCAACTAATGCAAAGATAAGTGTTGCGAAGATAAATTGATTGAAAAACATAAAAAATTATTGGGTATGAGCAGGATCGAAAAATTGCTGGAATACATGAAGACGTCCGGCAAGGATAGTTTTCTGCAACATGCGCTGGCACTGGAATACATCAAGATTGGCAAGGATGAGGAAGCCCGGGAATTATTTAATGAGATATTATTACGGGAGCCAACCTATATCGGTTCCTATTATCATTTGGCTAAATTATTGGAACGTGCCGGGGATTTTGACCGGGCCATCCGGGTGTACAAACGAGGGATGGATGAGGCGAAAGCAGCAGGGGATAATCATTCGTACAGTGAATTGCAGGCGGCGTTGGAGGATATAGAAGAATAAATTCAGTTAAAAATGAAAAATTAAGAATTAAAAATGGGAGCCTCAGGGAGAACTGCCCAATTCTTAATTTTTAATTCTTAATTATAAAATGAAACTTTTAAAAGAATTTCAGCACTACATAAAAGAAGAAAATCTTTTCCAGCAAAAAGATAAACTCCTGCTGGCAGTAAGTGGCGGCGTTGATTCGGTTGTGTTGTGCGAACTGTGTAAACAGGCAGGCTATGATTTTGTGATCGCCCATTGTAATTTTCAGTTAAGAGGAGAGGAGAGTGACCGGGATGAAAAGTTTGTGAAAAGTTTGTGAACGCATTGGGAAAAAAATATACGGCAGAAGTACTGGTTAAGAAATTTAATACGGAGAAGTTTGCTGCTGAAAATAAACTGAGCATCCAGGTTGCTGCCCGGGAGTTGCGGTATTATTGGTTTCATGAACTGGTTGAAAGTTCCGTTGCAACGTATGTGGTAACTGCCCATCATGCAAACGACAACATAGAGACCATGCTGATGAATTTTTTCAAGGGTACGGGCATCAATGGGCTGAAAGCCATTTTACCAAAGCAGGGAAAAATTGTTCGTCCTCTTTTGTTTGCAAAGAAAGAAGATCTGTTGGCCTTTGCCCGGGATAATAAACTTGATTTTGCAGAAGATTCATCCAATGCATCCGATAAATACACCCGCAATTATTTCCGCAACCAGCTGTTCCCTGATCTGCAAAAAGTTTTTCCCCAGGTGGAAGAGAACCTGGCAGGCAACCTGCAGCGCTTCAGGGAGATAGAAATGCTGTACCAGCAATCAATAGGTTTGCATAAAAAGAAATTAATGGAGCAGAAGGGGAATGAAATTCATATCCCTGTTTTAAAATTGCAGAAAACAGAACCGCTTATCTACAGTATTGTTTACGAGATCATCAAAGATTTCGGCTTTACAGCTCACCAGACAGATGAATGCATAGCATTACTGCAAAGCGAGACCGGCAGGTATATTCAGTCGACTACGCACCGCATCTTCAAAAACCGCAACTGGCTGATCATATCTCCCAATGAAACAACAGAAGCCGCAAATATTTTGATTGAGCAGGAAGGAAAGATCGCTTTTGTACCGGGTGACCTGGACATCAAAAGCCTGCCACAAACATCAAACCTCAAACCACAAACCTCAAACAACATCGCTCAGCTTGATGCTGCCGGAATAAAATTTCCTTTATTACTCCGCAAATGGAAAAAAGGCGATTACTTTTATCCGCTGGGTATGGACAAAAAGAAAAAGATCAGCCGCTTCCTTACCGATCAAAAACTTTCCCTCACACAAAAAGAAAACACCTGGGTAATAGAAATGAATAAGAAGATCATCTGGGTGGTGGGCCTTCGTATCGACAACCGGTTTAAGATCACCGGCAGCACTAAAAATATTTTGCAGATCAGTTTCCTCCGTAAGTGATTATCTGGTTTAGCTGCATATTCCTGATCTGGTCAATGAACTGGGCAAGCAACGGATACTTACCGGTAACCTGGCATACAACAATGATGAATACAGCGCCAAATATGGAACCCCAGATATGTGCAGAGTGATTAACGGTTCCGGCCTGCCTCTTCTCTAATTCGTACGAGATAAAAAGGTATAACAGGCCAAACAAAAACCCGGCAATGAAAACCGGGATGAATATGAGCCCGATGCCGTTGATGGGGTCAAGAACGATTTTTGCAAATACCACTGCTGAAACACCACCGGATGCGCCAAGGCTGCGGTAATAATAATTATCCTTGTTCTTGCGGTATGTGGGCAGCAGGCAAACACCAACAGCCCCTGCATACATGATGAAATAAAGAAAATATCCCGCCGTTCCAAATACATGCACGAAAAAAAATTCCACCCCGGTACTCTGTTTCAGCCCGTTAATATCGGTAAAGGTTTGCCCGTTCCCAAAAAGGTATAATGCATACATGTTAAAGATCAGGTGGGGGATGTCTTTATGGATGAGCCCGCAACTGAAGAACCGGTACCATTCATTTCTTCGACTTACTGCAGGCGGATAGAAAATTAATTTATCCATCACCGCCTGGTTGTTGAAAGCCATGAAGGATATTATTGCAGTAATAATGATCAGTAACAGGGTGATGCTTAAATTCATGCTGTGGTTTATTGGTGATGATACTTTTCATTGCGGTTAATGGAACAGGCCCGGTAGATCTGTTCGGCCAAAATAAGGCGGACAAGCTGGTGAGGGAAAACAAGTTTCGATAAACACCAGGTATGGTTGGCCCGTTTCTTTACCAACTCACTTACCCCGTATGCCCCGCCGATGAGGAACACGATGTTCTTAATACTTTCATTGGCCCGCTGCTGAATGAAGGCTGCCAGTTCTTCACTGCTGAACTGTTTACCCCGTTCATCCAGCAGAACCAGGTGATCATCCTTTTGCAAAAAGCCGCAGATCGTTTCTCCTTCTTTTTTCTTAAGATCCATTTCGCTCAGCATGGCCGCATTTTTTGGAGAAGGTATGATGTTCCATTCCACCGGGTAGTAGTTGGCAATGCGTTTGGTGAATTGTTCAATTCCTTCCTTTACATAAGGCTCGTGATTTTTTCCAACGGTCCAGAACTGAAATTTCATGGGCTAAAAATAAGAAAGCTTCTTCATTTGCCGGGACTGAAAATACATTGAATAGAATTATCTTAGCCGCTAAAGAAGTCAATCTTAAATGTAAGTCATGGCATCGGCCCGGAGTTTTTTCTCAAAGAATAAATCAATTATTGCTTACAGCATCAGCCTGGCTTTACTGTTGTTCCTGCTTAAGTGGCTTGAACTGCGGTTTGTCATATTCGATCATGCGCTGGAAGTATACATCGGCGCTATTGCCGTCATTTTTACGGTGCTGGGTATCTGGCTTGCCCTTAAACTTACCAAACCAAAAGTTACAACCATCGTGGTGGAAAAGCAGGTATATATTACCCCGGGTGAATTTGTGCTCAACGAAGCGGCTGTTAACGAATTGGGCCTGAGTAAACGGGAACTGGAAGTACTGAACCTGATGGCCGAAGGCTGCAGTAACCAGGAAATTGCCTCCCGGCTGTTTGTTTCACTCAGCACGGTGAAAACACACAGCTCCAATCTTTTTTTTAAACTGGATGTAAAAAGAAGGACCCAGGCCATTGAAAAGGCAAAAAAACTCAGCCTGATCCCCTGACCCTTTCATACTTTGGTCGGAAATCCTGCGCTGGAACATAAAATCGTCCTTAAGTATGAGCAAAAAGTTATCGTAAGATTCCAATTTGCGCATCTAAACCAAATCAAACCAAGATGAAAAAAATTGTAATTGTATGCGGGCTGATAGGGGGGCTTATCGTTACCGCTCCGATGATGTTATTTACCGATGCCTGTTATACCAGCGGAAATTTTGAGGGCGGTATGCTGGTTGGCTATGCCTCCATGATCCTTGCCTTTTCACTTGTTTTTGTAGGCATCCGGAATTACCGGAACAAATACAATGACGGGGTGATCAGTTTTGGAAAGGCATTTAAAACCGGGATATTTATTGTTTTGATCGCTTCCACCATATACGTCATAGTATGGTTGATCGATTACTATCTCTATATGCCTGATTTTGCTGAAAAGTACGGCGCTCATATGCTGAATAGGCTGAAAGCCAGCGGAGCCAGCCAGTTGGAGATCGATAAGCAGACGAAGGAAATGGCAAGTTTTGCGAAAATGTATAAAAATCCTTTGTATGTGATCCTGTTCACGTATGTGGAGATATTACCGGTAGGACTGGTGGTAACACTCATCAGTTCCTTTATACTGAAAAGAAAACAGAAGGCTGTTGCCTGATCGGTCTGGGAAGTAGAAATAATACAAAACCTCTCTTGACGGAGAGGTTCTTTTGATTGAAAACGGATCCATCACCGGGGTAAGGGCGATGGAGTATTTTAATGCACCTCATTCCTTCATAACAGGCAACTCGATATATGTTGAATACTGTTGATTGCAATAAATGGTTTGCGTTGCTTTAATGAAATCAGATTCCTTTGCTTCAAAAATATTCGGCACATATTTCTGCGGGTTACGGTCAATGACCGGGAACCAGGTGCTTTGTACCTGTACCATGATTCGATGCCCTTTTTTAAATGTGTGGTTAATATTGTGCAGGTCGATCACAAATTCTTCGGGTTTGCCGGGTGTTAAAGGTGTTGGGGTTGAAAAACTTTTCCGGAATCTTCCCCGGAATACTTCCATGGCCACCGGTAACTGGTAGCCACTCATCGTTAAACTGGTAGAATCAAAATCAGGATATACATCTATCAGTTTTACAATCCAGTCGGCATCGCTGCCGGTAGTACTTGCAAAAAGATGCGCTTTGATCTTTCCCGTTACGGTAATGTTGTCGGTTAATTTGTCCATGGTAAAACTGATCACATCAGGCCTTGAATAAACAAAACGCTGGTCTTCTACCTGCCATGGCCGCCACCGGCTGCCGGGGCCATAGGTGGCTTCAATGGGTTGTGTGCGGTAGGGTACGGGTTTTGCAGGATCGCTGACATAAGATACAGAACCCGCTGCTGTTACAGGTTTGGTGAAGGATGCCGTATTGTTGGCAGCAGTATATAATTTTTGTACCACCGCCTGTTTTGGAGGCCATGAGGAATATGTTTTCCATTGATTGGTGCCGGTTTGAAAACAATAGGCTTCTTCAAAATTGCCATCGCCAATGCCTTTAAGCCAATAGTCGAACCATTTTTTCTGCAATGCCTGGAACCAGTAAGCAGTGTTGCTGCCAAAACTTATTTTCCCCAAACTATCTGCTTTGCCTCTTGCCCACTGTCCGTGATTCCATGGGCCAAGTACAATGTGGTTATAATTATCTTTATCATTTTTCTCCATGTGCCCGTACATCAGTTGGGGACCGTTGATATCTTCCTGGTCGTAATAACCGCCGACATGCAGTTGCGGAATTTGTGCAGCTGATACATAATTCAACGGCGAATTCTTTTGCCAGAAATCATCGTAGTTGGGATGCTGCACAAAATTGTTCCAGGTAGGAATTTTATTGTGAAAATATTTCTCATTTACATTTTTCAATGAGCCCAGGTTCAAATACCAATCGTACAGATCAAACTGCGGAAAAGGAAAATCGCTGTCGGTGGTTTTATCAAATTCCACTTCGTAGGTATATTCCATGCCATAGCTCAAACGAAAAGCGCCGTTGTGGTGAAAATCATCGCCCAGGAAAAGATCGCTCATACAAGCCTGTTCAGAGGATGCTTTCAATGCCGGGTGCGGATCAACAGCACCCACCAGTGCCAGCCATCCTGGGTACGAAACACCCAGGATACCTGCCTTGCCATTATTGCCTTTCAGGTTTTTCATCAGCCAATCCACGGTATCCCAGGTGTCGGTGCTTTCATCAATGGCACCTTTTTGCGTGGCATGTATCAATGGCTGATGAATTTCCATTTTGCCTTCACTTTTATATTTGCCACGGATATCCTGGAACACTAAAAAATACCCTTCCTTAAGCATGCTGCCATAATAGGCGCCCAATGCACTTAGGCTGACCGTGCTGTCATCATGGGTATCACTGCCGCTTGCACCATAAGGCGTACGTTGCAACAGTACCGGTACAGGTTTGGTGGCGCCAACCGGGCTCAGTATCACCGTATGCAGTTTAATGCCATCCCTCATCGGTATCATGGCAGATGTTTTTATGTAATAGGCAATACTGTCTGTTTGTGCAAAACAAACCTGCAGCAGTAAGCCAGTAAAAAAAAGGAAGCTGGTGATCTTTTTCATGATTGAGATGGTTGAATTTTAAAGGTAATAAGTCTTGGGGTGACGTCATTTTTTTTATTCGATCCGTGTAAACCTTTTTTCACGTGAGCGAAAAAAAACCTGTAGATATTGAAATTACAGGTTTTTAAAATCAAGTGAGGCTTGCTTACCTGCCTTGCCGAAGCAGGTATGCCGTACACATAAAAATAAAGGCCAACAGAAACTGTTGACCTTTTTGTGACCGCGTCAGGATTCAAACCTGAAACCTTCTGATCCGTAGTCAGATGCTCTATTCAGTTGAGCTACGCAGCCCTGCTTTATTCTTTTAATTGCGTCAGGATGCTCTGTTCTCCCGATAATTATCGGGATGAGCTACGCAAGTATTTTTTCGGACGGCAAAGATAGGGATTTAAACCGTTTCTTCAAACTACAATCCCCTTAAAAATTCGGTATGAATAAGGTCTACAACGTTGACCAGGCTTTTTGTTTCTTCAAATACTTTCAGCTGCCTGTCTGCCCCGGTGCCCTGTTCCAGCATTTTGTGCACATAGCCAATGGCATGGCGGCTTCCCAGGTCGTTTAAAACGTCGTCCACAAAATCCAGCAGTTCGTAAATAAGTACCCGGGTGTTTACTTCCATTTCCTTTCCAAAATCGATCAGGCTGCCATCAATTCCATAGCGGCCGGCCCGCCATTTATTTTCATTGAGCAGGGCCCTGGAATACATCATGAAATTCAGGTTCTGGCTCCGCAGTTTATACAGCTTGGCACAAACTGCCTGGAACAAAGCAGCAATGGTTATTGTTTCCTGTACGGTCAATGGCACGTCGCATATCCTGAACTCAACGGTATTGAAGAATGGATGAACACGGAGATCCCACCATATTTTCTTTGCGTTGTCAATACAGTTTGTTTTCACCAGCAGTTTCACGTAATTATCATATGCTTCTATACTGTCGAAATAATCCGGAATACCTGTTCGGGGAAATTTATCAAACACTTTTGTCCGGAAAGATTTGTACCCGGTGGTCCTTCCTTCCCAGAAAGGGGAGTTGGTGCTGAGCGCATAGATATGCGGTAAAAAATAACGGGCAGAATTGGCAATGTGAATGGCCATTTCCCGGTTCTCCATGCCTACATGTACGTGCAGGCCAAAGATTAGATTGCTTCTTGCTGCTTCCTGCAATTCATTTACGATCTCGTTGTAACGAACGTGTTCTGTTATCAACTGGCGCTCCCAATGGCTGAAAGGATGGGTGCCGGATGCGCCAACCCAAAGCCCCAGTTCGCCGGCAATGGTGCTGATCGTTTTTCGCAACGTACCTACATCCATGAGGGCTTCGTCAATATCCTGGCAGATGTCTGTACCCACTTCCACTACAGCCTGGTGCATTTCTGCCTTTACCTTGTCCTTGATCACCTTTTGTCCTTCGTGTACAATTTTCTGTTCATGGCTCTTCAGTTCCCTCGACTCGGGGTCGATCACCATGTATTCTTCTTCCACGCCAAGCGTAAAGTGTTTGTAAGATAGATTTGACATTCTGATGAGTTAAGAATTAAAAATTGATACTAGATACTAGATACTGGATGGATTCTGAAAATTTGAAAAGTTTTTAAATAAGTAAATCACTACCCGGTATCCAGCATCAAGGATCCGGTATCAAGTATCATTAATACAGTTTCTTTTTATTGCTGCTGCGCTTGATATACTCTCCCCAGGTAAGGTTATCTTTTCCATCTTTATGTTCCAGGGCTTTTTCAATAGCATAAGTTGCGGCTGTTTCAACAACCCAATCAAAATTTTCCTGGCCAACACTTTTTACATCGGCATCGGGTGCCGGGTTACAGAAATCAATGGCATAGGGAACGCCGTCTCTTACTGCCAGTTCCACCGTATTAAAATCATATCCCAGGTAACCACAAATTCGCAGCACAATATCTTCCATCAGCTTGTACCTTTCGGGGCCAGGTTTAAAATCGGCCACATAACGCAGGTGATGCGGATTGCGTGGTTCGTATGGCATGATGCGGACATACTTTCCGCCGATGCAGTAACAACGGTAGTATTCTTCAAATTTTATTTCTTCCTGCAGCATCATAACCAGTTGTTCTGTCTCTGCATGTTTCTCGAAAAATTCTTCAATGCTGTTGAGCTGGTAAACACTTTTCCATCCGCCGCCGGCAAATGGTTTCATGTAAGCCGGGAATCCGATGTAGTTGAATATGCCTTCCCAATCCATGGGGTAGGCCAGGTTGGAAAAAGATTCTTCACTGGTATCCGGTGGTAGTTCCCGGGAAGGTAATATCACTGTTTTAGGAACCGGTACATCTATTTTCGTAGCTAAGCAATTGTTGAAGAACTTTTCATCGGCGCTCCACCAAAAAGGATTGTTGATGACCGTTGTACCACATAGTGCTGCATTCTTCAAAAAAGCCCTGTAAAAAGGGACATCCTGCGATATCCTGTCAAATATCACTGCATAGCCGGAAGGTTCACCCTGCATTACTTTATCAATGCGAACGGGTTCGGCCATGATGCCTTCTACATTTTTACTGTTTACCCGGGCTATAAAAGCTTCCGGAAAACTTCTTTCCTTTCCGAACAATACGCCTATTTTCTTCATAAAAGCAGTTTTAAGTTTTTGTATTTAGAGTCTGATATTTTAACCTGTTCAAATATATTTTTTCGGCGCCAATAAAACAAATTATGTTTAAACCGGTAATAGCGTGGCCAAATAAGCAGCGATTCCTTGCTGTTTGTACTGATTGATATCGTGTATTTTCTTATTTTTGGCGATATGCCTGCAGAAAAGACTGCCAGTATCCTGGTAAAAGAACACCTGATACAATCTGTACATCTTAACCGAGAAGTCATAGTAGACTTCTATATGCCTGCCCATATCTCAGGTAATGCTGTTCCCGCTCTTTTATTGATCAATGATGGCCAGGACCTGCGGACCATGAACTTTGAAGAGATATTGGAAAGCCTGTATGAGGCAAACGCCATTGATGACGTGTTCTATGTTGGTATCCACTGCGGCAAAGACCGGAAGAACGAATACGGTACTGCAAAAATGCTGGACTATAAAGGGCGTGGCGCACGTGCCGGTTTGTATAACCGCTTCGTTTTTGAAGAACTGCTGCCTTATGTGCGCAGTGCTTCGGCCATTCATTCATTTAAGGAGAAAGCATTTGCCGGTTTTTCACTGGGTGGGTTATGTGCCCTTGATATTGTTTGGAATCATCCGCAGGAATTCACGAAGACCGGTATTTTCAGCGGGTCGTTGTGGTGGCGGGATAAAGACCAGGAGGATGCGGATTTTGATGAGAATACAGACCGTATCATGCACCGGCAGGTGAGGGAAGAACAAAATCCTGCTCCCTGGCTCAGGTTCTTTTTTGAAGTAGGAACACTGGATGAAGTGGCCGACAGAAATAATAACGGGATAATTGATTCTATCGATGATACTCTCAGCCTGATCGATGAACTGGTTAAGAAAGGGTACGACCGCAATACAGCCATAAAATTCACCGAATTAAAAGATGGAAAACATGATGTGCCAACCTGGGCCATGGCATTTCCCGAATTCTTAAAATGGGGATGGGGAAGAAGTGATAGGGAAGTCAGTTAAGTAAATAAAGTAAATAAAGAAAAAGGCTATCCGAAGAACGGATAGCCTTTTTTATGGAGTGTTTGTATGATGGTTAGAATATCAAACGCAGGCCTAATTGCAATGACCAGGTACTTGACGTAGAAGCACTCCTGATGAATGTTTTGTCAACCAGGATCGGGTTTGATCCCGCAGGCGCATCATTAGGCGTGTAGGTAGCCAGTTGATACCTTACTTCGCCGGTAGTTGCATTTTTAGTGGCTCTCAGCGGATTGTTAACCACGAAGAAGTCACGCAGCCCCCAGTCTTTGTTAAGCAGGTTCAGGAAGTTAACGCAGTTAGCACTGAACTGAAGGGTCATTCTCCTGGAACCTATATTAGTGAAGATATCTTGAGCAAACCTCAGGTCAACGCGATGATAAAAAGGATACAATACTCCGTTCCTTTCTGCAATCTGTCCTTTATGTTTGCGCAGGTATTTGTCTTGCTCAACAAATGCAAAGAAGGCATCACTTTGTTCCTGTGCAGAATAAGTCCTTGTTGTAGCACCTGAACCAACTGTCAATGGGGTGAAAGTGATCTGCGACGGATCTTTGGGTATATACATCAGGTCAGAGCTGTTACCATCGTAGTTGATGTCAGCCGTGTTGCTGAAACCGCTTGGGGCAGTACCACCTGCTGTACCATAGACATAGCTGAAACGGCCGCCTTGTTGCTGCGAACCTTCATAGAAAATCGATATGGTTGTACCAAGGTGTTTGAGGAATTCCCTGTTGTAAGAGAATGTACCCACGATCCTGTGTGGTACCGCAAAAGATGAGTATGACAATTCTTTTGTATTCTGAGTTCCGCTGGTTTGGTTGCCACTCCATGTTGAAGAAGCGGTAGAACCGGGGTTGGCAGTTACATCCATAGCCATACTGTAAGTATATGCCAGGGAAGCATAAAATCCTTTGGTGAAGGATTTAGAAACCTGTGTGGTGATGGAGAAAGCCCCACCAGCGTTGTTGTTTTCTAATACGATCGCATTGGCAATCCCGCTGTAAAGCCTCCGGGTAGCAGTAGAAGTATTGGTGAAACTTGGCCTTACAGAACCACCGAGGTTAACCGTTCCGGTAGGAGCGATCTCGTTGGCATTGCGCATTACGGTTGCATTCAGGTCTTTGGTGTAAAGAGCGTCCATGCTAAGGGTCCAGTTCTTTCCGAACTTCCTGTCAAAACCAACATTCGTCCTCCACACCTGTGGAAATTTGTATTTAGGATCAATAAGTACAAACCCGGCTGAGTTAGGAGCAGGAGCAGGAGCTGAGAACAGGGAAGCCCATGCAGCAGGGTTCGGGTTGAATGTGATCTGGCTCAACTGCGATGCATTGGCAACCACGCTAACCTGGTACATACCGCTGTTGGTTGGCATATTGGTCAAATATACAAATGGGATCTTTCCGGTGAATACACCCGATCCGCCACGAACGATCATGCTCTTGTCACCATTCATATCCCAGCGTATGTCAAATCTTGGCGCCCAGTATAATCTTGATTTTGGCCACATGCCGGTTGAGTAATTGGTGGGCTTACCATACCTGTCAGGGAACGTAAGTGCAGTGATAGCAGGGTTTTCCAGCGGTTGTGAAGGATAGATGGGCTTATCCACACGCAGGCCTAATAACAATTTCAGGCGGGGGGTGATATTGATCTCATCCTGTGCATAGATGCCTAACTGGCCGATCTTCATTTCGGCAGAGTAAACAGCATCCTGGCCGGGTATTCTTGAAAAAGTATAGGCATAACCGATGGGATGTGAATTCGGGTTCATGAATTCATCCAGTGAACCGAATGCATAATAACTCTGTGAAGCAGGCATGAACATATTACCTACATACTGGTATTCGTAAGAACCGCCTACGGTAGCCGTGTGCTTGCCCAGGTAGACAGTGAAGTTATCGGTGAAGTTGTAAATGTCGTTCTTAACATCGTTGTTGTTAGAGAAGTTCTCCATCCCGGCACTCATGTAATTTTGTTTGGCACCACCTGCATAGGTGGCAGCAGTACCACTCTTGGTAGGGTCGCCCATGATATCAATGAAAGGGAAAATGCCACCTGGTGTAGAACGTGTTGTACGGATCTTTGTTCCGGTTGCAATGAACTGGTTAGAGAATTTACCCTTCCAGTTACTGTTCAATTCGATCGCAGCCGTTCTTACCTGGTCGTGGAAACTGTATTGGGAATTTTCAAACGACATGGCATTGGTTCCAAAACGTGCATTGGCTGTCCAGGTGTTTGGCCCGCCGCTGTTGGCTCCATTCGGTGCGCTGTTTGACATCAGCCTGTCGTCGTCGCCCACCATTTCACTGTACTTTAGGGTAAGTTTGTGGGTGGTATTGATGTTCCAGTCGATCCGGCCAAGTATTTTATAGTTTTTGATCTCCGCATTTGGCAAACCATCCGCACTACCTGTCTCATACCCGTAGGTATTTCTCAGGTAATTTGAGAACTTAATAAGTGAATCAATCTTTACTTGCGAGATATTGCCACCCGTTCCTATACCGGAACCACCGGTTGGCCGGAAAGACGTCAAAGGCGGAGCTACTCTTTTTTCGATCTCAGCGTTCACAAAAAAGAATAATTTATTCTTTATGATCGGGCCACCGATGCTTCCCCCATAAACAGTACTTTTTTGATCTGGTTGTTTAGCAAGTTTCAGGCCGGCTACGTTTGTACCAATAAAATTTTGGTCGCGGTAAAAACCATAAGCCGTACCCTTAAACTTGTTCGTTCCGCTTTTTGTTACTGCCGCAATATTGGCACCGGTAAAATTCGATTGACGTACGTCGGCCGGTGCAATATTCACACTCACTTCTTCAATCGCATCCAGTGAGAACGGCTGACTGTTACCACCGGGCAGCGGATCGGTGCTCAAACCGAAGTTGTTGTTAAGGTTTGCACCGTCAACTGTGAAGTTATTATAACGTCCGTCCCTTCCTGCAATGGAATTGCCATTCGATTGTGGGGTAAGACGGGTTAGATCCGTGATATTACGTGATACGGAAGGCAGGGTAGCAATCAGGCGTTGTCCCACATTTGTAGATGCGCCCGTTCTTTGACCGGCAGCTTTTCCGCCCGAAACAACCACCTCGGTAAGCGTGGTGGCAGAAGGAACCATGGTGAGGTTCAGGTTATAATTATCACCCAGGGTAAGGGTGATGTCTTCAATGTCCTGTTTTTTCATTCCTGTAAACTGGCAACTCAGGGTGTATGGGCCACCCGGACGAAGGCCCGGCATGGTAAATGAACCGCTTTTATTACTCACGGTTGCGTATTTGGTACCTGAAGGAATGTGTATTGCAGTAATGCTTGCACCGGAAAGCACCTCTCCGTTCGATTGCTTAACAATACCCGAAATGCTACTGGTGGTCACCTGCGCCTTCAGTAAGGCCGGAATGGCAAACAGGGTAATCAGTAACGGCAGAATTTTCTTGATTCTCATATTAGTTTGGTTTTACGATGGCAAAGAAAGCGAATAATTGCCGAATTCTGTTAACTTTTATTAACAAAATTGGAGGCAACATAAACTTAATAATCGTTGCTTATCAGGCTAAATGCAGGGCATTTCAGATCATCGGCAACGCCTCTGCAAAATTAGCCGATATAAGAAGTAAAATCCGTAAAACAAAGAATTACCAAAACCGGAACCCGGGCTCTTGTATTCTGATTAACTTTGCCACCTAATTCAAATATATGTTAGACAGTATTGAAAGCGCCATTGAGGATATTAAACAGGGAAAACTGATTATTGTAGTAGATGATGAAGACAGGGAAAATGAGGGAGATTTTATTGCCGCGGCAAACAGCGTTACCCCCGAGATCATAAATTTCATGAGCAAGTATGGCCGGGGGCTTATATGTGCCCCTCTCACCGAAGAAAGATGTAATGAGTTGCAACTTCAACCAATGGTTGTAAACAATACCTCACTGCACGAAACGGCTTTTACCGTAAGTATTGACCTTTTGGGCAATGGTTGCACAACAGGAATATCGGCACAAGACCGGGCAAAAACGATCCAGGCACTGGTGAACCCGGATACAAAACCGGGAGACCTGGGAAGGCCCGGGCATATATTCCCTCTGCGGGCAAAGAAAGGCGGCGTACTTCGCCGTTCAGGTCATACAGAAGCTACCATTGATATGGCCCGGCTTGCCGGCTTCGATCCAGCCGGCGTATTGGTTGAGATCATGAATGAGGATGGCACTATGGCAAGACTGCCACAGCTTAAAGAGATCGCAAAGAAATTCAACCTGAAACTCATTTCGATCAAAGACCTGATCGAATACCGCCTGCGCCAGGAAACATTGATCAAAGAAGAAGTACGTGTTCAGCTCCCTACCAAATACGGAACATTTGAACTGGTTGCTTTTGAACAACTGAACACCGGAGAGATACACATGGCATTAAAGAAAGGCGATTGGAAAAAAGACGAGCCGGTATTGGTAAGGGTACACAGCAGTTGCATGACGGGTGACATACTCGGGTCGCTTCGCTGCGATTGTGGCGATCAGTTGCATCATGCCATGAAAATGATTGAAGCAGCTGGCAAGGGCCTGGTGCTTTATATGAACCAGGAGGGAAGGGGCATTGGCCTTATCAATAAACTGAAAGCATACAAACTGCAGGAACAGGGAATGGATACTGTGGAAGCGAACCTGGAACTGGGCTTTGATATGGATGAGCGGGATTATGGCGTAGGTGCCCAGATACTTCGGCACATGGGCATCAGTAAGATGAAACTGATCAGTAATAATCCACGCAAACGTGCCGGTTTACTTGGTTACGGGCTGGAAGTTGTGGAAAAAATTCCCATCGAAATAAAATCAAATCCGCACAACGAAAAATACCTGGCCACAAAAAGAGATAAGCTGGGCCACGAAATACTGAACAGGCATTGATTTATTGAGACAGGGGTGGTGGTGTATTGTCTTCCTGCACTTTTGCTGCCAGGCGTCTCCTTCTCTTTTCTTCATTGGGGCCAAACAATTCAGAAAGCCGGTCGAAATCGGTTTTATAAGTGAGGCTCAATCCCTGGCGGTTACGCTGTCCGAATGTATAATCAATATTGGTCCTTCTGAACCCAACGATACGGATTTTCCCGTCTTTACTCAATAACCACTCAGCCGTAAAATCCGGGGTAAGTAACAGGTTGCTGTTGGTGAGGTAAGGATTATTGTAGTCCAGGTTTCCGCCCAGCGAAATGATGAGCTTGCCATTGAGATAGCTTTTGGTTATGCCGAATTTTGCAGCGCCCTGTAACTGCGAAACAGAGTTTTTTAGATCCAGGGTCGGGCTTACGTCAAAATATGTGGAGATGGTATTATCGTTTAATGCCTTTTGTAAAAACTTGCTGAAAGTAGTGGTCAGTGCGTTGGAAAGGATCTGGCCAATGGTATTGGCTGCTACGCCGATCGTGTTATCACCGGTCAGGAAGCTTTCATTGCCGGTAACAAAGGTATTCAGCAACAGTAAGGAAGCCACCTGCTTTAGTTGTTCGTTCTTATCATTTTTAAAGTCATCCAGTTTTTTCTCAGCAATAAAATCTGACGGAACATCTTTTGACAGTGAAAAATCAAAACTTATGTCTGGTTTGTTCAGCACACCCTTCAGGTGGGCAATAATGGTCAGGTCGCCCTTTTGCTTGAGTGTGGGAGACAGGCTGCTCAGGTTTACTTTTTCAGCAAGATATTCTGCATCAATATTTATCTGTGCTAAATAAGGATCGCCGTTCCAGTTAATGGATGATCCTTTGCGGATGGTAAAGAATTTTTTGAGTACGGTTTGGAAATTGTATGTGTATTGCCCTTCGGTGATATCGTAGTTTCCCCTGATGGTAAGCGGTTCTTTTGAGCCCACCCTGATGTTGAGCAGCCCGTTCCCTTTCCCTTTTATCACATCGCCCAATGTTTCATCCAGTATCACATCAACCTTACAGGCCGGGTTTGCGGTAATATCCATGTTGATGAGCAGGTTGCTTTCTTTTTTACGGGTAAACTCATCTTCCATCTTTTTTCCAAATGGTACAAACTGGATATAATCAACGCCTCCGATCTCCTGGCTGCTGCCGGTGGGAATATAGATATGGCTGCTGTCTCTCGCCGATGGCTCACCATTAATATTCATTTTCATATCGGTAACCGGCCCGTCCAACGTCATTTCGGCCTTGCCGATCACTTTGCCATAGAACTGGCTGTTATCTTTTTTAGTGGTATTCAGCAGCAGCATTTTTTTGGTTTCAAAACGTAAATTGTCGAACCCAAAATCATCAAAGAAATTATGCTGAACTTTTCCCGAAACAGTGCCGGTATTATTCAGGGTGTCTTTTAGCTGCATGGTGCCCAGGTCAATTTCATCGGGGTTGAAGATGATGGTCTCATTATCAAATTTGTATTTTACCTGGGTATACTTAATCTTTACGGAACCGCCGTTCACCGTTACGCTTCCGGTAACGTATTTGTGATCGCCGTCGCTTTTTATATGCAGGTCATTTATGGCATTGCCCTGCATATCGCTGAAGATATTGTCCATGTACTTATTCAGTATGCTTACATCAAAACGTTCAGAACCGAATGCAATATCCATCTGGTTGTTGGCAGAATCTTTTTTATAGTTGAGCTTTCCGTCGATGTTGAATTTAAAGCGGTCATTGTCTGCATTGCCTTTAACCGTTACCAGCCCGGTGGTTGTATTCACTTCGCCTTTTGCATTCACCGTACCGATCTTTTCATTATCCAGCCGGAAGTCATCGGCTTTCAGATCGTATTCAATGATCTGTTTTCCGAATGGATCTTTCAACCGCATCGTACCTGTCAGTATTCCTTCCAGCCTTGGCTTGCTCATGAATAAGGGCGTGATGTCGTTGATGTTCACTTTCCGCAGTTTTGCCACCAGGTTTGTATGGTCTGTAAGTTCGTCAAGTTCTGTATCGATCACAATTTCCTGTTCCCCCTGGGTGAAGCGTACATCTTTTGCTTCTACGTATGATCTCCTTAATGTGATCTCGCCGTCTTTTTCCAGGTTCCACTTTTTATCATTCAAAATAAAAGAAGATGGGAACAAATGCACTTTCACGCCATCGGAAAGTGTCAGAATGCTGGCATTCAGTTTTGCCTCGCTGAAATTTTTACTGGCACTGGTGGTTAATTGTATGTTTGAAATGTTATTCCTTGCATTCAACACCAGCCGGGTATTGGGCAAATGAAAACTGTCGCTCAATCCCACATCGCTTACCGAGATGGTTGCATTGAGGCTGTCGAGGTTTCCCTTGCTGACCAGCTCTACATTTGAGAACCGCTTGCCATCATAACTGAACTCCGGCACCGAAGCATTTACATTCATCTCATTCTGCGCCAGTTTAAGATTTCCTGAAAAAACGGAGTTATTAAAACCACTCAGCTTATTATCCAGCAGGCGTGCATACTCATCCACCTCCTTTGTTTTTATGTAGAAAGAAAAATCCTGGTCGCTTATATTTTTGGTGGGCTTTTCAATATAGGCAGGGTAGTAGCGGTTTAAAAATACCTTGAAGGCATCGGGCAATTCTAAAATTTTAAAACTGCCGGTAAGGTTCCCTTCCAGTTCATTCGTTTGAACCGTCAGCATTTTTTTATCGTCAACGATCAGCGACCGTAGTATCAATGAATCGAAAGATAACCTGCTGGTGTCATGCCACAGTCCGGCATTGTATACTTTGGCCGTTCCCAGGAAATCATCAATGTTGTTACCTGCAAAATTGAGGTTTAAATTTCCAGAGAGGGTAAAATTCTGATTGGTGTAATGCAATTGCTGCAGGTTTGCTTTTTGCAGTTCGGCATCAAAATTAAATTCTGTTTTATCGCCCAGCAAACTGATGGAACCGTTCAGGTTCGAGATCTTCAGGTTGGGGTCATCAATATCAAGCCGCCCGGTGAAGAGGTTTTTTACAAAGGTTCCGTTCAAAGTTATGTTCTGGTAGGTATAACCCGAAAAATCGAGTTGCTGTATCTTACCGTTGAAGTCTGCATTCAGGTCTTTTAAATTAAATCCCCTGCCTTTTACCTGTCCGTTAAAAGCCACATTGCCCAGGCGGTTATTATTAAAGAACCTGCCCAGGCTAAAACCCATTCAGGTCTTTTAAATTAAATCCCCTGCCTTTTACCTGTCCGTTAAAAGCCACATTGCCCAGGCGGTTATTATTAAAGAACCTGCCCAGGCTAAAACCACCCGACGAGATCTTACCCGAATAGGTGGGCACGTTCACATTCCGGAGCTTCATGTTTATATCGGCATTCACATTGCCCAGGTTTGTGCTGATGCTTCCATAAGCCACAAAGTCTTTAATAAAGCCGGTGAAATTTCCTTTGAACCGGATGGCGCTTAATTGGCTTAATTGTGGCTGCTTAATGGTTTTTAAATAAGGTACCAGCGTAACAAGATCCGTATAATTGGTACGCAGGTCATCCGATTTAAAATCAATGAACGTATTTTCAATATCGGGCAATCCCCGTAACGTGATGCTGCCCACAACAGCTGTATTGCCGCTTTTAATGTTCAGGTTTCTTGCCGAAAGATTGTCGATGGTTCCCCTTGCCCTGCCCTGGAAATACAAAACACGGTTCCATGTTTTCAACTGCGGGGCAAAATAAGCAATGTCGTCGCTGTGGATATAACTGTTCTCAAAATTTCCTTCCAGCATGATGCTGTGAATGAAATTGCTCATGTCGGCATTGAAACTCTCATATCGCATCACATAATAATTCCCGATCCGGCTTTTTTCTGTTTTAATATCCAGGCCACTGAACTCCATCATGGAAGGAGTTACTTTCATTTTTGCAATAAGCTGCTTTACTTCAAAGCCGCTTTTCTCCCTGGTGGCCAGTTTTACGTTTGCAGAAACGGTATCCTTTGCAAACAGCACATTGTCCAGGTCGCCGTTAATTTGAGCGAATTGTAAATGGAACCCGTCGAACTGGTCGGTATAAGGAGGCCGGGGTGTTTCTTTATCGTTGCTGAATGATCCATTGGTAATATGAATATTCTTTGCACTTAACAGCCATCCTTCTTTATTCCATTGTAACTGTCCGGGTTCGGTGAGTGAAGCAGAACCGGGCGGACGAATACCCGTGACTGGTTTATTTCCCTGGTAATCGTAGAGCGAAAAAACGGGTTGGTCAAGATCCACCTTATTGATCGTGATTATTTTTTTTGCAAGATCAAATTCATCGGCACTGAGGGTTAATTTTTTCAGCGAAGCTTTCATGTCCTGCCCGAACCATTTGTCAATACTGTTGAAAGTGATGTTTTTCAGATCAAGTTCTTTCAGGTCTATCTGGAAGGTCTTTTGTTTTGAGCCGCTGCTTTTTGGCGAAGAGAAATAATCAACCAGGAACTGGTAGTTCCAAACCGAATCGGTCCGGTTCAGGTTGATGACCGCATCGGAAAGCCCGATGTATTTTAATACGGGTTTATCTTTTAAGAAGAACCAGTCGCTGATATTTACGTTGAGCGAACCGGCATACAGCAGGGTGTCTTGCTTCCGGTCTTCCACCAATACACCTTCCACCGTCATCCTGCTGAATAAACTGAAATCTACATGGCGGACGGTAACAGTTGTTTTAAGATTTTTTGAAAGGGTGGCAGATACTTTTGCCACGAGCCAGTTTTGTACCACATTCAGGTGAAGAATACCCCAACCTGATAAAAGCAGGATGATGAAGATGAGAAAGAACCAGGTCTTATGCTTTAGTTTTTTGAACAGGAATACCCAGCCAACAACCCATGCCAGTACTAAAACTGCAAATAACCACTTAGAAACGGGATAAGTAAAAATGAAGATGATGATGAGCGCCGCCCAGGCTACCAGCGAGAGTAAAAACCATTTTGATATGTTCAGGAACCTAGTCAGGGTATATTATTATATGTAAAAGTAATTATTCGCCCACTAAAGGCAAATTCGGTACCAAACTTTACCTTTATTTTAAAAGGAAGTAAGGCCCGGCAGGGGTTTAGTGAATACCTACAAAACGGAAGCGAAGGGAAACAAGGCCATTATTTCTTTTCAGCCATCTCTTTATTGAACTGCTCCGAATTTCCTTTTGGAATGGAAAGATTCTGCCAGCCTTCGTTCTTTATCATGCGGCCGATGTAAACGATCTGCCCAACATGGTAAGGATAATGCGCCAGTTGCCGGTTAATGGCATCCACCACCAGCAAGCCTTCGCTGCGTATATAAATGGTCTTCAAAAGATCCTCTTCTTTTAAGGAAGAAATAGCTGCCAGGCAGCAGGCCCATCCTTTTTCCCAAAATGCGATCAGTTGTTCTTTATTCAAGTGCTGCTCTTCAAATTCAATATCCCGGTTGCGCCAGTCTTTTTCGCCATCGGTGGTTAAAAAATCCGTCCAGCGGCTGAGCATATTGCCCGCCATGTGCTGGATGATGATGGCAATGCTGTTGCTTGCTTCGTTGGGCTGGTAATGAAGATCGGCATCGGTTAATTGTGAAAAAGTTTTATCGCCGAGTTCTTTGTAATAGGTTAAACGCTTAACAGCACTTTGTAAAAATTCAGTACTCAAATTCATTTAATTTCTTTTTTATAATATTTTAATATTCCCCTTTAGGGGATAGGGGCAAATCCCCTTGCATCGTCATCGCCCCGTTTGTCACCTACTGCAATTATTTTTTTGCCTTTGATTTGGATCACTTCTGTTCTTCCGATCGCTTCCCTCACATTTATGGAATATCCCATTGCTTCCAGTTTTTGTTTTACATCTGCCGGAAAATCCTTTTCAACATCGATCCTGTCGGGCGACCACTGGTGATGAAACTTTGGTTTGTTCACTGCATCTACTGCATCCATATTGAATTCAAGAATGTTTACCAATGTTTGAAATACACTTGTGGTAATAGTAGTACCACCAGGTGTGCCAACTACGAGGTAAGGTTTTCCTTTTTTCAAAACAAGGGTTGGCGTCATACTGCTCAGCATCCGTTTTGCCGGCGCAATGGCATTCTTGTCGTTGCCCAATGCTCCGTACATATTCGGCACACCGGGTTTTGCGCTGAAGTCATCCATCTCGTTATTCAAAATAAAACCGGCGCCGCTAACAACGGTATGACTTCCATAGCTGTCATTTAATGTAGTAGTGATCGCAACCGCATTGCCTTCATTATCTATTACACTGAAGTGGGTGGTCTCTTCACTTTCTTTGATCGTGCCGGCCCCGGTTATTTTACTGTTGCCTGCTTTGCCGGGTTCATAATCTTTCATCCGTTCTTTTAAGTAAGGTTCACTCACCAGTGTTTTTACCGGAACCTTTACAAAATCGGGATCGCCCAAAAACTCGGCCCGGTCGGCATAAGCCCTTCGTTCCACTTCGGTCATCAATTGCACCGATTCTGCTGTTTGAAATTTCAGGGCAGCAATATTCCTGTTCTCTACCATCTTCATCATCTGCTCTAATATCACACCGCCGCTGCTGGGCAATGGCATGGTGATCACCTGGTAACCCTTATAGGTAAAATCACAGGCAGTTCTTTCTTTTGCTTCATAATTTTTCAGGTCATCCAGGCTGATGATGCCGTTTCCTTTTTGCATTTCGGCAACGATAAAAGCGGCAGTCTCTCCTTCGTAAAAACCTTTTTGCCCGTTATCCCGAATTCGCTTTAATGTATTGGCAAGTTCTTTCTGTATTAAAATATCTCCCGTCTTCCATGCGGTATCTTTTACAAATGCAACCGGGGTGTTATTCTGTTGCAGGAATTCTTTTTTGTTGTAGTTTAAAGAAGAAGCCTGCGCAGCGGTTATGGCAAATCCGTTTTCAGCCAGGTCGATCGCCGGCTGAATTAATTTTGCAAAAGGAAGCTTTGCGTATTTCATCTGGGTAAATATGCCCGCTACCGTACCCGGCACACCGGATGCTAAATGTCCGTACCTTGATAAATTCGACTGGGCATTGCCCTCTTTATCGAGGTACATATCCCGGCTTGCTTTTGCAGGGGCTTTTTCCCGGTAATCAATACAGATATTCCGGCCGTCTTTTAAATGAGCAACCATAAAACCTCCGCCACCGATGTTACCGGCCCCGGGGTAAACCACGGCAAGCGCCAGTTGTGTGGCAATGGCTGCATCGATCGCATTTCCTCCTTGTTTTAAAATATCAAGTCCAACCATGCTGGCCAGCGGATGGGCAGATACCACAGCACCTTTGGTACAGGTAATATTCTTTTGGATCAGATAACCAGCGCCATTGATCTTTTGTGATTGACAAAAAGAACCGGGTATAAAAGCGGCCGTAAGTGCAAGGCCAAAAAAGAACTTCTTTAAATGCATGAATAGAATGTTTCACCGAAATTACTTTATTGCCGCCATATTTAACCGTACGGGTGGTAGATGGAAGTCGACTGCTTTCTTTATTTTCACATAATATTTAAAGGGAGGGTCAATCGCCCTGCTTCTTATCACCAAACAAAAACAATGAGAGTTAGATCCTTTTTTGCAGCCTTGCTTTTACTGGGTATGTCTGCCGCGGCACAATTAAGAACACCGGATGAATTTTTAGGTTATTCCCTCGGGAGTAAATTCACGCCCCATTACAAGATCGTGAACTATTTCAACCAGGCGGCAGCAGCCATGCCGCAAGTGATGAAACTTGAAAAGTATGGTGAGACCAATGAAGGCAGGGACCTGTTGCTTGCTTTTGTTTCTTCTGCTGAGAATATGGCCAGGCTGGAAGATATCCGGAAAAATAATCTCCGGCTCACCGGTATGTTGAAAGATAAGCCGGCCGATCCGTCGGCACCCGTGATCGTGTGGCTGAGTTATAATGTACATGGCAATGAAGCAAGTTCTTCGGAGGTTTCGATGAAGACCTTATATGAATTATTAAATCCCGCCAACGCACAAACAAAAGAGTGGCTGAAGAACACGGTAGTGATCATTGATCCCTGTTTGAACCCGGATGGCAGGGATCGTTATGTGAATTGGTTCAATCAGATGGTTGGAAAGAATGCAAACGCCGATATTGCAAGCCGGGAACACCAGGAACCCTGGCCGGGCGGACGGGTGAATCATTATAACTTCGACCTGAACCGGGACTGGGCCTGGCAAACACAGGTAGAAACCCAGGGCCGGGTCAAAAAATACAATGAGTGGATGCCGCAGATCCATTGCGATTACCACGAGCAGTATATCAACAACCCGTATTATTTTGCTCCGGCTGCGGAGCCTTTTCATGAAGTGATAACTCCCTGGCAGCGCCAGTTCCAGGTAACCATTGGTAAGAACCATGCAAGGTATTTTGATGCCAATGGCTGGTTGTATTTTACCAAAGAAGTGTTCGACCTGTTCTATCCATCGTATGGAGATACCTATCCGATTTATAACGGCGCTATCGGCATGACCTATGAGCAGGCGGGCCATAGCCAGGGTGGCCTGGCAGCAGTTACCAGCGATGGCGATACACTTTCTTTGAAAGACAGGATCGCCCATCACTTCACCACCAGCATGAGCACGATAGAGATCGCTTCAAAGAATGCGGCAAAACTCATTGGTGAATTCAAAAAATATTTTGATGATGCGAATACGACTGGCATTGGCGAATACAAAACTTATGTGATAACAGAAAATAATGAAGGCAAGCGGAAAGCATTGCAGGCATTCTTTGAAAGAAACGGAATTGTGTATGGTTCTGTAAATGCATCCTCCGCCAAAGGATATAATTATTTCACGGGCAAAGAAGAGAGTTTTGCCGCCGTTGGCAGTATGGCGGTAAGTGCATACCAGCCCAAATCTTCGCTGGTGAAGGTATTGTTTGAGCCCAAATCAAAATTAAGCGATTCAGTTACGTACGACATTACCGCCTGGAGCCTGCCCTATGTATATGGTGTACAAACCTATGCCGTTAAAGAAAGACTGGCAATGAGTTCTTACAGCAGCCGGAAAATAAGTGGAACTGTTTCGGCAGCGGCTTATGGTTACCTCGTTAATTACAATTCATTTGAAGATGTAAAATTTCTGGCAGCACTGCTGGATGCAAAATTCAAAGTCCGTTTTGCTGAAAAGGAATTCGGTTTCAATGGCCGCAGCTTTGCAAAAGGCACATTGATCATTTTGAAAAAGGGCAATGAAGATAAACTGCAGCAGTTTGCCGATATGGCCATAGCTTACAATGCATCGGTAACAGAAGTGAGCAGTGGCTTTGTCGACAGTGGCTTTGATTTCGGCAGCGATAAGGTACACCTCATTAAAAAACCGAATGTTGTTCTGCTTACCGGCAGGGGGGTAAACCCAAATGCCGCCGGCGAAGTGTGGCACTTGTTTGACCAGCAGCTGGATTATCCTGTCACATTAATGAATGCGGAAGATGTTGGTGCCGGTGACCTGAAGAACACCAATGTGCTGATACTGCCGGATGGTAATTATAAATTTTTGCAGAGTAAAGATGCAGCGGCCGAAATAAAAGCATGGGTACAGCAGGGTGGAAAGATCATTGCGTTTGACAATGCGGCTGCACAGATAGCCAGGGCCGACTGGGGCATTAAATCAAAAAAGGAAGACGAGGATAAGAAAAAGGATGATAAAAAAGACGACAAAGATGCATACGCCGACCTGAAGCGTTACGAGAATAGGGAACGGGATGGCATTGTAAATAATATACCCGGCGCTATTTATAAGGTTGAGCTGGATAATAGCCACCCGCTTGCTTTTGGCTATGGCAATAATTATTATTCACTGAAACTGGGTGATGAAATGTATGAGTTCATGAAGGGCGGCTGGAATGTAGGTGTCATCAAAAAAGAGACCCAGGCAGCAGGCTTTGTAGGGAATAAATTGCAGGAAAAAATAAAAGACGGTACGGTGATCGGCGTGCAGCCATTGGGTAATGGTTCCATTATTTTCTTTGCCGATGATCCCATCTTCCGGAATTTCTGGGAGAACGGGAAAATGCTGGTGGCAAATGCAGTTTTCCTCGTTTGGAATTAAAGTGTTTGATGTTGCTTCGCAACATAGAAGTTGCCACAGAAGCACAGAAACACAGAAACGATCAACACGAAAACTGGTTTCAATGATAAGTACTGGGATTGAAGATTATCCATTAAAGGATGAAACAGATAAAATAATCGGCCTTGCGATAGAAGTGCATAAGATACTAGGGCCAGGTTTTTTGGAAATTGTCTATAAAGATGCTTTGGAGCATGAACTTGGTAGCTATGATCACCTGTATTTAAGAGAAAAAGAATATAATGTTCTCTATAAAGAAATAATATTGAAGCATAAATTCTATGCTGATTTTATAGTGTTTGATAAAGTGATTGTTGAAATAAAGGCGAAACAGGGTGGTATTGCTGCAGAGGATATGGCACAGACAATAAATTACCTGAAAGTATCTGGTTGCAAGGTGGGGCTTATTTTAAATTTTGCGGCTGTAAAACTTCAGATTAAAAGAGTTATATTATAGATGATGCCACAGCGGCACAGAAACACAGAAACAAAACAAGTATGCGACTAAAAAATCACCAACATCTTAAAACAAGTGCCTCTAATTTCTCCACTTCTGTGCTTCCGTGCTTCCGTGGCAAGCTCAATTTGCGCAGGCAAATTCTGCTCTTCGTATTTGCGGCCTTCTTTTGCGGAGCAAACGCTCAGGCGCCAAGGTCATACACTTCTGCCGAGTTGCTGCT
>Ga0209023_10002041_pt1 | contig 26018 bp, 26 predicted proteins | sample LakOneMetagenome_FD_187468 | JGI IMG/M metagenome (GOLD analysis project Ga0209023, IMG submission 187468) | Freshwater and sediment microbial communities from Lake Erie, Canada (SPAdes) (version 2) | ecosystem: Environmental > Aquatic > Freshwater > Lentic | place: Lake Erie, Canada... | reverse complement strand
CGGCCATGCTGCGCTCGATGCGCTTCTGCATGGTGGGCGTCAGGTCGCCGGAGGAGATCAGGTTGACGAACGCCTTCTGCACGTGGCCGAAGTCGAAGAAGTCGCGCTGCCACTCGATGAGCAGCTGATCGTTCAGCCGGAACCAGCTGCCGCCGATCCCGTAGATCTCGTCGGTGGTGCCGTCGGATTTGTTGGCGATCTGCTTCCAGAAGCCGACGATCTCGTTCTGCTTCTCGTCGATGAGTACCTTCTGGTACTCGTACACCCAGTTCTCCAGGCCCTCCATCTCGAGACCCAGGGCGACGTCGCGGATCTCGTCCCGCCCGACGCACATGACGTCGTCCTTGGGTCCGATGTTCCAGCCGTAGGTCGCGTCCTCGGTGTAGAAGTCGGCCAGCGGCTTCCAGTCGCCGGCGGCTTCGGCATCCCGGTTGGCCTGCAGCCAGCGGTCGGCCCAGTCTTCGAGTGCTTCGCGCTTGGACGATGAAGTCATGTTCAATCCTTCTCGGTCATGGACAGTGCTCGGGTGGGACACATCTCGACGGCGCGTTCCACGTCGTCGCGCAGGTCGTCGGGCGGTTCGTGGTCGAGGATCTCGACGACACCGCGTTTGGGCACCTTGAAGACGTCCGGCGCCTCCAATTCGCACATGGCGTGACCCTGGCACAGGTCATCGTCGAGTTCGATTCGGTAGCAACCCATTTCAGTCTCGCACTCGCCGGCGGTAGCGCACCCTGGCCGGCCGGGCCAGCTGGACCACCATCTTCGAGTGGTCGTTCTGGTAGCTCTCGGGCGGCTGCGCCATCTCGAACTCATACTCGCGCAACAGGACCGAGAAGATCGCCTTGATCTGCATCTGTGCGAACGCCGCTCCCACGCAGCGATGCTTTCCGGCGCCGAACGGGATCCAGGTCCAGCGGTTGATCAGGTCCTCCTGGCGCGGCTTCTCGTACCGGTCGGGGTCGAAGGCATCCGGATCGGGGAAGTCCTCGGGGATCCGGTTCGAGATCGCCGGTGAGGCGGCCACCATCTGTCCCTTGTGGATCGGATGGCCGGCGACCTCGAACTCGTCCTGGGCCACCCGCATCAGGATGATCAGCGGCGGGTGCAGGCGCAAGGTTTCCTTGAGGGCGTTGTCCAGGTTCGGAATCTGGCGCAGCGCATGGAAACTCACCTCCTGGCCGTCGGCGTACAGGTCGTCGAGCTCCTGCTGGACCTTGGCGTAGAAGTCGGGATTGCGCAGCAGCTCGATGAGCGTCCACGACGACGTGCCGGAGCTGGTGTGGTGGCCGGCGAACATCAGCGAGATGAACATGCCGGTGATCTCGTTGGCGCTGAACCGCGGGTTGCCCTCTTCGTCCTTGATCGAGACCAGCACGTCGAGCATGTCGCGGTCGCTCTTGTCCTTGGGCGGGTTGGCGATCCGGCCGTTCATGACCTCCTGCACCAACTCGACCAGCCCGGCGCGGGCCTCGTCGCGAATCCGGAAGCTCTCGATCGGCAGGTACGGGTCGACGTAGCAGAGCGGGTCGGTGCCGCGCTCGAGCAGGTGGTAGTAGTCGGCGAACCGGGAGTCCAGTTGATTGCGGAATTTCGGTCCGATCAGGCACGCCGTCGAGGTGTAGATGGTCAGCTCGGCGAAGAACTCGAGTAGGTCGATCTCGCCGCTGTCGCCCCAGTTCTCGATCATCCGCCGCACTTCGTTCTCGATGGTGGCGGCGTGGCCCTTCATCTGTTCACCGCGCAGCGCGGTGTTGTGCAGCATCTCGGCCCGGCGTTCGGGATCGGCGTCGAACACCACGCCCTCGCCGAAGATCGGCGTCATGAACGGATACGCCTCGGCCTGGTTGAGCTCGCTGTCGCTGGACCGGAAGAAGAACTCGTTGGCCTCGGAGCCCGACAGCAGGACCACCTGTTTGTCGGCCAGCTGGAACCAGCCGGCATCCCCACACTCCTGCCGCACTCGCCACATCAGGCCGATCGGGTCGGTGCGGAACTCTTCGAGGTGGCCGTGTTCCTCATCGCCACCCGAAACCCGCTGAACCTCTTTGAGCTCTTGGCTTGTCATGATTCTCCTAGCTCTCGACACGCAGCTTCTGTCGGTCGGTGACATCGGCGAGTGGAGCCTCGGGCTGGATCTCCAACTCGGCGATGAATCCGCCTCGCGGGGTTTCCGCGACGAATGTGATGGCGCGCGCCAGATCGGCGGCGCGCAGGAAGTAGTCGTGCCGCGCCTGCCCCCACTTGGCCCAGTCCTCGAGCATGGCTCCGACCTTGTTCATGTCGGCACTCCACCCCATCGCGGTCTTGGTGGGTCCGGGATGCACGACGGAGGCCCGCACACCGGTGCCCTCGAGTTCCATCTGCAGGGTCTTGGCCATGGCCAGCAGGCCGGCCTTGGCCGCGCCGTAGCCGCCCATGTGCGGGCGGGGCCGCAACGAAACGTCGGAGCCGACGAAGATGACGTCACCGCGCCGGCGCTCTACCATCCCCGGAACCACTGCGGTGACAAGGCGATTGGCGCCGACGAGGTGGATCTGGATCTGCTGTTCGAAATCGTCGGTGCTGATCTCGTGCAGCTGACCGAAGTAGGTGTCACCCGCTCCGGCGACCAGCAGCTCGATCTCGCCGAGGGCTTCGGTGGCGCCGTGCACGAACGCCTTGACGGAATCCTGGTCGGTTACGTCCAGCGGCAGCGCCACCGCCTCGCCGCCGTCGGCGATGATCTTGTCCACCAACTCCTGGCACTTGTCGACCCGGCGCGCCCCGAGTGCGACCGGAAAGCCGTGTGCGGCAAGTTCGGTCGCGGTGGCGGCACCGATTCCCGACGAGGCGCCGGCCACAATGGCCGGGCGGCGGGCGGGATGCGGTTCGAAGCGAGCCATGTAGGTTCCTCTCGGAGGGCCTGGACAGTGTGGGGTTTCAGCGGATGTGGGTCGTTTCGACCGTCAGCGGATGTCGATCCGCATTGGCAGATGTGCGAAGCCGCGGACGTTGCTCGAGTGCACCCGCACGGAGTTCGCCTCGTCGACCTCGAAGCCCCGGATCCGCCTGAACAACTCGGTCAGTGCGACGCGGGCCTCCATCCGGGCCAGGTGCGCACCGAGGCAGAAGTGGGCGCCACTGCCGAAACTCAGGAGCCTGGGCCCGATCTCACGCCCGATGACGAAATCGTCGGGGTTCTCGAAAGCGCGTTCGTCGCGGTGGGCCGAACCGGGCAGCAGCAGCACGATGTCGCCGTCGGGGATCGTGGTGTCGTAGAGGGTGAGGTCGCCCTCGACGGTGCGGGCCAGGATCTGGCTGGACGTGTCGTAGCGCAGGGTCTCCTCGACCCACAGCGGAACACGCTCGAGGTCGGCGTACACCGGGGTCAGCTGATCGGGGTTCTGATGGCCCCAGAATGCGGCGTTGGCAAGGAGTTTGGTGGTGGTCTCGTTGCCGGCGATCACCATCAGGAACATGAAGCCCAGGATTTCGTCGTCGGTGAGCTTGTCGCCGTCGATCTCGGCCTCGAGCAGTGCCGAGGTCAGGTCGTCGGTCGCCTGTTTGCGACGCTGCGCCACCATGTCCTGGTAGTAGACGATGAGGTTGATCGACGCCTCGATGGCCTCCGGCGGGACGTCGGTGACCCCGTCCTCGCGATGCATGACGCCGTCGGCCCAGGCCCGCAGTGTCTGGCGGTCGGGTTCGGGTACGCCCATCAATTCGGAGATGACATCCATCGGCAGCTTGCCGGCGAACTCGGTCACGTAGTCCACGGGGGCGCCCGCGCCGGCGGCGGCCAGCATGGTGTCCAGATGCTGATGGGCGATCTCGGTGACGCGCGGCTCGAGTTCACGGATCCGCCTGGGCGTGAAGCCTTTCGACACAAGCGTGCGCAGCCGGAGGTGCCCCGGATCGTCCATGGCGAGGAAGGACATGGTCTTCGACGCGTGCGGCCCGCGGGACGCCGGATCCAGCGAGACGCCGAACTTGTTCGACAGCGTCGTGCTGTTGCGGAACCCGGTCAGCACGTCGGCGTGCCGGGACAGCGCCCAGAACCCGAGTTCGTCGTTGCGGTACAGCGGGGCCTCGTCGCGCAACCGCTTGTAGTACGGGTACGGGTCCTCGTGGAAGTCGTAGTCATACGGGTCGAGCGCCGGGGGCTGGTCGGTCTGGACTGTCATGAGCGTGTCGGTTCTCCCAGGATCAGGCTGACCACGAAGGTCAGTTGGTCTGCGATCTGGTGGTAGGTGAAGGCGCCGCTGCCGGCCTGGACGAGTGCGCCGAAGAAGGTCATCTCGAGCGCGCCGACAGTGCGGGCGTCGGCATCCGGCCCGATTGCCGACGTGATCCGCCGGTGGATCTCGGCGCCGATCCGATTGCGGACCGCCACCACGGCTTCGTCATTGCCGGACATCAGCGCCGTGGTGCATGCGGCAGCGACCTCGGGCTCGTCGGCGACCACCAGCGTCAGATGCCGCAACACGCTGTCGACCCGGGTGCCGAGCGTGTCGTTGACATCGGTGAAGTACGGAACCTGGTTGACCAGGTCGAGGTACACCTCGGCGACGAGATGGTTCTTGGAGGAGAAGTACGTGTAGGCGGTGGCGGGCGCCACATTGGCGCGCTTGGCCACCGCGCGGACCGTCAGGTCGGCATACGAACTCTCCCGCAGCATGTCCCGGGCCGCGGCTAGCACGCGGCGGAACGTTTCCTCCTGCCGCCGGTTGCGCGACGGCGTCGGGGTGATCTCCACGGCGGAGTTGTTGGACACATGTCCAACGTATCCGACGGACCGCTCGCTAAGCAAGAAGGAGCGCAATAAACGCCTTTCAGATGGCTATTTGTCGCTGCGATCCGGTCCGCCCCTTGTCATCGGAGGCGAAGGAAGGCTATGTTCGGGCGACAGTCATCAGACACATGTCCAGGCATCACCGGATTCAGAACGGACGGAGTCCCAACCATGGCGCTGCTCGCCGACAGGGAAAGTCAGCTGCTCATCGACGGCAAGCTCGTCGGCGGCGGCGGGGGCACGTTCACCACCATCAACCCGGCCACCGAAGAGGTGCTCGGCACCGCGGCGGACGCCGATGCCGCCGATATGTCGAACGCCATCGACGCCGCCCGCCGCGCCTTCGACGACACCGACTGGTCCCGGAACACCGAGGTGCGGGTGCGCTGCATCCGTCAGCTGCGGCAGGCGCTGAAGGACAACATCGAAGAACTACGAGAGCTGACCATCGCCGAGGTCGGGGCACCCCGCATGCTGACCTCCGGCGGTCATCTCGAGGGGCCCGTCGACGATCTGTCCTTCTGCGCAAACACCGCCGAGAACTATTCGTGGACCACCGATCTCGGCTTCGCCACCCCCCAGGGCATGCCGACCAACCGGACCATCGCCCGCGAGCCCATCGGCGTGGTGGGCGCCATCACCCCGTGGAACTTCCCGCACCAGATCAACCTGGCCAAGATCGGTCCGGCCCTGGCGGCCGGCAACACGCTGGTACTCAAGCCCGCACCGGACACCCCGTGGATGGCGGCGGTGTTGGGTGAACTGATCGCCGAGCACACCGACTTCCCGGCCGGCGTGGTCAACATCGTCACTTCCAGTGACCACGGTGTCGGCGCGATCCTGTCGAAAGACCCTCGGGTGGACATGATCTCGTTCACCGGGTCCACTGCCACCGGCCGGGCGATCATGGTCGACGGAGCCGCCACCATCAAGAAGGTGTTCCTCGAGCTCGGCGGCAAATCGGCGTTCCTGGTGCTCGACGACGCCGATGTGGCCGCGGCCTGCTCGATGGCCGGCTTCACCGCGTCCATGCACGCCGGGCAGGGCTGTGCGCTGACCACGCGGCTGGTGGTGCCGCGCGCCAAGTACGACCAGGCGGTAGAAGCGGCGGCAGCAACCATGGGTGGCCTGAAGGCCGGCGACCCGAACAGCAAGCGCACCGTGTGCGGCCCGGTGATCTCCGAGCGCCAGCGCGACCGGGTGCAGTCCTATCTCGACCTCGCGATCGAAGAGGGTGGCACGTTCGCGTGCGGCGGCGGTCGTTCCGCGGATCACGACAAGGGTTACTTCATCGATCCCACGGTGATCGCCAGCCTGGACAACACCGCCCGGGTGGCCCGGGAGGAGATCTTCGGTCCGGTCCTGACCGTCATCGCCCACGACGGCGACGACGACGCGGTGCGGATCGCCAACGACTCCCCCTACGGTCTGTCCGGCACGGTGTTCTCCCCCGATGCCGAGCGCGCCGCCGGCGTGGCCGCCCGCCTGCGGGTCGGCACCGTCAACGTCAACGGCGGGGTCTGGTACGCCGCCGACGCGCCGTTCGGCGGCTACAAGCAGTCCGGCGTCGGCCGCGAGATGGGTCTGGCGGGCTTCGAGGAATACACCGAGATCAAGGTCATCGCCACACTGGCGCAGTAGAGGAGAGATATGACGAACAGATTCGAGAACAAGGTCAGCATCGTCACCGGCGCCGGCGGCGGCATCGGGCAGGCCTACGCCGAGGCGCTGGCTCGCGAAGGCGCTGCCGTGGTGATCGCCGACATCAACATCGATGGGGCACAGAAGGTCGCCGACGGGATCAAGGGTGAGGGCGGCCGGGCGCTGGCCGTCGCGGTCGACGTGTCAGATCCGGACTCGGCCAAGGCGATGGCCGATCAGACCCTGGCCGAGTTCGGCCGGATCGACCACCTGGTGAACAATGCCGCGATCTTCGGCGGGATGAAGCTGGATTTCCTGGTCACCGTCGACCCCGAGTACTACCGCAAGTTCATGAGCGTCAACCTCGACGGCGCACTGTGGTGCACCCGCGCGGTGTACAAGAAGATGGCCAAGGGTGGCGGCGGCGCGATCGTCAATCAGTCATCCACGGCGGCCTGGTTGTACTCGAACTTCTACGGTCTGGCCAAGACCGGGATCAACGGTCTGACCCAGCAGCTGTCCCGGGAACTCGGCGGTCAGAAGATCCGGATCAACGCCATCGCGCCCGGCCCGATCGACACCGAGGCCAACCGCACCACCACCCCGCAGGAGATCGTGGCCGACATTGTCAAAGGACTTCCGCTGTCCCGCATGGGAACTCCGGAGGACCTGGTCGGCATGTGCCTGTTCCTGCTGTCGGACGAGGCGTCGTGGATCACCGGCCAGATCTTCAACGTCGACGGCGGACAGATCATCCGGTCATGACGCGCCGGCGACGATGCAGAGCGAGGGACGAGCGATGAGGAGGAGCGGCGCAGATGAGTGAGGCGGCGGAGGGTTGCAAACTCGGCTATATCGGCCTGGGCAACCAGGGCGCGCCGATGGCCAAGCGGCTGGTCGATTGGCCGGGCGGGCTGATCGTGTTCGACGTACGCGCCGAGGCCATGACGCCGTTCGTCGAAGCGGGCGCCACCGCCGCCGCCAGTGTGGCCGAGGTGGCCGCCGCCGATGTCATCAGCGTGACCGTGCTCAACGACGAACAGGTCCGCGACGTCGTGGCCGAGCTGGCGGCCCATGCCACGCCCGGCACCGTTATCGCCCTGCATTCCACGATCCGGCCCGAGACGGCGGCCGAACTGGCCGAGCAGTTGCGGCCCAAAGGCATTCACATCATCGATGCACCGGTCAGCGGTGGGGCGGGCGCGGCGGACAAGGGCGAGCTGGCCGTCATGGTCGGTGCGGATGACGAGGCGTACGAGAGCATCAAGCCGGTGTTCAAGAAGTGGGCTTCCATGGTGGTGCGCGCGGGTGAACCCGGTGCGGGAACCCGAATGAAGCTGGCGCGCAACATGTTGACATTCGTCGGCTTCGCCGCCGCGAACGAGGCCATGCGATTGGCCGAGGCCGCGGGTCTGGATCTGCAGAAGCTGGGTCGAGTGGTCCGGCACTCCGACGCGCAATCGGGCGGCCCGGGCGCCATCATGGTCCGCGAGGACATGAACGTTCTCGCGGAGGACAACTTCCTGTACAACATGTTCATGCACACCCGCGGCCTGGGCGAGAAGGATCTGGGCCTGGCACTGGAACTCGGCGAGTCCGTCGGTGTCGATCTACCGCTGGCCGAGGTCGCCATTCGGGACCTGGCCGCCGGCCTGGGTGTTCCGCACGAAGCCACGAAGGAGTGAACGAAGTGTCGAACGACGAACTGCGCCAGAAGGGCCTCGCGAAGATGAACAAGGTCTACGGCTGGGAGATGCCCGATATCAAGGGCGATCCGTATTTCGACTTGACGGTCGACCACCTCTTCGGCACGGTCTGGAGCGATTCCAGTCTGTCGATGCGGGAGAAGCGCATCATGACGCTCGCCTGCGTCACCGCGGTGGGGCGGCAGGATCTGGCCGAGATCCAGGTGAACGCGGCGATGCTCAACGAGGAGCTCGACGCCACCGAACTCAAGGAAATGGCCGTCTTCCTCACCCAGTATCTGGGCTTCCCGCTGGGTTCCGCGCTCAACGGCGCCGTCGACACCGTGGTGAACCGCCGCAAGAAGGCGGCGGCCAAGGGTCAGGGCGAGGACCGCAAGGCGAACGTCAACGCGGCGCTGAAGATGCACTCCGGCACGTCGCTCGACGATATCGATTAGCCGATGGTCCTGGGGCGCGACGCGGTAGCCCTCGACGGCCGCGTGGCGGTGGTGACCGGTGGTGGTGCGGGCATCGGCCGCGGTATCGCGGCGGGCTTCGCGGAATTCGGTGCTCGCGTGGCGATCTGGGAGAAGGATCCGCAGTCCGGGGCGTCGGCGGCCCGGGAGATCGGCGCGCTCGAATGTGTGCTCGACGTCCGGGACGCCGGCCAGGTCGACGCCGCACTCGCCCGAACGATCGAGGCCCTCGGCACCCCGTCGATCCTGGTGAACAACGCCGGCGGGACGTTCCATTCGGATCTGCTGGACACCTCGGCCAATGGCTGGGACGCGCTGATCCGGTCCAACCTGACCCAGGTTCTGCTGTGTACCCAGCGGGTCGCCCGCGCGATGGTGGCCGCCGGAACCGGCGGCAGCATCATCAACGTCAGTTCCATCGAGGGCACCCGGGCCGCGCCCGGGTATGCGGCCTATGCGGCGGCCAAGGCCGGCGTCCTGAACTACACCAAGACGGCGGCCCTCGAACTCGCTCCGCACGGTATCCGGGTCAATGCGCTGGCCCCCGACTTCACCCTCACCGAGGCGCTGGCCCGACTGTCACCCAGTGGCGGGCAGAGCGCCAGCAACATGGTTCCCCTGGGCCGTCCCGGGCATGTCGACGAGATGGCCGGTGCCGCAGTGTTTCTCGCCAGCAACCTGAGCTCCTACGTCACGGGGCAGACCGTGCACGTCGACGGCGGCACCGCCGCGGCCGGCGGCTGGTACCACCACCCGGACGACGGCCACTACGTCCTGGGCGCTTCCCGTTGATCACCGGTCCGGTGCAGGTCCGATAGGGTTTCCCCGTGCGCGTCCTCGTGATCGGTTCCGGTGCCCGTGAACATGCCCTGCTGCTCGCGTTGCGGCGCGATCCCGCGGTCGAGGCGCTGGCCGTGGCGCCGGGAAACGCCGGCACGGCATCGATCGCCGAACAGCACGACGTCGACGTGACGTCCGGTCCGGCGGTCGTCGCGCTGGCCCGGCAATTCGCCGCCGATCTGGTGGTGATCGGCCCCGAGGTACCCCTGGTGCTCGGTGTCGCCGACGCGCTGCGGGCCGCCGGCATCGCCTGCTTCGGGCCGTCGAAGGACGCCGCCCGCATCGAGGGCTCGAAGGCTTTCGCCAAGGACGTGATGGCGGCCGCGGGGGTCCGCACCGCCACCAGCGAGACCGTCGACAACCCGGCGCATCTCGACGCCGCACTGAACCGGTTCGGGCCGCCCGCCGGCCAGCGCGCCTGGGTGGTCAAGGACGACGGCCTGGCCGCCGGCAAGGGAGTGGTGGTCACCACCGACCGCGACGCCGCCCGGGCGCATGCCGCCGAGCTGCTCGAGACCGGTCATCCGGTGCTGCTGGAATCCTTCCTGGACGGCCCCGAGGTGTCACTGTTCTGCGTCGTCGACGGTGAGACTGTGCTGCCGCTGCTGCCCGCACAGGACTTCAAGCGCGTCGGGGACGGGGACACCGGGCCCAACACCGGGGGGATGGGCGCCTATGCGCCACTGCCCTGGCTGCCCGATGACGCCGTCGCATCGATCGTTGAGGAAATCGTCAAACCCGTTGCCGCTGAGATGGTTCGGCGCGGAAGTCCGTTCTCCGGGTTGCTATACGCGGGTCTGGCGATCACCTCCGCGGGGCCGTCGGTGGTGGAGTTCAACTGCCGGTTCGGCGACCCGGAGACCCAGGCGGTGCTCGCCCTGCTGGACACCCCGCTCGGTGGATTGCTCAACGCCGCGGCCACCGGCACTCTGGCTTGGGCCGATCCGTTGCGCTGGCAACCCGGCGCCGCCGTCACCGTCGTCATCGCCGCGGAGAACTACCCGGGCAAGCCGCGGACCGGCGACGTCATCACCGGGTCGGAGGCGCCCGGGGTGCTGCACGCCGGCACCGCCCGTCGCGACGACGGGGCCGTGGTGTCCGCTGGCGGCCGGGTGCTCTCGGTGGTCGGCACGGGCCCGGACCTGACCGCTGCGCGCACCGTCGCCTACGCCACCGCGGCATCGATTCGGTTGCCGGGCAGCCATTTTCGCTCCGACATCGCGCTGGCCGCCGAGCGTGGCGAGATCAGCTTCTGACCGGTTCGGGCATTCCCGGCGGGCGGGATGCCGAATAGCTTACAGTTGGCCCATCAATTACTGATGGGAGTCAGCGGTGTCCGAACGTGTTGCGCCAGCACCGCGGTCGGGATGTGCACCCGCTTGGGTGCCCCGGTGGTGCCGCTGCTCAGGATGTCCAGTCCGGCGCCCGCGCGACCGGCCCAGCGGTGCGACGGGTGGCTACCGGGGGCCCATCGGCGCCGAGCGTGATGCCCGCGGCCCCCGCGCTGCGCACGGCGCCGTCGAGTTCGGGTGACCAGTCCTGAGGGTCGGCGATAACCCCTGCGGGAGAGAGGGATTGGATGTCGCGCGCGATGGCCTGCGCTGACTGGTAGGAGTAGACCATCAAGACCGGACGTCCGTCGGCGATGGAGCCGGGGATGGCGGCCGCATGCGGTACGCGGTTGCGGACCACCAGGGCCACCGGCTCGGCCGGGCCGCGATCGCCCAACGCGTGGCCGATCGCGTCGATGTAGCCGGTGATCTGGTCACCGGTGCGCCAACGGCCCTCGAACTCGATGCACGGCCGCGGCCCATAGCCGGCCAGCGCGGCCGACAGGGTCTCGGCGAACGCCGGATCGGCGCGCATGTTCATTCGATCAGTACTGCGAGGACCCGTTGTCGACCGAGATCGCCGACGCCGTGATGCATTTCGACTCATCGGTGGCCAGCCAGCAGACCGTGTCGGCAATATCCTCGGGCATCGAGACGTACGGCGGCATCATCGGTGTGCCCATGTGCGCCAATTGGGTGTTCGTCTCGCCCGCCCGTTGCAACGCGCCCAGCATGTCGCCGGTGCCCATGTCGGTGGCCACCGGGCCGGGGTGCACGCTGTTGACCCGGATCGAGTGCGGGCCCAGTTCGGCGGCGAACGCCCGTGCCATGCCGGTGACCGCATGCTTGCTGGCGGTGTAGTGGATCATGAAGGGCTGCATGCTGATTCCGGCGGCAGAACTGATCAGGATGATCGAGCCGCCGCGGCCGCCGTCGATGATGTGCTGGGCGCCCGCGACCGCGGCGTTCCAGGTGCCGGTCACGTTGATGTCGAGTACGTCGCGGAAGTCCGGCGTCGAGATCTGGTTCCACGGCTGCGGCGCGGTGACGCCGGCGTTGGCCACGATGATGTCCAGCCGGCCGAATTCGGCGACCCCGTCGTCGACGGCCTTCTTCAGGGCCGGCAGGTCGCGGGTGTCGGCGATGCTGGCCCGGATGCGCTGTCCGGTCTTCTCGACCAGGCGGACCGTCTCGTCGAGGTGTTCCGGGGTGGCTGGGTCATACGGCACGCAGGACGGCAGCGGCCCGCAGATGTCGACGGCGATGATGTCGGCGCCCTCTTCGGCCATCTTGACGGCGTGCGCTCGGCCCTGCCCGCGGGCCGCGCCCGTGATGAATGCGACCCGGCCGGCCAGTCGGTCGGTCATGGGGCTCCTATCGTCGACATCACAGTAATGCCGTCGATAGTAGCCATCGCGGCCGCCCCGAGTGATTTCGGTGCATCAGCCGTCGCCCAGCGACGGGAATTGCACCGAAATCGCGTGGTCGCTCACCCGCGCCTGGCCGCTTTCACCAGGCCACCGCCGATGATCAGTCGCTGGATCTCGCTGGTGCCCTCGTACAGGCGTAGCAGCCGGACCTCGCGGTAGATGCGTTCCACGGGGACCTCGCGCATGTACCCGGTGCCGCCGTGGATCTGCACCGCCAGGTCGGCGATCTGACCGGCCATCTCGGTGCAGAACAGCTTGGCCGCCGACGGGGCGATCCGGCGGTCCTCGCCGGTCACCCATTTGCGGGCGGTGTCGCGGACCAGGGCCCGGCCGGCCAGCACGCCGGTCTGCTGGTCGGCGATCATGGCCTGGACCAGTTGGAAATCGCCGATCGGGGTGCCGCCCTGGGTGGCGGTGGCGGCGTAGGCGACCGATTCGTCGAGGGCGCGTTGCGCGGCGCCGACGGCCAGGGCGGCGATGTGGACGCGGCCGCGGGCCAGCGATGTCATCGCGGCCCGGTAGCCATGGTCCTCGCTGCCGCCGACCAGCGCGCTGTCGGGAACCCGGACGTCGGTAAAGCTGACATCGGCGGTCCAGGCGCCCTCCTGGCCCATCTTCTTGTCCTTGACGCCGACCTCGACGCCGGGCGCGTCGGCCGGCACCAGGAAGACGGCGATGCCAGCGCCCTTGTCGTCGGCCGGGCGGGTGCGGGCGAACACCACGAACAGGTTCGCGGTCGGGGCGTTGGTGATGAACCGCTTCTGGCCGTTGATCACCCAGTCGACGCCATCACGGGCTGCCTTGGCCTTCAGCCCCGACGGGTTGGACCCGGCACCCGGTTCGGTCAGCGCGAAGGACGCCACCACCTCGCCCGACGCGATGCCTTCCAGCCAGCGCGACTTCTGCTCGTCGGTGCCGAAACCGACCAGCACCTGCCCGGCGATGCCGTTGTTGGTGCCGAACATCGAGCGCAGCGCCAACGACGTGTAGCCCAGCTCCATCGCCAGCTCGACGTCCTGGGCCAGGTTGAGTCCGAGGCCGCCCCATTCCTGCGGGATGGCATAGCCGAACAGGCCCATCTTCATCGCCTGGTCACGGATGTCGTCGGGGACCCGGTCCTCGGCCAGGATCTCGTTCTCCCGTGGGACGACGATATCGCGGACGAACTGCCTTGTCTGATTCAGGATTTCGGCGAAGTCGTCGTCACTGACTTCGGGCGGCACGGCGGTGGTCACGGTAGGTACTCCTCGGCGTCGGGGACCCGGTATTGGCTGTAGATCATATATGAAATACGATATCTGAAAACTAGCAGGCTGTTTTCGAAGGCAGGGGATTGACGGTGACGTTGTTGGCGGGCCGCACGGCGGTCGTGACGGGTGGGGCCCAGGGCCTGGGACTGGCGATCGCGCAGCGCTTCGTGGCCGAGGGTGCCCGAGTGGTCCTGGGTGATCTGAACCTCGAGGCCACCGATGCGGCCGCGGCCAGCCTCGGCGGCGCCGATGTCGCCCTCGCCCACCAGTGCGACGTGACCTCCGGTGCGGACGTCGACGGACTGGTGGCCGCGGCCATCCAGAAGTTCGGCCGTCTGGACATCATGGTGAACAACGCTGGCATCACCCGCGACGCCACCATTCGCAAGATGACCGAGGACCAGTTCGATCAGGTGATCGCCGTACACCTGAAGGGCACCTGGAACGGTCTGCGCGCTGCCGCCGCAATCATGCGGGAGCAGCAGAGCGGCGCGATCGTGAACATGTCGTCGATCTCGGGGAAGGTCGGCATGATCGGGCAGACGAACTACTCGGCGGCCAAGGCCGGCATTGTCGGCATGACCAAGGCGGCTTCCAAGGAACTCGCCCATCTCGGGGTGCGGGTCAATGCCATTCAGCCCGGCCTGATCCGGTCGGCGATGACCGAGGCGATGCCGCAACGGATCTGGGACTCCAAGGTCGCCGAGGTGCCCATGGGTCGGGCCGGTGAGCCCGACGAGGTCGCCAACGTCGCCCTGTTCCTGGCCTCGGATCTGTCCTCCTACATGACCGGCACGGTCCTCGAGGTCACCGGCGGGCGTCACCTGTGACCGCCGCCGGAACGTCGATCTCGGCAATGGAAAGGGGAGTCCTGTGCGAGAAGTAGTGATCTGTGAACCCGTGCGGACACCCATCGGCCGCTACGGCGGGATGTTCGCCTCGCTGACCGCGGTCGACCTCGCGGTCATGGCGTTGAAGGGTCTGCTGGAACGCACCGGCGTGGCACCCGACGCCGTCGAGGATGTCGTTCTCGGGCACTGCTATCCCTCGATGGAGGCGCCCGCGATCGGCCGGGTCGTCGCACTGGATGCCGGTCTGCCGGTGACGGTTCCGGGTATGCAGCTCGACCGCCGCTGTGGCTCGGGTCTGCAGTCGGTGATCCAGGCTGCGCTGCAGGTCTGCTCCGGTCAGCACGATGTCGTCGTCGCCGGCGGTGCGGACTCCATGAGCAACGTGGTCTTTCACTCCACCGATATGCGCTGGGGCGGTTCGCGTGGCGGCGTCGCGGTGCACGACGCGCTGGCCCGCGGCCGCACCACCGCCGGCGGCCGGTTCTATCCCGTGCCCGGCGGCATGCTCGAGACCGCGGAGAACCTGCGCAAGCAGTACGGGATCCCGCGCGCCGAGCAGGACGAGCTCGCGGTCACCTCCCACCAGCGGGCCGTCGCCGCACAGCGCAGCGGCGTGTTCGCCGAAGAAATCATCCCGGTCACCGTCCCGGCCCGTAAGGGTGACCCGACCATCATCGACACCGACGAGCATCCCCGCGCCGACACCACCATCGAGGCGCTGTCGAAGCTGAAACCCGTTCTGGGCAAGGCTGATCCAGACGCTACCGTCACCGCGGGCAACTCCAGCGGGCAGAACGACGCGGCCTCGATGTGCCTGGTCACCACCCCGGAGAAGGCCACCGAACTCGGTCTGACGCCGCTGGTGCGGCTGGTGTCCTGGGGCGTGGCGGGTGTCGAGCCGAAGATCATGGGCATCGGCCCGGTGCCCGCCACCGCGATCGCACTGGCGAAGGCCGGCCTGACGCTGGCCGACATGGACCTGATCGAGCTCAACGAGGCGTTCGCCGCACAGGCCCTGGCGGTCATGCGGGAATGGGAGTTCACCCCGGCCGATCTCGACCGCACCAATGTGCACGGGTCGGGGATCTCGCTGGGGCACCCGGTGGGCGCGACCGGTGGGCGGATGCTCGCCAGTCTGGCCCGCGAGCTCCAGCGGCGCGGGGCCCGCTACGGGCTGGAGACCATGTGCATCGGCGGCGGCCAGGGCTTGGCCGCGGTGTTCGAGAGGGTAACGAATTGACCAGACTTGCACAGACGCTGGGGCTCAACGAATTCCAGACCGAAATAGTCTCGACGGTAAGAAAATTCGTCGACAAGGAGATCATCCCCGTCGCGCAGGAATTCGAGCACGCCGACACTTACCCGCAGGCCATCGTCGACCAGATGAAGGGCATGGGCCTGTTCGGGTTGATGATCCCCGAGGAGTACGGCGGACTCGGCGAGTCGCTGCTGACCTACGCGCTGTGCGTCGAGGAGCTGGCGCGCGGCTGGATGAGCGTGTCCGGCGTGATCAACACGCACTTCATCGTGGCGTACATGATCCGGCAGCACGGCACCGAGGAGCAGAAGCACCACCACCTGACCAAGATGGCCACCGGCGAGTCGCGCGGCGCGTTCTCGATGTCGGAGCCCGAACTCGGCTCTGACGTCGCCGCGATCCGGACCCGGGCCCGGCGGGACGGTGAAGAGTACGTCATCGACGGCCAGAAGATGTGGCTGACCAACGGCGGTAGTTCCACGCTGGTGGCCGTGCTGGTGCGCACCGACGAGGGCGCGGACAAGCCGCACCGCAACCTGACGGCCTTCCTCATCGAGAAGCCATCCGGGTTCGGCGAAGTTCTTCCGGGGGTGACGATTCCGGGCAAGCTCGACAAGATGGGCTACAAGGGCATCGACACCACCGAGATGGTGTTCGACGGCTACCGGACCTCGGCCGACCAGGTGCTCGGCGGCAAGCCCGGACAGGGCTTCTTCCAGATGATGGACGGTGTCGAGGTCGGCCGGGTCAACGTCTCGGCACGCGCGTGCGGTGTCGGGATCCGGGCATTCGAGCTCGCGGCGCGCTATGCCCAGCAGCGGTCGACGTTCGGCAAGCCGATCGCCGAGCATCAGGCCATCGCGTTCCAGCTGGCCGAGATGGCCTCGAAAGTCGAAGCGGCACATCTGATGATGGTCAACGCGGCCCGGCTGAAGGATTCCGGCGAGCGCAACGACGTCGCCGCGGGCATGGCCAAGTACATGTGCAGCGAGTTCTGCGCCGATGTCACCCAGCAGAGCTTCCGCATCCACGGCGGCTACGGGTACTCCAAGGAGTACGAGATCGAGCGGTTGATGCGCGATGCGCCGTTCCTGTTGATCGGCGAGGGCACCAGCGAGATCCAGAAGCAGATCATCAGCAAGCGACTGCTCGACGAATACCGGATCTGAGGTGTCCGCACCGGAATTCGCACCGCGCCCTCAGCTCGCCGAGGACGTGGCACGGCTGATCCGTCGCCGGATCTTCGACGGAACGTACCCGGCCGGCAAGTACGTTCGGCTCGAGCAGCTGGCCGACGAACTGGGCATCAGTGTCACCCCGGTTCGTGAGGCGCTGTTCGGCCTGCGGACCGAGGGACTGCTCGTCCAGCAGCCGCGGCGCGGCTTTCTCGTCCTGCCCGTCACGCGACGTGACATCGACGACGTCTCCGCGGTGCAGGGGCACATCGGGGGTGAGTTGGCGAAGCGGGCCGCCGGCCGGATCACCGCCGAACAACTGGCGGAGCTGGATCGGATCCAATGTGAGCTCGAACAAGCTTATGCCGCAGATGATTACGAGGGTGCTGTACGCCTGAACCACGAGTTCCACCGCGGCATCAACGTGGCCGCCGACTCCCCGAAGCTCGCGCAGTTGATGTTCCAGATCACCCGTTACGCGTTGGAGTCGGTGTACCCGGCCGTCGACGGTTGGGCGGCGCAGTGTGCCCGCGACCATCGGCGGTTGCTGGCGGCATTGCGCAAGGGCGACGGCGATGCGGCACGTACGGCCATGGATCGCCATCTGTGCGCCGGTTCGAAACCGCTGATCGACCACTTGGCCGGCCTCGGCGTCATTGACTAGGAAGGGGCGGTTCATGGGGGTCCTGGACGGGATCCGGGTGCTCGACTACGGCCGGTTCATTGCCGCGCCCTGGTGCAGTGCACTGCTGGCCGACATGGGCGCCGACGTGCTGCGGGTCGAGAAGCGCGAGGGCGGCGAGGACCGCTGGGTCCAGTCGGTCACCGATTCCGGTGAGGGCGGCACGTTTCTGCAATGCAATCGCAACAAGCGTTCGCTGACACTGGATTCCACTACGGCCGAGGGTGCCGAGATCACCCGCAGACTGGTCGCGCGCTCCGACATCGTCGTCGCCAACATGCCCGCAGCCGGTATGCGGGCCAGTGGATTGGACTACCAGAGCCTGCGCGCGGTCAAGCCGGAAATCATCCTGGCGTCGGCCACCGCGTACGGCGAGGGTGGGCCGTACAGCGACCGGATCGGTTTCGACGGCGCCGGACAGGTGATGTCGGGGGCGACCTACCGCCAGGGACTGCCCGATCAGCCGATCCGAACGGTGGTGCCCTATGCGGATTTCGGGACCGCGCTGACGCTGACGATCGGCGTGATGATGGCGCTCTACCACCGCGACCGGACCGGTGCGGGCCAGCATGTCGAGGGTGCACTGTTGCCCACGGCGCTCATGCTCTCCAACGCGTTCCTGATCGAACGGGACCTGCTGGGCGTCGACAAACCGCGAATGGGCAACCGCGGTACCTCCGTTGCGCCCTGCGATCTGTACCGAACCTCCGACGGCGGCTGGGTGCTGCTGCAGATCGCCGGGCAGCCCATGTTCAAGCGGTGGTGTCGGATGGTCGGCCGGGAGGATCTGTTCGAAGATCCACGGTTCGCCGACGACGACCTGCGCTGGGCCAACGGCGATGTGCTCAACGACCTGATGGCCGACTGGTGCGCAGACAAGACCAAGGCCAAGGTGCTGGCACTGCTGGAGTCCGCGAAACTACCTGCCGCACCAATGCATTCGACCGCCGACGTGCTCAACGATCCGCAGGTTGCGGCGATGGGATATCTGCGGAGGGTCCCATTCCCGGGCGCCCCGCACGATGTACCGATCATCGAGACGCCGTTCCGGATGTCGGCGACCCCGGGTGAGATCCGGCATCGGGCACCGTTGCTCGGCGAGCACACCGACGAGGTGCTGGGCGAGATCGGCTACACCGCAGCGGACGTCCGCGGTCTGCGTGACCGCGCCATCGTGTGATCCCGGCTTGTCGCCGGCCATGAACGACTCAGACCTCGAATAGCCCCGCCAGAGCGAGAAGGTCAACCTTTCCGCTGGACCTCAGCGGCAGCTCCGCGGTGGAGATGACCGCGAACCTGCGTGGAATCTTGTATGCCGACAACAGTTCTCGAAGCAGCGCGCGGGTGGCCGGTTCGTCGAAGGAGGACGGATCGGCGAGGGCGAGGGCAGCGGCGACGATCTGACCGCGCTCGGCGTCAGGCAGCCCGATGACGAACGCGGCGGCGCCCGGTACGACGGCGACGAGCGCCTTCTCCACCTCGGCGGGTGTGACGTTGGCGCCGGCGGTCTTGATCATGGCGCCGGCTCGCCCGAGGAAGTAGTAGAAACCATCGGCATCGACCCGGAACAGATCGCCGGTGTGGAACCAGCCCTCGACGTCGAAGCACTCAGCGCGACCTCGGCCGTAGTACCGCTGCATGAGATAGGGCCCGCGAATGCACAATTCGCCCGAGCCGAGCAACTTGGCCTCGAACCCCGGAGCGGGCTTCCCGTACGAGCCGCGGCGGGATTCGGGCTGATCGGTGTCATCCCCGGAGAGCAGGACGACGCTGCCGGCCTCGGTCATGCCGAGCATGTTGTGCCGCAGTTCGGGATCGGCCGGCCGGACGTCCGGGGCCATGATCGGGTACAGATTTCCGCGCCGCATCGAGGAGAGATCCCTGCGGCCGAAGTCGGGGTGCCGGGTCAGGCCGGCGATCCCGGCGACGAAGCCGTTGGTGATGGTGGGCCGTTCGTTCTCGAGCAGATCGAGCGTCACGCCGGGATCGGTGGCGTTGGAACAGATCAGGGTCGAGCCCGCCACCAGTGTTGCCAACAGTGCGAACGCGAATCCGCCGATCCAGAAGAACGGCGAGTTGCAGAACAGCCGATCGGCGGCGGTCAACCCGCGAATCTCGTTGAGATTGCGTTGATGCCCCAGTAGCGACGCGTGGGTGTGGACCGCTCCCTTGGGGGGACCTGTCGATCCCGATGTATAGATGATCGCCAGCGTGTCGCCGCCGTCCACCGCGTCCTCGCAGGCGTCCAGTACCGCGGGGGCGACCGATGCGCCGAGCCGGACCAGTTCCTCGGTGTCGAAGCAGATGCGCCGCAGACTCGGCACGCTCGCGGCGGAGTTCCCGGCCAACCGGGACCGGTAGTCATTGCCGCGATAAGCATTGGTGGACAACAGGATTTCGATGTCCGCCGATGTCAGCTGGGCCTGCAGCTCGGTAACGGTGCTGAACGTCGAGAGCGGCACCACCACCGCGCCGATGCGCGTGGCGGCCAGCATCGCGACGACGAACGCGCCGCCATTGGGGTACAGCAGGCCGACGTGCGTGCCCCTGCCGGCCCCCGCCGCGAGCAGACCGCGGGCCAGGGCCGCCGATCGCCGGTCGGCCTCGGCGTAGGTCAGCCGTTCCGAATCGCAGATCAGCAGGGGATGCTCGGAGTGCGCATGCCGGCGCAGCTCCGCCGAAATGGTGGGGTCAGTGGGCATGCTCGGCAAAATGCTCCCGCACCGCCCGCAGATCGGGCTTGCCCGACGGGGTCCGCGGGATCTGGTCGATAAAGACGACCTGCGCGGGAATTTCGTAGCGCGACAGCCGGGTCCGCAGGAAATCAGCCAGATCCTCGGCGGTGACGGCCCGCCCGGGCCGGCGCTCCACCAGCGCAACGGGTACCTCGCCGAGCCGCTCGTCGGGCCGGCCCACCACCGAGGCACCCTGCACATCCGGGTGGGACTCGAGGGCGGCCCGCACATCCTCGGGCATCACCTTGAATCCGCCGCGGATGATCGCCTGATCGGCGCGGCCGAGGATCCACAGGAAGCCGTCGGTGTCGATGCGGGCCAGGTCGGTGGTGCGCATCCAGTCGGCGCCGGCACCCAGCTGGGCCGGCTTGACCTCGAGCAGCCCGGGCTCATCCGGGCCCACGATCGAACCGTCTTCGGCGACGACCCGCAGCGCAGCGCCGGGATTGGCGCGCCCGACACTGCCGCGTTTGGCGGCCCAGTACTGCTGATGATCGGCCAGCGTCCAGGCCGCCACCCCGCCACCGAACTCGGTTGCGGCATACGAGGTCAGCACCGGTATCCCGAATTTCTCGGTGAACGCGTCGGCGTCATCGGGAGATAGCGGCGCGGTTCCGGACGTGACGGCCCTGATGCCGGCGAGGTCTGCCCGGGTCAGCTCCGAGTGCAGCACCATCCGCAGGGCGGCCGGCACCAGCGACACCGCGCGGGGCCGGTGCTCGCGGACCGCTGCCGCCCAGGTGTCCAGGTCGAACTTCTCCAACAGCACGAACGGCCGGGCTTCGCTGACGCACAACAGGATCCGGAAGACACCGCCGACATGCACCAGCGGCGAGTTCACAATGGCCACCCCGGTGCGCAGCGCAGTGGGAGCAGCGGACGGCTCGGGGCCCATGACGCTGTGCGCCAGCATGTCGTAGGTCAGGTCGACCCGCTTGGGCGGGCCGGTGGTGCCGCTGGTCAGCATCCACACCGCCACCCCTGCACGGCCCGGATCATTCTGTCGGCCAACGGAATTCCGGGCCACCCCGACGGTGTCGTCCAGCGTCAGCGCCGTGGTGTTGAGTCCGGCGTCGACCAGGCGACCCACATCGTCGGACGTCCCGATGAGCGTGGGGAGATCGAGAGCGGCGATGTCGTACCGAGTTCGGGCGTCGCCGCGGGACGGATTGATGACGACGACGGTGCCGCCGGCCAGCAGCACCCCGAGGAAGGCGGCGACATGCGCCGGGCGGTTGCGCAGCATGATGCCGACCCGGGCGCCGGAATCGACGAGTCCGGCCACCCGGTGCGTGGCCATGCCGAGTTCCCCCCACGTCAGCCACGATCCCTCGTACTGCAGCGCGTGTGCGGAGGGATCCAGCGCCAGTACCTCGGCGATGCGGCGGCTGAGGCGGTGCGACATCACCGGATCCGGGGAGCCGATCGCGGTGCGTTCCCGGCAGCCTTCAACTCGGCCTTGCCCAGCGGGTTACCCAGCCGCGTGTAGATGAGGCCGTGGTCGAGAGCGGCGCGGTAGGGCTTGTCCAGTGATTCCCAGATGGCCTTCACGGTGCCCTGGGTGGCCGACGGCGGTTTGGCGGCGATGGTCCTGGCGATCTCGTGCGCCCGGCTCCACAGTTCGTCGGCCGCCACCACCTCGGTCACCAGACCGATTCGCAGCGCGGTGTCGGCGCTGACGCGTTCGTCGTTGCCCATCAACGCCATTCGTAGGGTGTCCCCGAGTCCGATCTTGCGCATCAATCCGATCGGTTCGAGTGCTGACACCAGTCCGGCGGTCACGTGCGAGTCGAAGAACGTGGCCTCCTGCGAGCAGATCACCACATCGGCCTCGTTGACGAAGTACAGCGCTCCCGCGGTGCACATACCCTGTACGGCGCACACCACCGGCTTCCACATCTTCTGCCATTTCGGGCTGAGCAGTTCGCCCGGGTCTTCGTGGTTCCACACGTTGTCGGGCTGCCCGTAGTCGGACTTGACGTCCAGCCCGGCACTGAACGCGCGGGTGCCGGCGGCGCGCAGTACCACCGCGTTGGTGGCCTCGTCGAGCTTGACGATGCGCCAGACGGCCTGCATCTCCTCGCACATGGTGCGGTTGAACGAGTTCAGCCGATCCGGCCGGTTCAGGGTGATGGTCGCGACCCGATCGGCACGATCGAATTCGAGGAGGACCGTCTCGAACGGTTGTGCCGCAGAGGAATTTTCCGGCATGTCAGCGGCACTTCCAGTTCGGGGACCGCTTCTCGACGAAGGCCAGCGGACCCTCGATCGCGTCGTCGGTCCGGACCACGCGCTCCCGGAAGGTCTCCGCGAGGATCTCCCCCTCGAGCAGCGGCAGGTCCAGCGTCTTGTGGATGGCCAGTCGGGTACCCCGAACCGCTAGCGGCGCATTGGAGTTGACGATGTCAGCGATCTCGTGGGCCCGCTCGACCAGCCGGTCGTGTGGGACGACCTCGGTGATCATCCCGAGCTCGTAGGCGCGTTGGGCGTCCATGCGCTCGTGCTTGCCCACCAACGCCATCCGCAGGGCGACCGACCGGGGCAACGCCCGGGCGAGTCGGACCATCTCGCGCGCGGCCACCAGGCCGATGCTGACGTGTGGGTCGAAGAACGTCGCCCGGTCGGAGGCGATGACGATATCGCCGGTGGTCACCCAGTCCAGCCCCGCACCGCAGCAGATTCCGTTGATGGCCGCCAGCACGGGCTTCGCCATCCGCCGGAACGGCGGGGTGCCCTCCTGCGGCGCCTCCCACTGGTCGTACGTGGACAGGTAGGGCCGCTCGTAGATGACCTTGCCGTCCTCGGGAATCTCCTTGACGTCGGCGCCCGTGCAGAAGGCCCGGCCGTTCCCGGTGACGATCATCAGCCAGATGTCGTCGTTGGTCTCGACCTCGTCGTAGGCCGCCCGCAGTTCGGTGATCATGTGCGGGGAGAGCGCGTTGAGCGCTTCGGGTCGGTTCAAGGTGATGGTGGCCGTATGGCCACTCACCTCGTAGGTGATGGTGTCATACGTGGGGGCCATGGAGATCCTTTCTATCGGCCCTGGAAGTCGGGCGTGCGGCGGTCCCGGAAGGCCGCTAGGCCCTCCTTGAAATCGGCGCTGCGTGCGGAGAGTTCCAGATCGGAGAGCTCATGGGCCATCGACTGACCCAGGGTGGCGTGCTGTGCGTCGGCCAGGGCGCGCTTGGCCAACCCGAGGGCGACGGTGGGGCCGGAAGCCAACTGTCCCAACAACTTCTCGGCGGCTTCGGCGAGTGCGTCGGGGTGGACGGACTGATGGATCAGGCCCCAGTCCGCGGCGGTGGCGCCATCCACCTTCTCGCCCAGCAAGAGCATCCGGCGGGCCCGGGCCACCCCGATCAGCCGCGGCAGCAGCCAGGTGGCCCCGGAGTCCGGGCTGAAACCGCGGTCCACGAAAGGCTCCCAGAACGTCGCATCGTCGGCCGCGATGGTGAAGTCCGCGGCCAACGCCAGATTGCAGCCCAGGCCGACCGCCCAGCCCCGCACGACGCACACGACGGGCAACTGGATGGTGGTCAGGAGTTCGATCACCCGATTGGCGGTGTGGGGGATGCGCCGGCCCAGCTCGCCGGGTCGGGGCCGCCGGTCCGCGTTGTTGGTGGCAACCCAATCGGCCCCGCTGCAGAAGTCGGATCCGGCGCCTGAGATGTACACCGCACGCAACGAGTCGTCGTAGGCGGCTGCGGTCAGCTCGGCGACCAGTTGGTCGGTCATGTTGTGGCTCAGCGAGTTCCGTCGATCGTGGCGGTTCAGCGTGAGACGCAGGACGGCGCCGTCGCGAACACATTCCACTGTGCCGTCAGTCACCGCCGTGCCACCTCCCTGCCCATATCGATAGACATACAGTAGACGATACGGGCGCTATCCTGTACAACTTAGCAAGGAAAGGCCCGGCGCAACAGACAGAAGGGGTGCCGATGCAGCGCATTCGTCCCCCCAGGGTGGCCGAGCTGGTCGCCTCCCGCCTGCGTGACGACATCCTGTCCGGCCGGCTCAAGGAGGGCGACGTGCTGCCGAGCCAGGAGAGCCTGTTCGGTGAGTTCGGCGTCAGCCCACCCGCGCTGCGCGAGGCCATCCACCTGCTCGAGACGGACGGGTTGATCTCCGTGCGTCGCGGCAATGTCGGGGGCGCGGTGGTCCACCAACCGTCTGCTCAACGCACCGCCCACATGATCAGCATGGTGCTGCAGTCCCGGTCGGCCACGCCCGCGGATGTCAGCGGCGCCCTGATGCATCTGGAGCCGATCTGTGCGGCGATGTGCGCCGAACGCACTGATCGAAATACCGAGGTCGTCCCGTATCTGCAGGCCGAATTGGACTCCCAGACAGCGGCTCTCGACGACGTCAGACAATTTGTTCCCAACGCCCGCCGATTCCACGAGGCATTGGTGTCCCGTTGCGGCAATGAGCCGATGATCCTGGTGATCGGCGCGCTCGAGTTGATCTGGTCGGCGCACGAGTCCGCGGTGTGGAGCGACCGGCCCGATGCCGCCGACCGCCAGGCCACCCGCCGGGCCGCGTTGCGCGATCATCAGCGCCTGCTCGATGCCATCCGCGACGGCAATGCCGAACGGGCCGAACGGATCGCGCGGGCCCATCTCACCGCAGACCGCCGGCAGACACTGGCGCTGGAGTCGGGGGTGCCCGAAAGGACTATCGAAGCGAACAAGATTTCCATGCAGAGGAGCACTCCGTGACCGAATCCGGCGATAATCGGGTCCTTTTCGACGTCGATTACGACACCCGGATCGCGACCATCACACTGAACAACCCCAAGCAGCGCAACTCCTACGATGCGGCGATGCGCGACGGCGTCGGTCGGTGTCTGGACCGGGTGGCCGACGACGATGACCTGACGGTGGTGCTGCTCCGTGGTGCCGAGGGGGTGTTCAGTACGGGTGCCGATATGAACAACGCCTACGGTTGGTATGGCGAGCGCGCGGACGGAAGCACGCGGGAGGAGCGACCAGCCAAGAGCCGGCCCAGCCAGCGGCGCCGACTTGCCGTGGACCGCAAGTCATTCGGTTTCTACCACAATCTGATGGGCTTCCCGAAGGTGACTGTCGGCGAGATCAGTGGGTTTGCGCTGGGCGGCGGTTTCGAGATGGCGCTGATGATGGACATCTCCGTGATTGCGCGGGATACCCGCATCGGCATGCCGGCCACCCGGTTCCTCGGCCCCGCCCTGGGCAGTCTGCACATGTTCTTCCATCGACTCGGCCCGGTGCTGGCCCGGCGGATGTTGCTGACCGGCGACATCATCGAGGCCGCGGCGATCGAGAATTTCGGCGTGTTCACCGAAACATGTGCCCCCGAGGTGGTTTCGGCCCGGGCGGAGTACTGGGCGCTGAAGGCCGCCAAGATGCCGGCCGACGGTGTCGTCATCGCCAAGGAGGCCTTCCGGCTCGTCGAGCAGAGCCAGGCCTATCAGGGTGAAGAGGTGTGCAGCTACCTGTTCCATGCCTACGGCACCAATCTGCAGTTCGCTCCGGGCGAGTTCAACTTCGTCAAGACCCGCGCGCAGGTGGGCACCAAGGAAGCGTTCCGGTTGCGTGACGAGCATTTCCACGTGCCCGAGCCCGAATAGTCAGCCCTTGCGGGACCTCGAGGCCTTCTTGCCCTCGGCGATCTGACGGTCGATGTTGTCCAGGATGCAGTTCAGGCCGTACTCGAAGTTGGTGTCATCGGCAGCACCGATGCGGTGACCTTCGCGCGTGACCCTGGTCAGCAGCGGCGCGGCGTCGGCGTCATAGACCATGGTCTCCTCGAAATCACCAGGTCCGCCGTCGAGTGCCCGGTTCTTCTCGTAGAGGCGTTGCAGCACAACCGAACCCCGTACGTGCAGGGAAACCGCGGAATATGCGTCGAA
>Ga0209023_10002040_pt1 | contig 26025 bp, 22 predicted proteins | sample LakOneMetagenome_FD_187468 | JGI IMG/M metagenome (GOLD analysis project Ga0209023, IMG submission 187468) | Freshwater and sediment microbial communities from Lake Erie, Canada (SPAdes) (version 2) | ecosystem: Environmental > Aquatic > Freshwater > Lentic | place: Lake Erie, Canada... | reverse complement strand
TGCTACATCGGCTGCGGCGTCACCACCGGCATCGGCGCCGTGATCTTCACGGCCAAGGTGGAGGCGGGCGCCAACGTGGTCGTGTTCGGCCTGGGCGGCATCGGCCTGAACGTGATCCAGGCGGCGAAGATGGTCGGCGCCGACAAGATCATCGGCGTGGACCTGAACCCGGAACGCGAAGCGATGGCGCGCAAGTTCGGCATGACCCACTTCATCAACCCGACCAAGGTCGAGAACGTGGTCGACACCATCGTCCAGCTGACCGACGGCGGCGCCGACTACAGCTTCGAGTGCGTGGGCAACGTCAACACCATGCGCCAGGCGCTGGAGTGCTGCCACAAGGGCTGGGGCCAGTCGATCATCATCGGCGTGGCGGCGGCCGGCCAGGAAATCTCGACCCGTCCCTTCCAGCTGGTGACGGGGCGCGTGTGGAAGGGCTCCGCCTTCGGGGGCGCGCGCGGCCGCACCGACGTGCCGAAGATCGTCGACTGGTACATGGAAAACAAGATCAATATCGACGACCTGATCACCCACCACCTGCCGCTCGAGCGCATCAACGAAGGTTTCGACCTGATGAAGTCGGGCGAGTCGATCCGCTCGGTGGTCGTGTTCTAAATTTCTTCCGGACGGGCCGCCCGGCCCGTCCCGCTTTCCCCGCTTTTTCCATCTGCACCGCGATTCCTGCCGCCTGTCGCACCGGGCTGGCCGGCCTGGGCGCGCACGCCTACAGTCCATCATCGCCGGCGGGATCCGGCCAAAAGTAGAAAAAAAGTTCTAGACAATTTTATCTAGAACTTTTAATCTAGATGCCAACGATGGGGAGCGAGGATGAACCTGAACGAGCTGCTTGCGAGTGCCGCGCCGGCCCTGGCCTGGGCGCTGATCGATTTCCTGTGGCAGGGCTTGCTGGTCGGATGGGCCGCGGCCTTGCTGCTGGCGGCGATGCGCAAGGCGCGGCCGCAAGCCCGCTATGCCGTCGCCTGCGGCGCGCTGCTGCTGTGCGCCGCGCTGCCGCTGGCCGGTACCGTGCAGCGCCTTGCTCAAGTGGAAGAGGGCGGCGTGGCAAGCATGCTGCCGCTGGCGGTGGCGGGCACGAACGCCGTGCCGGCCGCGGTGCCGTCGCTCGTGCTCGACGCCGGCCGTTTCGCGGGCTGGGAAGCCGCGCTGCAGGAACGCCTGCCGCTGGTGGTGCTGTTCTGGGCCATCGGCGCCGGCCTGCTGGCCCTGCGCATGGCGCTGGGCCTGGCCTGGGTGCGGCAGCGCAGCCGGCCTGGCCGCTTCCAGGCCGATCCGCTTTGGCAGGCACGGCTGGATGAGCTGGCGCGCCGCATGGGCATCGGCCGCCGCGTCGTGCTGGGACTGGTCGACGATTTGACCAGCCCGGTGACGGCCGGCTGGTGGCGTCCGTTGGTGCTGGTGCCGGCTTCCCTGGTGTCGGGCATGCCGCCGCAGCTGCTGGAAGCGCTGCTCGCGCACGAGCTGGCCCATGTCCGTCGTTGCGATTACGTAGTGAATCTGATCCAGAGTGCGATCGAGATCCTGCTGTTCTACCACCCGGCCGTATGGTGGCTGTCGAACCGGATCCGCGAAGAGCGCGAACAGATTGCAGATGATGTAGCCGCAAGCACGCTCGGCGAACCGCGGCGCCTGGCACTTGCATTGTCCGAACTGGACCTGTTCCAGTTCATCCCGCAGCTTGTCCCAGCAGCCCATGGAGGAAATCTCATGTCCCGTATCAAACGCCTGGTTCGCCCCGAAGCCGAAGCCCTGAACTGGAAGCTCGCGCTTCCCATACTCGGCCTGGCCGTCAGCGCCGCCTTCTATTCCTGGGCCGGCCCGGCCCATGCCGCCAGCGAAGCGCAAGAGAAGTCCGCGGCAGTCGTGCAAGCCGACCGTGTCGTGACCAGGCACAAGGACCTCAGCATCGGCACCGCACGCAGCGAACATCCCTACGCCGTGGTGCGCGCCAGCGACAAGGGCGTGTCCATGAGCGGAAGCAGCGATGACTGGGACGAGATCAAGCAGGCCAGGCGCGACATCGGCGGCGACTTCCTCTGGTTCCGCGAAAACGGCCAGGCATACTTTATCCAGGATGCCGGCGTGATGGCCAAGGTCGATGCGGCCTGGGCGCCGGTGACGAAACTGGGCAAGCAGATGGATGCCTACGGCAAGGAAATGGACGTGCACGGCAAGCGCATGGACAAGCTCGGCAAGGAAATGGACGTGGCTGCGCGCGGCATCAAGGTCGACGAGACCAAGACCCGCGCGGCGGAGGTCCGCATGAAGGAATTGGGCAAGGAAATGGAGGCGCTGGGCGAGCAGTTCGCCAAGGCCGACGATGCCGAGCGTGAGCGCCTCAGCCGCCGCATGAGCGAACTCGGCAAGCAGATGTCCGTGGAAGGCGAGCGCATCGGTCAGGAATGGCAGCAGCCGGGCGTGCGCCAGGCGCAGAAGTCGATGGACGAGATCGGCCGCCGCATGAGCGAGGCCGGCAAGCCGATGGACGCCATCGGCAAGAAGATGGGCGCACTCGGCAAGGACATGGAGCGCGAAACCCATGCGGCCGACAAGACCGTGCGCGCCCTGATCCGCGAGGCGCAGGAAAAAGGGCTGGCCAAGCCGGTGCCGCGCGCAGGCTGAGCACAAAAAAGCCCGGCTCGGCGGCCGGGCTTGCCTCAGCTGCAGGGAAGGTCCCTGCAAGGCTGGGTCAGTGCTGCTCGACCTTGCCGCGCCATGCGCCGGTTTCCGAGCCGCGCTTCTCGAGCAGTTCCTTGAAGTTCTGCAGGTTGCTGCGCAGTTCCATGCGCACGGCGCCCAGCGCATCGCCCACGGATTCGATCGCGTTTTCCGGTTCATAGTCCATCTGGACCGTGACGCGGCAGCAGGTGTCCGAGATCTTGTGGAAGTCGGCCACGCCGCCGTTCTTCACGCCGGTGACGCTGCGCCATGCGATGCGCTTGTCCGGGATCTGTTCGGTGATCTCGGCGTCCCATTCCTTCTCTTTGCCGGCCACGTCGGCTTTCCAGTGCAGGTGCTTGTCATCGAGCTGGCGGATTTCCTTGACGCTCTTCATGAACTGCGGGAAGTCCTCGAACTGCGTCCACTGGTTGTACGCGGTCTTGACCGGGACGTTGATCTCGATCGTTTCGGTCACGGAGGAGCTGGCCCCAAAGCCATTGCGGTTTGCTTTGAGTTTCTTCGACAGCATCATGCCGCCAACGGCGAGCGCGGCGACGGTAACAACGCGATTCAGCATAGATATTCTCCTTTGGATGGGAAGCCTGCCGCATGTGTAGTGACATTGGCCCGTTGCAAGGCATGCGGACGACATGGCTTCATGAGGTACTGAGACGACGGGCCACGCGAACCTGTCGCGAATCTGTCATTAAAATAAGCGAAAAGACAATCATGCGGCGCGCGTGACGATGGGCCGCCTATACTGATGAGTACGCTTGATTGCTGCGTAAAAGGAGGGAGCATGGATTTGCAGGGAGGCTGTTTCTGCGGAGCAGTTCGCTACGAGGTCAAGGGCGACATCTTCAACAGCACGCTATGCCATTGCAGCGACTGCCGCAGGATATCCGGCGCCCCGGCGCTGGCCTGGTTCAGCGCGCGCCGCGCCGATTTTCGCTACACCCGGGGCGAGCCGGCCCGATTTTCTTCCAGCGAACAGGTGCTGCGCGGCTTCTGCCCGCACTGCGGCACCACCCTGACCTTCGAGGACGGCCGCTGGCCCGAGGAACTCGACATCGCCACCTGCTCGCTCGACGATCCGGAAACCGTGCCCCCAGGCGACCACACCTTCGTGCGCAGCCGCGTGCACTGGGTGAAGCTCGCCGACGGCCTGCCGGAATATCCGACGACGCGCACGGCCGGCCCTGGTGGCTGATCCCGATGCGATACTGGATGGACATACAGTAAATCCCGCGGTATATAATGGCCGCATGCAGACCGATCTCCTCCACAACCTGAACGAAGAACAGCTCGCCGCCGTCACCCTGCCGTCGCAGAGCGCCCTGATCCTGGCGGGCGCCGGCTCCGGCAAGACCCGCGTGCTGACCACCCGCATCGCCTGGCTGATCCAGACGGGGCAGGTGTCGCCCGCCGGCATCATGGCGGTGACGTTCACGAACAAGGCGGCGAAGGAGATGCTGACCCGCCTGTCCTCGATGCTGCCGATCAATACGCGCGGCATGTGGATCGGCACCTTCCACGGCCTGTGCAACCGCCTGCTGCGCACCCACTACAAGGACGCGGCGCTGCCGCAGACCTTCCAGATCCTCGACTCGCAAGACCAGCTTTCGCTGATCAAGCGCATGCTCAAGGCGGCCAACGTCGATGACGAGAAGTACCCGGCCAAGGCGCTGATGTACTTCATCAACAACGCCAAGGAACAGGGCCTGCGCGCCAATCGCCTGGAGCCGAACGACCCGATCGAGCGCCGCATGATCGAGCTCTACGAACTCTACGAAGGCCAGTGCCAGCGCGAGGGCGTGGTCGATTTCGCCGAGCTGCTGCTGCGCTCCTACGAGCTGCTGGCGCGCAACGGGCCGCTGCGCCACCACTACCAGATGCGCTTCCGCCACATCCTGGTGGACGAGTTCCAGGATACCAACGACCTGCAATACAACCTGCTCAAGCTCCTCGCCGGCCACGACGAGGACGGCGGCGGCGCCATCTTCGCGGTGGGCGACGACGACCAGAGCATCTACGCCTTCCGCGGCGCCAACGTCGGCAATATGCAGGCCTTCGAGCGCGAATTCCGTGTGAAAAACCTGATCAAGCTGGAGCAGAACTACCGTTCCTTCGGCCACATCCTGGACAGCGCCAACTACCTGATCGCGAACAACAGCAAGCGCCTCGGCAAGAACCTGCGCACCGACGCCGGCCTGGGCGAGCAGGTGCGGGTGTACGAAGCCTCGTCCGACCTGGAAGAAGCGCAGTGGATCATCGAGGAAGCCAAGAGCCTGATGAACGAGGGCGTGGCGCGCAGCGAGATCGCCATCCTGTACCGCTCCAACGCCCAGAGCCGCGTGATCGAGCATGCGCTGTTCGCGGCCGGCATTCCCTACACCGTCTACGGCGGCCTGCGCTACTTCCAGCGCGCCGAGGTCAAGCACGCGATCGCCTACCTGCAGCTGATGGACAATCCGCACAACGATTCGGCCTTCCTGCGGGTGGTGAACTTCCCGACCCGCGGCATCGGCGCGCGCTCGATCGAGCAGCTGCAGATGGCGGCCGATTCCTACGGCATCTCGTTGTACGCGGCGGTGCCCTACATGACGGGCAAGGCGGGGACGTCGCTCGGCGCTTTCGTCAAGATCATCGAGTCGGCGCGTTTTGAAACCCAGCAGCTGCCGCTGCCGGAGCTGGTGCGCGTGGTGCTGGAACGCAGCGGCCTGCTCGAGTACTACCAGAAAGAAAAAGAAGGCGCCGACCGCATCGAGAACCTGGAGCAGATGGTCAATGCGGCGACCCAGTTCGTGCAGGAAGAGGGTTTCGGGATTGCAGCGCCTGCCCACCTCGGGCCGCCGTCCCTGCCGCAGGCCGGCGACGCGATCGTGATGGACGACGGCATCGAGGTGTTAGAGGGCGGCGCGCCGCTGCCGAGCGTGATGTCGCCCCTGTCCGCCTTCCTCACCCACGCTTCGCTGGAAGCGGGCGACGCCCAGGCCCAGGCCGGCCAGGACGCGATGCAGCTCATGACCGTGCACTCGGCCAAGGGCCTGGAATTCGACGCGGTCTTCATCACCGGCCTGGAAGAAGGCCTGTTCCCGCACGAAAGCAGCGCGCGCGAGCTCGATGGGGTCGATGAAGAACGGCGCCTGATGTACGTGGCGATCACGCGCGCACGCCGGCGCCTGTACATGAGCTTTACCCAGCAGCGCATGCTGCACGGCCAGACCCGCTTCAACATGAAGTCGCGCTTCTTCGACGAATTGCCGGAAGAATCGATCAAGTGGCTGTCGCCGCGCGTGCAGACCAACTGGTTCGCCGGCCGCAAGTCGCAGACGGCCTGGGACGACGCGGAGTTCCGCAACGGCAGCGACAACCGCATCGCGCAGCAGATCACGCAGAAGTCAGCGAACGGCAACGGCTCCGGCTGGCGGGTGGGCGAGACGGTGGCGCACGCCAAGTTCGGCGAGGGCGTGATCGTGAATATCGAGGGCGGGGCAGGGGCGGCGCGCGCGCAGATCAACTTCGGCGCGGCGGGGATGAAAGTGCTCGACCTGTCGGTCGCAAAACTCGAACGCGTCGGCCGGTAGGGTGGGCGGTCCTCCGCCCACGCGTTCAACTATCCGACGATCAATCGCGTCGCATCCGTTCGAACGTGATTTGAACGCGTGGGCGGAACCCGCTTACCCTACGGTTATTTGGCCAGGCTCACGCCGCCATCCTGCGGCTTGCCGAAAATCTGCCGGTACCCCGCATACATCGCACACTGCAGCAGCAGCACGAACAGGAAGATCAGCCACATGATCACCACGCGGGTCATGTTCGATGCCCCCAGCAGCAAGGTGATCACCATGCAGATCCCGACGAAGATCGCGAACCAGGCCAGCAGCAGCACGATGAACACGCGCGCGCTGCGCAGCACGGCGAAGAAGCTGTAGAAGATCGCTTTCCCCGGCGTCATCTGCTGCCAGTAGGTCAGGGGCGCGGCGAAGCACAGCGACATCAGGATGACCACGTCCAGGCCGAACACGGCGAACATGCCGGCCAGGTCCGAGGCCGCGACCTGCGGCTGGCCGCCTTCGCGGCCCTGGCGCGCCATCTGTTCCCAGAAGCCCGGATCGACCGCGAAGCGCATCAGGAGCGCCATCAGCAGCGACACGCCCAGGTAGATCAGGCCGACCTTGCACAAGGCGGGCAGCACGGGTTTGCGAAAGCCGGTGAGCAGCACGCCGGGCGTGACCCGCTCGCCGTTCTCGATCATCAGGCAGGCCTTCATGAAGGCCATCGAGAACGACGGGATCAGGACCACGGCGACCATCGGCCCGAGCAGGGGCACGGCGCTGATGCCGATGCTGATCAGGATGTTCGCGAACAGCAGGGTGATCAGGGCGGCGGGCTGTTTGCGGAACAGGCCGGCGCCCTGCTTGAGCCAGTGCCAGCCGGTGATTGCGGGAATAGAGTTCATAAGGGCAGCTGGGGCGCGGCGCGCTCGATGCGTTCGCGCAGGATGCGTTCGAAATGGTTCGGATCGTGCGGCGTGAGCAGTTCGGCCGCGCGGGGAAGGTGGAGGTCGTACAGGCGCGAGAGCCAGAAGCGCAGGGCGCCGGCGCGCAGCATCGGCCGCCAGGCCGCGCGCTCTTCGCCCGTGAAGGGGCGCGCCGCGTGGTAGGCCTCCAGCAGGGCGCGCACGCGCGCCTCGTCGAGCACGCCCGTGGCCAGGTCGATGCACCAGTCGTTGACGGTGACCGCGACGTCGAACAGCCAGGTGTCGACGCCGGCGAAATAGAAGTCGAAGCAGCCGGAGAGGCGCTCGCCTTCGAACATGACGTTGTTGCGGAACAGGTCAGCGTGCACCGGCCCGCGCGGCAGCGCGGCATAGGTCGTGGTGGCCGCAAAGTCCGCCTGGAAGGCAGTCTCGTCGCGCAGCAGCGTGGCTTCGCCCTCGCCCAGGTAGGGCTGGACCTGGGGGGCGGTGGCCAGGATCCAGTCCAGGCCGCGCAGGTTCGGCTGCTGCAGCGCGAAGTCCTGCCCCGCCAGGTGCATGCGCGCCAGCATGCGGCCCACTTCGGCGCAGTGCACCGGCTGCGGATCCATCTGCGAGGCGCCGCTCAGGCGGCTGACGATGATGGCCGGCTTGCCGTGCAGGGTGACGACCAGTTCGCCGCCGGCGTTCGGCACCGGCGCCGGCACGGGGATCCCGCGCTCGGCCAGGTGGCGCATCAGCTGGACGTAGAAGGGCAGTTGCTCGAAGCGCAGGTTCTCGAAGATGGTGAGGACGTAGTCGCCCGCTTCCGTCGTCAGGAAGAAGTTGCTGTTATCGATGCCGGAAGAAATGCCGTCGAGCGCGAGGGCGCGGCCGAGGGGGAATTGCTTGATCCACTGGTGGAGGTCGTCCAGCGAGACCGCGGTAAAAACTGCCATGTGCTAGCAACAAAGGTGAGGGTCGGCCGCGCCAGGCGCGGCACCGGGTTTATTTTTTCTCGACGGGTTCGAGCGGCGGCGGCGGGGGCGCGTCGGCACGGGGCGGTACGCCCGGCCTGGCCGGGGCAGGGGCGACGGTTCCATCGGCCGGGGGCTGCTTCTTCGGATTGCCGAAGTCGAATTCCTTGACGGTCCACTGCGGGCCGCGCTGCGAGCTGAGGGCGTCGCCCGGCAGGGCGGTGCCGACCTGGGTGTTCGGCTTCAGGGTGTAGCGGCTCGGACCGCTTTCCACTTCCACCTCGCTTACCTGTCCGCGGTTGTCCCGCTTTTCGGTGATGCGGGTGCGTTCCTTCTGCGGAATGGTGGTGGCCGGCGTGTCGCTGCCCGGTTCGATGCGCTCGAGCTGGGGCGGCTGCTGGCTGGGGCGTTGCTGCGGCTGGGTCTGTTGCTGGGTCTGTTGTGGACCGGTCGATTGGCCCGGTTGCTGGCCCGGCTGCGCCGGCATCTGCTGCTGGGCCATGGCCAGGCCGGCGGGAATGAACAGGGACAGCGTCAAGAGTTTCAGGCGGGAAGATGTGCGCAACATGATGGTCACCTTGTGTCGTTTAGTCCATTGTAACAAACAGGCACGGTTCCCTGTGAAAAGTGCACTCAATCTGGCAGTTGTGTCCGGCGCGCAAGCCGGGAGTCGCCCAGCCGATTCTGCGATAATGACGAATACTCTTGCGCACCCACTTTCGATTCTTCGCCTCTATGGAAAATACCCTGCTGCTCGTTGACGGTTCCAGCTATCTCTACCGCGCCTACCACGCGCTGCCCGACCTGCGCAGCCCGGACGGTTTCCCGACCGGCGCCATGCACGGGATGGTCAATATGCTGCGCCGCCTGCGCGCCGACTACCCGGCGGCCTATATCGCCTGCGTGTTCGACGCCAAGGGCAAGACCTTCCGCGACGACCTCTACCCGGAATACAAGGCCACCCGCGCCTCGATGCCGGAAGACCTGGGCAAGCAGATCGAGCCGATCCACGAGGTGGTGCGCCACATGGGGTGGCCGATCCTGATGGTCGAAGGCGTCGAGGCCGACGACGTGATCGGCACCCTGGCCGTGCAGGCCGCCGCGCGCGGCATGAACACCGTCATCTCGACCGGCGACAAGGACCTGGCCCAGCTGGTGAACGACAAGGTCATGCTCATCAATACCATGAGCAACGAGAAACTCGATGAAGCCGGCGTGATCGCCAAGTTCGGCGTGCCGCCGAACCGCATCATCGACTACCTCACCCTGATCGGCGACACCGTCGACAACGTCCCGGGCGTGAACAAGTGCGGCCCCAAGACCGCCCTGAAGTGGCTCACCTTGCACAACTCGCTCGACGGCGTGATCGAGAATGCGCACAGTATCGGCGGCGCGGTCGGCGAGAACCTGCGCGCGGCGCTGGAATGGCTGCCGAAGGGCCGCGAACTCATCACCGTGAAGACCGACTGCGACCTGGTGAGCCATGTGGTCTCGTTCGAAGAAACCCTGGTCGGCCGTCCGGAAGACGCGGAAGCGCTGCGCGACTTCTTCCAGCGCTACGGCTTCAAGACCATGCTGCGCGACCTGGGCGGCGGCGGCCGTGCCGATGGCGCGGTCGTCCCGGCACGTGGCGCGGGGCCGGGCGGCGCGCCGCTCAATTCCCCGGAAGGCGCCTCCGGCACCCTGCCGGGCATGCCCATCATCAAAGGCGAATACGAGACCGTGCTGACCGAGGAACAGCTCGACAAGTGGCTGGCGCTGGTCGACGCGGCGGAGCTGACCTCGGTCGATACCGAGACCACCTCGCTCGATCCGATGAGCGCCGAGATGGTCGGCATCTCGCTGTCCGTCGAAGCAGGCAAGGGCGCCTACATTCCGCTCGCTCACCGCTATGCCGGCGCACCCGATCAACTCAATCGCGAGCACGTCCTGGAGCGCATGCGTTCCTGGCTCGAGAATCCGGCCAAGCCCAAGCTCGGCCAGAACCTGAAGTACGACATGCACATCTTCGAGAACCACGGCGTCAAGCTGGCCGGGATCGTGCACGACACCCTGCTGCAGTCCTACGTCTTCGAATCGCACAAGCCGCACGACATGGACACCATGGCGATGCGCCACCTCGGCTACACCACGATTCCTTTCGTGGACGTGTGCGGCAAGGGCGCCAACATGATCTGCTTCGACCAGGTGGAACTGAACCGCGCCACCGAATATGCGGCCGAGGATTCCGACATCACCCTGCGCCTGCACCAGACCATGCTGCCGCATGTCGAGAGCGATGCAGGCCTTACGCGCATCTACCGCGAGATCGAGATGCCGACCATGGAAGTGCTGCAGAAGATCGAGCGCAACGGCGTGCTGATCGATGCGGAGCTGCTGCAGAAGCAGTCGGGCGAACTGGGCGCGCGCATGCAGGAGCTGGAGCAGCAGGCGTATGAGGCGGCCGGCGGCCCCTTCAACCTCGGCTCGCCCAAGCAGATCGGCGAGATCTTCTTCGGCAAGCTCGGCCTGCCGGTGATCAAGAAGACCGCGACCGGCGCACCCTCGACCGACGAAGAGGTGCTGCAGAAGCTGGCCGAGGACTATCCGCTGCCGAAGATCCTGCTCGAGCACCGCGGCATGTCCAAGCTGAAGTCCACCTATACCGACAAGCTGCCGAAGATGGTCAACGCCAGGACCGGCCGCGTGCACACGAACTACGCGCAGGCGGTGGCGATCACGGGCCGCCTGTCCTCGAACGAGCCGAACCTGCAGAACATTCCGGTGAGGACAAGCGAGGGCCGCCGCATCCGCGAAGCCTTCGTTGCGCCGCCGGGCAGCGTGATCGTCTCGGCCGACTATTCGCAGATCGAGCTGCGCATCATGGCGCACATCTCGGGCGATCCGGCGATGCTGAAGGCCTTCGCGGAAGGCGAGGACATCCACCGCGCCACCGCCGCCGAGATCTTCGGCATTGCGCCCGAAGAAGTGCAGAGCGAGCAGCGCCGTTATGCGAAGGTGATCAACTTCGGCCTGATCTACGGCATGAGCGCCTTCGGCCTGGCCCAGAACCTGGGCATCGAGCGCGCCGCGGCGGCCAGCTACATCGACCGCTACTTTGCCCGCTTCGCCGGCGTGAAGCAGTACATGGACGAGACGCGCCTGCAGGCCAAGGCGCGCGGCTATGTCGAGACCGTGTTCGGGCGCCGCCTCTGGCTCCCGGAAATCAACTCGCCGAACGGCCCGCGCCGCGCCGGCGCCGAACGCGCGGCGATCAATGCGCCGATGCAGGGCACGGCCGCCGACCTGATCAAGCTGGCGATGATCGCGGTGCAGGGCTGGCTGGAAACCGAGAAGCTGGGCACGCGCATGATCATGCAGGTGCACGACGAACTGGTGCTGGAAGTGCCGGAAGCGGAACTGGAACTGGTGCGCGTGAAGCTGCCGGAACTGATGGCGAGCGTGGCCGAGCTGAAGGTGCCGCTGGTCGCGGAGACCGGCGTGGGGAGGAACTGGGAGGAAGCGCATTGAGTATGCGCTTCCGCGCATTGAGTATGCGCTTCCGCGCATTGAGTATGCGCTTCCGCGCATTGAGTATGCGCTTCCGCGCATTGAGTATGCGCTTCCGCGCATTGAGTATGCGCTTCCGCACATTGAGTATGTGCTTCCGCGCATTGAGTATGCGCGGAAGCGCACCGGGGGCGCGCCCGCCCACCCCGCGGCGCGCGCGGGGATTCGCGCTTACTTGCGCGCGCGGCGGCCAGCCGCCAGGCCCGCCAGTCCCACGCCGAACAGGGCCAGGCTGAGCGGCTCCGGCACGTCCGATTGCCCACCCACCACGTCGAGCACCACCATGGTGTTGGCATCGAACGACAAGCCCTGCCAGTTGACGTACAGAATGTCGTCGACGACGCTCAGGTTGGAAGCGCCGAAACCTGCCAGGTTGGTGCCGGCGCCGATGACGAACTGCGGCAGCGCCCCGCTGAGGTTTGCCAGGGAAAAACCGTTGAAGGCCGCACTGTTCCAGCCATTCTCCGACACATAGTCGATCGTGATCCGGTTGTCCTCGATGCGCATCGTGAACAGCGGACCGCCGTCGTCGAAGCCGAACTCCAAGCCGTCGGCATCGACCACCCCCTGGCCCAGCGTCGCGTACTGACTGCTGGCGTTCGGGTAGTGGTAGACGGCCTTGACTTCATTGTTCAGCAGGCCCGCACTGGCGGACTGTGCCAAGGCGGAAAGGACGAGTGCTGCGGCGAAGATGGAGAGGCGTTTCATATTATTTCCCTAGTTAGTTAAAAGCATGGTGTAACTAGCAAGAGGCATGCCAGAGAACAATTCGCTTTAACATCAATTATTTGGCAATGAAGTGATTTCCGGTTGTAAATATTATCGACAGATTTGGACACAGGCGCAGGCAGTGCACTGCTCAGCAGTAAAGACTGTAAGGAATTGTTTCAAATGGCATCTTATCTGTAACAATTGCCCTGTGGAATGTTAAGATTCTTTCGACCGCCATCTCAGGCGGCCTATCGAAAGGAATCCATGCTTCGCAACAAAACCGGTACCGTGCTCGCCGCCATCGCGCTGCTGGGTGCTGCCGTGCTCGTCGCCTGTGGCGGCGGTGGCGACGCCGAGCCTGGCACGTCCGCCAACACCTCCGGCACGCTGGCGGTGTCGCTGACCGATGCCCCGGCCTGCGGCTTCGACGCCGTCAACGTCACCGTCACCAAGGTCCGCGTGCACCGCAGCGACAGCGCGCTCGACACCGAGCCGGGCTGGACCGACATCACCCTCGATCCTGCCCGCAAGATCGACTTGCTCAAGCTGAGCAACGGCGTGCTCGACACGCTCGGCCAGGTGTCGCTCGAAGCAGGGCGCTACACCCAGCTGCGCCTGGTGCTCGATGCGAATGCGAGCGGCAGCGCCAACACCGTGGTCCCGCTCGACGGCAAGGCCGAGCTGCCTTTGGCAAGCCCGAGCGCGGTGCAGGGCGGCATCAAGCTGGTCGGCGCCTTCGACGTGAGTGCGGGCCAGAAGACCGAGCTGGTGCTCGATTTCGACGCCTGCAAGTCGGTCCTCACCCGCGGCAAGGGCAGCTATGCGCTCAAGCCGGTGGTGAAGGTGGTGCCGGTCGCGGCCAACGGCATCTCGGGCTTCGTCAGCACCGCCATGCTGGACCGCGGCGTGCAGGTCTCGGCGCAGCAGAACGGCAGCATCGTCAGCGCCGCCACGCCGAATCCGGCCACCGGCGAATTCTTCCTGTCCCGCCTCGCGCCTGGCAGCTACGACGTGGTGATCACCGCCGATAACAGCGCGGCCAGCGTGGTCGCCGCGGTGCCGGTCGCTTCAACCGCCAGCACCACGGTGCTCAGCACCTTGATGGCGCCGATCCTGCTCGTGCCGGGCAATACCGGATCGATCGGCGGCGTCGTCACATCGATGCCTGCCGGCGCCGAGCCGGCCTTCGTCGCGGCCAAGCAGCGCTTCGCCGCCGGCCCGACCGTGACCCTCAAGTATGCGGGAGCGGACCTGGCCAATGGCGCCTACACCATCGCCGGCCTGCCGGTGAGCGCGCCGCAGTTCGCGCGCTACAGCGCGACCCTGCCGCTGGCCTTCAGCGCGAGCAGCGCGGTCCATGCGGGCAGCTACCGGGTCGAGGCCACGGCTGCCGGCCATGCGGCCAAGGCGGTCGAGGACGTGGACATCGGCAGCAGCAATCGGCCTGACGTCGACTTCGCACTGGGCCGCTGATCCGCCCCTTTTCTCATGTGCCCGTGTCCTCAGGCGCGGCGCTTGCGGCGCGCGCCGGCCAGGCCCAGCATCGCGATGCCGAACAGGGATATCGAAGCCGGTTCCGGCACTGCGGCAATATCGAGCGGCGTGAAGTCGATATCGAGCGTGGCGCCGAACAGGTCCAGGTCGCCCAGCACGTCCAGGCTGAAGTCCAGCCGGCGGTCGCGCAGGAAGGCGGCCAGCAGGTCCTTGTCGTCGATCAGCGAACCGCCGAGGACGATCTCGCCGGTGTAGTCGGTGGTGAGGGTACGGGTTTCGTAGCGCGTGACGACGGTGCGGGTGACCTGCTGGCAGTTCGCGGTGCCGTTTTCCCATTGGGTTTTCAAGCAGCTCACATTCTCGTTGTTCTTCACGTACAGCACCTTGGCCGGATCGGTGCGGGTGCTGCCCGGCGTCGTGACGTCGCTCTTGACTTCCTGGGTCGCGCCGGAGAACGCGCTGGCGCCGAAGGACAGTTTCACCGATTCCTGTTCGCCCACACCGGTGCGCGGCAGGGTCACGGTGGTCGTGACGGTTTCCGTGAAGGTCCGCCCGGCCTGCCTGGTCTTGTCGCTGCTCATCTGGCGCAGGCTCACCGGCTTCGACAGGATGCTGTCGCCGGTCCGGTAGGGCACGGTGTCGCCGTCGTCGACGAACAGGAAGGAAAACTGCAGGCTGTTGATGACGGCATTCTTCGGCAGGAAGGCGGCGTCGAAGCTGCCCTGGTATTTTCCCTGGCTCAGGTAGGAGGGGAGGCCGGTGGACTGCAGCGTGAGCGGTTCGGCCATGGCGGAAGTGGCGCCGAGTGCGAGCAGGGCCAATGCGGTCTTGAGGGCGTGGAGGTTCATCTGGTTTTCCTTGTTGGTCGACAGCGGCGGGACGAAGAATTGACAAATTTGATTGTTGCCTTTAATAAGCAATACTTGTGCCAAGGAAAAATTCTCCATTGAATCAAGGTCTTGTATTTACGCGGACGGACCACTGTCAGGTTTTCCGACAGGTTTTCGCGTTGCACAATTGAAATTTGTGTCCGAGCCGTCCAAAACCGATACTGATAAGATAACGTTGCTGTTTTCACCTACTTGTCAATCGGAGGACGTTCATGAAAGACCTGATTTCGGACGGCGAAAGCCTGCTCGCCACCAGCGCATTCGATAACGGCGTCGATCGCCGGGTCTTCCTGAAGGCGGCCGTCGGCAGCGGCTTCGCCGTGGCGGCGCTGCCGGTGGTCGCGCAGACGCAGGTCCAGACCAGTACCGAAGGCCTGGACGCGGCCGACCACATCGTCGTCGTCAACGGCCAGGACGTGCCGGTCTACCGCGCCCAGCCCAAGGACCGCACCAACCTGCCGGTGGTGCTGGTGATCTCCGAGATCTTCGGCGTGCACGAGCACATCAAGGACGTGGTGCGCCGCTTCGCCAAGGCCGGCTACCTGGCCGTGGCCCCGGACCTGTTCGTGCGCCAGGGCGACGCCACCAGGACCCCGATGCCGGAGCTGATGAAGAACATCGTCGCCAAGGTGCCGGACTCCCAGGTCATGAGCGACCTCGATACCATCGTCAAGTGGACCAAGCAGCGCGGCGGGAACACCGACAAGCTGGGCATCACCGGTTTCTGCTGGGGCGGACGCATCACCTGGCTGTATGCGGCCCACAACAAGGACGTCAAGGCCGGCGTGGCCTGGTACGGCCGCCTGGTGGGCGAGACCAATCCGCTGCAGCCGCAGCACCCGATCGACGTGGCCCAGGGCCTGAAGGTGCCGGTGCTGGGCCTGTACGGCGCCAAGGACACCGGCATCCCGCTGGACTCCGTGGAACGCATGCGCAAGGCCCTCGACTCGGGCAACAGCCGCTCGCAGATCCACGTCTACCCGAACTCGGGCCACGCCTTCCACGCCGACTACCGTCCGAGCTACAACGCCGACGACGCCAGGGATGGCTGGAGCAAGGCGCTGAACTGGTTCGCGAAGAACGGCGTCGCCTGATCCTGCATCGGCTCCCGCGCCAGCTGGTCTTGCACGGCCGCATGCGCGGACAGGTTACAATGTCGGGTTTGCGGCGCGAATGATTTTTCATTCGCAGTTGTGAAGCGAGTCCAGAACAAGAGGCTTCCAAATCGATCCCATCCTGAGTTCCATCCTGCTGGCGACCCTGGTCGCCGGCGTCGTCAGCATTACCGGCGCTGCCGTGTTTTCGTTCGCGCTGCTGTCGAAGGTGGTGGAACGGATGGTCAGCCTCTCGGTCGGTATCATGCTGGCCACCTCGCTGCTGCACGCGCTGCCGGAAGCCTTCGACTCCGGCGCCGACGTGCGCAGCCTGTTCGCGACCCTGCTGGGCGGCCTGCTGGCCTTCTTCGTGCTGGAAAAGCTGGCGATCCTGCGCCACTCGCACCACCACGAGGGCGACGGCCACCACCACGCGCACGGCCACGACGCCCACCAGGCCGGCAAGTCGGGCTGGATGATCCTGCTCGGCGACGCGATGCACAACTTCACCGACGGCATCCTGATCGCCGCGGCCTTCCTCGCCAACCCGGAACTGGGCATCGTGACCGCCGTGGCCATCGTCGCCCACGAGATCCCGCAGGAGATCGGCGACTTCATCGTGCTGCTCAATGCCGGTTTCTCGCGCCTGCGCGCCTATCTGTTCAACCTCCTGTGCAGCCTGATGTCGGTGGCGGGCGGCCTGCTCGGCTACTTCACCCTCGACAGCGCCAGCGGCCTGATTCCCTATGTGCTGGTGTTCGCGTCCTCGGGCTTCATCTATATCGCGGTGAGCGACCTGATGCCGCAGATGCAGCGCCGCGCCACCGTGAAGGAATCGGTGCCGCAGGTGGTGCTCATTGCGCTGGGCGTGGCCATCGTGCTGGCCCTGAATCACGCCAGCTGAATTTTTTTTGCGGTTTCCTCGACCCGATGTTTGCGCGTTTAATGATAATGACTTATCATTACCGTAATTCATCGTCAAAGGAAGCCGTCCCATGTCCGTTCGCACCCTTCAACGCACGCCGCTCGCGCTGGCGATCCTGTTCGCTTTCGCCCCAGCCGTTCACGCACAGACGGCGCAGCCCGACGCTAGCCGCTTGACCACGGACCCGGACAGCGTGCCGACCGTCGTCGTCTCGGCCAGCACCCTGGGTGTGCTGGAAGACGACATGATCACCCCGGTGACCTCGCTCTCTGGCGGCGCCCTGGTGCGGGCAAGGGAATCGACCATCGGCGAGACCCTGGCCAACCAGCCCGGCATCACCTCCAGCCACTTCGGCGCCGGCGCCAGCCGCCCGGTGATCCGCGGCATGGACGGCCCGCGCGTGAAGATCCTGTCCGACGGCGCCGAAGTGCAGGACGCCTCGACCATCAGCCCGGACCATGCCGTCGGCTTCGAGCCGGTGCTGGCCGAGCGCATCGAAGTGCTGCGCGGCCCCTCGGCGCTGGCCTACGGCGGCGGCGCGGTGGGCGGCGTCGTCAACATCCTGGACCGCAAGATCCCGACCCAGATGCCGTCGAAACCCATCGAGGGCAGCATGGAAGTGCGCGCCAACTCGGTGGCGCGTGAGAAGACCGGCGCTTTCGAAGTCACCGGCGGCGCCGGCAACATCGCCGTGCATGCCGAAGGCGTCAAGCGCGACGCCGGCGACTACCGCGTCGGCAAGGACTGGAACGAGGGCCGCCGCGTGAACGGCAGCTACAAGGAAAGCGAGAGCGGCACCGTGGGCCTGTCCTGGGTCGGGCAGCAGGGCTACCTGGGCGCTGCCTACACGAAGGAACGCACCGAATACGGCATTCCCGGCCACAACCACGAATTCGAGAGCTGCCACCCGCACGGCGACCACCTCCACTGCGGCGGCCATGGCCACGAAGAGGAAGAGGAGGGCCACGACCACGATCACGAGCACGAACATGGCGAGGAAGTGCCGGTCGTGAAGCTCGACAGCGACCGCTGGGACGTGCGCGGCGAATACCGCAACCCGATGGCCGGCATCACCAAGGTCCGCCTGCGCGCCTCCTTCACCGACTACCGTCATGACGAGCTGGAAGAGAACGTGGTCGCCACCAGCTTCCTGAACAAGGGCCACGACGTGCGCGTCGAGATGGAACATGCGCAGGTCGCCGGCGTGCGCGGCGTGTTCGGCCTGCAGACCACGCGCCGCGATTTCGCTACCCTCGGCGAGGAAGCCTATGTGCCGCCGACCGTCACGAAGAAGCACGCGGCCTTCCTGACCGAGGAATACAAGCTGGATGACTGGCGCTTCGAAGCGGGCCTGCGCCACGAGTGGCAGGACATCGTGGTCGACAGCCCGACTGCGCAGGATACCGAGGCGCGCGGCACCTCGGTGGCGCTTGGCGCGGTATGGAAATTCCAGCCCCAGTACTCGCTGCGCGCCGGCATCGCGCGCAGCCACCGCCTGCCGACCGCCGAAGAGCTGTACGCAGACGGCGTGCACCTGGCCACGGCCACCTACGAGATCGGCAAGCAGAACCTCTCCAGGGAGACCTCGAACAATATCGACGTCACCCTGCGCAAGTTCGAAGGCGACACCACCTTCTCGCTGAGCGCCTTCCACAACCAGGTCGCCAACTACATCTACGCGCATACGCTGGACAACCACGAGGGCTTCCAGCTGGTCGAATATGCCCAGCGCGACGCCACCTTCACGGGCCTGGAAGGCGAGGTGCGCCATACCTTCTCGAACGTGGTCGAAGGCACGCTGTTCGGCGACATGGTGCGCGCCCGTTTCGACGACAAGGGCGAAGGAAGCCGCAACATCCCGCGCATCCCGGCTCACCGCATCGGCGCCCGCGTGAATGCCGACTGGCAGTCCTGGCACGGCATGGTGGAAGTGGTCCGCGTCGGCAAGCAGGACCGGGTGGCGGACTTCGAAGGGCAGACCGGCGGCTACAATATGGTCAACCTCGGTGGGCATTACACGACCCGCATCGGCGGCGTGCCGGCGCAGATCTACGCCCGCATCAACAACCTGACGGACCAACTGGCCTTCAGCCACACCTCCTTCATCAAGGAAGCGGCGCCGCTCCCGGGCCGTAACATCACGGCAGGACTGCGCTTCGTCTTCTGATGGTGATGAAGAACCTGATCCGCCTCGCCGACTACGCGGGCATGGCGGCATCCGCGCTATGCCTGGTGCACTGCCTCGCGATGCCGCTGCTGCTGGCGGCTTTCCCGCTGCTGGGATTGGGTGGGGAGCACCATGCGCTGCACGATGCGCTGCTGCTGGGGGTGACGGTGCCGGTGCTGCTGGCGCTGGTGCCGGGATACATCAAGCACCGCGATCCGGTGGCATTGATGCTTGGCGTGGCGGGACTGGTGTGCTTCCTGGTGGCCGTGTTCGTGCTGGGGCCGCGGATCGGGGAGATGGCGGAGACGGTGGGGGCGGTGGTCAGCAGCGTGCTGCTGCTGGGCGCGCATCTGCGCAATCACCGCTACTGCAAGGATTGCCGTTCGTAGGGTGGACGGCTTCGCCGTCCGCGCGTTCAGCCAAAGAACGATTCGCTACTGCGCATCCGGAAGTTGAACGCGCGGACGGGAGACCCGTCCACCCTACAAGAGCGTCATGCAGCCCGGCAGTTGCTGCACAAACCGTACAAGGTCAACTCATGCGACTCCAGCACGAACCCTTCCGGCGTCAGCTTCTGCATATCCCCCGGACAGGCGTGGACTTCATACACCTTGTCGCAGGCGCGGCAATGAAAGTGGTGGTGGTGCCCATGCCCCGCGATCTCGTAGCGGTCGCCGCCGCCCGGCAGCGAGACCGTGGTGATCTCGCCCGCTTCCAGCATCGACTTGATGTTGCGGTACACCGTGGCCAGGCCCATGCCCGGCACCACGCCTTGCGCGTGCTCGAGGATCTCCTGCGGGGCGAGCGGGCGGCCGGCGTCGGACATCGACTGGTGGATCGCCTTGCGCTGCCGTGTGTTGCGTTCCATGAGGCTTACCCTTGTTTCTTCGCGCGCAGGGCTTCGAGCTCGGCGCGCAGGCTGCTGCGCTCGGCGTAGGACTTGTCGAGCTGGCCGCGCAGGGTGCGCAGTTCGGCCTCGAAATTGTCGCGCGCCGTGGCGGCGCCCACCAGTTCCATCTCGGCGGCCAGGCGCGCATCCGATTCGGCCGCCTGGGCCGCGACGTTGCGCTCGAGTTGGGCGCGCAGGTCGGCCAGCTGGCGGTCCTTGCCGTCGATGGCCAGCTGGTCCTTCGCCTTGCTGACCAGGGCGTCGGCGGCCACCTTGCGCGCATCGCGCAGCTCGGTGCCGAGGCGTTCGATCTCGGCTTCCAGTTCGCTCGATGCGGCCAGGGCCTGGTCGCGCGCGGCAGCCAGTTCGGCGCCCGTCTCGCGCAGCTCGGCCGCCTCGGTCTCGAGTTCGGCCAGCGCTTCGCGCGCCGGTGCGGCGGTCTGCTCGGCCACCTGCTGGACCCAGCTGCTCAAGGCGCGGGCCACCGCTTCCGGAATCTCCGGCAAGCCCACATCGTTGACTTGTACTTCTGCGTTGTCTTTCATGGCATTCTTCTTCATGTGCCGCCTCGCGCTCAGGCAGGGCCGGTGGCAACCGGCCGGGTGGAATTGCTGACCCATTCACTCCAGGATCCAGGGTACAGGGCGGCGCCGGGCAGGCCGGCCACTTCCATCGCCAGCAGGTTGTGGCAGGCGGTCACGCCCGAGCCGCACTGCATGATGGCGTGTTCCGGCTGGTCCACCAGTGCGCTGAAATCGGCGCGCAGGCTGGCCGCATCCTTGAAGCGGCCGTCGGCCTGCAGGTTGTCCTTGAAAAAACGGTTCTTCGCGCCGGGGATATGACCGCCGACCGGGTCGATGGTTTCGTTCTCGCCGCGGAAACGGTCGCTTGCCCGCGCATCGATCACGGTGCGCTCGCCCTTGTCGAGATTGTCCATGACGTCGGCGACGGTCACGGTCGGCACGAATGGCGCGCGCACGCCGATGTTCCCACGCGGTGTCGAGGGGATGCCGGTCGTCAGCGGCTGGCCCAGCGACTGCCAGGCCGCCATGCCGCCGTCGAGCACCGCGACCGCCTCGTGGCCGAGCCAGCGCAGCAGCCACCACAGGCGCGCGGCGAACATGCCGCCGTGGGCATCGTAGGCCACCACTTGCGAGTCGTCGTCGACGCCCCAGCCGCGCAGGGTCTCGGCCAGCGCTTCTTTTTCCGGCAGCGGATGGCGGCCGCGGAAGACGCCGTCCGCGCCGCGCTTGGCGCCCGACAGCTGGGTCTCGATGTCGCCGAACACGGCGCCCGGCAAGTGGCCGATGGCATAGCCCTCGCGGCCGGCCGCCAGGTTCATCAGGTCGTGGCGGCAGTCGACCACCACGAGCTTCGGGTCATCGATGCGTTCGGCCAGTTCGGCGGCGCTGATCAGGGTTGTAAACATGGACATGGAGGCTCCTCAGGTTTCGCTGGCGATCGGGTCGGTATCCTTGACCACGGCGCCCTTGGACGTGCTGCGGGTATTGTAGAACGTCGCGGCGATGCCGGACGCGAGGATGACGCCGATGCCCAGCCACACGTGCCAGTCGAAGGTGTCGCCCCACAGCGCCAGGCCCCACAGGCTGGAGAACACGATGCCGGTGTACTGCAGGTTGGCCACCACCAGCACCTTGCCGACGCGGTAGGCGCGCGTCATCGCCATCTGGGCCATCAGGGCGGTGATGCCGATGCCGAGCAGCAGCAGGCCGCTGCCCAGCGTATGGCTCTGGAACACGGCGTCCTTCGGGCCGTCGCCCAGCAGGGTGCCGGCCAGGCCGGCCAGCGCCGTCGTGAGCGAAAAGTAGAACACCACGCGGTATTCCGGTTCGCCCATCTGGCCGAGCTTACGCACCTGCATATAGGCCATGGCCGAGATCACGGACGAGCACACGCCGGCCAGGCCGCCCAGCCACTGCCTGGACTCGAACGCCGGCTGCAGCACCAGGGTCACGCCGAAGAAGCTCATGGCGATGGCCAGCACCAGCGGCCACTCCGGCATCTTGGTCCCGCGCCACCAGCCGACGGCGAACATGAAGGCCGCGATCCAGATCGGCGCCATGTAGTTGAGGGTGACGGCGGTGGCCAGCGGCAGGCGGGTGATGGCGAAGAACCACAGCCACAGCGAGGTCACGCCGACCGCGCTGCGCCAGAGGTGGGCCTTGGGGAAGGCGGACGTGAAGGTGCCGCCGCGGTGGCGCACCAGCATGTACAGCACCAGCGTGCCGATCAGGCCGCGGTACATCACGAGTTCGGAAGTGGAGTAGAACTCGGAGGCCAGCTTCACGCCCGCGCCCATGGCGGCGAACGCGAAGCTGGCGAACAGCATCCAGAGAGAGGGCATTCCTTACAGTTCCAGTCTGCTGCGGTACCACTCGTGGAAGTGCTGCATGCCGTCTTCCATCGGCGACTGGTAGGGCCCCACCTCGTTGACGCCGCGCTCGAGCAGGATCTTGCGGCCGGCATCCATGCGCAGCGCGATCTCGTCGTCCTCGACCGCGGTTTCCATGTAGGCGGCGCGCTCGGCGTCCACGAACTCGCGTTCGAACAGCTTGATCTCTTCCGGGTAGTAGAACTCGACCACGTTGCGGGTCTTCTGCGGGCCGATCGGCCACAAGGTCGACACCACCAGCACGTTCGGATACCACTCGACCATGATGTTCGGGTACAGGGTCAGCCAGATGGCGCCGTACTTCGGCGGCTGGCCGTTGTTGAACTTCAGGACCTGTTCCTGCCATTTTTTATAGGCCGGCGAACCCGCCTTCTGCAGCGCGCGGTTCACGCCCACGGTCTGGACGCTGTAGTCGCGGCCGAACTCCCACTTCAGGTCTTCGCAGGAGACGAAGTTGCCCAGGCCCGGGTGGAACGGTTCGACGTGGTAATCCTCCAGGTAGACCTCGATGAAGGTCTTCCAGTTGTAGTCGCACTCGTGGATCTCGACGTGGTCGAACATATAGCCGCTGAAGTCGAGGTCCTTTGTCACCTCCATGTTCTTCAGCTTGTCCATCACGTCGTAGCCGTTCTGCTCGAACAGCAGGCCGTTCCAGTTCTGCAGCGGCGTCTTCGCCAGGTTCAGGCAGGGCGTTTCCGGGAAGTGCGGCGCGCCGATCAGCTGGCCCTTCAGGTCGTAGGTCCAGCGGTGCAGCGGGCACACGATGGTGTTCGCATTGCCGCGCCCATTGAACATCAGCGCCTGGCGGTGACGGCAGACGTTGGACAGCACTTCGATGCCGCCCGCGTTGCGGACCAGCATGCGGCCTTCGTTTTCGGATGCGAGTGTCGCGAAATCGCCTACCTCAGGCACCATCAATTCATGGCCGACGTAGCGTGGGCCCTTGTGGAACAGTTGCTGCAGTTCGCGCTGCATCAGCGCATTGTCAAAGTAGACATCTACCGGAAGCTGCGCGCACGAGCGCGCCAGCTTGGCGTGGGTAGCCAGATCGGACATCCCAACCCCCCTTTAATCAGGTACCACCAAAGAAGAGAAAGAATCCAAAGACCAGTAATCTAGAGAAGAGGAATACGGTATTTCGGACAGAACCGGAGATTATACCGTGGAAACACGGTACGAGGGGTGCGGCCCGTCGCGCGCAAGGGACGAAACCGTGGAAATAAGCCGTAGAAAAATCACGGGTTTCATGGACGGGAGGGGCGGCCGAAGTAAAATATGGTCAAGCAGGCAACTTGCGTTTGGTGCAATGTGCGCCCCTCGGGAGGTTGGATTGGACTAAAATACGCGATTGGATCGACCCATGGCGCACCCTTGCGCCCATACTGAATAGCTATGGCAAACAATACGAACAGCGCAACGCCCGAATCCTTCGAAGGCGCGATGGCCGAACTGGCCCAGCTCGTCTCGCAGATGGAGTCCGGCCAGCTGCCGCTGGAAGCCTCGGTGGCCGCCTATGCGCGCGGTTCCGAGCTGGTGAAATACTGCGCGGCCCAGCTGGAAAAGGTCGAGTCCCAGGTCAAGGTCCTCGAAGGCGACATGCTCAAGCCCTTCTCGGAAGCCGACGAGGGCGATCAATGATGCCCCAGGATTTCAACGGCTGGATGCAGGACGTGCAGGCCCGGGTCGAGGGGGCATTGGAAAGCTGCCTGCCGCCGGCCAGCGCCGTCCCGGCCAGGCTGCACGAAGCGATGCGCTACACCGCCCTGGGCGGCGGCAAGCGCGTGCGTCCTCTGCTGGCCTATGCCAGCGGCGCCCTGTTCGACGGCGACGCGCACGCCCTGGCGCGCGTGGCCAGCGCGGTCGAGATGATCCATGTGTACTCGCTGGTCCACGACGACATGCCCTGCATGGACGACGACGACCTGCGCCGCGGCAAACCGACCGTCCACGTCGCGTACGACGAAGCGACCGCGCTGCTGGTCGGCGACGCGCTGCAGGCCCAGGCCTTCCAGACCTTGGCCGATATCGACACCTTGCCGCCGGCACGGCTGGTACGGATGCTGCGCCTGCTGGCGGAAGCCGCGGGGTCGAGCGGCATGTGCGGCGGCCAGGCGATCGACCTCGACAGCGTGGGCCTGTCGCTTCAGCGCGATGAACTCGAGCGCATGCACCAGCTGAAAACCGGCGCCATGCTGCGCGTCTCGGTGATCCTGGGCGCCCTGTGCGGCAAGGACTTGTCGCCCACCGAGCTCGAAGCATTGAACGCCTATTCGAAGGCGATCGGCCTGGCCTTCCAGGTGGTCGACGACGTGCTCGATGCGACGGCCGATTCGGCCACGCTGGGCAAGACCGCGGGCAAGGACGCGGCCGACAACAAACCGACCTATGTGTCGATCCTTGGGCTGGACCAATCGAAGGAACTGGCCGAGCAATTGCGGCGTGAAGCGCACGAAGCGCTGGCGCCATTCGGAGAACAAGCACAGCGGCTGCGCGAGCTCGCGGACCTGATCGTGCAGCGGAAGGCATAAATGAAACTGCTAGAGACCATCAACGACCCCGCGGACCTGCGCCAGCTCCCGCGCACGCAACTGACCCCGCTCGCCACCGAGCTGCGCCAGTACCTGCTCGACTCCGTCTCCAAGACCGGCGGCCACCTGTCCTCGAACCTGGGCACGGTCGAGCTGACCATCGCGCTGCACTACGTCTTCAACACCCCGCACGACCGCATCGTGTGGGACGTGGGCCACCAGACCTATTCGCACAAGATCCTCACCGGCCGCCGCGAACGCATGCCGACCCTGCGCCAGCTGAACGGCCTGTCGGGCTTCCCGAAGCGCGACGAAAGCATCTACGACACCTTCGGCACCGCCCACTCGTCGACCTCGATCTCGGCGGCGCTGGGCATGGCCAAGGCCGCCAAGCTGAAGGGCGAGGACCGCCACGCGATCGCCGTGATCGGCGACGGCTCCATGACTGCCGGCATGGCCTTCGAGGCCCTGAACAATGCGGGCGTCGAGGAAGACTGCAACCTGCTGGTGGTCCTGAACGACAACGACATGTCGATCTCGCCGCCGGTCGGCGCGCTGAACCGCTACCTGGCGCGCCTGATGTCCGGCCAGTTCTACGCGGCCGCCAAGAACGTGGGCAAGAGCGTGCTGCCGGGCCCCGTGCTGGACCTGGCGCGCAAACTCGAAGAACACGCCAAGGGCATGGTGGTCCCGGCCACGATGTTCGAGGAGTTCGGCTTCAACTACATCGGCCCGATCGACGGCCACGACCTGGATTCCCTGATCCCGACCCTGGAGAACATCAAGAAGCTCAAGGGCCCGCAGTTCCTGCACGTGGTAACCAAGAAGGGCCAGGGCTACAAGCTGGCCGAGGCCGAGCCGATCCTGTACCACGGCACCGGCAAGTTCAATCCGACGGAAGGGATCAAGCCGGCCAGCGCGCCGAGCAAGATCACCTACACCGAGGTGTTCGGCAACTGGCTTTGCGATATGGCGGCCAGCGACAAGCGCCTGGTCGGCATCACGCCGGCGATGCGCGAAGGCTCGGGCATGGTGCGCTTCCACCAGCAGTATCCGGAGCGCTACTTCGACGTCGGCATCGCCGAGCAGCACTCGGTGACCTTCGCCGGCGGCATCGCCACCGAGGGCCTCAAACCGGTGGTCGCGATCTACTCCACTTTTCTCCAGCGCGCCTACGACCAGCTGATCCACGACGTGGCCCTGCAGAACCTGGACGTGACCTTCGCGCTCGACCGCGCGGGCCTGGTGGG
>Ga0209023_10002039_pt1 | contig 26037 bp, 20 predicted proteins | sample LakOneMetagenome_FD_187468 | JGI IMG/M metagenome (GOLD analysis project Ga0209023, IMG submission 187468) | Freshwater and sediment microbial communities from Lake Erie, Canada (SPAdes) (version 2) | ecosystem: Environmental > Aquatic > Freshwater > Lentic | place: Lake Erie, Canada... | reverse complement strand
TGCTGCGCTTTGAAAGCGCAGCACGTTTTCCAGCCCGATCCGCGTGCCGATCCGGCTGATCAGGTCGTCCAGCCGGCCGGCCCGTTTCGGAGCCTCATGGCAGAGCTGCTGCACGGGCAGCGGTTCGACCTGCGTCGCCTCCAGCCGCATCTGGTCGATGCCATATCCCGCATCGACCGCGCCCACCCCCCGTTCGAACAGCGGCAGGATGCGCGCCGCATCGCGCAGCGGGCCGGCCAGACGCAGTTCGACCATCTGCGCCCGCTGATCGACCCGGCGCAGGGTCAGACACAACACCCGCGCACCCATTTCCCGCGCCTTCAGCCGGGCGCAAAGCCGATCCAGCAGGCGCTTGGTTGCGGCCATCACGTCATCGACCAGGCCGATGGGCTCGGGCAGGCTGATCCGCACCCCGTAATGGGGCGGTTCGGTCAGCGGTGCGATCTGTTCGGGCTGTGCGCCCAGCGCCTGATCCAGACGCATCATCAGATGGGCCCCGAACCGGCGCGCCAGGGGCGCGCGCGCCGCGCCTTCCAGATCGCCGATCGTGCGCAGCCCCAGCCGTTGCAGGGTGGTGACGGCCGCCTCGTCCAGCCGCAGCGCCGCAACCGGCAGCGGCCCAAGCGCCGCCAGCCCCGCGCCCGGCGCTGCCACCCCTTCGCCGTGCCGCGCCAGCGCCCAGGCCGCGCCACGCGTATCGCCCAACCCCAGCCGCGCCGAAAGGCCCGCGCGGGCAAGCCGCCCGCGCATATCGGCCAGCATCGATGCCTCGCCCCCCGACAGATGCGCCGCACCGGTGACGTCCAGCACCAACCCATCCGCGCCCTCGGTCCCCACCCAGGGGCAATAGCGCGTGGCCCAGCGGCGCAAGAGATGCAGAAAACGCGCATCCCCCGCCAGATCGGCCGGGCGACTGACAAGATCGGGACAAAAGGCGCGGGCATCGGCGAAACTCATGCCGCGATTCAGGCCCTGGCGCTCGGCCTGCGGGTTCAGACAGTAAAGCCGCTCGGCATTGTTCGTCTTCAGCGTCAGCGCAAAGGGCGCATCAGTCGGGCGCACCCGCAGGGCCCGGTCGCTGGGCAACCGGGGAAACCACATCGAGACGACGCGCCGCTGCATCCCATCGAACATGCCAACACCCAATTGTTCCTGATTTGTTCTTCATAAGCGTCCAGCATTGCAGAGTCGAGTCGAAGGCGCCGCCGTCGGCCTCGAAAACCGGCGCGCAATGCCAGCGCGTCTCGGTCGCATTGCTGCCCATCCCTTCGGGGATCAGGCACAGCCCGGTCGTATTTCCGGCCCTGGCTGCAAGCTGCAACCGCCGCCCTTCGCGCAAGTTCAACGGGCGGGTCGTCTCGATCACCACCAGGGGAATGGCGCCGTCCTTCAGCGCCTCTTCGGTCACCGCAAGACTGTCGGTCTGATCGGCGGCCCGGGCCAGCACCAGCTTGGCCGGATCAAAAAAACCGGTCAGCCCCTGCGGGTTGATCATCTCGGTCCGCCAGGCCTCGAATACCCAGAACACCGCATCCGCACGCGCCATGGCCACCGCAGCGAAGCTTGCCGCACCCGGCCCGCAGGCCTCATGCACGCGGGCGGGGCGCAAGGGAAAACAGTTCTGAAAATTCGTCCTCATGCTGCGAACGTAAACCGATGGGGGCGCCGTGCCAACGGGGCGAGGGATGGACGGCAGAAAGAACCAAACGGCGAATTTCCATCCGGATATATCGGATCGAAGCGATGACGAGATTTCATGCAGACGGTAACCTGCCCAGCCACCAACGCTCGATCTCAGCCCCCGGGCCGGGCTACCGCGCCGATAACTGAAATCTAGTCCATATCAAAATGGCGATGATGTTTATCGACCCGACAGCGCCAGCGCAACGATCCCGGCTGCAACGACGGCCGCAGCGAACAGGCGCCCACGCCAGGGCCTCTCGCCGAAGACTGCGATCCCGATAAGCGTTCCAATGACGACACTCGACTCGCGGATCGCTGATACTGCGCCCAATGGTGCGAAGGTCTTGACATAAAGCACCAACCCATAGGCGGTAACGGCACAGGCGCCCCCTGCCAGCCCGGCAAGCAGGACACGAAGCTGAACCGTTCCCCGCGACTTGAGGCGCAGCAACGCCACCGTCAGCGGGACTGGGGCCTCGAACAGGAACAGCCAGCCCATATACCCAAGCGTACTTCCCGAGCGCCGCACGCCAACCCCATCCGCGAATGAATAGGTTGCAATCAGAAATCCAAGGGCAACAGCCAGACCAATCGTGGAAGGCCGGGCGTGAACCGCGCCCCGTTGCAACGCCAGCAACCCGATACCGCAAGACACCAGCGCGAGTCCTGCCCATCCCAGCGGAGCGAGGTTTTCGCCAATCAGCATCACTGCAGACAACGACACCAGCGCCGGTGCCAGCCCGCGCGAGATCGGATAGACTTGGCTCAGGTCACCATGCCGATACGCATGAAACAGCAAAAGATAATAGCCATAGTGCACCAGCGTCGATATCAAGATCGCAGGCCAGCTTGCCACCGAAGGCCCCGGGACAAGGAATATCAGCGCCAGGCCCGCAATCACATGGGCGGTGGATACCGCCCCCAGCACGGCGGCACGGTCATCCACGGCTTTCAGCAAGGCGTTCCAACCGGCGTGCAAACCGGCGGCAACCAGCACCAGCGTCAGGGCAAATCCGGTCATTTGGGGCCTTCGGCCAGGGTCGCGGTGTCGAAGATGGCCAGCGCACGGTCAAGATCGCTCTGCGAAATGACAAGCGGCGGGGACAATGTCAGAACGCACCCGGCACTGATCTTGAAACTGAGCCCGGCGTCAAGGCGGCGGTAATAGATCCGTTCGGCACGGTCGCGGACCGGGGCCCGACCTGCACGGCTTTCCACCATTTCGACGCCGAACATCAACCTCCTGCCGCGCACATCGCCCACGTAAGGGCTGCGATCAAAAAGGCCGTGCAGGCGGTTCATCGCATAGCCCCCAGTTCGGCGGCCCGCACAATCAGGCCTTCGTCGCGGATGATGGCGATGGTCGTCGAGTCTACGCGGGCGGTGACCGCAGCGACGAGACGAGGATGGGCATAACCGATGTGACGTACGGAGTTGCCATGGAAATCCATGAAGCGGCGCCCGGCGGCATCCTCGATCCAGATGCCTTTGGCTTTCGCAATCGACGAGACGCAGGGGCTCGACAGGCTTTGAGGCAAAAAAGCAGCCGCCTCGCGGTCAGGCAACGCGCGTGTTGCAGTGTCGGGATGCCCCTCCGCCCAGACCCGACGCGCGGCAGAGGTATTCGATACACCCTCCGTATGAGTGATCTTTTCTTGCATTGCGCAGGGCCTTTCTGCAGGAAGTGGGCGAGGCTCAGAGTGGCCCCGCCCTGTTGCTCCGTCAACCGCAGGTCAGCCCCAGGGCAGGGAAAATGTCTTGACGTTGGTGAAGGATTTCATCGCCTCGATGACACCTTCTTTATAGCCGTTTCCACTGTCCTTGATGCCGCCGAAGGGCGACATCTCGATCCGGTAGCCGGGCACTTCCCAGATGTTGACGGTGCCAACGACGAGGCCCCGGATATACCGCTGCATCCGGTGGTAGTCATTGGTGCAGACGCCGGCCGACAGGCCAAACGCGGTGGAGTTGGATATAGCCATCGTTTCCGCATCATTGTCGGGCACGCGGACGATCGGGATCACCGGGCCGAACGTTTCTTCCATCACCAACTCACTCTCGTGCGGCACATGATCGACGACAATAGGTGGCAAAAGTGCGCCCTTGCGCCCCGGATGATAGAGTATCTTCGCCCCTTGTCCCTCGGCCATATGCACCCGGTTCTCGAAGGTTTCGGCGGCTCTGGCATGAACCACCGTGCCCAGATCGTTTGACGGGTCCATCGGGTCGCCGAAGCGCAGCCTTTTTGCCCGTTCCAGCACCATGGGCACGAAGCGGTCGGCAACGCTTTCCTGACAGAGGATGCGCTTGACAGCGGTGCACCGCTGGCCCGAATTCTTGGTGGCCCCCGCGACCGCAAGGTCAGCGGCTTTGGCCAGATCGGCGTCGGACAGATCCGAGCAGATGATCAGCGGGTCATTGCCACCCAGTTCCAGAACCTGCCGCTTGTAAACCGCTTTCGCCGCGATCATCTTGCCGACCGGAACGCCGCCGGTAAAGGTGATCAGGTCGAAATTCGGGTTGGTGATCATCTCGTCGCCGATGTCCTGCGGCCATCCCGTGACCACCGAAAGCATCTCGGGCGGCAACCCCGCCTCATAGAGCGCATCCGCGAGCCAGATCGCGGTCAGAGGTGTCAGTTCGGTCGGCTTGAGTACCACGCAATTGTTGGTGGCGATCGCCGGCGCGATCTTGTGGCTGACCATGTTCAAGGGATGGTTGAACGGCGTGATCGCCGAGATCGCCCTCAGCGGTTCGCGTGTCGTGAAGATTTTGCGTGCCTTGCCGTGCGGTGTCAGATCGCAAGAGAATATTTCGCCATCGTCATGGATGCACATCTGGCCGGCCAGAGTGTAAACGTCATAGGCGCGGCCGCATTCGTAAAGACTGTCGGCAACCGAAATGCCAAGCTCGGCCGTGATGATTGGCGCCAGCTCTGCCTTGCGGTCATTGATGATCTTGGCGACGTTCAGCAGGATCTTTTGCCGCTCATACCGGGTGAGGGCTGGCCGATAATTCACCGCGATCTCGAAGGCCTCACGCGCATGTTCGGCCTGTCCGGCGGGGACAGAGCCGATCATCTCACCGGTGAAGGGATAGTGGACCGGCACCCGATCTTGCGTATCGACCTTGCGCCCGGCGATCCGCATCATCTCGTGGCGGATTTCTATGGGTGGTTTCGATTTCAACATGGCGCTTTCTCCGCCGCCGCCGCAGTGGTGGCATAGAAAAAGGCGTCGAAGTTGCGCAGCACCGGGGCCAACGGCAGGTCGATCACCCGGTTGACGATAAAGGGCACCACTTGCTCGGTCAGACCGCCATGGCTGCGCAGCGGTTCATTCAGCGCCGCCAGATCGTGGCGATGGGCCGACGTGCCGATGGTCATGTTCTCGCCAGAGATCATCACGATATCGCCGATCCTGTCACCCGGCAGCTCGAACCGCTTGATCGCTTCGGCCTTGTCGATGACCAGCGTGATACCTTTCGTCGCGCGCAGCCGCGCCATGATGTCGGCCTGATCTGTGCCAGCCGGCAGATAGGCGGTGGCAAATGACCCAAGCGCGCCGTGGTGCACGACATAAGGATCGGTGATCGGCAGGATCAGGCGGGCGACAGCTACACCCAGCCATTGATCGAGAAGATCCTGCACATAAACGACGGCGGGAGAGCCATCGGCCAGATGTTTCGGTTTCATTCCATGGTCCGCCGTTACGACAATCGCGGCGCCCAGTGCATCGAGTTCCGTGAGATATCTGTCGAACATCTTGTAGAAACTTTGCGCCTCTGGTTGCTCGGGGGCGTATTTGTGCTGCACGTAGTCGGTGGTGGTCAGATACATCACATCGGGCTTCCAGTCGCGCAACAGCTTCACCCCGGCGGCAAAGACGAATTCGGAAAGCTCGGCGGAATAGACCTCGGGCTGGGCCATGCCGAGCCAATCGCTCGCACGGTCCTGTCCGTGTTCTGCGGCGGTCGAGGTGGCGGATTTCTCGGCCGAGAAGCACTTCGCCCGATCCTCATCAAACCGCAGTCCCGCGCCAAGCAAAGCGCGCAACTTGTCCTTGGCAGTGATGACCGCGACGCGCGCGCCGGCATCGTAGAACTTGGCAAAAACCGTTGGTGCGCGCAGGAAGCGCACATCGTTCATCATGACTTCCTGGCCGGTTTCCGGTTCGTACAGGTAATTGCCGCAAATGCCATGCACGATCGGCGGGCGGCCGGTTGCGATAGACAGGTTGTTGGGATTCGTGAAGGACGGGATCACCGAATGCGCCAGCCGGTCGGTGCCGGTCGCCCGCATCCGCTTTAGCGTGGGCATCAACCCCGCCTTGATCGCCTCGTCAAGATAGGCAGGCTCGCAGCCATCAAGGCAGATGGCGATGGCGGGCACCCTGGGCCAGGGATAGGTGCGGCCATTGGCAGTGACGCCCGCATGTTTGATCATGTTCATCGTGTAACCTTTTGTCAGATGCTCACACCGCTCAGGCGGCAAGTTTGGCGCGTTCGGCCAAGGCGGCCGCAGGGGGGGCCGCGCTGCCGACACCCATTTCAGCCAAAGCCTCGGTCGCGGCTTTTACGACTCGCCGCATGACATGCTCATCCATGCGGCCAATGCAACCGACCCGGAACGACTCCACTACCGTCAGCTTGCCGGGGTAGATGATGAACCCCTTGGCCTTCATCAGATCATAGAAGCGGGTGAACACAAAGTTCGGATGCGCCGGGCAGAAGAACGTCACGATGATCGGCGAAAGCCAGCGGTCCTTGAGCAAGGTCTCAAAGCCAAGCGCCCGCATGCCCGCCACCATCACATCGCGGTTGCGGGCATAGCGCGCACCCCGCGCCGCGACGCCACCTTCTTCGGCATGAATGCGCAGCGCCTCCAGAAACGCCGCGACCACATGTGTGGGCGGCGTATAGCGCCACTGACCGGTCTTTTGCATCGTCACCCACTGGGCGTGGACATCCAATGACAGCGAGTGGCAGTTGCCCTTTGCCGCCTCAAGCTCGCTCTTGCGGGCGATGACAAAGCCGAAACCCGGCACTCCTTCGATGCATTTGTTCGCCGATGACACCATCGCCTCGTAACGGATGCGCGACACATCGAGATCGATCGCACCAAAGGCGCTCATCGAGTCGATCAAAAGCTTGCGGCCGCGCCCATAGACCGCCTCTGATATCTCGGCGACCGGGTTGAGAATGCCCGACGAGGTTTCGCAATGAATGGCAATGACATGGGTGATCGCGGGGTCCGCATCCAGCGCGGCCGCCACCTCGTCGCCGCGCGGTGGCATGTAGTCGCCCTTGTCGATCAGCGTATAGGGGCGGCCGATATAGCGCATGGTTTCCGCCGCCCGCAATCCATAGGCGCCGTTGGCCAGCACCAGCACTTTGCCGGTCTTCGATACGAATGTGCCCAGCATCGCCTCAACGCAGTAAGATCCAGAACCTTGCATCGGTACGCAGGCAAATTCCCCCTTGGTATCCCCAGCCAGCGCAACCAGTTGATCGCAAACCGATTTCGTCATGCCCCTGAAATCCGCGTCCCATGACCCCCAGTCACGCAACATTGCCTCCTTGACGCTGAAGGCCGTCGTCAGCGGTCCGGGCGTCAGCAGATAGGGCTCACCGAGTTTCGGCGCCGGAAGCGGGTTCGAGATGGCCTGAGACATGAAGTTTCCTTCGCTCTGCTTTGGTCGCGCCCTAGCTATCTCCAGCTCGGTATATTTGTAAAATCGTTCTTTTATATAAATCTATAACTTTTTATGCGACATTTTGGGCAAACCCAGCCAAACGGCTTTCCGGCATTTGGCCGATTTCGCTGAGGGTCGGCGGGGCGACCGCGAGCCGCAGGGCATGCCGGTTGTGGCTATTGCGCACCACCAACCGCATTGCCCGGCACAGAAGCATGGCCGCACCGGCCAATTGCATCAGCGTGTTGAAAGGAGCGCACTGGTGATTCATAACTGAAATCGTTAGTTTTTGTAGACATATCGAATTTTACCTTAGACAACCGTCACTCAGGACCGCCCCATGCGCTACGTCCAGCTTCGCGCCTTCCATCATGTCGCCATCTGCGGCGGCTTTTCTCGCGCCGCAGAACACCTATTCTTGACTCAACCGGCGATATCCGACCAGGTTCGCAAGCTTGAGGACGAATATGACATCCTTTTGTTTAACCGACACAAGAAGCAGGTGGTGTTGACCCCTGCCGGCGAACGGTTGCTGGAAGTGACCCGGCGCTTGTTCGACAATGAGCAGCAGGCGCTGGAACTCTTGTCAGAAAGCCGGGCGCTTCGCTCGGGCGCGCTGCGGATCGTTGCCGACAGCGCCCATCACGTTCTGCATATCCTTGCCGACTTCCGCAGGAAATATCCCGGCGTCCACGTCACGGTGCGAGCCGGCAATACCGAGACGGTCCTCGACAGTCTTTACAGCTATGACGCCGACATCGGCGTTCTGGGCGAAATTCCCCCGCAAAGAGACTTCGAGTGCGTTCGCCTGAACGCAACACCCATCGTCGCATTTGTGGCGTCCACGCACCCCTTGGCGAAAAAAGCGCGGTTCAGTTTCGCCGACCTGTCCACCCTGTCCCTGGTGATGCGCGAGCGCGGCTCCAAAACCCGAACCAAGTTGGAAGAGGCGGCGACCGCCGGTGGGGCGGTCCTTGAGCCCGCGATCGAGGCCGAGGGCCGTGAAGCGGTGCGCGAAATCGTCGCTTCGGGCGCTGGGGTCGGATTTGTCTCGATGGCAGAGTTCGGCCAGGATCCGCGGCTGGTTGCGATCCCCATCGAGGGCGCCGAGGCCATGATCATGGACGAGGCCCTCATTTGCCTCAGAGAGCGCAAGGACGGCAAGCTGGTGCAAGCCTTCCTGAAGCTGGCACGCGACCAATCCCAAGCCGAATGAGCACGCCGTGCCCGCAGGATATCAGGCCTTTGGCCGCTGTGATGCAGGATCGTAGGCGGGCCGCAGGTGCGCATGTGCCGCAAGGCGCCGACCGGCCAGATCAATCTCAAACCGACCGCTTTCGATAAAATCATCGGTTACCCCGGTCTGGCATTCGATCAGCCCCAGGCCCACTGCCCGCCCCAGCGAAAAGCCGTAGAAGGCCGAGCGCAACGCACCCACCGGAATCCCGCTGCGCAGGACCGCCTCACCTCCCCAAAGCATTGGTTGCCCGTCCTCCAACGTGAACTGAACGATCCGCCGCTTCGGCGCCCCCGCCGCCTTTGCCGCAAACAGGGCGTCACGGCCGATGAAATCGCCCTTGTGCAGATTGACCGCAAAGCCAAGACCCGCGTCATGCGGCGTGACGTCCGGCGTCAGTTCCCTGCTCCAGGCGCGGTAACCTTTCTCAAGCCGCAGCGATTCGAGCGCATAATAGCCGGCGTCGCGCAGCCCGAACGCGGCCCCCGCCACCTGCAGCGCGTCATAGACCCCTGCCGCGAACTCTGTCGGCACGATCAGCTCCCACCCCAGCTCGCCGACGTAGGTGATACGGTTGGCGAAGCCGGTGGCATAGCCAAGGTCGATCTCCTGGATGCTGGCAAACGGGAAAGCCGTGTTCGACAGATCCGCCGGCGTGATCTTTGCCAGCACCTCGCGCGCGCGCGGCCCCATCACCGCCAGCACCGCATAGGCCGAGGTCACATCGGTGACAAAGGCATGCGCAGCCGGGTCAAGCGCGCGGGAAATCCAGTCCAGATCGCGCACCGCTTGGGCCGAGCCGGTCATCAGCAAGAACCGGTCCGCAGCCAGTCGCATCACGGTCAGATCGCTTTCATAGCCGCCCCGCGCGTTCAGCATTCCGGTATAGACCGATCGGCCCACCGCCACATCGACATCGGCCGCGCAAAGCCGGTTCAGGGAACGCGCGGCATCGCGCCCTTGCACCAGCAGCTTGGCGAACGAAGTCTGGTCAAACACCGCAACCGCCTCGCGCGTTGCCCTGACTTCGCTGGCCACTGCTGCGTGCCAGTTCTGGCGGCCAAACCCGTATTGGGTTCTGGTGTCGCCGCCCGAACCGGCAAACCAGTTGGCCCGCTCCCATCCCATCTTGGAGCCGAAACAGGCACCCTTCGCCAACAGTCGGTCATAAAGCGGCGACCGGCGCAGCGGGCGCGCGGTCTCAAGCTCGCGGTTCGGCCAGGGCATGGCATAGTGCAGCCCAAGCGTCTCTTTCACCCGGTCATGCAGCCAGGCCGAATTGTTGTCGTACCGGGCGAACCGACGGATATCGACCGGCCAGAGGTCCATCGTCGGCCCCCCGTTCACGATCCATTCGGCCAAGGCGCGCCCGGCGCCCCCTGCGCTGGCAATACCCATCGAGTTGAAGCCGGCGCCAACAAAGAAGTTTTCGACTTCGGGCGCGGCCCCGAGGATGAAATTGTTGTCGGGCGTAAAGCTTTCAGGGCCGTTGTAGAACTTCTTGATTTCGGCTTTGGCCAGCTGCGGCACCCTGACCAGCGCGTTCTCCATCAGAACCTCGAACTGGTCCCAATCGTCGGGCAGCAGCGAGAATTCGAAGTCGTCGGGGATGCCCTGCATCCCCCAAGGTTTGGCCTCGGGCTCGAACCCGCCCATTACCAGCCCGCCGACCTCCTCCTTGAAGTAGATATGGCCGTCGGGGTCGCGCATCACCGGCAGTTCGGGGTGAACGCCCTCGATCTGTCCGGTGACGATGTACATGTGCTCGGCCGAATGCAGCGGCACTGAGACGCCGCACATCTGCCCGACCTTGCGCGCCCATTGACCCGCACAGTTCACCACGATTTCGGCTGCGATCTGGCCATGCGCGGTTTCGACGCCCACTGCGCGGCCATCCTTCACGACGATCCCGGTCACCCGTATCTTTTCGAATATCCGCGCACCGCCCAATCTTGCGCCCTTGGCCAGCGACTGGGTCAGATCGGTTGGGTTGGCCTTGCCATCCCTGGGCAGCCAAACCGCACCCTTCAGATCGTCGGTTTCCATCAGCGGCCACAGGTCGCCGGCCTCGCGCGGCGAAATCACTTCGACCGCCACGCCCTGCGCCTGCGCCGCCGCGGCGGTTCTCTTGAGCACCGTCATGCGGTCATCGGTGCGCGCCACGGCTAGCGATCCGCAGTTCTTCCAGCCGGTCCCCAGCCCCGTTTCCGCCTCGAGCCTGGCGTAGAGCTCTGTCGAATAGCGGATCAGGCCGGTCATGTTGGCGTGACTGCGCAATTGCCCGACCAGCCCGGCCGCATGCCATGTCGTGCCGCCCGACAGTCGGCCCTGTTCCAGAAGAACGACATCGCTCCAGCCAAGTTTCGTCAGATGATAAGCAACCGAACAGCCGACAATTCCGCCGCCGACGACAACGACCTGGGCCTGGGCGGGAAGAAGCTGCGACATGGGAACGCTCCAAGCAAAGACAATGGCCACCTATTCCCACAAAAAGTCACATAAAGCCAACTAAAAGAATCTATGTGACAATAAGTTTCAACCCCCTGGCGGCCACCGCAGCGCCGAGCTCGGCGGTGGGCGCCCGATCGGTCAGGATGCCGGCGGCCCGATCCTGCCCCGGTATGCGGCAAGGGGTCAGCACCCCGAATTTCGTGGCATCGATGACAAAATAGCCGCGATTTGCCACGGCGATCATCCGGCCCCGCGTTTCGGCGCCCATGGGCGTGAAATCGGTCACGCCCCCTTCGGGGGAAACGCCGCCCGCGCTGACAAAGGCCAGATCGAAACGGAACCGCTCGAGCGTCGCCAGCACCTCGGGTCCTTCGGATGCCTCGTCACCGGGGTTCAGCGTACCACCTGCGATCTGCACCCGCAGACCCGGCCGATGGCAAAGCTCCAGCGCGATCGGCAGGCTGGTAGTGACGATGGTCAGATCGTGCCGGCCAGCCAGTGCCGCGGCCACCGCCGCTGTCGTGGTGCCTGCGTCCAGCAACACCACCATCCCGTCCGCTACCATTGCCGCCGCCCGCCGCCCTATGTTCGCCTTGGCCTCTGCGTTCCTGCCGGCACGCCGCGCCAGCCCCAGTTCAACCGCCGCAAGGCGCGTCGCTCCGCCATGGGTCAGTTCCAACGCGCCACGCGCGGCCAACGCCTTCAGGTCGCGGCGCACAGTTTCATGGCTGACATCGAAATGCCGCGCCACATCCGCGACAAACACCACTCCTTCCGCATCAAGACGGTGCAGGATCTCCTCATGGCGCTGCGGCGCCAGCGAGCGGTTTGGTTGGGCCCGGATCATCGGCTCACCCTGCCCCGTGACAAACCGCAAGGCAAGCGGATCGAGCCGTATCTGGCTGCCGGACGGGCCATGGGCACAGCGCTGGGTCACCGGCGCGCTGCGGCGTTTTCCGGCGCCGCCCTCTCGCACCTCAGCGCGTCGCAGGCCCCACGCGCCTTGAACGCCGCGTCATGTTTGCTGCATTTCGACATGTTCGGATCCCCTCGCTCGTTGGAGATCAGCAGACGTCAGATCTCAGCTTTCATCACTGTCCGGTTTTCGGGGGGCAGCTCAATGAAGAGTTTCAGGCAGCTTGGCGCCACTATCGTCAGCGCGTCGTAGCGGGCATGACATAGCCCCGCGCATATGTTGCCTTCATTTTCGCAAAGCATTCCTCCGGAATCATCGGCGCGGCGAAGCGGATGGGGTCAACGATCGGAAGGTCATAGGGCGGCTTGCCATCAATCATCCAATCGACCAGATATTTGCCCGCCCCTCCTCCTGTGCCGATGCCAACCGGAAAGCCCGCGGCCAACCAGAGGCCGGGATGGCTGCGAACCGGGCCGACCAACGGACAACCATCCGGCGGAAAGCACAAAGGCCCGTTGTTCACGGCCTTGATGCCGCTTTCAGCGAATGCAGGTATCCGTTCCATTGCGCGCAGCAGGTTCGGCTCCAACCTATTCATGTCAGGCACCAGTAACTCCGGTCCAAAGTCCTTCGGGATTCCGTCCGTGGCCCAGAGAACCGGGTTTCTTTCATAGACACCGCAGAGAAGTGAATAGTGCTCTTGTCTGGTATTGGCGGGGGCCGCCGGGTCGCGGACGGTTGGCACTTCGTGATCAATTGTCTTCAATTCGGGCACGTCGTCCGTGATGATCTCGTGATGCTCGAACGCATAGAGCGGCAAGTCGAGGCCAAGCTGCAGCGCGAGTTCGCGGGTCCAGAAGCTCGCGGCCAGAACTACGTGTTCGGCGCGCACGACACCTGTCTCGGTTTCCAGTTCCCACCGCCGATCTTTAAGCTGGCGGATCAGGCGCACCGGGGACTGGCGCCAGATTTCGGCCCCCATAGATCGGGCCACCTTGGCCAGTGCGTGGGTCGCGCCCGAAGCATCGACATGACCGTCACCGGGGGTGTGGGCGGCGCCGAACAACCCATCGGTCTTGACCAGGGGGTGAAGCCGCCCGACCTCGTCGGCGTCTACGACGCGGTAGGGCACACCCAGATTCTCGTAGAGCGGGTAAAGCGACATGTAGGCGTCAAATTCGGCTTGCGTCGTCGCCAGCCGCAGGCTGCCGGTCGGGTGGAAACCGATCGACTGCCCGCTTTCTTTTTCCGCCTGCTGATAGATTTTTAGCGAGTCCACATAAAGCTGCGTAATTTCTGCGTAGTGGCCAAAATGCGTGATGTTTCCCGCAGCGTGCCAGGTAGAGCCTGAAGTCAGTTCGAGCCGCTCGAGCAATAAAGCATCAGTCCAGCCGCGTCTGGCGAGGGCATAAAGTACTGCGCATCCGACAATTCCGCCGCCTACGACCGCGACCTTGGCATCTTGCGTCATGTGTTGCACCCTTCGCTATTCGGCCCACCGCGTCGTTGCGCGGCTGGTTTCCTCCAATGGCAGACGGATCGGGAAGCGCGCGCGCACCAAAGCGTCGGCCTCTACCGAGATATGGCCAGGAAAATGCTGCTGCATCAGGTTGCGAACCCGGAGCGTGGCACGCTCCCAAATGTCCTTCGACCCCTTTTCCTTCCAGGCGTCCGGGCCGTCGCGGTCGGAAAGATCGGGATAGACATACTCGCTTTCCATCAGCGACAAGGTTTGTGGAGCGGAAAGATAATGGCCCGGTCCCCGCGCCGCCTCCGCGATTACCTCGACCGACAGGCTGTCCTGCGTCACTTCGATGCCGCGCATAACCCGGCGGATGTTGGTAATCATCTCGTCGTCGATCAAAACGGCTTCGAGCGAGCAGCCGAGAAGACTGCCCATCATCCCAACGGATTCATAGACAAAATCCGGACCACTCATCGCGGCCATCGACACCGTGATGGCCTTTTCGAACCCCGCCTGGTTGTCGGGCAGCTTGGAATCGGTCATGCCGGCGGGCACCCCGGTCGGCAGTTTGTAGAAGCGCATCATTTGCGCCTGACCCGCCGCCAGAAGTGCCTGTTCGCCGCTACCCCCGGTGAAAGAACCGGTGCGCAGATCGGCGACGAACGGCCAGCCGCTGGCAATCACGGGATGCCCGCGCTTGACAAGGTTGATCGCCACAAGTGCGCCGAGTGTTTCCGCGACTGTCTGCACCAGCGAACCGGCCAAGGCCGCTGGGGATGTTGCTCCCGCCTGGGTTCCGGTCTGGCTGAGGATTGGCATCCCCGCACGGGCTGCGGCGGTTGCAACATTGCTGCTGTCTTCGGCAAAAGTAAGCGGCGAAACGACGGTCGTCGCATGAACCGACAGGAACGGGCGTTTGCGGAAAGCGCCCTCTTCGCCAACCATCATATCCAACATCTCGACAATTTCATCGACATGGCTATCCAACACGAAGCTGCTGCCAAGATGCTTTTTTGTGCCTTTGGCGATGGCATAAATCGTGTTGAGATCGAGTTCACGCCAGTCCTCGATATCCGTGGCCACCACCGGTCGGGCGAACCATTGGATATTTGGTAGCGTGTCGCATAGGCGGGCCAGATCGTAGAGGTCATTCAGCGACGACGCCCGGTATTCTCCGGTCTGACTGTCCAGCATCTTGACTGCGGCGCCACCGGTCGCGAAATGGACATACCCGTCGCGCACTTCGATGTCGTGCTCCGGGCCTTGCCCGTGCAGCACAAAATCACGTGCCGCCCCCGCTATCACATCTTCGACCAGCGCGCGGGGAAACAGAAGCCGGCCGTTCGCGTCTTCGTGGCAACCTGCGCCCAGCGCCAGAGTTCGGACCGTTTCGGTCGGCTGCTTGAAGCCGACTGTCGCAAGAACTTCCAAGGCGGCGTCGTGAATGTTTTGGATGTCGACCTGCGAGAGCGGCTGATACATCCCACCTCGCGTACCAAGCATTGAAGGTGGGAATACTACAGGCTTGCGCACCCTGGCGGTCCGGTTCGACTTGCTTCGTCTCGCGTCCATTTATTCCTCTTAACGGAACTATAGTTCTGCATTTCAGAACATGACACATCGCTCGCTGTGGTCAAGCCAAAACGCTGTCGACGGCACGTCCTTGTACGTCGTTGACTGTTTGAATAGCGTGACCGGACGCATGAACCGAGGAACCGGAATGAGCCGTGAACTGCAAAGCTCGATCGTTGACAAATGCGCCAAGGTAATTGATTTGCTGGCAAAGTCCCAGAATGCGATGAGCTTCACCGAAATCGTAACGGCTACCCAATTCACCAAAAGCTCGGCCCACAGGATTCTGACGGTCCTGCTCGGTGAAAAGATGTTGGGATTTGACGATCAGACCAAGACCTACAATCTGGGCCCCCGGCTAGTGAACTGGGCCCGCGCCGCTTGGCAAAAAACCGACCTGCAGCAGATCAGCGATGCCGAGTTGATCGATCTGCGTGAAAAATGCGGGATGAACGTGGCGGTTTCCATCCAGAATGGCGATGCCGTGCTTTTTATCCGCACCATGGACAGTTACAGCGTCAGGTACGCTGCAAAGATCGGGGAAGAGTCCCCCCTGCATTGCACCGCTGCTGGCAAGCTTTTCCTGGCGTTTGGGAACCAGGGCGGGGCCGACCCGCTTGTGCAGGCCGGTGAATTGGAGAAATACACCGAGTTCACGATCACCTCGGTCGACGCCCTCAAAAAAGAACTTGAGAAGGTGCGCAAAACGGGGCTTGCCGTCTGCGACCGCGAGGAGTTCCTCCAAGTCAGCGGGATTGCCGCGCCGATCTTCGACTACCAGTCGCGCATCATTGCCGCGCTGAGCCTTTGGGCTCCGACAAAGCTGGCGACTGTCGATGACCTGATGACCAAGGCACCGCTGCTTGCTGCAACGGCGGCCGGCATTTCGGCCCGGTTCGGCGCCATGACCTGAGCGACATTTCGCCTTGGAGAAAAGCGGTCTAAATTCACTTGCCGCGTCGAAACGCTCCTTGCACGATCCGGTCCATCACCATGGCAACGAACAGGATCGCGATGCCGCCCATCAGACCCGGCCCCTTGGCAGCGTATTGCAGCGCTTCAAGGATGACCTTTCCAAGCCCGCCACCGCCGATCAGCGAAATGATGACCACCATCGACAGGCACATCAGGATCGTCTGATTGACGCCGGCCATGATCGACGGCAGCGCGAGGGGGATTTCGACATCCCTGAGAAGGCGCCAGCGCGAGGCGCCGAAGGCTGTCGCGGCCTCCTTGATCGTCTCGGGCACACCGCGCATGCCAAGCGCCGTCAGGCGGATCACCGGTGGCATGCCAAAAATGATGGTGGCCAGAATGCCGGGCGGGTTGCCGGTGCCGAAGAACGCCACGATCGGGATCAGGTAGACAAAGGCCGGAAGCGTCTGCATCAGATCGAGCACGGGTTCCGCCACCCGATAGGCCCGTGCCGATTTGCCGAACCAGATGCCCAGAGGGATTCCGAACACCACGCAGATGAATACCGCCGCACCAACCAGCGCCACCGTTTCCATCGCCAGCGACCAATAGCCGAAGAACGCGATATAGGCGATGCAAGCTGCGGTGAATACCGCGATTCGCGGCCCGGCGGCGCGCCAGGCGGCAACGCAGATGACCAGCATGACGACGGGCCAGGGGGTGCCGTCCAGCATCACCGTCAAGGCATTCAGGACGGCGCGCACCGCGGCCACCACCGAGTTGAAAGTGCCCGCCCCGGCGAGCGCGGCGGCGTCGATGCGCGCATCGATCCAGTTCGCGGTGACGCTGAAATTGGCGCGATCGGCCGGGACGGCCGACAACAGGTCGGGCACATGCGCCGCGGTAAACTTGTAGATCGTCAGCGGGGCGACCGCAGCCACCATCAGAATGCCAAAGACCCCGTTACGCCAGCGCAGGCCAGACTCTGTCCGTGCCGGGGCGATACGCCAGCGCGAATATTGTCTTTCATAGACTGTATTGGCGCAGAGCGCCTGTACCAGCCTCAGGCCCAGCAACAGGCACAGACCGATCAGCAGAACCGTACTTGCCTGGCTCGCGGCGGCCTCCGCCGCGCTGCGGCTAAGCTCGGCCGCATGCGTCAGATTCGCGGCCATCGTGTCGTATTGCGACGGATCCTGCCCGGCCTGCCTTGCGGCGGCGGCCTTTTCGGCAAAGCCATTTGCGGTCGTGAGTTGCCGCGCGGCACGGTTGGCGAAATCCCCACCCAGGTCACCCCAGAGGCCGCGGCCGACCTGAACCAACGCCACGGTTTCAAGGATCAAGAACCCCCAGAACAGCCCCCAGACACCCCGCGCAGCCGCCCAGGCAGGCCCAAACAAAGCGGCGGCACTGTTGAACACCATCGGAAGGTGGGCCGACGAATCATGAATGCGACGGAAGGCCTTGGCGTAATAGGCGCCATTGCGGCCTGCAAAACGCACGATCGAAGCATCAAGCGCGTGGTGATCCACCTCGACTTCGGAGGCGGCTCTGACGTCAGGATGCGCCATCATTTCCCTCCCTGAACGCCGCGTAGCAGGGCGTGTTTGGTGACAATCCCGACGCTCACCCCGCCATCAACGATCACGATCGGCAGGTCCGTCGTGATCGAGAGGTTGATGAGTTGGTCAAGATCCGCATCGGGCGGCGCGTGCAGCGCTCCGTCAAGCGATCCGGCATGTGTGCCCAGAGGCGCCATGATGGAATGCGCGCGGATCAGGTGCAGCTTCGAGATGCCCTGAACGAATTCGCGCACATAATCGTCGACCGGATTCAGCACGATTTCCTCGGGCGTGCCAACCTGCACGATCACGCCATCCTTCATGATCGCGATGCGGTGGCCGATGCGGATCGCCTCGTCCAGATCGTGCGTGATGAAGATCGTTGTCTTTCGCAGCCGCGCGGCGAGGCGGCCGAACTGATCCTGCAACTGCATGCGGATCAGCGGGTCGAGCGCCGAGAACGGTTCATCCATCAGCAGGATCTCGGGGTCCGAGGCCAACGCGCGGGCGATGCCGACACGCTGTTGCATGCCGCCCGAAAGTTCGTTGGGCAGGCGATCCTCGTAGCCGACAAGATCGACCAGTGCCAAGGCATTGTCTGAAATCGCCCACCGTCGGGATTTGGCGATATTGCGGATTTCAAGCGGGTAGGAAACATTGTCGCGAACTGAACGGTGCGGCATCAGCGCGGTGTGCTGAAATACCATGCCGATCTGCTCGGATCGAACCCTTTGCAGGTCGCGCGGCGACATCGCACCCACATCGCGTCCGAGAATCTCGATGGTGCCGGCCGTCGGTTCGATCAGCCGGTTGACGTGGCGGATCAGGGTCGATTTGCCCGAGCCGGACAGGCCCATGATGCAGAAGATTTCGCCATAGGCGACGTCGATGTTCGCATCCTGAACGCCGACAACGCAGTTGAAGCGTTTGAGGATCTCGGGCTTGGTCAGCCCCTCCGAGCGGATCGCCGCCATTGCTTCGTCAGCTTTCGGGCCAAAGACCTTCCAGACGTGTTTCAAACTGATGGCGGCGCCGGTCATCGGGTTCCTCGCAGGTCGTCTGGATGCGGCCAGAGCCAGATCGCCTGGCCGCATCCGCTGGCCATTATTTCTTGAACCAGCTTATCACTTCGTCCTGGTGTGTCGCGACCCAGTCCTTGGCGAACGCGTCGGGGTCTTTCTTGTCGATCACCAGTGCGTAGGACATGGCGCTGACCTCATCATCGGTGAACTTGATGTTGTGCAGCATGTTTGCAACTTCAGGCTTTTCGGCTTCCAGCGCCTTGCGGTAGCCAACGTGGACCTGCGCAGTGGGCCATGCCGTTGACGCTGTGGATTTCGCCAGCCAATCCGGATCATCCGTCGGCTGTACAATATGCCATTTCGACGCGTCGTAGGCGGGTTCCTTCAGCACGACCAGCTTGTGCAGGGTAAAGATGTAGTGTGGCTGATAGCAGAACCCGACCCAGGGCTTGTGTGCCTTGATGGCGGCGTCAAGATTCGCGTAGGCGACCGTTTCGTCATAGACATCGGTCTCCATGGTCTGATCGTAGCCGTAGGATTTGGCCTTGATCTTCTCGACATTGCCCGAGGCGTCGCCGGGGCTGCCGACCCACAGGTTCCCTTTGCCGTCGCCGTTGGTGTCGAACAGTTTCGCCTTGTCGGGGTCGGTCAGATCGGTGACCGATTTCACCCCCAGATCGTTCGCGACATAGTCCGGCACGCACAACCCCTGCGAGGCGGGCTCGGGCGTCTGGTTCAGAACCACCGAGGCCTTTTTGCTCACGTAGGTGTCGTAGAGGTTCTGTTGGTTGGGCAGCCAGACTTCGGGCATGATGTCCATCGAGCCCTTGTCCATCGCCTCGAATATCACCGGGTTGGTACCGTTCTGCAGCTCGACCTGAAGGCCGAGGTTTTCTTCTATGGCGGCCTTGATGATATGTGCGGTCGCCGATGCCGAGGGCCAGTTCTGCAGTCCGACAACAAGATCGGCCGCAAGAACGGGCGAAACAGCAGTCACGAGACCGAATGTCGCTGCCGCAAGTCTAGTCAAGCTACTTTTCATCGTTACCTCCGTTGGGTGTTGGTTGTTTTATTATGCGGTATTGCATTCCTGTATTGCGGAAATCTGGTTGAAAACCTTCGTTGAGTCAATGCGTGGTCCGGTCGCCGAGGCGGCACCTGCCTTCATGTCAGGTGTCTCTTTTCGATCGGAAATCTTGGATGCAGAGAAGTAATCGCGTGCGTCCGCAAAACGAGCGGCCTTCCAGTCCACCATCACCCGGCGCAACATGTAGGGGCTGGCGCCGTACTCTCTTTTGAACTGCCGCGAGAAATGTGACGAAGATTCGAAGCCGCAAGCCAGGGAAATCTCGGTGAGCGGAAGGTGGCTGGACTCGATTAGAAGGCGCGCCCTGCGGAGGCGAAGTCGGCGATGGTATTTTTGTGGAGCGATACCAAGACTTCGAGCAAAGATACGCTCCAGCTGGCGCGACGACAGGCCGACTGCCGCGCAGATTTCCGCAGTCGACATCGGGTTTTCCATCGAACTCTCCATCAGTTGGAGAGCGTGTCGAAGTGGGCCATTGGGCAGGCCTGGACTGTCGCTTTGGCCTTGAGGCTGTTTGTCACTGCCTGACCGACGGCGATCAAACAAAAGAACGCGCGCGACATCATCGGCAAGCATCGCAGATTCCAATTCCGCAACGATCGCCAATATCGCGTCATATGTAGAGGCCATGCCCGCGCAGGTGGTTAGCCCGCCCGCCCGAAAGAACAGCTGGGTCGCGGTAACATCCTGCCGGCCCAGCTCGGCATGAATGGCATCATTTTCCCAATGCACGACGACTGGGCCAGAACTATAGCCTCGCATCAAAGCAGTGGTCGCATCCGACAGAAGAACCACCCTGCCTCCTGCCCGCGCGACTTTCTGGGATCGGGCCAGCAGCGTTGAACTCGGGCTGCACGCACCAGACCCTCCGACGACGACCAGAACATCCGGCAGTGGATCATCGGCGTAAAGTCGCGCCGCGCAAACTGCCAAACCGCCAAGCGAGGCCGGGGTGCAGTCCGGCGTGCTGCTGGCAACCCGGACCGTGAAAATTTCCCGACCCGACACGCGATTGGCGATCCGCGCCACATCCACGACAGCCGCAAGTTCAGTTGCGACAAATCCGGGTGCGATGATGATCTCTAATTTGATCATGTCAGGACCGAACGCACCGGTTTTCAGGATCATAGAGGCACTCGGGGGCGACTTCTGCCGGAACTGGCTTCCCGATGACCTCGACGTGCAGCTTGGTTCCAATGTCAGCGAAGGCAGGGTCTACGAAGCCCATGGCAATGTTTTTTCCAACCCGGTGACCCCACCCGGCAGAAGTGACGGTGCCGATGACGCGACCGTCCGACAGGATGCTGTCGCCGCCATGTGCCGGGGCATGGGTGCAGTCGAGCACCATCGATACGAATGCGCGACGCGGCCTGGATTTCGCCAATGCGGATTTGCCGATGAATGCGGGCTTGTCGAGTTTGACGAAGCGCCCGAGGTTGGCGTCGAACGGGGTGAATTCGGTTACAAGATCGGCCTTCCAGTGCCGGTAGCCCTTTTCCAAGCGCATCGACTCGACGGCATATGAACCGAACAACCGCAGGCCATTTGCCTCGCCAGCCTTCCGCAAGGCCAGATACGCTGCGTAGAGTTGCGCGTTCGGGACGTGGATTTCATAGGCGAGTTCGCCCGAGAAGCTGACCGACATCACCACCGCAGGGGCGATCCCCACGAACGCGCGACGCACCGACAGCCAGGGGAAGGCCGCCTGCGACCAGTCACCGCGCGACGCCGTCGACAGGACGCTGCGCGACTTGGGTCCGGCAAGCACAAGGATTGTGTAGTCATTGGTCAGGGATCGGAGTGATACAGACCCATCGTCGGGCATATGGCCGGTCAGCCAATCCATATCGTGGTATTCCGACGCGGCTGCGGAACCGTACCAGATAGTCTGATCGTCCAGATGGGCGAGCGTCGCCTCGCCTTTTATGTTGCCATGATCGTTCAGCAGATAGCCCAAGCTGATCTTGCCGGGCTTTCGTGTCATCCGCCCGCAGAACATCGTGTCGAGCCAATCCCGTGCCCCAAGTCCGCTGATCTCTAACCTATTGAATCCATTTACTTCTGTCAGACCAACTCCGGTCTGAACGGACTTCACCTCATCCGCGACGACAGCAAAGGTTTCGTTGAAGTGAAAGCTGTGCGTTTCCTGGAAATCCGGTGAGGGCTTGATGTAGGCGATCCGCTCCCATCCATTCACAACCCCGAACTCCGCGCCTTCGGCCGCAAGAATAGCGGTCAGAGGGGTCGTCTTCATCGGGCGCCCGGCGGGGCGGTGCTCATGCGGCAGGTGAAAGCGGAATTCGTTCTGATAGTCCTCTATGGCCTTCAGGGCGCAGAGTTCCACGTTGGCATGCCCGGTGAAACGACGCGGGTCGGTGACCCAGGTATCATATTGCGCCTCACCATGTACGATCTGCTGGGCCAGCAACCAGCCATGCCCGCCGCCTTCGCCAATACCGGCCCGCAGACCGATGATGCAGAAGGCGTTGCGCTTGCCCGGGATCGGGCCGACCAGCGGCGCTCCGTCGATCGTGTAGGTGATCGGGCCATTGACGATGGTGTGGATGCCGACTTCTTGCAAGACCGGCATGCGTTTGAACACGTTTTCAAGGACTGGCAGCACGCGGTCGGTATCGCTTGGGCAAAGCGCGTTCACAAAGCCGGGGTCGATCCCGTCCATGCCCCAGGTGCGGCAGTCCTGCTCGTAAAAGCCGACCAGCAGGCCCTGCTTTTCCTGACGAGAGTAGAAATCGTCGATCGGGCAGCGCAAGAGCGGCACCCGCTTGCCGAAGTCGGCGATTTTCTGGATCGGCTCAGTCAGGAAATACTGATGCTCCATCGAGGTGACCGGGTGATGCACACCCATCATCGCGCCGACCTCGTTCACCCGGTAACCACAGGCGTTCACCACGATCTCGCAGGCGATGTCGCCGTGCTCGGTATGCACGGTCCAGCTATCGTCGCTGTGCTGCGTCAGGCCAGTGACGGGGGTGTTGCGATAGACCTCGGCCCCGGCCTTGCGGGCGCGGCGGGCCAGTGCCTGGCACAACTGCGCCGGGTCGATATCGCCGTCCATCGGATCCCAAAGGCCACCGATCAGCCGGTCCGTGGTAATCAGCGGATGACGGCGGGCGCATTCGGCGGCGTCGATGATCTCGAAATCCACGCCCATACCCTTGGCAAGGCTAGTGAAATGGCGATAACCGTCCATCGTGATCTCGGAATTCGCCAGCCGGATGCCGCCGTCGCCGTGATGATAGTTGATTGGATAGTCGGGGTCGGCGGCCAATTCTTGGTAAAGCTTGATCGAGTGGCTTTTCAGCCCGACCATCGTCTGGGTCATGCCAAAATTTGTGACCTGCGCCGCCGAATGCCACGTTGTGCCGGAGGTCAGTTCGTTACGCTCGACCAGCACCACGTCCGTCCAGCCGTCCTGGGTCAGGTGATACAAGGTGGAACATCCGGCAATCCCGCCGCCAATCACCACGACTCGTGTCTGGGTTTTCATCGCTCTATCTGGTCCTGACTTTACTGCAAATAGACTGAGCGGCCCAAGGACCCGAAAGGTCAATCATTGACTATCTAATTCCGAATTTTGAAAGTAATGTTTCTAGATTGCCGATATGCCTACATTTCCATTGCGATGCCGCGAATTACCGCCTGAAGATGCGCAGTATGATTTGGAGGACCTGGTGGAGATTGTTCAACCCTCAAGACGGGCTGGCGGAAGGGCCGAACGTGTGGCCAAGCGCAGCCTGCCACCCGAGACGAACCCCTGTCCGCCCGGTCAGTTTGGCGGTGCCTATAAACCCCTGACCGAGGCCGAAATTCGCGCCATCTACGACACCGCGCTGCGTCTGCTGGCCGAGCTTGGCATGGGCGAAGTACCCGACGTGCTGGAGCGCCAACTTCTGAAATGCGGGGCGCAAAAGGCAGGCGATCGCATCCGATTCCCGCGCGCGATGGTCGAGCGCATCATCGCCATGGCCGCGAAGGACTTCATGTTTCACGGGCGCGATCCTGCACGGTCGATCCACGTAGGCGGCAATCGGGTCTACTTCGGGACCGGCGGTGCTGCGGTCCAGACCCTTGACATCGACAGCGGCAGCTATCGGCCATCGACCCTGCGCGATCTTTACGATTTCACCCGATTGCAAGACACGCTGACCAACGTCAGCTGGTTCACCCGGTGCTGCGTTGCAACTGATCTGCCGGACAATTTCGATCTCGATGTGAACACGGTGTTTGCCTTGCTGAAGGGCACGACCAAGCCGGTCGCCACCTCTTTCACCATCGCCGAGCATGTCGATCCGATCATGCGCATGGTTGATATGGCGCTTGGCGGCGACGGGAACTCCGGACTGTTCCGGGGCACGCCCTTTCTGAAGGCGCATATCAGCCCGGTCATTTCGCCGATGCGATATGGCGAGGACGCCGTTGCGGTAACTTTGGCCTGCATGAAGCACGGTCTGCCGATTTCGTGCATCACCGCCGCGCAATCCGGGGCCACCGCCCCGGCGACCCTCGCCGGGTTTCTGGCGCAGTCACTGGCCGAGACCCTTGGCAGCCTGATCATGGTCAACGTGTTCGAGCCGGGCTATCCGATGGTGTTTTCGAACTGGCCTCTGGTCGTCGATCTGCGGACCGGATCCTTCGTGGGCGGGGGCGGCGAAATCAGCGTGATGAATGCCGCGTCGGCGCAAATCTCGAACTGGCTCAACCTGCCGTCCGGCGTCGCCTGCTCGATGACCGACGCCAAGGCGATCGATGCGCAATACGGCGTGGAAAAGGGAATTTCCGCGCTGGCGGCCGGTTTGGCCGGAGGGAATCTGATCTACGAATCCTCGGGCATGATGGCATCGCTTCTGGGTGCCAGTTTCGAGGCATTCATTCTCGATGACGAAATGCATTCCCTGATCTACCGCGCCATTCGGGGCGTCGAGGTGAACGAGGAAACACTGGCCTTCGATGCGATTTGCGAAGCGGTTCTGGGTGTCGGCCATTTCCTTGGCGGCGCGCATACGATTGCGGCGATGGAGCGGGATTACTTCTATCCCAAGATCGCCGACCGCGATGCGCCGGTAACGTGGGCGGAGAAGGGCCAACTTGATGCCTGGGGTCGGGCACGGATGGCGGCGAAACAAATTCTGGCCGCCCATCATCCCCGATATTTGCCCGCCGAGGCAGAGGCTCGGATCCGAGATCAGTTCAATATCCTGCTGGGTGGCTAATTGATGTGATCGCAGGATCGGCGTGCCTAGCTTGGAATGATGGCCAGACCCTCTCCGACCCAGGGGATGGCTGCGCGGCCCGGTGCGACCACCTGCGCCCGCAAGATGCCACGCAAGCTTTCGGCAATGATGTCTGCGACTTCCGGCATCCACTCTTGACGACGAAACAAAGAGATCGTGCGCGCAAATCCCGCGAAAGGCAGCTGAAAGATGTCGACCTGGTCATGAAAGCGGCGCGCGCGCAAAAATCCAACCGGCGTTGATATGGCCCAGCCAGCGCCGCTCGCGATCAGGCTGAAGATCGCCTGATTGCTGTCCATCTCTATCCGACCCTCCGGCGCAAGGCGAAGTCGCGCCAAATGGGCGGCAATCTGGCGTCCCAGAAGTTGGTTCCTTTCGTAACGCAGGAACGGCAGGCTTCGCAGAACTTCAATGCTGGTCGGGGCCCCGGCCAGATAGCCCCGGGGGACGGCCAGCACGAACGGGTCGCGCAAGACCGGTGTTTCATTGACGCCTTCAGGCATTTCCAGAGGGCGAGCTGCAATACCAAGGTCGACGTGCCGCGCAGCGACATCTTCCAGGATGCGCAGGGAAGGAGTCGTCATGAGCGTCAGTTCGGCCGGGGTCAGTACGTTGGCGAGCGCAACCGCCAGCCGTGGCGTTACCTCGCCGTCAAAATCGTCAATAATGCCGAAGCGGAGGGAACGGATCGAACGGAGGTCAATCAACGCCAGTTCCGCAGCTCCTTGTCGCAAATGCAGAAGTGCCGCCCGGACATGCTCCAGATAGGCACGTCCACTGCGGCTCAGTTCCAGCGGGCGGCGGCCGTGATCGACCAGATCCTGACCAAGGGCTGTTTCAAGGTTCCTAAGCTGCTGCGACGCGGCGGGCGCGGAAAGGCCAATGTTACGCGCGGCTGTCTGCATCGAACCGGCACGGCTGAGTTCCTCGAACAGTTCGAGCCCGCGAAGGGTAATCGCGTTGCTGATAAGGGTGGTCAGTGGATTTCTCCGGTTATTCGGTTTCGCCAACGGAATACTAACGTTATTGATCAGTTTGCCAATATTAGTGCGGATTGTCCGTCGTCGAAAGATTTGGAACAGCTGCGCTGATTTTGGATTGGAGGGCGTGGGCTCATCGGGTTCAGGTTATGCTGCTTGACGCTGGCGGTTCAAGCGGCGGTTTTGGATGGTCTGCTGTTTG
>Ga0209023_10002038_pt1 | contig 26060 bp, 23 predicted proteins | sample LakOneMetagenome_FD_187468 | JGI IMG/M metagenome (GOLD analysis project Ga0209023, IMG submission 187468) | Freshwater and sediment microbial communities from Lake Erie, Canada (SPAdes) (version 2) | ecosystem: Environmental > Aquatic > Freshwater > Lentic | place: Lake Erie, Canada... | reverse complement strand
CGATCTCGGAGCCCCTTTTGTGTGCCTGCGTGCAGGCGGGTACGATTTCCGGGTGGGCCGGAGTTGCGTGTGTCCTGTCCGCGCTGCTCGCACGCACATCTGCGTCCCGGGCGCCGTCATGAAAGAAATGATCCACCGTGCACAAGTTCCACACCTTCTCGGCCAAGAAACTCGCCGTCACTCTGACCGGTGTGCTGACCGCCCTGGCACTCCTGTGCGGAGCGGGTGCCGCTGCCGCGGCCGGCACACCTCCGGCTGAGGTTGCGGGCAAAACCTTCATCATCGGCACCGACACCACGTTTGCGCCCTTTGAATATCGAAAAGACGGTGAACTCACCGGCATAGACATGGACCTGGTTCGCGACATCGCGGCCAAGCAGGGATTCACGGTCGAGATCAAGTCGCTCGGATTCGATGCGGCGCTGCAGGCTCTGCAATCGAACCAGGTCGACGGCGTCATTGCGGGAATGTCGATCACCGACGAACGTAAACTGATTTTCGATTTTTCAGACCCGTACTTCGATTCCGGTGTGCAAATGGCCGTCGCCGAGGATGACAACGCAATCACCGGCTATGCGGAACTGGCGGGCAAGACCGTTGTGGCCAAGCGAGGTTCCGAGGGGGAGACCTTTGCCAACTCCATCAAGGACACCTATGGCTTCAGCGTGAAGAGCCTCTCTGATTCCGCCACCATGTACGACGATGTCAAGGCAGGTAATTCCGTTGCCGTGTTCGATGATTACCCGGTCTTGGCCTACGGAATCAGCCAGAACAACGGACTGAAGGCCGTCACCGAGAAGGAGCAGGGCAGCTCCTACGGCTTCGCCGTGAACAAGGGGCAGAACCCTGAGCTGCTCGCTGCGTTCAACACTGGACTGGCGGAGCTGAAGGCGGACGGGCAATACCAGGACATCCTCGACACGTACCTCAAAGCGCCGACCACGGCGGCTGATTCCGGTTTCTTCACACTGCTGGTCGACAGCCTGCCTGCGCTGATGAAGGGACTGGCCCTGACCCTGGTCGCCACTGGCCTGTCGATCCTGATCGCGCTGATTCTGGGCGTGCTGTTCGGATTCTTCACGGTCTCGCAAAGCCGCATCCTGCGCGGTATCTCTGCGGTCTACGTGAGCATTTTTCGAGGTACTCCGCTCCTCGTTCAAGCGTTCTTCTTCTACTTCGGTCTGCCGCAGCTGACCGGGCAATCCATCGACGTCCTAACAGCCGGCGTTCTCACACTGAGCCTCAATGCCGGCGCGTACATGACCGAAATCGTCCGGGGCGGCATCCAGTCGGTCGATCCCGGACAAACCGAAGCCGGGCGCAGCCTCGGGCTCGGCTACGTCACGACAATGCGTCGAATTGTGCTGCCACAAGCCGTGAAGATCATGACGCCCTCCTTCATCAACCAGTTCGTGATGACGTTGAAGGACACCTCACTGCTCGCCGTCATCGGTTTCGCCGAGCTGACCTATCAGGGCCAGCAGATCTACGCGTCCAATTTTCGAACGGGGGAGACGCTGTTGATCGTGGCAGCGCTCTACTTCATTGTCATCAACCTGCTCACCATGCTCTCCAACAAGCTCGACAAGAGGTTCAACAAATGAGCACCGACAGCCCCGGCAGCAAAATCATAGTCAATGGCCTCCGCAAATCATTCGGTTCCAACGAAGTGCTCAAGGGCCTCGATGTGGCCATAGCCGAGGGCGAAGTCGTGTGTGTGATCGGCCCATCGGGTTCGGGCAAGTCCACGTTCCTGCGCTGTCTCAATAGGCTTGAGGAGATCACCGCCGGCACTGTCGTGGTCGACGGGTTCGACCTCAGCGATAGAAGTGTCGATCTCAACAACGTGCGTCAGCGTATCGGCATGGTCTTCCAGCACTTCAACCTCTTTCCGCACATGACGGTGCTGCAGAACATCATGCTCGCCCCGGTCGAGCTCAAAAAGAGCACCCGGACGCAGGCTCGTGCGACGGCCCTGGCCTTACTTGAGCGGGTGGGCCTGATAGACAAGGCGGATGCCCGGCCATCCCAGCTTTCGGGAGGTCAAAAACAGCGCGTCGCCATTGCCCGATCGCTGGCGGTGAATCCCGACATCATGCTCTTCGACGAGGCGACGAGCGCGCTCGACCCGGAGATGGTCGGTGAGGTGCTGCAGGTCATCCGCGATCTCGCCCGCGAGGGGATGACCATGGTCGTCGTCACCCACGAGATGGGTTTCGCTCGGGAGGTGGCCGACCATGTCATCTTCATGGCCGATGGGATCGTGGTGGAGGAGGGCACACCGGACGAGCTCTTCGGCAATCCGCAGCAGCCGCGCACCCGGGACTTCCTCTCCAAGGTGCTCTAAGCCGATTGGGCGGGGTCATTCGCCCACGATCTCTTCGCGAACTCGGCGCAGGTCTTCCATCAGGGATCCGATCAGGATCCAGTGGTCCGGGTGCGGTGTGACAATGCGCAGCGGCGCGGTCAGGGCCAGCAGCTCCCGCTCAGACCGCTCGACGGCCAGCACTGACTGGCCGGTGTCCCTGGTCAACAAGCGCAGGTCATGGGCAGCTCGGATGAGTTCCTGGGAGAAGGCCTGAACGCTCGGCTCGTCCTGCAGGGAGGCGTCGTAGTGATCGTGCAGCGCCCTGGTCATCCCGATCGCCCGAGTGACGAGTGTGGGCAGTCGGTTGATCATCTGGCGGTCTGCGTCGAGTCCCTTGCGCAGTTTCGCCTTGCGCGGATTGAGCATGAGGCTCTCCTCGGCTTGCACGACGGCCTTCACCGCGGATTCAAGCATCGGTCGCAGCAGTCGCGCCTTGATCATCAGCTCCATCAGGTTGGCCGGGCTCTGCGGAGTTCGGAGTGCCTCAGCGATACGTTCAAAGGTGTCGGCGACTTCACGGGCAAGCAGTTCGACCGCGTCGCGCGCCGGTGCGATGAGCACCGGGGGAACAATGACCGCGTTCACGATCAGCGCAATTCCAGCACCGATGAAGGTCTCGTAGATCCGGTCCAGGGCATAGCCCGGCGTCGTTGCGCCGAGTGCCAGCACGAGCATTGCGCTGATCGGAATTTGGCTGGACGACACCGGAGACAGGCGAAGCGCCCAGGCGACGACGATGCTGACGACGATCGTGGCGAGAACGACCATGCTCGACTGGCCGAAGAAGAACCCAATCGTCGAGGCGATGATGACGCCGCCGATCACGCCCGAGGTGCGTTCGATCGCGCGACCCAAAGTCTGGTTCACGCTGGGCTGTACCACCAGAAGGGCCGCAATGGCGGCGAAGATCGGCAGGTCGCTGGGCAGCAGCAATTGGGAAGCGATCCAAGCCAGTGCCACAGCAACGGAGGTCTTGACGGTCTGCAGGAAGGGGAGACGGCGGGGGATCCGCAGGCTGGTGGTTATTCGCACTCTCTAGGCTAACCCGGCACGGCACAGCTGGGCGGGGCGGGAACTGTCAATCGAATATCCGCAGCAGTTGCCAGCGACCCTGTTCCTCGGCGGGGCTCACATCGAAGATATGGCTTTCTCCATCGTCTGCCGTGGCTTGAAAGCGCCAACCGGCGATATCGAGCGGGGGGTGGCCGATGCCGTACGTGTGTGGCTCGAAAGGCTTCCACCAGTCCGAGGTGCCCACCAAGGCGGTGGGAGTGTCGGTGACGCGAAACCGCCGCGATCGCCACACCAGACGTTCAGGTGAACCGGTCTCGGTCGTCCAGACCTTGATCGATTCATTCACAGGGGGCATCAGCAACTGCCTCGATTCAGTCAAATAGAACGAGTGTTCTATAAATGACTATATCTTGCCGGTGTTGCCGGGTCCAGTGTCTGAGTGTCAACCGAGGTCGTCATCGGTGCGCGCGCCGAAAACTATCTCATCCCAGCTGGGCATTGATGCCCGGCCGCGTTTGCCGTGGTTGCCTGTTGTCCGAGCTTGGGCCTTGGCTGCCTGGTTGGCCCACGCGTTCTGGGTCTTCTCCGGGCCGCGGGTCTGTGCCGCGTCGGCGTCGTCTGGTCCGGTCCCACCGAGTGGAACAGCCGGCGTCTCCACGGGAGCGTCCAGGCGTCGTCGGCCGCTCGCTGCGGCGGGTTCCGCCGTGCGGGCATCTGCTGCACCGTTGCGTGCTGTGTCGGACGCCGCCGTGCCGGACGCCGCCGTGCCGGACGACGCCGTGCCGTAATCCGCGGTGCCGTAATTCGCCGTGCCGTAATCTGCGGAGGCGGCTGCTTGCCGCTCACCGCGGCGGCGACGTAAAGAATCCAGGAGATCGGCGGTCTCGCCCAGGCTCACTGACGGTTCCGCAGCCCGCTTGATGGCAGCCCGCGACACTGCATCAGAGGTGCTGAGGGGGCGGGAGTAGGGGATCGGATCGAGAATGGGAGCGGTATCGTTCAGGATTTCGTCGGCCAAGGATTCCTTGAACGTGAAGGCGCCGCTGTCAAAGCGGGAGGCGTCCGAGTTCGATGACTCAGCGCTCACAGCGCGCAGTCGGGGAATCAACGAACCCTTGAGTTCACCCTGTTGGGACAGCGCGATGGCTTCATTCCCCAACGGCGAGAGGGCGTTCTTCTTGGGCTCAAAGCCCCACCGAGCGTCGTGGTCGATATCGTCGGCTGTGAAGGAGAGCTTGATGATCCAACCAGCACCCGGTTCTTTCCAGCTCGCCCAGCGTTCATTGGACGCGCCGAGCGAGGCCAGGCGGTCGCGAATCACGCCGCCGAAGTTCGCATCCTCACCCACTGGGTCCGGATCAATAGCGGTATGCACGGGTACGGCTAGGGCGCAGGAGACCATGTATTCGCGCTCAGCGACGACCGGGCCTTCGAAGCGGCGCACGTATTCCAGGGATGCCCCGGTCACCGCCGCGACGTCTTCTGCAGAGAGTCCTGAGCGGATGTGCGCCTGCACTTCCCGAGGGGACAACTTGGGTGCTGTGGACGTCTCCGTCTGGGTTTGACGAAGCTTGGACTGGAGAACTTCGTCGATGGCGATCCGAAAACGGTCGCCATCTTCCGACGCTGCGAGCAGCGCACCGTTCTCAACCCCGATGACCTTCAATTCCTGCATGGCGCAAGCCCTCTCGCGATTACCGTAGATGTAACAATTGCATGTCTTGGCCTGTTTTTCAGGGAATACGCCGGGCGTGCCGCAAGTTGATGTCAGTGTCGACCGAAGTGGAAGGCGAGCGAGTTGCTATTTCCCCCGGATTGTTGCAAACTGTGCCCGCTGATTTCGTTTATCGGCGTTACTGAAATGGATGGGCATGGCAACCGACTACGACGCACCGCGGAAGACCGAAGACGACTCTGAGTCGATTGAGGCCCTCAAAGAACGCGTGCCCGACAAGATGTCGGGAAGCGTTGACAACGACGATTCCGACAACCCGGGCGGGTTCGACCTCCCCGGCGCAGATTTGTCCGACCTGGACCTCGATGTTGTCGTCCTGCCTCCGCAGGCCGACGAATTCACCTGTGTGGAGTGCTTCCTGGTGAAGCACCGTTCGCAGACTGGACACGAGACCAAGCTGGGCACTGTTTGCCTGGAGTGCGACTCCTAAGAACCTCCAGCGGGTCGTCGCGATTCATTGATCGCGGCGGCCAGCTTCTGTGGGTGGCGACTTGAAACCAGCCAATACGGCGCCGGGTCTGTCTGGTCCGTGATGGGGATGCGCACCACCGGGTCGATCCAGCCACGAATGAGCATCCAAGCGCGAACGTCGAGGGCCGGACCTCTTTGTTGGCGCGCGTCCAGACCGCTGTACGCACGCGCGTCGCCGACCAATTCGACTGAAATGGTCGCCGGTCCGGCAGTGATCAACCCGTCCTTCACCGTGACCAGTGGTGAGGCGATCACGAGCAACACCACGCAGGCGCCATAGAGCACCACCGACGTGATGATTCCCGCTTGCATGGAAATGGGAGCGAGCACCAGGATGCTGGCAGGGATCACCAAAGCGGTGACGATGAAGGCCCACGCAGAGGCCCAGAGTCTTTCTCGGTATTCAGGCATGGCTCTATTCGATCAGATTTCTGGACTACCCTCGACACGTGACACAAAGCGTCGAGGTACTGATAACGGCATCCGTTCTCCCTGATTACGCCCATCCCGGCGATGCCGGAGCGGATCTTCATGCCGCTGAGGCGCTGGTGCTGGCATCCGGTGCTCGTGCCCTCGTCTCGACAGGGGTGAGCATCGCGCTCCCGGACGGCTACGCAGCCTTCGTCGTTCCCCGAAGTGGGTTGGCGGTCAGGCACGGAATCACCATCGTGAATTCGCCGGGAACCGTCGACGCGGGATACCGCGGCGAGATCAAGGTGATGCTGCTGAACACCGACCCCACGGAGGCGTTTTCCGTCTCTGTCGGCGACCGGATCGCCCAGCTGATCATCATGCCCGTTGTGCGCGCCACGTTCATCCCGGTCGAAAGGCTTCCCGGTAGCCAGCGTGGTGAGGGCGGGTTCGGTTCAACCGGACTGTCCAGCCGGCCGGATCGCGTGGTTTCGGCGACGGGAACCGAACCAACAGGAGAGACTCGATGACTGATATCGCCAACCCGAATGAATTTCCGGAATCCCAGGCCAAGTCCGCTCCGGAGGATCGAGAAACCGAAGGACCGTTCGACGAGGCGGAGGCCAATCCGGTGCGGCCCTACGTGGACCTCGGCGGTATAAAGATCCTCCCTCGGGAAGGGCTGCACCTTCGACTAGAGATCGAGGAGGGCAGCAAGCGCGTTGTCGCCATCGGCCTCGACTATGCCGGATCCACCCTGCAGGTCCAGCCTTTCGCAGCACCGCGGTCCAGCGGCCTGTGGCATGAGATTCGCGACCAGATCGCAGACCAGATCGGGAAGCAGGGCGGGACGACGACTCCGCGCGAAGGACCGTTCGGTCCGGAACTCGTCGCGGAGATTCCCGTGGCAGCCGGCCCGGAGACCAGCGGCAGTACCCGGCTTGCCCGTTTCATCGGGGTGGACGGCCCGCGCTGGTTCCTGCGCGGAGTGATCGCCGGCGAGGGGGCCCTCGACGCGGATGCGGCCGCCCAGGTCGAGGACCTGTTCCGTAGCATCGTCGTGGTGCGGGGTTCAACCCCGATGCCGCCACGAGACCTGATTCCCCTGCGCATGCCGACGGCGCCGGCCGGTGCCACCACCGACATCTAGTCGGTACCTCCACACTTCGTCCGTCAGTCCGTTCAGAGGCGCATCCGCATGACGACATCACCAGATCCAAGCGATGGTCCAGAGTCCGCGGATCGTGACGCTACTGCCGAGGAGACCACGTCCACGTCGCCGCCCGTGTCCGGCGCCCTCGCCGAGGGAATGGCAGCGGCGGCTCGTCGCGCGGGCTTCCGTCCGGCGGCCGAGGGGGACCCTATCAGCGGGCGTGATCTCATGGCAGCCATGGGCGGCGTCCGTGGCTTGTGTGAAGCCGTCCTTCCCGGTTTGGTGTTTCTGGTCACCTACACGCTGACGATGAACCCGGATGCGGAGGCCTCAAGCGATTCCATTCGTGCGCTGCTGCCGGCCTTGGTCGCACCGCTGCTGCTCGGGCTGGTTTTCGTCGCCTTGCGTGCGGTCACGCGACAGACCATGACGCCCGCCATCGGCGGACTCGTCGGCACGGGAATCAGCGTGGCACTGGCACTGTTCTCGGGCCGGGCGTCAGATTTCTTCCTGGTCGGCCTGTATACGAATGCCGCCTACGGGGCGGCGTTGCTCATCTCCGTGCTCATCGGCTGGCCGCTGGTGGGCCTGGCGGTGGGATTCCTGATGGGCGACGGCATCGAGTGGCGCCGTGACGCCTCCAAGCGTCGAGTGCTGACCCTCCTCACTGTGTGCTGGACAGCACTGTTCCTTGTGCGATTGGCCGTCCAGCTGCCGCTGTACCTCGCTGACAACGTCGAGCTGCTGGCCACGACCAAGCTGCTGATGGGGCTCCCGTTGTACGCACCCCTGCTGGTGGTGTCCTGGCTCATGGTGAGGTCGGTCTATCGGAAAGCAGAATCGGCGGACTGAGGCTTCCAGGCCCTGCTAGAGTTATCTTGACATCAAGATAGTTTCTTGATTGACAAGGTCCGCTTCGGCACGTGCTGGGTAGGCTTAGCTTGCTGGCACGATGGTGTGACCGGCTATAGGAATTGAGGATCGCCGTCGGTACCCCGTCGGCTCCCACGAAGGAGAGGGCATCGTGACTGCGGTAAACAGTTTTGGAGCGAAAGACACCCTGCGTGTCGGTTCGACGGACTACGAAGTCTTTCGCGTCGACAAGGTAGCGGGCCATGAGAAGCTGCCGTACAGCCTGAAGGTGCTCTTGGAGAATCTCCTCCGCACCGAGGACGGTGCCAACATCACCGAAGCCCACATTCGCGCCATCGGCGCGTGGGAGCCCACGAGCGAACCCAACACGGAGATCCAGTTCACTCCCGGCCGAGTGGTCATGCAGGACTTCACCGGTGTGCCCTGCATCGTCGACCTCGCCACGATGCGCGAGGCTGTCGCCGAACTCGGCGGCGACCCGAACAAGATCAACCCGCTTGCACCTGCTGAGCTCGTCATCGACCACTCCGTCATCGCCGACCTCTTCGGCACCGCAGATGCCCTGGAGCGCAACGTCGAGATCGAGTATGAGCGCAACGGCGAGCGTTACCAGTTCCTGCGCTGGGGCCAGACGGCCTTCAACGATTTCAAGGTCGTTCCCCCGGGAACCGGAATCGTGCACCAGGTGAACATCGAGTACCTCGCCAGAGTCACAATGACCCGCGAGGTCAGCGGCGTGTTGCAGGCCTACCCCGACACCTGCGTCGGCACCGACTCGCACACCACCATGGTCAACGGCCTGGGCGTACTCGGTTGGGGCGTCGGCGGAATCGAGGCCGAGGCGGCCATGCTCGGCCAGCCCGTCTCCATGCTGATTCCCAAGGTTGTCGGATTCAAGCTCAAGGGCTCGATTCCGAGCGGCGTGACCGCAACGGACGTCGTCTTGACCATCACCGAGATGCTGCGTAAGCACGGGGTCGTCGGCAAGTTCGTCGAGTTCTACGGGGAGGGCGTCGCTCAGGTGCCGCTCGCAAACCGCGCCACCATCGGCAACATGAGCCCTGAGTTCGGTTCGACCGCCGCCATTTTCCCGGTCGACAGTGTCACGCTCGATTACCTGCGCCTCACCGGCCGCAGCGATGAGCAGGTCGCGTTGGTCGAGGCCTACTCGAAGCTCCAGGGACTGTGGCACGACGCCGACAAGGAGCCCGTCTTCAGCGAGTACCTTGAGATCGACCTCGGAACGGTTGTGCCCTCGATCGCGGGGCCCAAGCGTCCGCAGGACCGCGTCGAGCTCACGTCGGCCAAGTCGCAGTTCGAGCTGGACCTGCAGAGCTATGCAACGCAGGATCTCACCCGCGTCGACGCCGCCATCGAAGGCACCTTCCCGGCCTCGGACCCGATCGGCCTCACCGCGCAGGACGAGATCAGCGCCCACCAGCTCTCGCACCATCACGTGAGCCACGCTCCGGCATCCGTGTCGCGCCCGATCCCGATCACCACGAAGGAGGGGGCGAGCTACACGCTCGACCACGGAGCGGTCGCTGTCGCGGCCATCACCTCGTGCACCAACACCTCCAACCCGAGCGTGATGATGGCGGCAGGCCTGCTCGCCCGCAATGCTGTCGCCAAAGGCCTGACCTCCAAGCCGTGGGTGAAGACAACGCTGGCACCGGGTTCCAAGGTCGTCACGGACTACTACGACAAGGCCGGCCTCACGGGCGACCTCGAGGCTCTGGGTTTCTACACCGTCGGCTACGGCTGCACGGTGTGCATCGGGAACACGGGACCGCTGATCGATGAGGTGTCCGCTGCCATCAACGACAACGACCTAGCCGTCACCGCCGTGCTCTCCGGCAACCGCAACTTCGAGGGTCGGATCAGCCCCGACGTCAAGATGAACTACCTGGCGAGCCCGCCGCTCGTGATCGCCTATGCCCTCGCCGGATCGATGAACTTCGACTTCGACAAGGATTCGCTCGGCACCGACACCGATGGCAACGACGTGTTCCTCAAGGACATCTGGCCGGACACCGCCGAAGTGCAGTCCACCATCGACAGCTCCATCGACACGGCCATGTTCACCAAGCAGTACGGAGAGGTCTTTTCCGGCGACGAGCGCTGGCGCGCGCTGCCGACACCGGACAGCGAAGTTTTCGAATGGGACACCGAGTCGACCTACGTGCGGAAGCCCCCGTACTTCGACGGCATGACGCTGGAAACCAGCCCGGTCACCGACATCAGCGGGGCGCGAGTTCTTGCCACGCTCGGCGATTCCGTCACGACCGACCACATCAGCCCGGCCGGTAACATCAAGGCCGACAGCCCGGCCGGTGCCTACCTGGTCGATCACGGTGTGGCCCGGGGTGACTTCAACTCCTACGGCTCGCGTCGCGGAAACCACGAGATCATGATCCGCGGAACGTTCGCCAACATCCGCCTGCGCAACCAGCTGCTCAACGACGTGGAGGGCGGTTACACCCGCGACTTCACACAGGCTGACGGCCCGCAGTCCTTCATCTACGACGCCGCCCAGAACTACGAGGCCGCCGGCACGCCGCTGGTCATCTTCGGCGGCAAGGAGTACGGCTCGGGATCATCCCGTGACTGGGCGGCCAAGGGCACAAGCCTGCTGGGCGTCAAGGCCGTGATCACCGAGAGCTTCGAGCGGATCCACCGCTCGAACCTGATCGGCATGGGCGTTGTTCCGTTGCAGTTCCCGGCCGGCGAGAGCTGGGCGTCGCTGGGCCTTGATGGTACGGAGATCGTTTCGATCGCCGGACTCGAAGAGCTCAATGAGGGCACGACACCGAAAACCGTCCGGGTGACGGCCGCGCCGACCGTCGACTCAGCGGCCGGCAAGGCCACCATCGAGTTCGATGCCGTCGTGCGCATCGACACTCCGGGCGAGGCCGACTATTACCGCAACGGGGGAATCCTGCAGTACGTACTGCGTTCACTCGTCGCATAGCGACTCACCAGCACCGGGCCGGCGGCGCGTAGACTCGATTTCGTCGAATCTGCGCGCCGCTTGTCGTTGCGGTCCCAGGCACATCGCGAGAACGTTTCGTGACAACGAGAGGTGAATTGGATGACTTTGCTCGAGAAGATCTCTGGTCCTCGAGACCTCGACGCACTCTCCCGCAATCAGCTGGTGCAATTGGCCGGAGAGGTTCGGGACTTCCTGGTGCGAGAGGTCTCCAAGACCGGCGGGCACCTCGGACCGAACCTGGGCGTCGTCGAACTCACCATCGCCATACATCGCGTGTTCAACTCCCCGACGGATGCCATCGTGTTCGACACCGGGCACCAGTCCTATGTGCACAAGCTGCTGACGGGCCGACAGGACTTCGGCATGCTCCGCCAGGCCGGCGGCCTGGCCGGATACCCGCAGCGTTCGGAATCCGAGCACGACATCGTGGAGAGCTCCCACGCCTCGAGTTCCTTGTCCTGGGCCGACGGAATCTCCCGCGCTTTCGAGATGACCGGTCAAACGGACCGGCACGTGGTCGCCGTGGTCGGTGACGGAGCGCTGACCGGCGGCATGACCTGGGAAGCCCTCAACAACATCAGTGACGACAACACCCGAAAACTGATCATCGTGGTCAACGACAACGGTCGCTCCTACGCACCCACAATCGGCGGCATGGCCCGGTTCCTCAATACGATTCGAACCCGCGCCAGCTACCGGGACGCCTACCTCTCCAGCCGCCAGGCCTTCGACCGGCTCGGGGCACCCGGTCGGGCCGTGTACCGCGGCGTGCGCGGCGGCTTGCGCGGGTTCCTCAGCAAGGTCACCAACAACGAAGCGCTGTACTCGAACCTCGACATCAAGTACATCGGGCCGGTCGACGGGCACGACGTACAGGCGATGCGGGAGGCACTCACCCAGGCGAAGAACTACGGCGCCCCGGTGATCGTGCATGCCATCACGCAGAAGGGCAAGGGCTACGACCCGGCCGTGCAAGACGTCGCCGACCAGTTCCACGCCGTCGGACAGATCGATCCGGAAACCGGGGAGTCGCTCGCGGAACCGGGCGCAGCGTCGTGGACATCCGTCTTCGCGGACGAGCTGCTCGAACTCGCGACGCACAATGAGCGTTTGGTGGGCATCACGGCAGCGATGCTGCGGCCCACCGGGCTGCACAAGATGGCCGAGCGTTTTCCCGACCGCGTGCACGACGTGGGAATCGCGGAGCAACACGCCGTCACATCCGCTGCCGGGCTCGCGTTCGGTGGGCTGCATCCCGTGGTCGCCCTGTACGCCACGTTCATCAACCGGGCCTTCGACCAGGTGCTGATGGACGTCGCCCTGCACAAGGCCGGAGTGACCTTCGTACTCGACCGTGCCGGCGTGACAGGACCGGACGGCCCCAGCCACCACGGCATGTGGGATCTGGCGATTCTGCAGGTCGTGCCGAACATCCGCCTGGCGGCGCCGCGAGATTCCATTCGGCTTCGCGAAGAATTGCGCGAAGCCGTGCTCATCGAAGACGGGCCGACCGTGTTGCGGTATCCGAAGGGGAGTGTCGGCGTAGAATTCGAGCCGGTTCGTCGGCTGGAGGACGGCGTCGATATCTTGCAGGAGGCGACCCAGAACGACGTGCTGATCGTGACGGTCGGTCCGATGGCTGCAATCGGTTTGGATGTGGCGGACCGGCTCGCCGCGCAGGGCATCGGAGCGACCGTCGTCGACCCGCGCTGGGTCGTGCCGGTTGCCCTGAGCATCGTCGAGCTGGCGCGTGACCATCGACTCGTGGTCACCATCGAGGACGGCATCCGGGTGGGCGGAATTGGCACCAGAATTCGACAGGACCTGCGGGCGGCCGGTATCGACACCGCCGTCACCGAACTCGGGCTCCCCGATGAATTCATCGACCACTCATCCCGCGGCGAGATTCTCGAAGCGGCGGGCCTGACCAGCCAGCACATCGCGCGTGACGTTGTCGCGATGGTGCTGGGAAGCAAGATCCCGCATGCTCGAGCGCTTCCGGCCGACCACTCCGACACCGGATCGATCGCGGTCACCCGCCGCGAGTAGGGCTCGCACGGACCGGGGGAGGTCAAGAGTGGAAGGCTGGGCGATCAGCGCGCCGCTACCGGCTCGCTTGCCTCCGCGTTCGGGACGGTGGTCGGGGTCGTGTCACCGTGCGGGTTCGACAGGGAAGCACCGTGTCCCATCCGGCGGAACAGCAGGGCGGAAAGTATGGCGCCGAAGGCGAAGAAACCCGCACCCCACCAGTACGCGGTGGCGTAGCTCTGAACGGCAGCCTCGGCAGCCACCGCAGCCGTCACCGGCACCCGACTCGCCAGATAATCCGTTGCCGCCGTGGCGGCGAGGGTATTGAGCAGCGCCGTGCCGATGGAACCGCCGACCTGCTGGCTCGTGTTGACCATCGCCGAGGCCACCCCGGCGAACTGACGGTCCACGCCGAGCGTCGCTGTCTGCATCGATGCCGGCATGATCGAGCCCATACCGAAGCCGATGATCATCAGCGGCGGCAGGATATCGGCTGCGTACGTGCTGTCCACACCGAGGTGTGTCAGGTAGGCCATACCTCCGGAGGCCAGGATCATGCCGAACGGCACCATCACCTTCGGACCGAACCGGGGCACGAAGATGTTCGTTGACAACTGGGCTGCGAGGACCAGCATGGCGATCATGGGCAGGAACGAGTATCCGGTCTGGATGGGGGAATATCGCAGCGTGCTTTGCAGGTAGTACGTGACGAACAGGAAGACGCCGAACATGCCGGCTCCGGCTATCAGGACAGAACTGTAAGCCGCCCCGCGGTTGCGATCGAGAACGATCGACAGCGGTAGGAGCGGATGCGCCGCGCGACGCTGCCAGAGCACGAAGGTCGCCAAGAGTACAACGGCCCCAGCCAGGAAACCCCAGGTGAGCGGTGAGTCCCAGCCATCCGTTTCCGCATTGGAGAAACCATAGACCAAGCCGAACAGCGCACCGGAGACCAGGATGGTGCCGGGAATGTCGAGCTTCGGTCGGGGTCCGGTGCGTGTCGTGGTCGTGACGAAGAGGATGGCGCCGATGACGGCGATGACGGCGATGAAGACGTTGATGTAGAGGTTCCACCGCCAGTTGAAGTTCTCGGTCAGCAGCCCGCCGAGCAGCAGTCCCACCGCGCCGCCGGCGCCGGCGATGGCGCCGAAGACACCGAACGCCTTAGCGCGTTCCCTGGGCACGGTGAACGTCGTGGTCAGCACCGCCAGCGCGGTGGGGGCCAACAGTGCACCGAAAGCCCCCTGCAGGGCGCGGGCGCCCACGAGCATGCCGAAGCTGTCCGCGGCTCCGCCCAGCGCGGAGGCGGCCGCAAACCCGATCAGGCCGATGATGAAGGTCTTCTTGCGCCCCATCAGATCGGAGAGCCGGCCCCCGAGCAGCAGCAGGCTGCCGAAGGCGAGGGAGTACGCGGTGACGACCCACTGGCGGTCTCCGTTCGAGAACCCCAAGTCCGCCTGCGCCGAGGGAAGTGCGATGTTCACGACGGTGGAATCGAGCACGACCATGAGCTGGGCCAGGGCGACGGTGGACAGTGTCCACCAGCGCAGGGATGAAGTTTTCGACATGGAAATCACTCTATACGGTACTCTGGAGTTCCGGATATGTTCCGTTCCGGAATTAACAGGTCATTCACATCACCGACACATCGAGGGAGCATGTAGCGATGACGCAGCTGAACAGTCAAACTTCACAGGCTCAGCGGCCTCCCAAGCTGGGTCGCAAACTCGACCACAGCCGCGACCCCGAGATTCTCGCCGTCGCCCTTGAGGTCCTTGCCGAAACCGGCTACGAGGGCATGACCATCGAGATGGTCGCCGCCCGCGCCAAGGCGGGAAAGGCCACGCTCTATCGCCGCTGGGGCTCCAAGGGTGAGCTGGTCATTGAGGCGGTTGCCTTCATGAAGCGTGGTGACATCGACTACTCCCAGCTGCCGGACACCGGGACGCTGCGCGGGGACTTCGTCGCTATGATCAAGCCGCCGTCGATCCAGGACGGGGAAAAGAAAATGAGGATCATGGCCGGCATCATGTCGATGCTGTCTCGTTCGCCCGAGTTGGCCGAAGCCGCCCAGAACGCGATCGTGGAGCCACGAGCAGCCGTGAACAGGATGCTCCTGCAGCGGGCGATCGATCGCGGGGAGATCTCACCGGAGTGCGATCTGGAGAATCTGTCCCTGCTCAGCCAAGCAATGTCGATTCATCGTGTTCTGGTGTTGCGCAAACCCGTCGACCGCGAGTTCCTGATCTCCCTGATCGACGGGGTCTTGCTGCCGGCGGTGCGATTCACTGAAAAGGGCCGTCGCTGACCCGCCCCGGCGGGCGGGTCAGCGACGGCCCTGAACCTGACGCGCTGTGTCAGCCGGTGACGCTCGCAGCAGCAACGCTTGAGCCGACGCCGCGGATCTGCGGGGTGTGGAACGTGCCTCCGAAGACCCGTTCGCTCGCGCCGACGCGGTCGAGGTAGGGCGTGGCCCCGCCCATCTGGAACGGCCAGCCCGCGCCGAGGATGACGCACAGGTCGATGTCTTCAGCGGCGTGAACCACGTCGTCGTCGAGCATCCGCTTGATTTCGTCCGCCAGGCCGTCTTCAACCCGGCGCAGAATCTGCTCGGCGGTCATCGGGGTGGTTCCGCCGGCGACGATCTTCTGGGCGCCCTTGTCGAATCCGGTGACCTTGCCCTTGGAATCTCGCTCGAGAATCTTGCCGTGCTCCGCCAGGCGGTGCAGGTTCTCGCTCTCGAAGAAGCGGTCGGGGAATGCCGTGTGATGAGTGTCGAGCACGTGCGCCCCCACTTTGAGTCCCACCAGCTCCAGCAGCTCGAACGGTGTCATCGGCAGGCCGAACGGAGCAAGCGCCACGTTGACGACTTCGAAGGGTGTTCCGGTGTCCACGGCGTGCATGGTCTCGCCGAGCAGTTTGGCCAGCACCCGGTTCACCACGAAGCCGGGGGTGTCCCGAGTGATCACGGCGTTCTTGCGCAGCTTTCCGGCGACGACCATCGCCGTGGAGAGGGTGCTGTCATTGGTGAGCGGGGTGTTCACCACTTCGATCAGCGGCATCACGGCCACCGGATTGAAGAAGTGAAAACCGACCAATCGTTCGGGGTTGGCAAGTTTGGCGCCGATCTGTTCCACCGACAGCGAGGACGTGTTGGTGGCCAGGATGGCCTCGGCAGACACGTACTTCTCGATCTCGGCAAAGACGTCCTGCTTGACTCCGAGCTCTTCGAAGACGGCCTCGATCACCCAGTCGGCGTCAGCGAAGTCCGCCTTGTCGGTGGTTCCGGTCACGAGGTGGCGAAGCCGGTTGGCTTCATCGGGCGAGATGCGCTTCTTGGTTTCGAGTTGGGCGATCTCGTTGTGGATGTATGCCACGCCCTTGTCGACTCGGGCCTGGTCGAGATCGGTGATGACCACCGGCACCCGGAGTCGACGCACGAACAGCAGGGCGAACTGGCTCGCCATCAGGCCGGCGCCGATCACCCCGACCTTCGTAACGGGTCGGGCAAGGGCCTTGTCCGGAGCTCCGGCCGGGCGTTTGGCCCGCTTCTGCACGAGGTTGAAGGCGTAGATGCTCGCCTGCAGCTGGTCGCCGGAGATCAGCTCGGCCAGGGCGTCGTCTTCACGCTCGAAGCCCGCCTCGCGTGTTCCGGACTTCGCAGCGTGGAGCAGTTCCAGGGCCACGTACGGCGAGCGGGCGACCGTTCCGATTCGACCTTCGAGCATTTTGCGTGCGATACCGATCGCGACGTCCCACTTCACCAGGCGTTCGATCTTGCCGGGTTCATTGGCACGTGAAACCTTGGTCGTACCTGCAATAACGCCGTCGGCCCACTCAATGGACTTTTCAAGGAAGCGAGCCGACGGGAACATGACGTCCGCAATTCCCAGCTCGAGGGCATCCGCCCCGGTGAGGGTGCGGTTGTTCTTGAGCGGGTTCTCAATCACCACCTTGAGGGCGTTCTCGATGCCGATCAGGTTGGGCAGCAGGTACGATCCGCCCCAGCCGGGGATGAGTCCCAGGAAGACCTCAGGAAGGGCGATGGCGGGAACGGTTGCATCCACGGTGCGGTAGTGGGCATTTAACCCGACTTCGAGCCCGCCGCCGAGAGCCAGCCCGTTGATGAAGACGAAGGACGGCACACCGAGGTCGGCCTGCTTGCCGAAGGCATGATGTCCCAGCTGGGTGAGGAGCTTGCCGACTTCCCGTGACGGAACCTCGGCGACCTTGCTCAGATCGGCGCCGGCGGCGAGGATGAAGGGCTTGCCGGTGACGGCGACTCCCTGAATTTCACCGCGCCCGGCGCGAGCCTTGAGCTCGTCCATGGTCGCCGCGAATTCCAACAGCGAGATGGCGCCGAGGGTGTTCGGGCGAGTGTGGTCGCGACCGTTGTCCAGGGTCACCAGAGCGAGGACCCCTCCGCTGCTCAGCGGAATGTCGCGCACGAGCGAGTGGGTTACGACCTCGTCGGCGGAGATCTCGAGCAGGGGGGAGAAATCCAGGGTGTTGTAGTCGGTCATCGCTTCGCTGCCTTCTTGTTGAAGTGCGGGTTTTCCCAAATGACGGTTCCGCCCTGGCCCAGGCCGATGCACATGGACGTCAGGCCGTACCGGACTTCGGGGTGGGATTCGAACTGGTGCGCGAGCTGGTTCATCAGGCGCACTCCGGAGGAGGCGAGCGGATGTCCGATGGCTATCGCGCCGCCGTATTCGTTCACCCGGGAGTCTTCGTCGTCGATGCCGAAGTGGTCCAGGAACGATATGACCTGCACGGCGAACGCCTCGTTGAGCTCGAAGAGGCCGATGTCGGTGATGCTGAGCCCGGCCTTGCGGAGGGCTTTCTCGGTGGAGGGAACCGGGCCGAGGCCCATCACCTCGGGTTCGACACCGGCGAATGCGAAGCTCACCATTGTCATCTTGACGCCGAGGCCGAGCTCCTTCGCGGTCTGGCCGCTGGCCAGGATGCACGCCGACGCGCCGTCGTTGAGTCCGGACGCGTTGCCGGCCGTGATGCGGCCATGGGCTCGGAAGGGTGTGCGCAGGGTTGCGAGGCCCTCCAGGGTCGTTTCCGGACGAGGAGCCTCATCCATGGTGGCGAGGCCCCAGCCGGACTCGCTCCGGGTGGCCACGGGAATGAGGTCGACCTGGATATTTCCAGCCGCGTAGGCCGCTGCCACCTTCTGCTGGCTGCGCAGGGCGTAGCGGTCGGAGCGTTCCTTCGTATAGGCCGGGAAACGGTCGTGGATACGTTCCGCGGTGGCGCCCATGATGAGGGCGTCTTCACCGACGAGGCGTTCCGACATGAAGCGAGGGTTCGGATCGACGCCGGAGCCCATGGGGTGGCGTCCCATGTGTTCCACGCCGCCGGCGATGGCGAGGTCGTAGGCTCCGAAACCGATGGAAGCGCCCATCATGGTCACGGCCGTCATCGCACCGGCACACATCCGGTCGATTGCGAACCCGGGAACGGATTTGGGCAGGCCCGCGAGGAGCGCCGCCGTGCGGCCCAGGGTCAGGCCCTGATCACCCGATTGCGTTGTCGCGGCGATGGCGACATCATCGATCCGGTCCGCCGGAACGCCGGGATTGCGTTCCATCAGACCGATGATGGCTTTCACCACCAGGTCATCGGCCCGGGTATTCCAGTACATTCCTTTTTCGCCGGCGCGTCCGAACGGGGTGCGAACCCCATCCACAAAGACGACTTCTGCTCTCTCGGCCACAATGCCTCCATCAATTCAGATCAGGTCTCACCCGATCCTAAGGGGGCAGTATTTACGGGAGGAATCGTTTGACTGTTCCTACGACTCTGATTCCTCGGGCTCGTCGGGTGTTTGTAGCACTTCTACAAATGCATCCGCAATTAATTGTGCGGTCGCGTCAACCTGCCACGTACGTGCGCCGAGGTCGGTCAGGGCCCGCCCCACGGAATCGACGTCAGCGGGAACCGGTGGCGCCCAGCAGACCCGGCGCAGGTAGTCGGGGGTCAACAGGTTCTCGAGCGGAATCGACCGCTCCTCCGTGAGGGCGGCCAGCGCTGCGCGCGCTGCCCGATAACGCACGTCGGCCTCCGGGTTGCGCTCCGCCCAGGCCCGTGGCGGCGGAAGGGCGTCGGTGTGCGGCTTCGACTGGGGCATGTCGGTGCTGGTCTGCGCGGATTGCAGCGCCGCCCACCATCGGTCAAGTTCGTTGCGGCTCGCCCGGCCGGTGAATTCGCGCAGTGCGCCGAGAGCCTGCCGGGTAGTGGGTAAAACGCGCGCGGCCGCGATCAGGGAGGCATCCGGCACCAAGAGGCCCGGCGAGACATCGCTTTCCCGGGCCAGGTCGTCCCGGGCGATCCAGAGTTCGCGGGCCGCGGTCAGGTTGCGCTGGCCCCGCAGGGAATGGATGCCCGAGAGCCGACGCCACGGGTCCACCCGGGCGCCGGGCGCAGGCTTCTCCAATACGGCGAGGAACTCCTGTGCCGCGAGGTCTGTCTTGTCGGCTTCAACAAGCAGATCCACCATGAGGTCGCGAAGGTCAGGGAGCAGCTCCACGTCGAGGGCGGCATATACCAGCCAGCTTTCCGGAAGCGGCCGGGTCGACCAGTTCGCGGCGGAGTGCTCCTTGGCGAGGTGGATTCCCAGAAGCTCTTCCACGACGGTGCCGAGACCCACACGAGGCAGGCCGAGCAATCGAGCCGCAAGTTCCGTATCGAAAATCCGGCGCGGATGCAGTCCCACTTCCCGCAGGCAGGCCAGGTCCTGGCTGGCGGCGTGCAGAATCCACTCTTCGTCCGCCAGCGCCGCATTCAGCTCGCTGAAATCACCGATCATCGGCGGGTCGAAGAGGAACGTTCCGGCACCACGACGGAAGACCTGGATCAGGTATGCCCGCTGGGAGTAGGTGAAGCCGGAGGCGCGTTCCGCGTCGACTCCGATCGGCCCGGAGCCCGCTGCCAGTTCCGCAGTTGCGGCCAAGTAGGCCTCTCGAGTGTCGATAACGCTGTGTGTCGAGTTCATACTCTGCTTCATATCCTGCTTCTCGCGGTGTTTGTCGCTGTGCTGGTCAATCGCCGTGCTGGTCAATCGCCGTGCTGGTTACATTCTCTCGCTCGACAGCACAATCAGCCACTATCGCGGGTGGCCCGACGGGCGGAGAGCAGACTGATGCCCTCACCCCCGGGCGGCAGGCCGGCGATCATGCACAGTAATTCGCCCCAACCTTCCACGTGCGCGGTCAGGTCGTGGTCCAGCGGAGTCCACGATGCCCGTAGCTCGATCTGGGCGCCGTCGCCCTGGTGCGCCAACGCACCGAACCCCGACGAGATGATCTTGGTGGCGGTTCCGGAGGCCGCGGTGTACCGCGCGCCTCGAGCGTCGAGGGCATCGACAAGCCAGGCCCATGTCACTTCGGCCAGGAACGGATCCAGGCCGATATCGGTTTCCAACGGCGCCTGTGCGAAGCACACGACCCGAAAACGACCGCCCCAGCTTTCCGGTTCTTCGGGGTCGTAGAGCAGGACGAAGCGACCGGTGCCTTGATCGGAATCGCTGCCGCGACGAACCGGAGTGATGTCCGCCGACAGGGCGATGGAATACGGGGCCAGGTGGCCGGGCGCCGGGATCTCGCTGATGACCAATCCCGGACGACCCCTGGCACGACGAACAGCCGCCAGGGCAGCTCTGAACTCCGGGGGGAGCGATTCCTCAGTTTCGGGCACGTCTGCAGACTAGAGTTTTTTCTGGGTGTTGTCTGCGAGGCACGCCGAACGAATGGGAGGTCTGCATGAGCGGCAAAACATCGGGGGGCTCTGCGCTCGGTCGAGTTCTGGCCGTGTCGGGGATCGCAGCCGCAACGGCAGCGGTCCTGGCCGGAGCCGGGGGCGTGCTCGCCGCGGTCATGGCCCGAACAATTGTGACACCGCCGCGGGAGCGGGCCGACGACACCACGGTGCTCGACGTCGACGCGGCGGCCGGAATGATAACGCTCGAGGCCACCGCAGATTCGGTCCTGCACGGCGAGTACAGCTTCTTCTTCTCCCGCGGAACCGGACACGCGAGGCTCGGCGACGTCGTGACCAGCGGCGACGGGGTCGTCACGCGTCGTATCCTCAACGTGGATTACGGCGACCTCCCCGCGGCCACGAAGGGGCGGTTGAGCGGATGGCTGTACCTGGGGCCCGAAGACTTCGGCTGGCCGTTCGAGAATGTCACTATCGCCACCGAGGCCGGCGCTGCACCGGCATGGCTGATCCCCGCCGCGGAACCGAGCGACCAATGGGTCATCCAGGTTCACGGCCGTGCCGTCACCCGGCCTGAGGCGCTCCGCGCCGTACCCGTCTTTCGGCAGGCAGGTTTCACGTCGCTGCTGATCTCCTACCGAAACGATGGGGAGGCGCCGGCGAGCCGCGACGGGCGATACGCCCTCGGCGACACCGAATGGCGGGATGTCGACGCAGCCATCGAGTTCGCCCTGAGCCGCGGAGCGCGCGGCATCACATTGATGGGCTGGTCGATGGGTGGCGCCATCGTACTTCAGGCCGCGACTCGCACCCGGCATCACCGGCTGCTTCGCGGTATCGTGCTGGAGTCACCGGTGATCGACTGGGCCGATGTGGTCGCGTTCCAGGGAGTGATCATGGGACTTCCATCAGTCGTCGCGGCCGCGGCCATGCACGTGATGGGTCAACGCTGGGGCGGGCTGATCACCGGACAGGCGATTCCCATCGATTTTCGCCGGCTTGATTTCGTCGCCCGGGCCGACGAACTGCACTTGCCCTTATTGCTCCTGCACAGCACTGACGACGGGTTCGTCCCGGTTACCGGATCCCGCGCTCTGGCCAGCAGCCGCCGGGACATCGTCACCTTCGTACCCTTCGGGGTGGCCCGGCACACCAAACTCTGGAACTACGACCGTGAGCGCTGGAACAGCACGATCAGAACCTGGCTGGCCGAACTCCCCGGGGGCAGTCCGGACGGGACGCCTGCTTAGAGGCCGGTGCGTTCTCGGAGCTGGCGTTTCGAGCGGGCGAGCAATGCCGACATGCCGCGGATGCGAAGCGGCGACACCGCCTGTGTCAGTCCGATGGACTGCGGATAATCGTCCGGCACGGCGAGGACCTGCTCCGGGGTCAGCCCGTCGAGGCCCTGCACCAGAATGGACGCGAAACCGCGCGTCGTCGGTGATTCACGAGGTGCCGTGGCGTACAGGTGGAAGGTGTTCTCCGCATCCACTTCCACGAAGATGAACACCGGTGACTGACACTCGATCACACGCTCGAACAAATCCGGATGGTCCTGGTACCGGGCCGGCAATTCCGGGAGCTCGTTCGAGAATTCCAGGAGTAACTGGAGCCGATCTCGCTGCTCGAGCGCCAGGAAATCCTCCCGAATGTCAGCCAGCTGGGCGGGCAGGTTCTCGTCGTCCATCAGCGCGCCGGGGGAGTGTCGCCGGGATCGGTTCCGAGGGCGATGGGAACGCCCACGGCGTTGCCCCATTCCGTCCAGGATCCGTCGTAGTTGCGCACACCCTCGAAACCGAGCAGGTGCGTGAGCACGAACCAGGTATGGCTGGACCGTTCACCGATGCGGCAATAGGCGATCACACTGTCACCCTCGGCCAAGCCGGCGTCGCCCTTGTAGATGGCGTCGAGCTCGGAACGTGACTTGAAGGTTGAGTCCGCCTCGGCTGCCCGGGCCCATGGCACGGATGCGGCAGACGGGATGTGTCCGCCGCGGAGGGCGCCTTCCTCGGGATAGGCGGGCATGGTGGTGCGGGCACCGCTGTATTCCTCGGGAGAGCGCACGTCTATCAGGGGATTGCCGAAGTGGGCGAGGACATCGGCGCGGAAGGCGCGGATGGGGGCGTCGTTACGTTCGACCACCGGATAGGCCGCAGGTGTCACGCTGGTGGCATCCGTTGTCAGGTCCCGACCCTCGGCCACCCATTTGTCGCGACCGCCGTCGAGCAGGCGGATGTCCTCGTGGCCGAACAGGGTGAACACCCACAGGGCATATGCCGCCCACCAATTGCTCTTGTCGCCGTAGATGACGATGGTCGAGTCGCGGGATACGCCCTTGTCGCCGAGCATCGTGGCAAATGCCTGTGCGTTGATGAAGTCGCGGGTCACCGGGTCATTCAGATCCGTGTGCCAGTCGATTTTGACGGCGCCGGGGATGTGCCCGGTTTCGTAGAGCAGGACATCTTCGTCGGATTCGACGACGACAAGTCCCGGTGTGCCCAGGCGCGCCTGGAGCCACTCGGCAGAGACAAGGCGTTCGGGGTGGGCATAATCGGCGAATTTGGGTGCGGAATCGAGCTCGATGGACATGAAACCTCCATAAGGGGGACGGTCGTGACGCAGAAGGCGCGCTGAGTGCGGATTAGGCTTGTCATCTGCCCCACGTTAAAACTACGCGGTGTGGGCGCCGTCCGGATGCGGGCGGCCTTCGTTGGACATTCCGGACGACCACGCAGAAGAAGAGTACTTGCCTATGACTCCACTCAACCAGTTCCAGCCGCACCTGCATACCCACACGCAGGTGCCGCGATTGTCGGAGCGGTCCCCGGAGATCACGGGAGCGGAAATCGTCGCAGAGCTCGTGCCGCCGCCGCAGTTCGAGCACGCATCGTTCGACTCCTACCGACCGGACCACGACTACCCCTCCCAGATGGGTGCAGTGGATCTTCTGCATGCGTTCAGCACTGCCGGCACCTCCCAGCGCCCGGGGGGATTCTTCTCCCGCAGTCGCAAGCAGAAGGCCGCGTTGCCGGGGATCTACCTGGACGGCGGTTTCGGCGTCGGCAAGACCCATCTGCTGGCAGCACTCTGGCATGAGGCCTCGGGCCCCAAGTACTTCGGCACGTTCATCGAATACACAGCGCTTGTCGGTGCCCTCGGCTATCAGGAGACCATCACGCAGCTGCGCAGCGCCAAGCTCATCTGCATCGACGAGTTCGAGCTCGACGATCCGGGCGACACCATGGTGATGACGCGGCTGTTGGGCGAACTCGTTTCGACGGGCACCCGTGTTGCCGCCACATCGAACACTCCGCCCAATTCGCTCGGCGAGGGCCGCTTCGCCGCGGCGGACTTCCTGCGTGAGATTTCGGCAATGTCAGCGAATTTCGAGACGGTGCGCATCGACGGCCTCGACTATCGCCGACGCAATGCCAGCGGACAGGCGACGTCCGTGAACACCAACGACCTGGAGCGCATGGTGACCGTCCTGCAGGATCGTGGTGCGCGGTTCACCGAGGACAGCTTCGGGGCGCTCATCCGCCACTTGGGCACGGTGCACCCGTCCAAGTACGTGAAGATCATCCGCGACCTGGACATCATCGCCCTGTCCGACGTGTACCTGCTCACAGATCAAACGGATGCCCTGCGCCTGGTTGCATTCATCGACCGCGTCTACGACGCAGAGATTCCCATCATCGCCAGCGGCTTGCCGCTCAATGAGGTCTTCGACACCGAAATGATGGGCGGGGGATACCGCAAGAAGTACCAGCGCTCCCAATCACGCATGGTCGCCCTGACGACGGGTGAATTGCCTCCGCGCAGTTCCTGAGATCGGAAACAGAGCGAAACACGCTCTTAACATACCGATGGAACGTGTAACACCCTCGAAACACAGCGGGACGTTGATTGAAATATCCGCGTCGGATACTGGCAAAGTACCCGATGCGGCCTCTTGAGCGGTGAATCCTCGGGGTACACCCTGCCAATCGAGAGTGTGAGGACAAGCTATGGATACAGGAAGCATCGCATGGGGGATCATGGCCACCGCCCTGGTCCTGTTCATGACACCGGGCGTGGCATTCTTCTACGGCGGACTCGTGAAGGCGAAAAGCGTCGTCAGCATGATGATGATGAGTTTCGGTGCCCTGGGGCTGATCAGCGTTCTCTGGATTCTCTACGGATTCAACATGAGCGCCGTGGACGGACCGATGCAATTCTCCGGCAATCCGTTCTCTGACTTCGGTCTGGGGGCGTTGGCCACCGGCGCGACCGCCAACACTGACCTGCTCGGTGCCACCTACGGTGCCACCTTCGCCATCATCACCGTTGCGTTGATCTCCGGAGCGGTGGCCGACCGGGCCAAATTCGGGTCCTGGATGATCTTTGCCGGCGTCTGGGCCACCCTGGTCTACTTCCCGGTCGCGGCCTGGGTGTGGGGCGGCGGCTGGATCATGGAGCTGGGCAACACGCTCGGTCTCCCGTCCGTCATCGACTACGCGGGCGGCACTGCTGTGCACATCAATGCCGGCGCGGCCGCTCTCGCTCTTGCGCTGGTTCTGGGCAAGCGCGTCGGCTTCCAGAAGGGCATCACCAAGCCCCACAACGTGCCGCTGGTCCTCATCGGCGCCGCCGTGCTGTGGTTCGGCTGGTTCGGCTTCAACGCCGGCGCCGAGTGGCTCAATGGCCTCGCCAACGTGGGCATCATCGTCGTCAACACCCTGGGCGCGACAGCCGCCGCCATTCTCGGCTGGATGATTGTCGAGAAGTTCAAGGACGGCAAAGCCACCTCGGTGGGTGCCGCATCCGGTGCTGTCGCCGGACTCGTCGCCATCACCCCGGCCTGCGCCAACCTCGCACCCGGCTGGGCGCTCCTGCTCGGCCTGGTCGCCGGTTCCGTGTGCGCCATGGCCATCGAAATGAAGTTCAAGTTCGGCTTCGACGACTCCCTGGACGTGGTGGGAATCCACCTCGTCGGTGGTGTCATCGGAACTCTGTACCTGGGCTTCTTCGCCATCGACACCGGGCTGTTCACTGGCAGCGGCAACCTCGGCCAGCTTGCTGTGCAGGCCGTTGCCGCCTTCACCGTCCTCATCTACTCCTTCCTGGTCGCATACGTGCTGGGCATGGTGATCGAGAAGACGATCGGATTCCGCATCAAGAACGAAGACGAACTGGCCGGCATCGACACCATCGTGCACGGCGAAGAAGGCTACGCTCTCGACCGCGTCTAAGACATAGTCGCGCGTCTCTGCGGGGGCCTGCGCTGCTGTCCCGGTGAATCACCGGGACA
>Ga0209023_10002037_pt1 | contig 26075 bp, 20 predicted proteins | sample LakOneMetagenome_FD_187468 | JGI IMG/M metagenome (GOLD analysis project Ga0209023, IMG submission 187468) | Freshwater and sediment microbial communities from Lake Erie, Canada (SPAdes) (version 2) | ecosystem: Environmental > Aquatic > Freshwater > Lentic | place: Lake Erie, Canada... | reverse complement strand
GTGGGTTAGATTTTGATTGGATTTGCTTTTTATTGTGGTGAAGTATTTGAAATCAAAAGCAAATCCTCCCTAACCCTCCTTTTTCTAAGGAGGGGACTACTTTGGCTACGTCAAAATAGAAAAGTTCCTCCCTTTGCAAAGGGAGGTTGGGAGGGATTTGCTTTTAATGTTAAGACTTAAAGATAAATACAGATTGGACTCTGCAACTCTTGCCCATCGAGATAGACTTTATTGCCAAGTAACGCAATACGACCTGCGGCAAGCCATGAAACAACGAGTGGATAGATATGATGTTCTAACTTGCGTACCTTCTGAGTGAGATGCGCCAAATCATCAGTCGGCAAAACATTGGTGACCGCTTGTGCAATCACAGCACCTGCATCTAAATCGGATGTCACAAAATGGATTGAACATCCATGCATCCGATCACCCGTTTCTAATACCCGCGCATGAGTATTCAAGCCGCGATACGCAGGCAATAGAGAAGGGTGGATGTTAATCATTTGACCGCTGTAACGATTCACAAATGCAGGGGTCAGAACCCGCATAAAGCCAGCTAAAAGAATGAGCTCAGCTTTCCATTCTTGGATCACACGAGTCACTTCGACTTCAAAGCTTGCGCGATCTGCATAGTCGCGATGATTGATCACTTGCGTTGGAATGTTCGCGAGGCGTGCTCGTTCAAGCGCATAAGCGTTCGGTTCATTGCTAACAACACCAACGATTTGCGCGCGAATACGCCCTGAGTGACAGGAATCAATCAATTGTTGTAGATTGCTTCCGTCACCTGAAACGAGGACAACGATTCTGATCAAATCAAGTTCACTCGAACTTGATCATCAGCATCCAGTGTTGCGGCTGCATCAGCTTCAATCTGACCCATGACCCATGCGGTTTCGCCAGCAGCAGTCAGTTGAGCAATCGCAGCATCTGCATCAGCGGCGGCAACAACGACAACCATACCAACGCCACAGTTAAAGGTGCGATACATTTCGTAAGTATCGACATTACCTTTTTGTTGTAACCAGTTGAACAGTGCAGGCCATTGCCATGATTGAGTGTTGACCACTGCGCGTGTGCCATTTGGCAAAACGCGTGGCAAATTGCCCGGTAAGCCGCCGCCAGTGATATGCGCCATCGCATGAATATCAATGGTTTTGCCAAGTTGCAGCAAGTTTTTGACATAAATACGTGTCGGTGTCATGACTACGTCAGCAAGTGGTTTGCCGTCAATCACTTCGTCGAGTTTTGCGCCGCTGAAATCAATGATTTTACGAATCAGTGAGTAGCCATTTGAGTGTGCGCCGCTTGATGCTAATCCAATGAGTACGTCGCCCGCTTGAACTTTTTTGCCATCAATGATGTTGTCGTGTTCAACCACACCGACTGAGAAACCTGCGAGATCGTAATCTTCGCCTTCATACATACCCGGCATTTCAGCAGTTTCACCGCCAACCAAAGCACAGCCAGCTTGCAAACAACCTTCGCCAATGCCTGTCACGACATCCGCAGCAACATCGACATTCAAATGTCCAGTTGCATAATAATCTAAGAAAAATAAGGGTTCTGCACCGCACACGAGTAGGTCGTTGACACACATCGCCACTAAGTCGATGCCAATCGTGTCGTGACGATTTAATTGCAAAGCAAGGCGTAATTTAGTACCTACACCGTCCGTACCAGAAACTAAAACAGGCTCGTTGTAGCCTTTTGGAATACGGCACAGCGCGCCAAAACCACCTAAACCACCCATCACTTCTGGGCGCATAGTGCGTTTTGCAACAGATTTAATACGATCAACCAGATGATCGCCTGCTTCAATATCAACCCCTGCGTCTTTATAACTCAATGAGGTTGAGCCATTTGTAGTATTGGCTTGAGGTAAAATAGGGGTTGGTGATGTCATAGCAAGCTCTCCGCGTAAGCGCGGCAATTATACTGTGAATATGACTTGAATTGCGCCGTTAAGTGGTATTTTTTGCATGTTAATTGACTGAGCACTGATCGAATTGTCAATTTTGCTGTAAATGATTCGATTCAATGACAGGTTGTTTTTTTGTTCTGGTTTTCATTTTATTTCAAAAAAATAATGAAAGATGTTGAAGGCACAATGTTAAAGTTCCCCAGTATTTGTAAACATTTAGAATGTTGCATTCATTTCTTAATTAGAGAAGGATGCTATTCTCGTAAAATGAAACACCTACTTATAAAACCCTTATTAAAAAGAGAGTGGAGCGTCGAAGGATGGATATTTTTGTGCGTCGTGGCTTGTCGCTATTCTTAATCGTGGGAGCAATCTATGCTTCATTTTTATTGTTAGGACAACTGCTGCCGATATTAATGCCATTTTTAGCAGCGCTCATTGTGGCGTACTTATTTAATCCTCTTGTCGAATCATTGACCAAACGTGTGCATATTCCACGTTGGGCAGCGATTGGTTTAGTTTTTCTGAGCATTACTGGTACGCTCGTTGTGATCTTATGGTTTTTAGTCCCATTGGTTTGGGAACAAATTTTATACGCACGGTCTAATATTCCAAACGCCATCCAATGGATTAATCAGACATTGCGTCCTTGGTTACACAAAAATCTAAATATTGAAACCAATCGCATTAATCTGAATATTATGACCGATTGGCTAACCAGTTATTTGCAAGCCAATTACAGCTTGGATGGCACTCAGCAGATGATTGCGCGCTTAGCGCAATCGGGCATGAATATCATTGGCTTGTTGAGTTTACTGGTTTTGGTGCCAGTTGTAGCATTTTATTTCTTGTTAGATTGGCGTGAGATGTTGGCGCGGTTTCATCGGCTGATTCCTAGACGCGCTGAACCAAAAACCATGGAAATCTTACGTGAGTGCGATGCGGTTCTTGGTGCTTTTGTCAAAGGACAGCTGTTGGTCATGATTTTGCTCGGCATTGTGTATGCGGTGGGATTACAGTTTATTGGCATTTCTGTGGGTTTAATTATTGGGATTGTGGCTGGGTTTCTCAGCATTATTCCTTATATGGGATTTACCGTTGGACTGGTTTCGGCGTTGATTGCTTGTCTTTTTCAATATGGCTTTGCTTGGCAGAATCTCTCACTGGTCATGGTTGTATTTATGGTTGGTCAGGTGATTGAAGGCTATGTTTTGCAGCCGTTTTTATTGGGTGATCGTATTGGGTTGCCACCAGTTGCAGTAATTTTTGCAGTGTTGGCTGGTGCACAATTAGGCGGTGTAATTGGTATGTTACTAGCTTTGCCTGTTGCGGCTATGCTGGTGGTTTTACTTCGGCATGCGCACGAGTTCTATAAAGGTTCTAATTTTTATACCACAACAAATACGAATACCATTACAGATAGTCTTACGCAAGGCGCTGGGGTGGGGTATGATTTGCACCCTAAAAATGCGGATGCAAATGTTGAATTGGAGCTTGCTCCACATCCAGATGTGCCGCAACAAGCAATACCACAAACAACGAGTGACACAGTGCAAGATATGAAACAAAACACGGTAACTGCTTCTCCGACCTCGCAGCGGAATGATTAAATGCGTCAAATGAATCTTGCGATAGATGTACGTTCGGACGCTCGGATTAGTGACTTTGCTGGACCCGGTTGGGCGGGCGTGATTGATGCGATGCGTCAGCTGCATGCGGGTTTGTTGACGCGCTGTTTTATTCACGGTGTTGCTGATACGGGGAAAACACATTTGCTTTCAGCATTATGTGAGTCCTATCTGGATATGGGGCGTACCGCAATTCAGGTGTCTTTTCTGGAGCTACTGAACGCACCGACGGAAGTGTTGCAAGCGCTTGAATCGTTTGATTTGGTTGCGCTGGATGATTTGGATGTCATCATTGGTCAACCGCATTGGGAAGAGGCGATTTATCATTTGATCAATCGCATTGATCAAGGGCAGTTGGTCTTTGTTGCACGAAGCCCTGCAACGCATTTGCCGATTGGGTTGCCAGATTTACAGTCCAGATTAGCGCAAGCTGCCAGTTTCGGGTTGCCTGTGGGAGAAAATGTCGAAGATCGCCGAGCGCTGCTCAATGCGGTACTCAAACGTAATGGCTGGCATTTCGATCCAGCCATTACCGAGCATTTGATTGAGTATGGTTCACACCGTCCGGGCTTGATGTTAAAGACTCTTGCAAAATTTAAACCATTATTTGAAGCGCAGAAGCGTAAGCCTAGTTTGGCATTGATTCGGCAGACACTTGCAATGATCGATCAAGATTTGATTGATCATAGCCTTGAACAAAATAAATAAACCGAAGTATTAAGTGTAAATACGCTTAAGTTTTACCGAAAAACACTTGTTTGACCTACCCGTCTATGTAGTAAGATGTTGCCAAGTTCTGTTTAGCTTGTGCTTGGATTGCTCTTATTTTAGAGTTTTTCATCCTAGTACAAACTGTATTAACAAATAGTGCGATTTTATGATGTGCTAGAGTTTGTATAAAAAGTATCAAAAAAATATCGTTATGGAAGCTGGAAATACGCCAATCTGGAGTGCGCGTTTATGTTTAAGCGTTTGATGAGTTTAGGATTATTGTGTCTGGCTTTTGATGCCCATGCCACTATTTATGTCACAACAACAGTCGATGAAAATGGCACGAATTCGAGCGCATGTTCATTACGTGAAGCTATCGCTGTTTTTAATAGTAGCGATGCAACTAAACCATTTGGTGGCTGTGTAAGCGCAGATACTTCTAGGATCATTGTCTTAAAAGCCGGTTCAACCTATCCAATTAATAGTGAGCTTCAGCTCGACAATTCAGTCACGATCCAAAGTTCGACGACAGGTGATTTTAATACTACCGATGGTACGGATAATCCTGTTGTTCAAGCCATTGGTAAGCATCGTATTTTTAGTATTAATCCAAGTGGCACAGCAACAACCGCAACGCCTATCGTTACAATCACCAATGTCAATCTGAATGGCTGTGGTGGTTCAGCTGTTTGTGACACGAATGGTGGCGTGATTTTTAATAAAGGCTTATTAAGCCTCTCGTCAATTCGTGTATATAACGGTGTTGCGAAGTTAGGCGGCGCGATTTATAACGAAAACACTGGGGCGGTCACAATTACTAACACGGAGATTAAGGACAATACTGCTGAGCAGGGTGCTGGACTTTATAGTATTCAACCTACGTTTTCGATCCTGAAATCTTTGATTAGAAACAATAAAACTGTAAATTCAACTGGCCCTGGTTTTGCGATTTACACGCTGACCAACGATGTGGCAATTGGAGGGGTGCTTGCAACGATTTCGGGTTCAACGATTTATAATAACAAAGCGAATGCGATTAATGTCGTTCCTGGGATTGGGATCGGTAGCGTAACGATAATTGGTAATCAAGGCGGTGTCACGCTCAATGCGCCTCCACTTGTTGTCACTTCAACATCGACCGCGACACCGCCAGTAACAACCGTCAATACGACAGTCACTTCTGCTTTGGCGAATACGATTATTGGTAACAATAATGGTGCAGATTGTACCTTCGTAGCGGGTGATAAGACCCCAATCGACCATGTTGCTTATACGAATACATGTAAAGATTTGTCTGGCGTATACGGTACATTTACTGGTGGTCAGGATTTGTCTGGAAAAACACTGATTGCTGGCGATAGCAATGTGACTGATGGCAGTGCAGTGTGTTCGTTGCCGCCTGCAGCAGGTTTGCTGTGCCCGTTTCATATTTATATCGGTCAATTTACGGGTTACTTCTTACCGCGATTAGTCCCAGCGCCTGATGCCACATTGGCGGGTGAGCTGATTGTGAACAAAGGCAATAACGGCACTTCTGGCCTTGGATGTAGTGTTGATCAACGTGGTAACAGTCGCGTGCTATGTGATATTGGTGCGATTGAGTTAGTTATTCCAGCTGGAAATGCGCAGGAAAATGGTCAAGATATCTTTTATGGTCAGACGGCGAAAATTGATTTGAGTCCAGTGGTTGGTGATGGTCAGTTGATTCCAGCGGCTTACTGCTCAACGTTATACAAGACTTCAACGCCCCCGCAAGGTGGCGTATGGTTAGACGGTTGTATACGCTATATTTCTGCTCCAACTAAAGGTGTTGCGAGCTTTGATGCAGATAAAAATTTACTCACTTATAAACCAAGTAGTAATTTTCATGGGCTTGACGTGTTTAAATATACGATCACAACCTCTACAAGTTTCTTTTCCGATGGCGAAAGTAACAAGACAATCACGTTAACAACACGGGTTTTCCAAGCTCCACCTTCTGGAATTACTAGTAAAACTGTTGGCGCGGGTGGTGTAGGAGTTTTTGCAGTGTTTGTTCTGATGGGGCTTGCCATGCGCCGTCGCCTGACAGGAGGTCAGTCATGATTCGTCGTGTATTATTGCTTAGTGCTTCTATATCGTTTTCTGTTTTTGGTGCCCTTAGTGTGGCACATGCAACAACAATTAATGTCACGACATTACAAGATGAGGATGGCGAAAATCTAAAAAGCTGCTCTTTACGTGAAGCAATCAAAGCCAGTGGTACAAAAGCTGCCTATGGCGGCTGTAAAGCGGGACAAAAAGATTACACTGATACCATTCAGCTGACGACCGACACGTATACCCTGACGAGGGGTGAGCTTGTCATGCAAGGTGATATGGTGATTTTGGGCGGTGCGGATGTTGATATATTTTCTTTGGATCCTATTACGGGTACATCCCCAAGACGTCCTGCGGTTGTCACCACGATTGTTGCAGCGAGCGGTTCACGGATATTTAATTCAACAGCCTCAAATGACCAAATTAATTTGTCGAATATGATCCTGAGGGGTGGGGTAGCAACTGATTTCGGTGGATCGATTCGTGCGGGTGGCTTGGTATCATTAAGTCGAGTTCACATTACTGGCGCAACGGCAAACAAGCAAGGTGGCGCGATTTACCTTGAGGGTTCACAGTCAACGTTAACTGCAATTGCATCATCGTTCACGGGAAATAATGCACCGTCAGGCGCAGTGGTGGGAATGAGTTGCTTTGATAATATTATTCCTACTGTCCGCACTTTAACCCTCTCTCAAGTAAGTCTGACGGGCAACGGTCTCTCAGGAACTTCGTCGATCCTTGATTTTTGTGGTGAATCGACTTCAACGATTACTGGATCAACAATTGCTCAAAATTCTGCTCAAAATAGCGACACGTCTGGTCTAGCACCTGCGATTGTCCGATATGTTGGCGATATTAATACCCGTTTAGGTCGTACGAGCAGCTTGAAGTTGATCAGCAATACTGTGGTTGAAAATAATGCAGATGTCGTACTTGCTTATGGCCTCACATCTGGCCTTACACTAAGTAATAATATATTAGGTTTTAATAATAGTGTGCAGGATTGTAAGTATACTGGTCCTAATGATTCTGGGACGGGTGCACCTCCAGTGGGCACCTTAACGTCGTATAATTTGCTTTCTAGTGTAGCGGGTACAGCAGCAACGAGTAAGTGTCAGTTATACCCATTGGCCAGTGCTGCGGATACTAATATTTATAGTACTAGCGCAAATGTGTTGTCGGATTACGTGAGTCCACTAGGTTTTTACGGCATTTCAGATTTGTTGGGTTATTTGCCGAAAGTAACCAGTACAACCATCCTTGATAAAGGATCTTCAACATTGAGTTGTGGTTCAGTAGATCAACGTGGTCTAGCTCGTTCTAGTGGTGTGCCGCAGACTGGAAACACGGCTCAAGTGATTAAATGCGATATTGGTGCTTTAGAGTTGTCTGTTTTGACAGTAAATGATGATGTTGGTGGCGTTAATACATCTTATGACAGTGTTGTAAATACTGCTCCTGTGGACACCTCTACTCTAACGGACAGTCAAATTAAAACGCTTAATGCAAATAATGCCGCATATATTAGTGCTTATAAAAGCAGCCATCGTTATCGCGAAGTCGTGATGGATATTGTCGCAAATGACTTTACTCAAGAAGCTGTATCTGGCAATACCAGTGTGATGGATTTACTCAGTGACAGTACTAAATACACCATTACGGGTAGTGATAGTGCTAATGGTAATATTCACTGTGAGTGGAATCCAGTCATGAAGCAGATGCTGGCAAGTCGTCAGGATGGTGAAATTACACCGAGTGGAGACACTGATACGTGTACTTATACAATCACTAATCTGGCTGGCGGTGCGCCTAAAACTGCGAAGATGTCATTTGTTATTTCAAATATCGCACCTATTGCAAAAGATGATGCATTAGTTTTGCCGTTTGGTACGAAGAGTATTCCTTTGAATATCTTGGCAAATGACAGTGATGATGGCGATGGCCCTGTTGGAGACAAAAATTATCCTGTAGGGAAAACACCATTTTATGAAGATAAACGTTTAATAAATGGTGTTGTCGTTCGTTTTCCTGTCAATATTCGGTTTGTCACTAAGCCGACACAGGGACATATCGTTGCGCAATACCAAGAAGCTTGTCCTGACAATAATGTGAATACTGCCGCAACGATCTGTTATGGTGGCACCATGACTTATGTCAATGACAATTTATTTTCGCCATTTAATGATAGCTTCACATATCAAGTATTAGACTCTGACCTTACAGCATCTAATACCGCGACTGTGACTATTACCAATACTGCAACAACCACAGATAAAAAGAAGGCTGGTGGTGGTAGTTTTGGTTTAGGTGCGTTATTCGGCTTGTTGTCATTAGTTTTCATTCGTCGTCGTATGGTAAATTGATATCGATAGATTATTTACTGAATTTTAATACGATTTAGTCCATGTTAATCTGAAGGCTGTGAGTAATCATTACTTGCAGCCTTTATGTTTTAGGTTTCTTTAGGAATTCTTATGTTGTTTTTGAATCAACCACCTGCATTTTCTTTATCAAAAGTACTTCCATTGTTTGCAGTGGTGGGCGTAATGACTTGTAGCACTTTCATGATTAATACCTCATGGGCCGCTGCAGAAATTTCATTTCCTGAAAATGTGATTGTGCTCGGTGTGGATGGGCAAGAAACTGGAAATACAGGGCTGTTTGCACGCAAAAAATCATCTTTTCAGCTTCCAGCGGGCGAGCATACGATCATGGCGCGTTATGATCGTTTATTTCAAATCAACGGTGATGACTTTGATGTTGTGCGCTCTAAAGGCGTGACGATTAAAGTGGTGCTTGCAGATCAGCAATCCTACGTGTTGGGATGGCTGCCTGAGCCAACATCACGGGAAGAAGCGTTAGCGTTTGTTAAACAACCCACATTGAAGATTAGTACAACAAGTGGTCAAGTTGTTGCCTCACAACAAGGTGCCGTCCTCGTGAATACATCGTTGTTGGGTGGAGTCATGCAAGGTATTAATCATTTGACTTCGAGTGGTGTTGAGGCTCAAATTCAGCCATTAGATGCATTGAAGTCACAGTGGTCGAAAGCAAGTGCTGAGGATCAAAAACAATTCAAGCTTTGGATTCAGCAGCAAGCTGCGAAGTAATCTTGTTTTAGGTTTATCTGTAGAATGTTAAAAAAGACTTTCCGTGCGAAGGTCTTTTTTATGGACAAGCAAAAAGTGATTTGAAGACTGTTTTTATGAATTAAGCATAGTAAAAACATGGGCGTTAGGGCTATAGTAACTCATCTATTTGCTGGTCTCCGCCATGATCGAATCATCCAATACACTGACTCCTGAAACCGTAAAACAATATCGCACTGTTTTTTTTATTTCTGATGGGACTGCAATTACTGCAGAGACTTTGGGTCACTCTTTGTTGTCGCAGTTTCCTCAAGTCGAATTTGATATGCGGATTTTGCCATATGTGGATAATGAAGCGAGTGCATTTGATGCGGTCGGTTTGATTAATCAAGCTGCGCAAGATGATGCATTACCGCCATTGGTGTTTGATACGTTGGTTGATCCTGTATTGCGCGATATTATTAATACTGCGGCTGCGTGTAATTTGGATGTGTTTGAAGGAATTTTAAGTAAGATTTCGACTGAGCTTGGTGTGCCTGCACAACCGATCGTCGGTAGTAGTCATGGCATGGTTGATTCGCAGGACTATAAGTCGCGGATTGATGCCGTTCATTTTGCGTTAGATAACGACGATGGTGCGCGGACGCGGCAATATGATATGGCCGATATTATTTTGATCGGCGTATCGCGTTCAGGAAAAACGCCGACCTGTATTTATATGGCGCTTCAGTTTGGTATTCGCGCGGCAAACTATCCGATTACCGAAGATGACTTAGATGATAATCGCTTACCAAAAGTGCTTAAAGAATATCGCCATAAGCTATTTGGTTTAATGATCGATCCTGAGCGTTTAGTGGCGATTCGTAATGAGCGTAAAGCGGGGAGTCGTTATGCGAGTTTTCAGCAATGCCAGATGGAGTTACGTGCGATTCAAGGGATTTATATCAGCGAAGGCATTCCGAGCTTAAACATTTCAGAAATGTCAGTTGAGGAAATTGCGACGCGTGTGATTCAAACAAAAGGACTCAAACGTCGAATTGGTTAGTGATATTTACTAAGAATTGGTGTGACCTGATTTGCACCGACCCTCGGATACTGTCAAACTATGCGCCCTTGATATTTTTTAATAAAAAATAAATAGCAAAGCTTAAGCAACCAGCCTGTTGAGTGATATCGGACTGGTTCTATTTTTTATTAATATCTTAAACAGATTTGGATGCCCGCACATGAAGCCGTCGCTTCGCCTACGTTTAGATCAACTGACTGATCGTTTTGAAGAACTCAATGCCTTGCTGTCGGATAGTAGCGTCATTAGCGATAATGATCGTTTTCGCGCGCTGTCACGTGAGCATCGTGATTTAGAAGAGCTCGTGCGCGTTTGGGGATTGTTTGCCCAAACGGAAGCGGATATCAAAACTGCTGAAGAAATGATTAAAGACGCCAGCAGCGACAAAGACATGCGCGAAATGGCGCAGGAAGAAAAGCGTGATGCTGAAGCGCGGATCATTGAATATACCAATGAATTAAACATCCTCATGATTCCAAAAGATCCAAGCGATCAGAACTCTGCGTTCTTGGAGATTCGTGCGGGTACTGGTGGTGACGAGGCGGCGATTTTTTCGGGTGACTTATTTCGGATGTATTCGAGATTTGCTGAAAAAATGCGTTGGAGCTTGGAAGTTCTTTCTGAAAACCAAGGCGAACATGGCGGTTATAAAGAAATCATTGCTCGTATCGAAGGCGATGGTGTTTATGGTCGCTTGAAGTTTGAGAGTGGTGCACATCGTGTACAACGTGTGCCGACGACGGAGACGCAGGGGCGGGTACATACGTCAGCATGTACTGTTGCGATTTTGCCTGAAGTCGATACCGATCATACCGTTGAGATTAATCCTGCTGATTTGCGGATAGATACGTATCGTGCGAGCGGCGCGGGTGGTCAGCATATTAATAAAACCGATTCTGCTGTGCGTATTACCCATATCCCCACAGGTACTGTGGTTGAGTGCCAAGAAGAACGTAGTCAGCATAAGAACAAGGCGCGTGCGATGTCGTGGCTTGCCGCACGTCTTGAGCAAGCCAAACGTGATGTGGCTGATGCAGCAACGGCCACTATGCGTCGTGATTTGGTCGGAACAGGTGATCGTTCAGAACGTATTCGTACCTATAACTTCCCGCAAGGTCGTATGACCGATCATCGTATTAACTTGACGTTATATAAGTTGGAAGCGGTGATGCAGGGTGATTTGAATGAGTTGTTGGACTCGTTGCACCGTGAATATCAAGCGGATCAATTGGCGATGCTTGCTCAGGAAAATGGCGGCTAACCATGACCGATAAAGTCATGACGAATCAACTGCAAAGTGCTGAGGCACTAACGATTGCTCAGGCTTTGCGAACTGATTCTAACATTGATATGCGATTGTTACATGAAACATCGGTTTCACTTGATACGCGTGAACTGATTCAATTGTTGATGTTTGTTATTGATCAAAGCTACACGTTTATTCGCACTTATCCAGATTTTCAACTCACTACTGAACAAACAGAACATTTTTTAAAATTAAAAAAACAGTTACAACGGGGTACGCCTTTGGCCTATGTTATAGGGAGGCAAGCATTTTGGACTTTAGAACTCAAGGTGACAGCGGATACCCTTATTCCACGTCCAGATACTGAAATTGTGATCATTACGATTTTAGAATTATTAGCGAAAGACAAAGTACTCAAAGCGATTGATATGGGGACTGGCACTGGTGCGATAGCGTTGTCATTAGCCAGTGAGTGCCCATTATGGCAAGTCACAGCAACAGATTTTTCACAAGGTGCATTAGCAGTTGCCCAAGAAAATGCTCGGACGCATGATTTAACCAAAGTTCGTTTCTTACAAGGTAGTTGGTTTGACGCGTTACCCTCAATCGAAAAGTTTGATTTGATCGTGAGTAATCCGCCATATATTGATCCTACTGATGTGCATCTAGCCAATTTAACGCATGAACCGATCACTGCGCTGGTGGCGCAAGATGCAGGGTTGAGTGATTTAAAAATCATCATTAGCCAAGCGCCTGATCATTTAAATGTTGATGGCTTGCTTGCTTTGGAGCATGGATATGATCAAGGTCAAGCCGTTCGGGATTTAATGCTGCAATCAGGTTTAGTTGATGTGTATACCGTCCGTGATTACGGTGGTAATGAGCGCGTCACATTAGGACGTAAAAATGCAACGCGTGAGTTGAGTGATTGAAATGCTAAATGATGACCAATTATTGCGATTTAGCCGTCAGATTTTACTCGCTGAATGGGATATTGATGCGCAAGAAAAGTTATCATCATCCCGTGTATTAATGATTGGCATGGGCGGTTTGGGTTGTCCTGCGGCGATGAGTCTGGCGCGTGCTGGATTGGGATTTTTACGGATCGTTGATTTTGATACGGTCGATGAGAGTAACTTACAGCGTCAAACGTTATTTAATACACAAGATATTGATCAGCCAAAGGTTTTGGCGGCACAGAAATCGCTAAAAAATATCAATCCATGGATTGAGATTGATGCAATTCAGGATCGGGTCAATGCGGAAAATTTACCGTCATTACTGACGCATATTGATTTGGTGCTAGATGGTTCTGATAATTTTGCCACACGCGATGCGGTGAATAAAGCATGTGTCGATGCGAAAGTGCCATTACTATCTGCGGCGGCAATTGGTTTTGAAGGGCAAATGACACTGATATTGCCTGACCATGCGTGTTATCGTTGCTTGTTTCAAGATGCGCCAGAAGAAGATGATCGGCGTTGTGCGGATACTGGAGTCTTGGCGACAACGACTGCGGTGATGGGCGCAATGCAAGCACATACAGCACTGTTGTTTTTAGGCATGGGCATTACGAGTTTGTCCGAGCGTTTGCTATTATGGGATGGTTTAGGTCTCATTCAGCGCCAGATTCGTTACCAAAAAGATCCAGAGTGTCCTGTTTGTCGTGCAAAAAACACCTAGAATACTGCGCTATTTTGTTTAGAATATTGCACAAGAATATTTAGTCAAAGATTCATTATCATTATTAAGTGGCTTTTTTTAGTATCAGTTTTTTAGTACCAGTTTTTTAGTACCAGTTTTTATAAAATCACGTTTTTTAGGATTGACTCGAATGTCAGATCGAACATCAGAAATTCATCCACTACAAAGTAGCTTACGTAGCCTTGCACGAATCGGTGAAACCACATTGGTTCTAGCCGCAGCGGGCATTCGCTATGCACAGGATAAGCCTTCCGCGCCGCAGTTGTTGCGCGAGACTTTTGAAAAGTTGGGCGCGACTTATATCAAACTCGGTCAATTTATTGCCAGTTCACCATCGCTGTTTCCGCGTGCATATGTGGAAGAGTTTCAAACCTGTTTGGATCAAACCACGCCGATTTCATTTGCTGAGATTGAGGCGCGTTTGAAACTAGAATTTGATCGTCCGTTGACTGAGATTTTTAGCCATATTGAACAGAAATGTTTGGCTTCAGCATCGATTGCCCAAGTTCATGCTGCAACGCTGGTGACAGGTGAAGATGTCGTGATCAAAGTGCAAAAGCCTGGTGTCGAAACGATTTTGTATACGGATTTAGGTTTCGTGCATTTTGCAACTAAAGTGCTTGAGCGTTTGGTGCCAAAATTAAAATTTGCTTCTCTGGCTGCGATTGTTAATGAAATCAAAATCCGCATGGTGCGCGAAGTTGATTTTATTGAAGAAGCACAAAACATCGAAGATTTTAAACAATTCTTAGAGGCGACGGGTAATACGCAAGTTGTCGCACCTAAAGTTTATCCTCGTGCGTCAACACGGACAGTATTGACCATGGAGCGCTTGTATGGCGTGCCGATGACTGATATTGAAGCGATGCGTAAATACACCAAAGAACCTTCACAGGCATTGATTGTCGCGATGAATACTTGGTTTTCGTCATTGATGTTGTGTAAAAGTTTTCATGCGGACTTACATGCGGGCAATTTGATGTTGCTCACTGATGGTCGTGTTGGGTTCATTGATTTTGGTATTGTTGGTCAGTTAAAGCCTGAAGTTTGGCAGTCTGCGATTGGTTTTATGCAGGCGCTGCAAACGACCGATTATGCACTCATGGCTGAAAATATGGTCAAGATGGGCATGACGCATACCGAAGTGGATTTGAAGGTATTGCAAGCTGACATTGAAAACATGTTCAAAACATTACTGATGACTGATCCACAGAAGATTATTTCTGGTGATACAGGTGACCTGAATACGATTATGATGGACATGGTTCAAGTGGGCGAGCGTCATGGCATTCGTTTCCCAAGCGATTTTGCGTTGCTGATGAAGCAAATGTTGTATTTCGATCGTTTTATGCAGGTGCTGACACCGCATATGGATTTGTTTGGTGATGCGCGTTTACAACTCGTTGCCGCCGAGCCTGTTTCTAAGTTAATTCACTGATTCATTTAATGGGATTAACTTAGTCGTTTAAGTTTTCCAAGGGTTGTTTTCAAAAGGGTCGTACCATGGATAAAGTCCTGATTGAAGGCTTACGCGTCAACGCCGTGATCGGTGTGTTTGAATGGGAGCGCCAGATTGAGCAGCCTGTGCTGATTGATTTGGTGATGTCAGTTGATACGCGTGCGGCAGCATTGAGTGATGATATTCAGGATGCGGTCAATTACGCGCTGGTTGCTGAACAAGCCGCTGAGTTGACCAAATCATTAAAATCGCAACTGTTAGAGACGCTCGCCAATAAAATGGCTGAGATGATCCTTAATAACTTTTCTACTGTGCAAACTGTCCAAGTGAAGGTGAAAAAACCTTTGGCAGTGAAGGGCGCACAGGCAGTCGGTATCGAAATTATACGGGAGCGCCATGCGCTATTGGCTAGCTCTGGGCAGTAACGATCAACCACAATCTTCACTCGATTTTGCCTGCTTAGAGTTGGCGAAATTGGGAGAGGTGTTGTTTTCATCTCGTTACGAATTGCCGCCACGTTCTGGCGTTGGCGTGGACTATATCAATATGGCGGTTCGACTCGATTCTGAGCTGACTGTTGACGCTGTACGCCAGATGATTTATCAACTTGAAGATGCTGCAGGTCGCATTCGTAAATCGAGTGTGATTCGTTTGGATATTGATTTGATTGCTTGGGAAGAGGGTGGAGCGAAACCGATATTTGACACCCATCGGTTGCCGTTGCCGATGGATGTGATTGTGCCTATGGAAGAGATTTGGGTAGGGTTTGGGGGCGTTGTTGGATTGTTGATGGTATGAGAGAAAAATTAAAAAGAAAGATCATCGAGGTCTGCGATCAGAAAATTGAGAGTAAAGGTGAAAATGTTGGTCTATCCTTTTATGCGTTTTTTTCAAACAAAAACGATAATCCAGAACTCCTCATGGAAGCAGCAAAATGGTGGATTGTGGAAAACCAGTTAGATCATTTTGAAAAAGCAAAAAAAATAAAGAGAATGGTTGAGGCGATGCTCTAAATGGTTTTTCGGTTGCATAAATAGTGGAGTAGGGTGCGCATTGCGCACCTTTATAAATTTAATCAATAAATGGTGCATAGTGTGTAGCCTACATGTTAGTTATTAGAGTTTGATTTACCTACTTTTACTCCTTTTCACCTGCGCCACTCACAAAAGCAATGCCAAGCGGAACGGCAACAATCGCACCAAGCACGGTATTGATCCCATCAGCTGCAACGGCTAAAGGTGTCACTAATACTTTGGTGAGGGTCTGACCTGATGTGGCGTAGTCATACGAAACTTCTAAATAATAAGGTTTTTTGAAGGATTGAATTTCAGGCAGCTTAAAGTTGCCTGTCTCATAAACCGATCCTTGCGATAGCTTGCCAATATAAGCATATTGACCATTACTGATTATTTTGAAATGGTTTTCTAATAGAAACGCTTTGTCATTGTTGGATAACAGTGCATTATTTTCACTTTTTAATAAATACGTGCCATTGATGACATTGTTTTTACTGATCATAAAGTTGAGGCGTGTAGCGCGTAGTTTTGAATGGTCAGACCAAGTCAGAATATTATTTAAATCTTCTGACATCGGGAAGATGTAATGGTAATGCAATCCAACAAGAACCAGTTTTTTTTGATCTTGTGTAATCAGGAATCCTCGGATTTCTTCATTAAAGCCCTCTTTTTTGGCGTTGTATAACTCAGTGGTCAAACAACTAATATTGATAATACACAAGAAAATGAGAATGAGTAGCTGCGATGATTTATGCATGACTAAATTCCTAGCTTATATTTATAGTGAGAAACTATACAGGGAACGGGGAAATCATCCCTTTTTTTTAATCAGCTGAAGTCTTTGTTGCTCATTCCAGTCGTACCATTCAATCACTCATTGCTTAAACAAAATAGCTACTTTTCGTCATCACTTTAGAAATTACACCCATCGCTGCTTTCACGGATTCGGGCAGTTCTTGTGCGCCTGCAGTGATTGCTTGTTCGCGGTGATGTAATTCATCTTTGTGCATTTGCTGCAAAATCGCACGACTGCGCGCATCATTGTCTGGCAATGCCTGTAAGTGCTCATCTAAATGGACACCCACTTGACGTTCGGTTTCAGCCACAAAACCCAAGCTGTATTTATCGCCAGCTAAACCTGCTACCGCACCCATACCAAATGACATCGCATACCACAATGGATTCAATAAGCTGGTATGGCTATCCAATTCCTTCAAACGCGTTTCACACCAAGCCAAATGATCTTGTTCTTCACGTGCGGCTTGCTGCATGGCTTCACGGACATGAGGTAGCTTCGCTGTCAATGCCTGACCGTTATACAAACCCTGTGCGGCGACTTCACCACTATGATTGACGCGCATCAGCCCAGCAACATGTCTTGCATCGCTGACATTGAGGGCACTTTCAGTCTGTGCGGTGGGTAGGGGACGTTCTGCTTGTGTCGTATTTGGAATGACCGTGCGTAAAGCTTGGTCAAATGCGCCAATGAGGCGATCAGCAAAAGTCTGGTGAAGCATGGTAGTCACTCCGTTGAATCATTTGGGTTAATGATTTAGATAAATGGTTTAGTTAAATCATTGATGCAATCAATATTAATTGATATGAATACTCGGTTCGGTATTTAAATGTTTAATGACAATGATCGAAACAAACGCACTTAAAATCGCGGTCAATAAAAAGAGTTCTGGAATAGACCAGTGTAACCAAGATAATACCGCAACTGACACAAGGCTCGATACCACCATAAATAGTGCATTCATAATGCTATTTGCCGCAATCACGCGCGCTCTAAAGCTTTCAGGTGAATCTGATTGTAAATGAGCATAGAGCGGAACGATATAAAATCCACCGAAAAAACCAATACAACCAAACGCCAAAAACACTGGCCAATATTGGGTTTGGGATAACACTTCGATCATGTTCTGGCTGTCTGAATGAGCAACCAAACCACGCGTTGATAAATATAAAACGACTGCAGAAACAGTGAGCCCAACTGCGCCGATCGGGACGAGTTTCATCTGTGAAATTTTGCCAGCGAAGTGTTCACAAAGCAGTGAACCGAGTGCAATGCCAATCGAAAAAATGGTTAATAATAAAGTGACAACGCCTTCGGTGCCCTGTAAAACCTCTCGGGTAAATACAGGAATTTGCGTGAGAAATGTTGCTCCGTAGTACCAAAACCAAGAAATACCAATGATCGTATACGTCACATCACCTAATTTGCTAGCGTATTGCAATGTTTGTTTGGTGGTAACAAAAACATTCCAGTTAATTTTAAGATCAGCATGACCGACAGGCTGTGACGGAATTTTATGGGAAAACAAATAGCCGACTACTGCAATCGTGAGCAGCGTCAGACTAATCCAAATATAGTCTGCGCCCGCAATCGTCATGATCGTACCACCGAGAATCATGCCTCCGAGCGTTGCAAACGATGTTCCTGTTTCAAATAAGCCATTGCCGCCAACTAACTCATCCTTGGCTAATAACTGCGGCAAAATACTGTATTTAATCGGTCCAAAAAAAGTTGAATGCGTGCCCATAAGAAACAGCGCAACCATAAACAACCAAAAAGTCTCAGTAAAAAAAGCAATAGTTACCAAAGACATAATAAAGATTTCAAATATCTTGATATATTGTGTCAGCTTGGATTTTTCGTATTTGTCGGCGATTTGACCAGCGGTCGAAGAGAACAAGAAATAAGGTAATATAAACAATCCTGCAGCAAGGTTATTCAGAATAGTTGGCTGCAAATTCATGACCGATGCGGCATGAAAGGTAAAAAGAATGATTAAGGCTTGCTTGAAAGTATTATCATTGAGCGCACCCAGAAATTGAGTGATAAAAATAGGTAAAAACCGTCGTGTTTTGAGTAGGGAAAACTGGTTGGACATGAAACACTCAAGATAATTACAGGCAACTGCTACCATAACGATCTCGGTGTTCACTAGCAAGCGCTAGGACAACACGTTATGATTCATCTGCTCATTGCACATACTGCTTTTGCGGTTAAAACAGGTTTTTGTTCATATGCTTAATTCGCGTTTCAGTCCGTCTTTGTGTGTGTTGCTCGGTGCTAGCCTCACCGCGCCAACCTTTGCCGCTGAAGCAAATGTGCCTGAACCATCATCACAATCGGCATCAGGATCTACCGCAGTCAATCCTGTGGCAAAAAAAGAAGTGGCAACGCCATCAGACAGCAAAAAAGCAGATGTTGCCTTAGATGCAGCAAATGAGACTTCCACTGTTCCTGTTAATATATTAAAACCAACAAAACCTAGTGTGCTTACCCGCATTAGTCGGGTGATCTTTTTCTGGCGTAAACCAACGCCAAGCGAAGAAAGTATTCCTGCCGAACCAACAATTTTAGTGAAAGTTAATGGTGCGCCAGAAGAGCTGGCTACTAATCTACGTGAAACGTTACAGCAGGTTCAAGTGATTGAATTTGAAGATTTTCAAAGTGGTTTGCCTCGATTACGATCACTTGCGACTGATGCTGCGCAAGCAGTAGGCTATTACACTGCGAACTTTCGTTTTAGCAAGGCGGATAGTAGCCATTTAATTGTTGATGTTGTCCCAGATACGCCCGTTAAGGTGTCGAGTCAGAAGATTCTGATTACGGGTGAGGGCGAAACCGATCGAGCCTATATTCGATTACAAAAGAATCCAGACCTAGCCGTTGGTGATACCTTTAATCATGGTGAATACGAGAAAACCAAAAGCAGGATTCAAAATTTAGCGACCGAACGCGGATATTTTAAAGGGCGCTATGTGACGCATGATGTTCAAGTGACGTTGCCAACGAAAACCGCAGATATTGACTTAGCTTATGAAACGGGTGTTCGATACGCTTTTGGTGATGTCATTTATAAAAACAGTGATCCAAATAAAAAACTGCCGCTTAGACCGAGCGTATTAGCAACGATGCAGCCCTTCAAGGCGGGTGATCCTTATCAAGCCACTGATTTAGCTAAATTGTCGCGTAACTTAATTGATACCCGTTATTTTAATAATGTACAAGTTGATGCGCCTACGCCTGAAGCCCCTTCAGAAAATGCGGTCAATACAACAGAAGTGAAAACGACACCTGCAGCTGGGGTGAATACCGTAGAATCTTCCCAACCTTTAAAACCGAGCGATACGCCTGCCATCGTCACACCTGAAAATACGACCAAACCGAGTATTCCTGTGGTCGTGATTTTAAATGCAGAGCATCCAAATAGTGCTGAGGCTGGGGTAGGTTTTGGCACAGACACAGGTCCACGAATTCGAGCGCAGTATCGTCGTGCCTTAGTGAACGATCGTGGGCATAGTTTTGACGCCAACCTTGAGTTATCGCAAATTAATCACTCGTTAGATCTGCGATATAACATTCCAGTGGGTAATCCACTGTCCGATGTTGTTAGCATTTTTGGTGGCTACGAAGATGAAATACTGAGAGAGAGTAAGGGGTTAGAGGTTAATACCAAAACCACAACGGTCGGTATTCAGCGCACTATCAATCCGGTGGGCGAATGGCAGAGAACTTATTCGCTGCGCTATCGTGGTGACGTCCTTGAAAATAATGCAATTAATGTAAATCCAATATTGTTGCCTCCACCGTTTAATGTCGCTGGAATTAGCTCAAGTCAGCAGGCGTTATTGGCTGGTTTTGGTTTGAATCAATTGATTTCAAGAGGCGGTGTAAATCCGACGACAGGTTATCGCCAGTTCTATCAAATTGATGTGGCGAGTCGCTCGGCATTTTCTGATGCCAATATGGTGATTTTGCGTGCGGGTTTACGCGCATTGCAAACATTTGATGAGAAACATCAAGTGGTCATCAGTGCGGATGTTGGAACGATCATTACCACTGATTTTAATCGTGTTCCTTATAATCTACGTTTCTTTGCGGGTGGAGATCAGAGTATTCGTGGCTATGATTACAAGAGTCTATCAACGTTAGTGAATGGCTATGAAATCGGTGGACAAAATCTTGCAGTGGGTTCATTTGAATATAACTATTTATTCAAGCCGAAGTGGCGCGGGGCAGTATTTGTCGATGGCGGTAATGCCTTTGATGCTAAGTTTAAAGATCCTGTGAAATTTGGCGTTGGTTTCGGTGTGCGTTGGGCATCGCCTGTTGGCCCTGTGCGCATTGATCTTGCTGCTGGGGTCTCGGAGAAGAGTCCGCCGATTCGACTGGTGTTCTATATTGGAGCACCACTTTAGATGAGCGAGCCGATCGAAGCGCCAATTACGCCAACTCCACCTAAGCGAAAAACTCGACTCTGGGTGAGTTTACTGAGTTTTTTTATTGGATTGATTGCGATTTGCTTTATTGGTTTCTTGGCGCTGGCAGGATCGAACTCAGGTACAAAATGGTTATTCAACCGAGTGGCGGCTCAACAGAGTTTACTGACGTATCATTATGTCAGCGGTAATTTGCAAAATGGCGTGATTCTGGATCATGTCAAACTTGGTTTAGAGAAAGTCGATATCACCGCCAAGCGTATTCAGCTCAGGGTGGGTTGGCGCTCTATCATTCAAGGTCGTATTCATTTAACGCATACCACGATTGATGATTTGGTCATTTTTACTAAAACAGCGCCGTCGGGTACGCCGTTTAAATATGCGCCGATCCGGTTACCGTTTATTCTATACGTCACCAATAGTACGGTGAATGGTCTGACCATTAGCCAAATGACTCATGACCCCGTGACTCATAAACTTGTGCCGAAGATTGATGTAGTCTTTAGTCATATTTTTCTAAAAAGGGCGAAGTGGAAAGATGATTTACTGACACTGAGTAAATCGAGTATTAAAGACAGTACGTTTGAGGCTGATCAAGTCACTGGAACGATGCAATTTCATAAGCATTATCCAATCAATGTTAAAGGTCGTCTGGTTATTCCTCTGTTGCAAAAAGAAAAATTTTCACCCTTTCAAGTGATCGCGACGGGTGATCTAGAAGAAATTCATGGTGTGTTGAACGCAGAAATTTCAAAAAAACAGGATTCAAAGCAGGATTCAAACAACGCTGAGTCATTGACTGGAAAAGTTGTGATTCGACCAATGGATCATGTCTTTTCATTGAAAGGAAATGTGGCGTGGAATGCGTTTCATTGGCCATTTGCACCTAGCCAAAATTTTTATTCAAAGTCTGGCACAGGCACTGTTCAAAGTTTAGCGCATGGTCTTAGTATTGATGTGAAAACTGATTTTGGTGGTAACGAAGTTCCGACAGGGCAATATGTTGCGAAGTTATTCACCGATTTTAAAGGACTAGATATTCAGGCGTTTAATGCAAAGATTGCTAAAGGTACTGCAACGGGTTCAGGACGTTTAGATTGGCATGGTGACGTGCAGTGGGTTGTACAAGGTCAATTAGCCGATATGCAAGTTGCACCGTTTTTACCACCAAGCGTATTGCCATATGCAACCTATTTGCCGACGACATTGACAGGGCCGTTTCGCCACATGGCAAAGATGAGTGCCCATGAGTCACAGTTGGGCGTGGGTTTAACCAGTCCCAACGGCGAGCATTGGATTGTCGGGATTGGTCGGGCTGGCAGTCTAGGGAATAGTGATTTACCGCTTGCCGTGGATGCGCGCTGGGAAAAAATGAGCCGGACTTTAGCTGGTGTAGGTGAAGTGAATACTGCGCGCGGCGAAGCCAAAGTGAAGTTTAATCAGGGTAATATTTTCGTTGATGCCAATTTGGATATGTTGCCGAGTCAGCATTTGCCAGCAGGGCATTATACGGCGACCTTAACCAATCAAGCAGACAGCTTAAAAATTCCAGCACTTACATTTAAAGGCGATGACGGTTCATTCGGCGCATCAGCTAGTGTAGAGTTTGCAACCAAAGCGGTCGATGGGAAACCTGCGAAGCCGATGACTTGGGCCGCAGCAGTTTCTTCTAAAGGTTTTGATATTAGTAAAATTCTGCCTTTACCGATTCAGCGATTAGAAGGTTCCGTGGTTGCGACAGGTGTGAGTACGGCGGCAGAACAGACGTTCACTGTGAAACCTGCGTTAACTGGACTTTTAAAATCTGACGCCGTTCAGCCTTCGGTCGATCAAAAAAATAGTCCATTAACACCGATACGCAGCATTACGCTTGCAGGGCTTGGACAAGCAACTCTTCAGATGAATACCGCGAAGAACACGCATGGATTGAAAGCTTATACCGCTAAATTTGATGGTGATTTAAAAGGCAGTGAAGCCGCAAATGGTAATCTCAATATTCAAGTGTCAGGTACACCCGATATCACGCGAATTGAAAAATTTGAGCATAACGGTGTCGCGGGTAGGATGAGTGCGACAGGTCAGGTCATTACGAAAGATGGACTGAAATGGAATGCGACGGGCAAGCTAAATAATTTTAATGCAGGATTTTTCTTGCCAGCCTATCCAAGTGCATTGAGCGGTGCATTTAACACGAATGGCCAATGGAGTGACACGATCCGTTATGTTCAAGTGACTCAGTTGGATCTGTCCGGATCACTCAAAAAACAACCTTTGATTGCTAAGGGCACTTTAGATGCGACCTTCGATCCCAAGAGTATTTCTCCACTACCAAGTCGGATGAAAGCTACTAATTTTATCTTGGATTGGGCGGGGAATCGCATCACGGCAAATGGTGGAACGACCACAGTCAAAGGCGCGCCGATAGGCAATTTTAATATTCAGATCGATGCTAAAAACTTAAGTCAAATTCACCCTGATTTCAGTGGTCGTATTTTTGGTACCGTTGATTTAGCTGGCAATGCACAAACGCCTGATGCACAGGTGAATTTAGCGATCGATAAATTTAGGTCGCCGACCATGAGTATTAAGAATGCGACCTTAATTGGGCGTATTCCTCAATTGGGCTTACAACCAAGCCAATTGGTTTTGGCGGTCAGCGAGTTCAGAAATGGCAAGCAAATCATTAATAACATCGATGCCAAGATTAGCGGAACTCAGCAAGCGCATGTTTTAGATTTTACGGCAAAGACTCCGAAAGCTCAGGTTAATCTACAAGTTGCAGGTGGTTTAAATGCTCAACATGACTGGAACGGGGAAGTCCGTCAAGGTTTGTTGATTAGCAAAAAAATGACCTTGAAACAAGAAAAGCCTGCCGCACTGCAATACTTAAATCAAACTAAAAAAGTCACACTGGCAGCGCATTGTTGGTCTGGTGCGGGACGTTTTTGCTTAACGGAACCTTTGGTTGCGAGCTCGGCGATGGGTCATGTTGCCATCACTTTGGATGAATTAGATCTCAGTGGTTTTCATGACGTGATGCCAAGTGGTATGGTTTGGATGGGTAAATTGCAGGGACATGCGGTTGCAGATTGGCAAGGAAATTCACCATTACAGATCAATGCGCAGTTCTCGACGGACAATGGTTCTATTGGCCTTGCTGCTGATGATCCGCAAGATCCGCCAAGTACGCTACCATACCAACGGATGAGTTTGTTGGTAGCTACGCAAGCGGATGGGATTAAGCTGCGGTTTGATGCAAAAACACCGAATATTGGTGAAGGCTATATTGATGCGATCATTGATCCAAAACCTGCTCAAAAAACCATTAATGGCGCATTGGTACTGACCGATGTTCAGCTGAAAGTTTTTAAGCCTTTCTTCCCAGGCATTCGTGAGTTGACTGGTCAGGCATCGCTAGCGGGTGGTATGAGTGGACCTCTAACCAATCCTGCCTTTTATGGTGAGTTTAAGCTGACTAACGGTAAAGTCGTTGCTACTCGTCTGCCATTGAATCTGCAGGATATTAATCTTTCCTCCAGTATTCGTGGAACACAAGCTTCGCTGTCAGGTCAATTTACGAGTGGCGGAGGTAAGGGGACTTTAACTGGGCTTGCCAACTGGGTTGATCAGCCGATTATTAACCTTAAATTGGATGGCACTGAGTTAGCTGTTCGCCAACCTCCGATGTTATCTGCGGCTGTGAGTCCTCATCTAGATATTCAGATTTTACCAGTGCAGAAACAGGTGACGATTAATGGTCGAGTCGATGTTCCGCGTGGCGTAGTTTCTCCAGGAGCAACGAGTAGTAATGCGATTGCAAAATCATCAGATGTTCGAATTGTTTATTTAGATCAAGATAGTACTGCTGCAATTCTACAGAATGTCCGTCCATGGTCGATTAATGCGGATATTAATATTGCGCTAGGCAATGAAGTTTACTTTAGAGGTTTTGGTGCGAATGCACGTATAAACGGCGGTCTGCAAATCCGTGAGCGCGGTACAGGTGGCATGACTGCAACTGGGCAAATTTCTTTGCAGCAGAATGCCAAAGTTGATGCATATGGTCAGCAACTGATTTTGAGAAAAAGTAATGTCATCTTTGATGGCGCGATGCAGGAGCCGCAGCTGGACATAGAAGCGTATAAACTGATTGATAATCGCACGGTAGGTGTCAGGGTTTCTGGGCGCGCAAACAATCCGAAAATTAATACCTTTAATGATGCAGGTTTGACTGATCAAGAGACTTATAGCGCGATCTTATCGGGTCATATCAATTCAACAACTTCGACGATTAACAATACTGCTGGTTTCCGTTCAGATGTAAACAATGCATTGGCAGCCGCAGGGATTAGCGCCGGTTTAAGTGGCTCACGAAAATTTACCAATGAATTGGGTGGGGTGTTTGGACTCAGTAATTTAACCTTCGATGCGGATGGTGCAGACGGTAGTACCAAAGTGAATGTGACTGGTTACTTGTCGCCTGATTTGTTTATACGCTATGGAGTAGGGGTATTCACACCAGTGAATAAACTGACGTTGCGTTATCAGATGTCACAACGCTTCTATATGGAAGCTAGTTCATCCGTTGAACGGGCAATCGACTTTTTCTATAACTGGCGTTTTTAGCTTTTTGAATGAGTTGATATTTATCTGGTTAATAAAAAAGGCATCAATTCGATGCCTTTTTTTATTTTCACTTATTTTACGATGCTGATTTCAGTAAGAATTCCATCAATGCTTTTTGCGCATGTAGACGATTTTCGGCTTCATCCCATACGACTGCACGTGGATCATCGAGTAAGTCTTCAGAAATTTCTTCACCGCGATGCGCAGGTAAGCAGTGCATAAACAACACGTCATCAGCAGCCATATCTAATAAACGTGGCGTAATTTGATAAGTGGCAAAACGACGTTTACGAAT